>Ga0123353_10000358_pt1 | contig 55607 bp, 47 predicted proteins | sample TergutLab28metaG_3_FD_92763 | JGI IMG/M metagenome (GOLD analysis project Ga0123353, IMG submission 92763) | Labiotermes labralis P3 segment gut microbial communities from Petit-Saut dam, French Guiana - Lab288 P3 | ecosystem: Host-associated > Arthropoda: Insects > Digestive system > Gut ... | reverse complement strand
TATAATTTCATGTGACAAGGTATCTATCATGTCCCGTGCGGTGGATTCCTCCCCGTTACGCATCAGCCGCCCGATGACGGCAAGCTGGTTGTTAAAGTCGTGCCGTATCTTTGTAAATTCCTCCTGCCGTTTTTCCACTTCCCTATATTGGGATTGTTCCAATTCCATCATGTGGCGAGTTTCGCGGCGGACATCCTCCATCGTTAGTTTTCGTTCCATAAAAAGGATGTAGTACAGCAAAGCGCCATTGCCGAGGATTATTGTAGTGATAACCATCCACCATTCCCTAGTATATACATCAAGGTAGGAAATAAGAAAAATAAAACCAAAACATGCCGGAAGTATGAGAAGGGTCAAATGGCGTATATATAATTTTTTAGCATTTACCATTTTCCACAAATATACACCAAATAAACCCAACAAACCGAAAAGAATAATCCCAATGCAAAAATATACCGCCATTGGAACCGATTCATTAAATATAATGTACATATCTACATATACCAAGGCAATAATCGTTCCGGTAATGGCATCAGCTATTGTCAGTACAAAATAAAAGAAAAGAGGGACAACGATTTTTTTCCAACGTTCGCCGGAGCATAACCATAGGACAAAAACGATTTTCATGCTAAACGCCGCAAACGATATGATTGTAAATAAAGTCGAATTCGTTTCAAATATCACTTTTAAGGGGTTGGTCAAGCCGATAATGATTGATAACACGGCGATGGTTTTTATGTTTAGTTTACCCGACAAAACCTGTGATACAAAATAAAAGAACAAAGCCGTCATTAATGTCAACCCTAAAAAATGTCCGATAAAAATCATAATATGTACCTTCCCTTATATCATCGTTGAACCCTGTTTCGTTTAACTTTACCGTCGTATATTTCTTTTCTATGCCCCACCTTTATCACCCATATCGTCAATATGTTGTCCTGTATATCGACGATGAGGCGGAAGTTCCCGATTTGGTATCTCCAAAAACCTATCAGATTACCCTTTAAGGGTTTACCGTGGGCCCTAGGGTTAGTCGTACCTTCAAGGTATTCGAAGATGTAATTGTCAATTTGACGTTTTGCGAATAGATCCAATTTTCGGTATTGTCTTGCTGCCGCACCGCTGAACGCCACCGTGTATGTCATTGCCTCCCCTCCATGCGCAAAGCATTCCAACTAATACCGGGTTCGTTGCTGTTCAACACTTCGCGGATATCCTGTTCGTCTTCCCAATTTTCCATTTGTTCCCTTATTAATTCCAAAACAAACGCAGACAGGGTTTTACCTTGGTTTTTCGCAAATACGTGGATTTCATCAAATTCCTGCGGGTTCACCTTAAAGGCCAGTTGCTTTTCCTTAACCATTGCCATGATATGGCCCCCTCTAATTTATATTTAACCAAATGGTATGTTAACGGTTAAACTTTGTCAAATACTTCAAATACGCTTCCTTTGTTAGCGCATACCGCGCACGGCTCACGGGTACGTTTGTCCCGTTTTTTAGGATAACATCATCGGATTGAAAGCGGCGTACCTTTCCCATGTTTATGATATAACTCTTATGGCATTGATAAAACCCCTCGGTCAACGATTGCAGTATATTATCCAAGCGATCGTAGGTCTTAACCACATCCCCGTCCGTATGTACCAGAATTACGTGATTCCGGCTTTCGATAAAATAAATATCCTTAAAGGGAACGGAAACGACCGCGCCCTTTTGCTTAAGCACGAGGGCGGCTTCCTCCCGTAAATGCTTTGTGTCCGCCACCTTTTGCAAATTGGCTTGCAGCAATCCATTGTCCACGGGTTTGGTAAGGTAACCGCTCAAATTGGCGTGGTGCAGGAAAATCTGTTGCGAAAACCGTTCGATGTGACCGGTTATGTAAATAATTCTCGTGCCGGGGGATAATTTATATACCTCCGCCGCCGCGTCCATACCCGCAACCCTGTCGTGCCAATCGATATCCATCAATACGGCATCGTAACGCTTACCACCCTCAACGGACATAAAAAAGGGAGCAAGGTCGGAAAATAAAAATACATTGTACGCCGGATTAATCATTTGCAATTGTTGTTCCATGGTCGATAAAAATAATTTGTTATCGTCGCATACTGCTATTTCTATGATAACGCGCCTCCTTCAAGCAGCATATGTTATATCCGTAACGCACCCCTCGCCGTCGGATGGCAAGGGGTGCGTTCGCCGTTACATGGTTTTATTGCATGTTTTATTACGGAATCCTGAGGGTTTGCCCTGCATAGATTCTGTTCGGATTTGTTAAGATGCTGCGGTTTGCTTCGAAGATACGGGGCCATAACGTCGCATCACCGTAAAAACGTTGCGCAATGCGCGCGAGGGTATCCCCGTATTGCACCACATACACCGTGCCTGTGGTAAGGCTTGCGGTGGGAGGTCTGCCGCCGCCGGGTTGACCCGCTTGCACCCACCATTCGGGAATGGTGTATTCGCAATTGGGGCCGCATACGGGGCATTCGGCAAGGAGCAGATACGCACGCATGTAATTAAATTCTTCCCAGCCGTTGTTGTAGTAAGCGGTGTTGATCCATCCCATTTCCGTCGTTTGGGCGAAGGTGGGGAAGTGCACGGTAGCCGCATGAGAGGTACCGTCCGCCATGGGCATGGTTACAAGGTCCCACACGAGAGCGCCGAAGGGACCGATATCGGGATCCCAAAGCACGCCTACGGGGGGATTATACTCCGGAAGCCACGCGCCGCCGCCGTCATTCATGATGTGGACCTGTGTGGTATGGTTGCCGTTAGGGCCGCCGGGGCGTCCCGCGACTTCCATTACCAACCCGACAATCCTGTTGTAGATATGAACCGGGAAGCCGTGACCGATCAAACCGCTGACCGGACATTCGTTGCCGTCGGTCAGCCATGCGCGTTGACGGTGCGATGCGTCCCCGCCGATTCTGGTGAAGGCCGGGGGTAGGGGCCACGTATTGGGTTCAATCGCGCGTACGGGTGCATCCATGTTTCCGATACGTTCAAGGATAAGGATATCCACGTCCGGGCCGGGGTTGTAGTTGTTGCCGGGGGTTTCGGAGTTCGCCGTCGCGCCGATGCCATCGTTAACGAAGAACAATTCGATGATGACGTTACCGGCGGGCAGGTAGAATTCCTCGGTGCCGCGTACAAGCAAGGCTTCGTCCCAGCCTCCTGCGGGTAACGGGTTATTGGCAGGGATAACGAATTGGGTGAGCACATTCAACTGCATATCCCTGATCACGACGATTTGTTCATTGGCGGTGGCGTTGACCGCGCCCAGCGTGGCACGGTAAGCGCCCGCTTGCGCCACGTTTAATTCATAACGGATCCATTCGCCGATGCGGGTTTGGGTGATATGCACCGGGTTTACACCGCGTCCGCCCGGGAGGTTGGCCGGGGCAAACAAGACTTCGGTGCGTTGGGCAAGGGTTCCGCCGTCGGTATAGGGTGAATTATGAGAGTAGGGGCCTTTGGTGAAATGCGCGAAGAAATGCTGCTTCCCGCCCAATGCTGCGCCCAAGTTCGGTTCGATATACCAAGGATCGTCCTCCAGCATCCAATCGACGAGGCCGATCGTATACGGCCGGTCGGCGGGGATGTCATGGACAAATACCCACGGACACGGTACATCGCTTACCAAAGAGAGGAATTGCGCGTAAGCGGCTCTTAAGGCAGCCAATGCGGCGTTGATATCTGCTTGGACTGACAGCCTGAGGTCATAGGTTACGAACGCGTCATCCAACACGGCTTGCAATACGGCCATCGAGCCGATGGGATATTGCCCTTCCCATTGCCCTTCCGAAGCCGTTGCCAATACGTTGGTTACTTCGTTGACCAATACGCCCAATGCGGCTTTGTCGGTGCCGGGGTTAAGCGCGTAATATGCGTCGTACAACGCGACAAACGCGGTGTGGGGGTTGGTTGCGGTCTTGGCGCCGGCAATCGCCGCTTGGAAAGCCGCCCAAGTCGCATCCGTGATACCGTTTTTCTCTACTTTCTCCATCCCCGCAATAACGGATTCCAAATCCGCTTGCGTGGCGTTCTTGCGGAGGGTAATGCCGTCGTGAAGCCTTTCGGTCGTACCGTCGATAACGAAGGATTCGATCCGAAGCGTACCGCCGTCGATGGTCATTACGGAATATTGCGTCAACGGGTCATGCGCCGCAGGGTCGGAATAGGCGACCCACGGTTGCCACGGCACATGTGAAGTGTACTTGGGTACGTCAGCCGCCGCGCCAAACGTCAGGTACACGATACCCGAAGGTGATACGAAGGTGCCTGCGGGGGTATTTAATATATCCCTTTCATTGACATCCAGTACGGTAGGCATTTGATACCGTTGGATTTGATTCCCTTCCATAAAGAAGGAACGCGTGTGCGTGTGGTCATGCCCGTTGAGGACGACGTCAATATTATATTCGTCCAAGAACGCGCTCCACGTTGCGCGCCTAGCGCCCATACCCATGGAATGGCCCGTACCGTTGCCGAATATATCGTGGTGGAAGGTTACGATACGCCATACGGCGTTGGGATGGGAAGCGACCGCGCTTTCCATCGTGGCCCTGTGTTCTTCAATGTCTGATATATTCGAGTTCAATGAAATGAACAACGCGTCGCCGTAACTGAAGAACCAGTTGCCGCCGCCCCTCAAAAAGTCATTGGTGTGGGTGGGGTTGCCGCCCAGCCAATTGTGGTTGGGCCAGTTGTAAACCGAGGAGAATACCGAGAAGCCGGGTTCAAGGTGCGCTCCGGTCCTTTGGCTTTGTGTGTCGTGGTTGCCGACGGTAGCTATGACGGGTAAGCTCCTAAGCTGTGCGGGGTCAAGGTAATTGGTAATCGCAAACGGGTCGTTGGCACCGCCGCCGGTTTGGTCGCCCGTGCTGATCATAAAGCTCGCACCGCCCGCGGCGTTTGTCCTTGCGACCGCCCGTTGCAACGTGTCGCGCCAGTTGTTGAGCAAACGATCCGCGGAGGGGTTTAATTGCGGGTCGCCGACCAAAATAACCCTAAACGCGTTGGAAGGGTCGAAGGTCCTTAACGTATAAACGGGGCTCCAGTTGGCCGCCGTACCGTCGCCTACACGGTAGGCGTATTCGGTACCGGGCACAAGTCCGGTCACCATCACTTTGTTAACGTCGTATTGATATCCGGGTTGATCGGATGTCGGGTGCAACGGCGTTGGTCTGCCGCCGCGGATTTCACGTGCGTTGGCAGGCATCGCACCGCCGTCCAGTTCGTTTATGCCAACGATTTGGAGTACGGACGCTGCGGCTTCGCCGATCGGTGTCCACCACGAGAAACCCATCGCCGTTTCATTCACGCCGGGGTTGAGGGAAATATTCGTATTAAAGAAAATTTCCTCCAGCACGTTTAAGCGTACGACGGAGAGGATATCGAATTCCCTTGCAAGGCCCAAGCTGCCGCGTGCGCTTCCGCCGCGCTGGCCGGGCACAAGGTTATAATTGTCAGCGGCGTCCGGGTCGCCCGTTTCGCCTTTATTGATACCGATCGCGACATAGACCTCGGTCGCGAACGTTCCCGTGGCTTCATCGTAAATCAATTCCTGCGGGAGGGTTAGGTTAATCAACGTATCGGTCCCCGCAAGGCCGGATACGACTACCTTGCCCGCGAGGATATTTTCCGTCGTTGCAAAGGTAATGTCACCGAGCTCAGCCGCACCGCCGGACAGATCCGTCCATGCGAGCAAACGCCTGCCCGTATCGTACGCCACGCGTAAGTTAAACTCCAGCAAAGCGCCGCGCGTGGGTATGTCGTTTTCATCAAATCCCAGATTGGAAAGCCTCATCACATGGCCGCTGCCGGAGTTGCCTTCCGTACCGATAAATTCGATATTCGCGCTTTCGGGGTATACGTACCATTCCCGTACGCCGTGTTCGCAAGTGCAAACGCCGCCCGGGTCCACTTCATAAATGGCGATGTTCGAATAATGTACGACCGAACCCGAATCGGGACCGGCGATGATACCGATGGCCACGCGACCATGGCCGCCGTCACCGTAGGTCAACGCCGCTTCGGCACAATATCCGAATACATATTCAAAACGCGTGCCGCCCACGGGTTTAAGCGTCCCCGCCGGAACGATGGCCTGCCCAAATTGAGAAATCCCTATCGTCGTTGAGGGACCCGACCTGTGCGCGTTTTCCGCGTTGAAAGTGAGCCTGTAGGATTTGCCGTCCACCGGTGCAAATCCGGCTTGCTCGGAATTGTTCGAGCTTGTTCCTTTTACGACGATGCTCAAACGTTCACCGCCGCCGCCGGATTGGTGCCTGAGCACGCCGCCGTCAAGTACCTGCAAGCCCGCGGGGGGTGTGCGGGAGCTGCTGAGGATAAAACCGAGGGTTTCTCCCGCCGCGCTTGTTACGTAGTTACGTCCGCTGGGTGCGGCTTCCGCGCCTGCGAGGTTGGGTGCCCATACGCGTTCACCCACATGTACGGGGCAGGGGCCGACGCAAATGCATTCCGCGTCCGTAACCTCGATGATATTAAAGTTTGAGAAATGTACGACCGTACCCGCGCCGCCGTCCACAACGATACCGATAGCGACAAGGCCGTGGCCCGTATCGCCTTCCGTTGCCGATTCGGCATCGTGCATAAATTGGTAGCTGAAGAACGTACCCTTGACCGGATTGGCAACGGCTACGGCGGTCTCGCCGTTAAGACGGAAGCCGATCGTCGTCGCGGGGCCCGTGCGGTGTTCATTTTCCGCGTTAAAGGTCAAACGGTATGTTTTACCGTCCACCGGCGCAAACCCGGCTTGTTCCGACCCGTTTGAACTTGTCCCTTTGATTGCGATGTTAAGCCTTTCGCCGCCGCCGCCGGTTTCGTGCCGAAGCACGCCGCCGTCAAGTATTTGCAATCCGGCAGGGGGTGTCCTTGAGCTGCTCAGGAACAATCCCACCGTTGCGCCGTCGGCATTTGTCACATAGTTTCTGCCGCTGGGTGTTGCTTCGGCTCCCACCAAATTAGGTGCCCATACAGAGGTGTGAGCGGGGCAATCGACGCTCGCCGCTTTTACATTAAACGCGGCGAAGGGTGCCAACAGGCTAAGGGTCATCGCCATTGTCAATGCCCAAGCCAATACTTTGGAAACTGTGCGTTTCCTTCTCATAAGGGTACTCCTCCTTAATAAAATATTGGTGAATTTTCACGATAAAATGCGGATTATTATTCGATGATGCGTCAACTTGTTAAAAATGATTTAACAATCCACTATTTTACATGGTAATTATAACAAATTACGGAATTATTACAATATAATTAAAGGAAATTATAGGGGTACAAAACAAAAAATACCCCCGTATGGATACAATTCATACGGGGGTATTTCGCAATATTATATATTATTCAATCAATAACCGATCTTCCCCAAGCTATCATCATCCGTTACCCAGTCGCTTACCGTTGCCACGCGGTATTTTTTTCCCGTTACGCGATATATCACTTTCTCGATGCCCGCATTGATGATCATCTTCTTACACATTTGGCAGGAGTCGATGTCGGTTGCGATATCACCTGTTTTCGTCTCAATGCACGCTTGGTACATGGTCGCACCCAGCATATGCTCCCGCGGGGCGGCGATAATGGCGTTGGCTTCGGAATGTACCGCACGGCAAAGCTCATACCGTTCGCCGCGGGGTATCTCCATTTTTTCGCGCAGGCAATGGCCGATATCGCAGCAATTCTCCCGCCCGCGGGGCGCGCCGCAATATCCCGTGGAAACGATTACGTCGTTTTTTACGATGCACGCGCCGTACATTTTACGCAGGCACGTACTGCGTGACGCGACGGTTTGCGCGATATCCAGATAATAATTTTCTTTGCTGATGCGTTCCATCAATCCTCACCCAGCTTTAATACCTGCGCCACGCGCATCTTCGCAACAAAAGCGAATAATACGCTCAAACACAATACGATCATTATACCCATGACGATATACAGGTTTATATAATCCCGCGCCTCCACCACGATCAACAGCGGTACGGGCCGTTGTGCGGCTGAAAAGGAAATTTGTATCAGAGGCACAAAGTTGCGGGCGGCCAATTCGCCCACCAACGCGCCGATACCCAGCGCCGTCAGCGTAATAAATAATTGCTCGTTAACCAATAAGCGGATAATCCCGCGCATACTCATACCCATCGCGCGGAAGATACCGAATTGCAACACACGCGAGCGGATGGAAAGTATCCAATAGATCAGGAAACCGGAAAAGCATATCAAAAGCGTTATCAGGAAGTTGACCGTAAGCACCCCGTTCGTACCTTGCACCATGGGGCTGTTGCGCATTTCGACCAGCGAGGCGGGCGTGCTGTTTAACCAATGGAGGGCGATTTGGTTCTCCGTTATAAAATCGTTTAAGAATTGGCTGCTGTTTGTATGGGTACGCATCCATACTTGATACGGTATCACACCCCACAGGTTTTGGATTTGTCCCAAGTTGGCGACGGCCAGGTATTGCTCCTCTTCGACATAGGCACCCGTACCCAAACGGCGGAGCTCATATTGCGAAAACCCCGGGAAATGCTCCACAAATCCCACGATTACCAAGGGCGTGCGTACTTGTTCCCTTAACGGGTGTGCCGGGGAGTTTAAGATAAAAGTATCGCCCACTTCAAAGCCTAAATCCCTCAGATTGGCGGAAAGGATAACGCCGTCGGGGCGGGAGCCCAGCGTGTTCAGGTAATGGTTAAGGTGAACCCGTGTCAAATCGTCGCGGAACCAAATCGTTTCGCCGAAGGTATTCGTTTCAATAGCCATAAATTGCATTTGCAAATGAATACCGCGGGATGAAAACGGGGTCGTTCGCCTAAGGACGCGTGTAACCGCATCCACTTCCTCAAAGTTGGTGTATCTTGAAAACATAGGCTCAAAATACCTGTGATACGATTCAAAAGGCGGTAATACGCGTTGCCCGCCTTCTCCCCCAATGGAATTATCACGCCAACGTTCTTGGAAAACGATATCCGCGCCCGTGACGTAACGTATTTCGTGTTCGTAGTTAAGGTTAAGCGTACGCGCGGATTGCGCGCTGAAAATACCGATAGCCAGCGTGAATATCAAAAATATCATGATAAATTGCTCTTCCCCGGCGGAACGGACTACCTTAAGCAAAGAGGCGTACACGCTGGGCGACCAAAACCGCCGCCCCATCCAATAAATCAAACGTATCACGTAAGGAAAAAACCGCAAGCAAAGCAACCCCAAGCCGATGATAAACATCGACGAGCCCAGCAGCAATAACGGATCGAAGGCGCGTTCGGCCGACGCAAGCTCCATTATCTGATCGCTGTACAAATAAAAGTTATAGATAACGTATAACGATATACCGAAGCACAACACATCCAAGAAATACCGCTGCCACAAAGGCTTGCGCGGCTTGCCGGACTTCGTCAGCTTATAACTGACGATCGTAACCTTCGAAAACCGTATGACGGGAAATATCATCACCAAGAATGAAAATAACAGTGCCGCCCCCGCATATATGAACACTTCCGCGTTAATCTCGATATAAAGCGCGGCACGCTGTACCAATACCATAAAACCGCTGGACGAGCCCAATACACGGCATATACCGACCCCCAACAGCATACCCACGGGCAACGCGATCGCCGCGATAAATATCCCCTGCATGATATACAAGCCCAATATCTGCGCACGGCTTGCCCCGCGGCTCTTGATAACGGATATATCGTTTTGTTCCAATTGCAATATCTGACGGCTTACCATGTATATATAAAGAGCCAGCATGATAAACAGCGGTAATTGCAACACCAGCAGCGTAGTGGCAAGCTGGTTGGCCTGTTGGGTGTAACGGATGATCGTAGTAGTGATGTTATCCTCGAAGTACAGACCGAAACGTATACGCTGGGCGGCCAAAACAGCCAAATAATGCTCCGTACGGTTGGAGGACATGGTATTTGAATCCAGCGCGTATAACCAACGCGTGCTCAGACGGTAATCGGTGTGGTAGTTGGGGATAAAATGATCGTGGATTAATTGGTCGTTAATGATCATGATATTCCCGTGGTTGATGTTTAACGTGGACCATACCAGCTCCGCTCCTTCGGCGGGTTCGTATATCCCTACAACGTGGGCGAATAATCGCCTGTCGGGATCACCGGAATGCACATCAACAACGGAAAGCAATTCACCCATAAGGATGTTATGGTTAAACAGGAGCAATTCGGATGCAATTACTTCAATGGTGTTGCCGTTAATCAATTCGGGGGAGGGGAATCGGCCGTATGTAAGCTCCACCAAATCGGTCATATCCGTAATCGCTAATAATTGCGGTGTACGCGAACGCATACGGGCTTCCCGTTGGAACACGGGTTCGAATACCCAGCGCCCCATGATATCGGTGCGTATGGCACGGTACACGGGGATATCGATGTCGTTGAGCGCCATGGGTAACCAATGGTCAACATTTTCATGATATCCCCTCAGGCGGTCGATTTCGTCTATCCGGTTAAAATCGTAATTAAATTCCATCATCGCGGGGAATTGGTTACGGGTGATTTGGATGTTTTGCATTTCCCCGCGTAAAATACGGGTCATGGTGGATGCGTTATACATAGGCGTTGCCGCGATGATGCCGACCAACAGGATATTACCCATCAGCAAACACAGCATCAGCCAGCGGCACTTCCACATCTTACGGAAAAGGAAACCGATCACCGTACCACTACCTCCTGACCTTCATGCAAGCCGCTCAACACTTCCGTATACCGTTCCCGCATCGTAATGTCCCTTACGCCCAACGTAACGTTTTGACGCCTTAGGTTGCCTTGATCGTTTACGTATACATAAATTCGGTCGTTGACCGTATTGATGGCCGCCATAGGTATGGATAATACGTCATACGCATGGATTACCGATTCCACGGAAAAAATAGGTATCCTTGCCATAGCCGGGTTTACGTCATACGTTCCGAACGCCTCGTGCAGCGCGTCCCAATCCGTTGGTTCAAATAATATATTACCGCTGCTGCGTCCGCGTAACACCCATGTATCGTTAACTACGCGTACTTGGAATTCGACACTTATTTCCTCCGCGGGTATTGTCATGACCATGGGTAATATATCCCCGTGACGGTAGAGGATGGCTGCCCTCGTGCTTCTTGTGTAGTCATACCATGCCAACAGATTTCCTACTTCGTGATATTCGAATTGAAAACGCAGAGAATCCTCCTTTGCCAGCGTTATTATACGCGGGCGTCCCTGCATCAGCGTTCCGGGGGTTATTATTGAAGAAAAAAGTACGATCCCGTCAAAGGGCGCGATGATTTGATCCCCGGCGATTTGATCGTTGATATTTTCCAATTGTTGTACCAACCGCGCACGGTTTTGCTCGTTGTTTAATAAAAATTGGCGGTATGTAAGTTCCAAACGGTTCAGATCCAACGCCAAACGCGGCCATTCGTCGTCATCGGCCAATTCCAGTTCGTCCCGTACCCGTTCCAAATGGACAAGCCGGCGTTCCCTTTCGTTATTAAAATCACGGTCGGCGCGTTCCAACTCGATTTGCGCGTTCCTTTGCCGAAGGAACAACCGCTCCGCCGCTTCGATATCCAACGGTACGAGCTCAGCCAAGACATCACCCGCCCGTACACGTTGGCCGCGTTCCACATGGATGGCCGCCAAGGTTCGGGTGGGTGTATCGAAATACAAATGCCGCTGTATAAGGTACACGGGGGATAAGACGTCCGCTTCCACATGGGTCAGCGTTCGGCGGGTAACAACGGTTGTTTCCGGTTGAGGCAATTCCGTGCCGGGGGGCAGGAGATACCCGTCCGCAATCGCCTGCGCGAGCGCGGCTTCCCTGCTTTGCTCCGTCTCCAACGTATTTCCGCAAGCGCTGAGGAGAAGCAAACCCGCGGCAAGTAAAATTAATTTAATTAACAAGCAAGACATCCCCTTCCGACAACCCATCCAATACCTCTGTAAAAGCGGTGGAACGTGCGCCAAATGTAGGACGGACGGGAACCCACGCTTCGTTTTCCCATCGGTATACATAGGGAACGCCATTCTCGATGAACAACGCGTTGGCGGGTATGCGCAGGGTATCTTCTATATGGGTGAGGTAAACGAACAATCGCACGGATGACCCCATGGGAAAATCATAACCCTGCGGCAGGGTAAAGCGCGTACGGGTGAGTAAACTATGCAGGGCATTGTACGCCATTTCTTCGCGCGTTGGGGTGATGTACTCCAAATCGATGATTTGGCCGTTGATTTCCGCCGTAAACCGCTGCACATTATGCAGGAAAATGCGTTCAGGGCCGGATATGGTAAAGGTCCAGCCCATGTATTCAACGAACGGCGTCGCATCGACGGGAGCGAGATATACGATGGGCGTTACCGTATTGACGGATGCGCCGCGGGGTGGGGGAGCGATATATGTAACGATGCCGTCGAAGGGGGCGAGCAGTTCCGTATAGCGTATATCCTCGCGCATTTCCGCCAGGCGCGCGTACGCGTCCGCCCGTTCGATGCGCTGCCATTCGGCTTCCTGTTCGCGTATCAACCGTGAACGGTCCATTTCCAAATACAGATTACGGGCTTCATCCATCGCCGCTTGGTTGTATTCCTCCGCTGCGGCGTGCATCCGCTCGATATAACGGATTTCAATTAACGCATAATCGATTTCCCAGATTTCGGCGGCCAAATTATGGGCGCGGTTTAATCGGGCGATGAGCCTCTCTTGGTTTGCGATTTGTTCACGCTGGCGTTCGGTTTGCAACGTGGCGAGCAGTTGGCCTTCGTACACCTCGTCGCCGGGCAGTACATAGATTGTATCGAACGCCAACCCATCCATTGCGAAAAACAACGGTTCCGCGTCCACCCTGATAAGCGCCGGAAGCATCCGTATGTTAACAACCGGGCCGCGGTCCACCACGGCAGGCGCGGTCCTTGTCACGACGGGGGGGTTCAGTTCGGGCCCTTCGGAATGACCGAAGGGGGCCTGCGCCCCGCAAGCGGCGAAGAGCGGTAATAATAAAAGGATTAATAATACTTTCATATCACGACCTCCTCTCCCAATGCCAAGCCGCCGACGATTTCGGTAAACTGCATTGATTGCAGCCCGATCTCCACCATCCGCAAACGGCGCAAGCCGTCTTCCAGCACATATACGAAGTGTTGGTCATTTACGCTGTGTACCGCTATGGAAGGTATATGCAATACATTGTAGGCGCTGGCCAAAACCGCATTGATACGCCCGATGGCGCGGGCCGAAAAGGTCCCGCCGCCATCGGCGATTAATATTGCCTCCACCCATACCTGTTGGGGACGTTCTATGCCCCATTCCAGCGGATCGATTACCTCCACCCATACGTTCATACCCGCTACATCCATTTCAAAACGTGCGCCGATCTCCATAATTTCCGCTTCGCGTACGTCCACCACAAAAATGGAAAGCGTTTGGTCGGCGATGACGGCGACTTGATGGTTGTTAGCGGAGAATTGCCGTTCGATAAACGTCATCGCGTTGGTGACGACGCCGTCAATGGGTGCGCGTATCAACCGGCTTTCGTATTGGCGCCTGAGGTAATCCAACTCCAAGCGGAGCATATGCAAATCCTCCAGCAAATCGCGGCGCTGGTTGATATAAAAGGAGTCGTCGATGGGGACTTCTGAAATTTCCGCCATCCAAAGGGAATGGGCGTGCCTTTCGTTAAGCTGTTCGATACGAAGCAAAAGACGCGCCTCTTCCCGCGTGAACCGTTCGAAATCACCCGCCACACCCGAGCGGTCCAGCGAGGCGATGATGTCCCCCTCTTTGACTTCGTCCCCCACATTCACGTATATGCCCGTTATCAACGCACCCGCCACGGGGAAGCGTACGGTTTCCTGCCTTGCGGGTTGGTACCTTGCGGTGATGGTGGTAAAGACCTCCACATCGCCGTAGGTAACCTCAACGGTGCGCCACGGCGGCGGCTCACGCAAGGAAAAGAACGCAATCGGTTTATACTCCTCTTCCACGGGCAACGCAAAACAGCCGGATAGGAATCCGGCTGAAAGAACAAGGATGATTATCATAAAATATTTGGGAACTTTCATAAAACCACCATCGTTAGTATAAATGTTTATTTCAAAATCGTCAAAATATTACCTCGCGGCTTGTATATCGCGGAACAGTTGCCGCGTTTTAACACCGTCGGCAAGGCTGATAAAAATCGGCCTGTTTTCGGTACGGTCAATGCGCAGGGTAGGGGAGGCATCGGGCCTTACGAACAATAACCCCGCGTCGAAATATCCGCGCCAGGTGCTGCCACTTGAGCCATTGCGCCTGCTGCCCGCGCCGATATCCCTCATGCTTTGCTCCAGCAGCGTAACGTTTGTGATATCGGATAAATCCACCGTCGTACCGTACATGCCGCGGATGATAATCGCATCATCCCCGATCACGGCTTCCGGTTCACGGCTTGCATATATGACCAGCCAAGCCGAACCCGCCAAAATAACAGCGGTGAATACGATTGTCGCGATCCAACCGGCTTTGGTTTTTGGTTTCTTGGCTAACATGCGCAGCCTCCCATGCATTGTATTATTTTGTCACCGCTTCAATTATCTTGGACGCGGTTACGGCAGTCGCGGCAGTTGCGGCGGTTGCCGCGGGACCTTTGCCGGAAGTCGCACCCTTGAGTACGTCGATGAGGTTGACACCCGTAAGGGCTTCCACGGTTTCGGGCAGTTGCGCCATGATGTCGGTGACGTAACCCGCCACTTTCGCCGCGCCGCCTTTTCCGCCGCTTGCGCCGTTGTCGATGACGACGATTTTTTCCGTGCGGGAAATGGGTTCGGCTACGTTTTTGGCGATTTCGGGCAAGCGTTCGATCATCATTTGGATAACCGCCGCGTCGTTGTATTGCTTAAAGGCTTCGGCTTTTTTCATCATGGCTTCCGCTTCCGCAAGGCCCTTCGCTTGGATGGCCTCCGCTTCGGCTTTACCTTGTACGCGCACGGCTTCGGCACGGGCTTGACCGTCCAGCTTCACGATTTCCGCTTTAGCCATACCGTCCAGTTTTACCGTTTCAGCTTCGGCTTGCGCCTTTGTCACTTGTTCAAATTTACGCGCTTCGGCAATACGCTCCTGGCGGTATTTATCCGCGTCGGCTTGTTTGTTGACCGTGGCGATAAGCTCCTGCTCCCTACGCTTGGCTTCCTGCTCGGCGAGTTCCGTTTCCTTTAAGCGGCGCAAGAGCTCGACTTGCAATTCGGTTTCGGTTACTTCTTTTTTCACTTTATTTTCTTCTATTAAATAGGCGTTGTCGGCAATGGCCTTTGCGGCTTCCTGTTCGCGCCTGTAGGATTGGATCTTCAATTCCATTTCCTTGGTGGCTTCGGCGACTTGCGTATCGGCGATCAGCTTCGCTTCCTTACCGCGACGTTCGGCTTCGGCGGTGACGACGATGGTTTCGCGTTTGGCTTCGGCTTCGGCGATGTTGGCGTCGCGCCGTACTTCGGCGATGCGCTTTTTACCGAGGGCTTCCAAATAACCGTTGGGGTCGTCGATAGACATAACCGTAAACGCTTTTATTTCTAGGCCCATTTCGGCAAGGGATATAGCGGCGTTTTCCTGCACCTCGCTGGAGAATTTGTCTTTGTCCTTGTAGATTTCTTCGACGGTCATCTTGGCGATGATTTCGCGCAATTTACCGACGAGTACGTAGCTGGATTGGGTGGCGATTTCCGCCGAGGTCCTGTCGGTATGCCCGCGGAAGAACTGCTCCATAGCGGAATAAATCGATTCCTTATCGGATTTTACCTTCACGACGGCTACGCTCTTAACCGTTACGGGTACGCCTTGGCTGGAGATTGCGTTGTCGATGTCCAGCGGGATTTTGATGTTTTCCAGCGAAAGCACGTCGTAGCGTTCCACGATGGGCCATACCATACCGCCTCCGCCGGAGATTACGCGCTTACGCAAGCCGGTGATGACCGCCGCTTTGTTTTGGGGTACACGCTTCCACAATGCCAAAATGACGAAAATGACAACGAAGATCGCACCTAAAATAACGGCGATGATGAAAATGGGATTGTCGAACATTGTTTTATTCCTCCTTTTTATACGGGGCTGTGCCCCACACGCTTTGCGCGATGTCAGTTATGCCTTGGCGCTTCCCTTTCGGTTTTGCGCCTTACGAAATAGGTGTTCTTTTCCACGAACAAGATATCGACTTGTTCGCCCGCGTGTACTTCCCCCCCGTCTTCGCTTTTGGCCGGGCCGGTAACGACCGAGCCGGAAATATTATAACGTATCTTTCCGTACCCGTCCTTCGGGATGGGTGAAATTACCACCGCGCACGTCCCTATGGTGTCCTGCATGTTAAACGCGCTGGTATTTTGCGCCTTTTGTAAAGGGACGATGACGAGGCGGTTTAACAAACCCGCGACGAACAACCCGCACGCGAAGCTGATAAACGCCACGATCAGGGGCAACCCGTCCATCCGCGGCGACAGGATTAACCCGATACCGCCCATCACCGCAAGGAAAATCGCGATCAGCGAAGGCTTAAGGAAACCGAACAACGTCCCGTCGATTTCCGCCACTTCGCCGATTATGAGGGACAGGACGATGAAACCCACCCCTACGCCGAACATTACCAAATACATGGTGCCACCTCCTTTCACGATTATGGTAACGGTTGAATGTGTCAAAATTATGTCGTTTTAGGCTTGAATCCCTGTAGGGGAAAAGTTAACCGCCGGTTAATAATACCCGTCGATCACTTCCGTTACCGTGTTTACCCAAGCAATTAAATTCGCGGGTTTATACGTTACGGTACTGATATCCTTCAGCACGAACTCATACGGGCAGCTGTGGGCGCGGCAGGTTTCGATTATCCGCTTGATTTCCGCGCGTACGGCGTCCTCGGCGAAGGTACCCGAAACGTGCGCGGGGTTGGGCTTGTGGGCGTAGACGTAGTTGCCGCCGATTTGCTCGGCGCAGTTTTCAGGGTCGGTCCAAGGGGAGACGCCGATCTTGCGCAGGTTGGGGACGGTTTTAAGCAAGGGGATTTTTTTCGCAAGCCCTTCGCAGCAGCCGTAATAAACGAGACCGCATTCGGCCATGAGGGGTTTCGCGTATTGCAACTCAAATTCGTCCCACATGGCGGGCGAAATATCCCCGAACATTTGCGCCATGCCGCGGAACCATATGTTTTTAAGCCGTACGGGTTCGACCTGCGGTAAATCGGAAGTATATGCAGGTGTGCAATGCGTGCTTTCGATGGCGATGTCGTAAAGGTTGAGGGCTTCCATCTGCTTCATTTCATGTAACGCGTTGGCGGTGAACTTTTTGATCGTGGCGTGGAGCAGGCCGGGGTTTTCGATTAAATCATTCATGATCGGCAGCACACCGCGGTAACGGGGGATGCGGTCCCACGGCGCATGGTATATCGCGTACCCGCGGAGCCGCACCGGTAAAATATCCCCTAATATTTCGCGGGCCCACGTCAAACGCTCGGCGTCGACTTCGGGATGCGCGGTAATTTTCGGGGTGCGGATCGCTTCGACCTTTTCAAACGTATCCAATTGGTCAAGGTAATAATGGGAACGGATATAATTCTTTTCATCGTTGACGATGACGTTTTCATTGATATTCAATCCGCTGCCCGTGGATGAAAACTTCTTTTGGATGGAATATTCGTTTTCGAGTATCGTATCCGCCTGTATGTACTTCCAGCGGAAGAAGTTGTGGCGGAAATGCCATTCCATATCACGCGCAGCGGGGTCCTCGCATACCAACGTCAGCTCGTCGCCGATATTCATTTCATGCCAAGGGATTTCGTGCAGCCACACGATGGGGCGGCGGGGTTTTAAATCATTGATGTCCCGCGCCCTGTCCCTGCGCTCCTTTTGCACGGGCAGCGCGGCAATTTCGGCATACCGCTTAGCCAGCTCCCGTAAAATGCCTTTATCCTTCTCCGTGATTTTCATATTTGCCTCCCGGATATATATTTCGGTTTTTATTCCGCATACCGAATTCTAAAAAACCACTTCCACCCTCGTACCCTTGCCGCGTTCGCTTGTGACGATAACCTCCGCCCCGTGTCGGTCGGCGATTTGCTTGGCGATGGGCAGCCCCAAACCCGTACCCGTGCGGTTGTCCTGTTGGTTACGGTAAAAACGCTCGAAGATATACGGCAGGTCTTCGGCGGAAATACCGCTGCCTTCGTCTTGGATGGTGACGCGGATACGGCCTTCGCTTTCGTCGATATCAATCGCCGCTTTTTTTCCTTCGGGCGTAAATTTTACGGCGTTGTCCAATAACGCGACGAACAATTGCTTAAGCCGCCCGTAGTCGCCCGTAATCGGTGGTACATGTAAGGAAGCGTTCGCGTCGGGGCAGGGGAGCCGTACCCCCTTGCGATCGGCGATCGGCATCATGGTGCGTACCGCGTCCCTTACGACCCCGCGCAGGTCCACGTCCTCCATGTCGATGGTAAATTCCGTGCTTTGCAAGCGCGCCAGGTCAAACAAGTCCGTTACCAAACGTTCCAAGTATAGGCTTTCGGTGTGCATTTGGCGATGGTATTCATCCACCAGCGCGGGATCGGTGACGACGCCGTCGTTTAACGCTTCCAACGAGCCGCGTATCACGGTGATGGGCGTGCGCAGTTCGTGCGAGATATTCGCCATAAAATCACGGCGGCGTTTTTCCGTCGCTTCCTTCGCGTCGGAGGCTTTGCCCAGTTGGCGTGCCATATCATCTAATATGGCGGCCAGCTCGCCGATTTCGTCCGATTGCTTGACGCCCGTTTGCGCGGTGTATTCGCCGCCCTTGATGCGGGAAGCGGCGGATTTCATCTTATCCAGCGGCTTCGTCACACGCAGGGAGAGGACGGCGATCTTAAGCAGGCACAAAAACATCCCCGCGCCGATGCTGTATATCAGGAGCCAATTTCCGCTTTCCACCCCGTATTGGGTCAGCAAGTTGGACACATACATCACGACGATGAGCGTAAAAATAACAAACGCAAACGCAAAAGGAAGCACCAAGTATATCAACAATTTTTTCCTCATACCTTGCCTCCCGCGGTTGTATCGAATTTGTATCCCGCGCCCCATACGGTTTGAATTTCCCAATCGGGGTGGGGCAGGGCGGACAGCTTGGCGCGGAGCCGTTTGATATGCGTATCCACAGTACGCGCGTCACCCAAATAATCATATCCCCACAAATTGTCCAGTAATTTTTCACGCGAAAAGACCTTATCACGGTTGGACGCCAAGGTATACAAAAGCTCGATTTCTTTTTTCGTCAACAGAATAGGGTGGTTGTCGATATGCGCCGTAAACTTGCTTAACGAAACGGTCAGCCCGCCATACGAAAGATCATTACCCGATCCCAAACGCCGCAGTACCGCCCGCACCCGCGCCATTACCTCGGCGGGTGAAAACGGTTTGACGATATAATCGTCCGCGCCGTTGTCGAGGCCCATGATCCGCTCGAAGTCCTCGCCGCGCGCGGTAATCATGATAATAGGGACGGTGGATGCCTTACGGATCGCTTTACATACGGCGAAGCCGTCTGTACCGGGCATCATCACGTCCAACAGGATCATATCGAAGTTGGACGTTTTTGCGGTTTCGAGCGCGTCTTCGCCGTCGTATACGCACACGGCTTCGAAGCCTTCCTTTTTGGCATACTCCGACAGAACGGAAACTATTTGCCTGTTGTCGTCAGCGATGAGTATTCTTTGCATGACAGGGGACACCGACTTTCGGGTAGGGTGGATGATGCGGGGGAGCGTCGCGGATGTATCTGTCCATTGTTCATCTATTCGCAAAAGTTGTCTTTTGCGAATAGTTTGACAGGGTTATAAATTTTTCGGCAGTTTTATATAGCGCTTCAAAGTCTACATTTTCGAACACTGTTGTATCGACTTTTATCGTTTGGCCGATTTCGATTTCGTCTAATTTGGTTCGCGTGCAGTAGTCCTTAATGACATCCTTGGCACCGGCAACCTTTTCGTGAACCCAATGGCGTTCATTATCGCGGTCGGCATAACGTTGACCCAAGACATCGGGGTCACCCGTGAAGGCGAAGGTCAGGCAGTCGTAATTATATTTTTCAACCAGTTGTTTGAGTTGGTTGCTTTCGGACAGCGGCTGCGGATACAGCTCCGAAAAATTGCTTTCGAGGATGCACGCGTTGCCCGTTTGCATGAAACGTTCAGCGATGTGGAGCATGAGCTTAAACGTCGCTTCGCTGCCTTTTTTGTTGCGGTTTATAAGTTCCGCGTTTTCGATGCCAAAGCCGTCCCCCATCACTTCTTTAATAGTATCTTTATTAAAACATGGTAATTTGAGCCGAAGCGACAACCCCCGCGAAAATGTGGACTTGCCCGTCGCCGGGAAACCACCGACGATGATTATTTTATTCGGTTTGTTCGGTATTCTACCCAAACATTTAACGGGTACGCCATGTTCCCATTCATTATGCAGATAAGTAAATTGGAATTTATCCAATAACGCAAACACCTTCGTAATTTGTTCGGCGTTGCTATCCAATTCATTTATTTTAACGACGGTATTTTTATCAAGCTGCGCCAACCCATGTTGCAACAACATTCCACCAACACTATCAAGGTCATACTTGTGCGAAACCGCAAAGAAAGTGATGTTGTTATTCCTTTTTGATATAGCGATAATCCCCAGGCAATCGTTTTCATCGTTAGTTGCCATGAACGCTTCGTGATTATCGATCCGCCTTTTCATGTAAACATCAAAGGACGGAAGCGTTTCATTACCTTCGTACCACAGCGTGAGGTCGGGGACAAGCTCTTTTACATAGCCGTCATATTCCCGCGAAAGCGATTCCCATTGTGGGATTTCATCATGCGTGACATTTTTTATTTTCAACTTTTTACCCCACCCTATACCCTTTATAAAATCCGCAAATTTTAAACCCAACCGCCAACGCTTCTTTAAATTCCGTCGAATCCCTGTCCGCTTGGAACAGTACTTCGCTTTTGCCGTTTTCGAAGGCGTATTTGGCAGCATAGGCAATCAACGCTTTACGCCGTTCGGCGTCTGGTGCTTCCACGACAAAAATTTCCGCCAATGTCGGATTGGATACGGCCAACAATATATAAGCGTTCATTCCCCCACCCGACCGTAAAGCGAATATCGCCCAGCGGGGTAGTTCCCCTTCCCTTCCGAGGCGTTCGCTTGTCCATGCCATATCGGGGTTGCGCGCATCGTGCAGCGCGGCGAATTCGGCAAAATTATCCTCCGTTATGCGCACCATGCCGGATACTTCATAACCCGATAAATCCTTCGCCTCGGGCGCGTCCGCGGACAAACGCATTTCGACGCAATCGTCCTCAAGCACCGCGCCGAGTTCATGTATAAACGCGGGGGCATCCATGTTGTGGCAGCAATACCATTTTTCGTAATCCGCGAAGTCGTTTTCGATTTTCGGCCAAATCTTACGTAAATCGGCGTCAGCTACATCGTCGATTTGCAATTGCTTGTCATCGTCCCAAGTATGGAAACCTACCCCTTCAATTTCAATCCTTCTTTTCATTACCGTTCACCATCTTGTTTTTATTCCGAATTCCTGACTCCGAATTCCGGACTTTCCCTTTCCTTGGCCGTATCAACGCCTTCGGGTCGTGGCCGATCAAATCCTTACGCCCCGCGCGTATCAGCGCGTTCTTAACGATTTCGTAATTAACGGGCAAGCGGTATTGCATCAGCGCGCGCTGCGTTGTTTTTTCCCGTTGGGATTTCGGTACAAAAACGCGCTTCATGGTGCGCGGTTCCAGCCCCGTGTAGTACATGCAGGTGGAAATCGTGCCCGGTGTGGGGTAAAAGTCTTGCACCGCCTCGGGTTGCGCACCGACGCTTTGCAAGTATTCCGCCAACTTGATGGCATCGTCCAAATTACAACCGGGGTGGCTCGACATGAGGTACGGCACGATGAATTGCTCCTTTTGGTTCGCTTGCGCAAACCTTTCGGTAAATTCCCTGTACGCGCCGAACGCGGGTTTGCCCATGTATGAAAGCACCTTGTCCGAAACATGCTCGGGAGCGACCTTCAAACGGCCGCTGACATGATGCGTACACAATTCCCGTAAAAAAATATCGCCTTTTGGGTCATGCAATACGTAGTCGTACCGAATCCCCGATCGGATAAAAACCTTTTTAACCTTAGGAATTTGCCGTAAAGCCTTTAATAAGGAGAGGTATTCCGTATGGTCGCTTTGTAAATTGGGACAAGGCTGCGGGGTTAGGCATTGACGCTTACAAGGTTTAAGATCGCGGTTTCGGTTGCAAGGCGGCTTGCGGAAATTCGCCGTAGGCCCGCCCACGTCGTGGATGTACCCCTTAAACGCGGGGTCATGGGTAAACCGCGTCGCTTCGGCGATAACGGATTTATGGCTGCGCGCTTGCACCACCCTGCCTTGATGGAAGTTTAAAGCGCAAAAATGGCACCCGCCGAAACATCCTCTGCTTGCGGCTATGCTGAAACGCACCTCTTCAATGGCGGGTACGCCGCCGTCCTTTTCGTACATAGGGTGATAATCGCGCATGTAGGGCAAGGCGTATATCCTGTCCAATTCCGATGTGGTCAGCGGTTCGGCGGGTGGGTTTTGCACGACCCACGTATTGCCGTAATCCTCCGCCAGCGCACGCGCCGTCAAGTAATCCGTGTTGGCGCATTGCAGCATGAAGCTCCGCGCGTATTCCTTTTTCGCGCTTGCCGTTGCCTCCTTTACCGTGGGGAAGGGCGGCAATATGATCGGGTTGTCGGCAACGCCGATGTCCTTCGTCTTAAATACCGTACCCGCGATAAAAACCAAGTCGCCGACCGACAACCCGCTGTCAAGCGCTTCGGCGATCTCCGTGATTTGCCGTTCGCCCATGCCGTACACCAGCAAATCCGCCGCGGAATCCAAAAGAATCGAACGCCGTACCGTGTTGTCCCAATAATCGTAATGCGCCAATCTGCGCAGGCTTGCCTCCAAGCCGCCTATGATGATCGGTACATCCTTATACGCTTCGCGGATTTTATTGCAATAGACGACCGTTGCGCGATTGGGGCGCAAACCTATCTTCCCGCCCGGGGAATACGCGTCCGTTTTCCTTTTATGTAATGCGACGGTGTAATGGTTAACCATGGAATCGATATTGCCGCCCGTAACCAAAAAACCCAGCCTCGGGCGTCCGAACCGCATAAAATCTGCGGTCGTCTTCCATCCCGGCTGGGCAATGATCGCAACGTTGTATCCCAAGGATTCCAATAACCTGCCCACAATCGCCGCACCGAACGAAGGATGGTCCACGTACGCGTCCCCCGTGACCAACACGAAATCGATTTGGTTTTTTACACCGTCGGGGTTGACAGGCAAGAAGGGCATAGTCGGTCTCCGCCAATTCCCGTTCCAATTAAACGGAAGTTAAGATATTTATTATAATAACATAACATTATGTTGGTTGTTGCGTTTTTATATGGTACAAAGTATAGTAAACAACGTAACGGCTTTTATTTTAGGAGACATCCATGGACGAACGCGATAACGAATTCCCCGATTTTCCCGAAGGGTTTTCCCTTACATCCGACGGTTCCGAAGACGGGGATTTTTTTCTTACCTCCGATAATGACGAAAAACCCCTTACATCACACAGGGATGAACCCTCCGAGCTTTCTGACTCGCGCCGTCCCATGTTCGAACGCATAACTCCTGCCCCGCCGCGCCCCGATCTACATTCCCGCCCGCCGATTCGCAGGCCGTCCGACAGGTTGGACCCTACCCTGCTCAACCGCCGTCCCCGTTCAAACGATCCCCGCGTAACGGACCGCCTCCGTCAAAGCGACCCCCGCTTGGGGGACCGCCGTCCGTCCCCCGCTCATTTTTCCCCCGACAAACGAACACCCAAACCCCGTAAACGCGCCGTAAGGAGAAAACGCTTCGCCGTCCTGTATATCCTAATGTTGGTGATGGGCATCGCCGCATGTCTTATTTTTATCGTTATGCGTATTCCGGGCATCCAAGGCAACATACGCGAGCGTACCGAGCAAGCCGCTCCCACCCCTACCCCAACACCGGAAATCGTCATACCCCCCGATATCCGTAATATACTGGCGCAAATTATACGCGTAGACGCCGGACGAACTCCTTCCCCCATCCTTGAAGTCATCAACCTCGCGACCGGACTGCGGCATGAATATAATTTTACCGAAAGTACGGATATGACCAATATCCACGGCCGCCCCATGGTCTTTGAGGAATTATCGGTCGGTCAATTGCTGGATATCGGCTTCGACGCAAACACCAATAACATGCTTTCCGCCCACCAAAGCCGCCGCACATGGGAACGGCGCTTACAAACGAACCTCCGTATCGACTTGGAAAACGACACGATCACCATCGGCAACGATGTATTCACCTTCAGCCATCACCAAACCATGGTGCTTTACCGTGGCCAACCCTTCCCCATCGCCAATATCCAACCTACCAACTCCGTTACGATCGAAGGCTACGGCAACCACGTTTGGCTGATCGTTTTGGACGCGGGGCATGGTTTCTTACAATTTGCCAATACCGAGCACATCATCCGAGGCACGATCGAGGTGGGGCACCATTTCGAAAACCTTTTTGAAATAAGACCTTTACAATTGCAAGAAGGCACCTACCGCGTCGTCATCTCCGGCGACAACATTGAAACCTTCGTACAACATGTGGAGATCGTGCAAGGCGAAACCCATACATTAAACCTAAATGCCGTACAGCTTCGCACGGGACACCTCCATATCACGACAACCCCTTCGGATGCCTTCGTTTATATAAACGGCGAACGACATGCCGGCCCCGGCCCCGCGCGGCTGGAATACGGCGAGCACATTATCCGTGTGGAAGCCTACGGTTATATCCCGCAGGAGCAAATCGTAAATGTTACGGGGGCGTTGGGCCACATCGAATTCGAATTGGTCGAAGCCGTCCGCACGGGGACGCTGCGCATCATAACCCTACCCACCAACGCGCAAATATTCATCGGCGGCGTTTTCGCGGGATATTCGGAATTATTCCATGAACTGACGTTAGGCCCCGCAACCGTAACGGCGCGTTTGCCCGGGTATGAGGATACGACAATTTCCGTAGAAATCGTGCAGGGCGAAAACGATTACACAATACTGCTCATGCCGATAGAAATAACCCCGTGGCCGCCCGCCACTCCGCTTCCGCCGTACGAAGGTAATCCTTTCCCTACCCCGACCCCCGAACCCAATCCCACCCTTCCGCCCATCGCAACCCCACCCCCCTTGACCGGGAGCGGTTGATCCCGTGTTCGACATTAAAGAGGAACTAAAAAAACTCCCCCATAAACCGGGGGTGTATATAATGAAAGATGAAAACGACGTTATTATTTACGTCGGGAAAGCCATCGACCTGCACAACCGCGTCCGAAGCTACTTCCAAGCGGGTGTTTCGGCAAACTACAAAGCACAGCATATGGCGGGTTTTATCACCCATTTTTCCTACCATGTCACCAATAACGAAATCGAAGCATTTATATTGGAAGATACGTTGATCAAACTCCACCGTCCTAAATATAATATCCGTTTAAAGGACGATAAAGCGTACCCATACATCCGTATCACCGTACATGAACGGTTGCCGCGGATTCTATTCGCGCGTCAGCGCAGCAAGGACAAAGCGAAATACTACGGCCCTTTTATGTCCAACACCCGCGTACGCGAAATCTTGGCGCTGGTGCATAAACTTTGGCCGATACGGCAATGCACGAAATTATTCCCCCGCGATTTCAATAAGGGGAGACCTTGTTTAAACCACCACATCGGGCAATGCCGTGCGCCGTGCAATCGTTTATTCGACGAGGAAACCTACGGGCGATATGTAACCGAGGCGGAGCGTTTTATCCAAGGTAAAACCACACCCGTACTCAGCCGTCTAAAAAAAGAAATGGCCGAAGCCTCGGAGGAAATGAAGTTCGAACGTGCGGCGGAGATACGCGATACGATTTTAATCTTGGAAATCCTAAACGAAAAACAAAAGGTGGATACCGGCGGCGAGGACCGCGATATCGTTGCTTTGGCCCGCGACAAAACCGAGGCCCTTGTTGAAGTCTTTTTCGTGCGGGACGGAAAAATAACGGGCAGCGAGCATTTTCTTATGGAATCCGACCCGCAAGGGGACGACGGGGAAATCCTTTCGGCTTTTATCAAGCAATTTTATTCGGAAGCCGCATATATACCCAAGGAATTATCCCTTATATCCCCCCCCGCGGAAAAGGACGCAATCGCGCTTTGGTTATCCCACCTGTCCGAACGGAACGTTGTGATCAACATCCCGCAAAAAGGTGAAAAGCGCGACATGGTTCTAATGGCGCAAACCAACGCGGAATTGACGTTGGCCCAATTCGGCGCGCATATCAGGAACGAAACCGAACGCAACCGCCTCGCCTTGCAGGAAATTACGGACGCCTTGGGCTTAGGATTACGCTTGACCCGTATTGAAGCCTTGGATATTTCCAATACGCAGGGATTCGAATCCGTCGGCTCCATGATCGTATTTGAGGATGGCAAAGCGAAGAAAAGCGATTATCGTAAGTTTAAACTAAAAGGCGTTATCGGCCCGGATGATTACGCGGGTATAGAAGAGGTATTGACCCGCAGGCTAACGCGCTACCGGCAAAACCATACCGCTTTTTCAAAGTTACCCGACATCATTTTCGTGGACGGCGGTAAAGGACAGATAACGGCAGCGAAAAAAGCCCTCACAACGCTCGAAATGGACGTTCCCGTCTGCGGTATGGTAAAGGACGACAAGCACCGTACGCGCGGATTGATGTATGACGGTAAGGAGGTTACCTTACCCCGCACATCGGACGGTTTCAAGCTGGTTACGCGTATACAAGACGAAGTCCACCGCTTTGCTTTGGAATACCACAGGAAGTTACGGACCGACACTCAGGTACGGTCGGTTTTGGACGATATACCCGGTATCGGGCCTACGCGCCGCAAGGCTTTGCTCGCACATTTTAAGAACATCGAAGCGATTCGTACGGCAAACGTTGAAATTTTGTCGAGCGTGCCGACGATAGATAAAAAAAGTGCGGAAGCCGTATATCTTTTTTTTCAAACGAATCAATGATATAATGATAAACTGTAATGAAAACTTAATATTCGTCGGAGGTGCGTCATGGCATATAAGCCTGTGTGGGACATGGAGTATGTATATAACGCAGATGTGACCGAGGAGTTTCGGCAAGTACGCGTAACGTTGGAAATATCGGAAAGCACGGGTCGGGTAACCTTGCAACCCGAATACATGATGACCCTGAACGAAATCAACACCGTTATGCGGGAATATACGGACGATGTGCTCAAACGGATGCTGACCCCGTACGATTCCTATTACCCGGTACGCCTGGTGTACAACGGCGTTGAATGCGCCGTCAAATTCGACTCAAAACGTCAAGTGACGGAGATCGCAATCGTATGAACGCAGGGCTTGCCGCCAGCGGTGCATTTAATACCCCGGGCACGGGTTATACCGTACCCCTTCCCCTTTTAATGAAGGAATTTAACCTTGATTTGCTTACCCCCGCCGTAAACATCGAAAAAAAGGAACTGACCCGCGCGAACATAAACCGCCCCGCTTTGCAATTGGCGGGTTTTTTTGATTATTTCGACCCTTCGCGTTTGCAAGTCATCGGAATGGTTGAACATACTTACTTAACGAAGCTGGAGGAATCCTTCCGCAACGAAAACCTTCGCCGTATCTTCCAGCACCGTATACCCGCGATCATCATGTGCCGCAAGCTGGGTCTTTTCCCCGAAATGCTGGACTACGCCGAACGCTACGACGTACCGATTTTTTCCACCCCATACACCACGACCGATTTTATTTCGGAGATCATCCGATGGATGAAAGTACAGCTCGCACCCCGCATCACCATGCACGGCTGTTTATTGGACATTTATGGCGTGGGCACGTTGATTATCGGCGAAAGCGGCGTAGGCAAGTCCGAAACCGCGCTCGAATTGATTAAACGCGGGCACCGCTTCATCGCCGACGATGCCGTGGAGGTACGCCGCGTTTCGCAGGAAACGCTCATCGGAAGCTGCCCGGAAAATATCCGTTACTTCCTGGAGCTTCGCGGTATCGGCATCATCGATATCATGCAGATGTTCGGCGTCCAATCAATCAAGCCCACCCAATCCATCGAGCTGATCATCAACCTTGAATTGTGGGACCCCAACCGAACCTACGACCGCATTGGGCAAACGGAAGAACATACGGAAATATTGGGGAACAAAGTCAGCAGCCACTCGATACCCATACGCCCGGGGCGTTCGCTTTCGATCCTGTGTGAATCCGCCGCTATCAACCACCGACAAAAAAAGCTGGGCTATAATGCCGCGGATGCTTTGACGGAGCGCGTATTCAAAAACCCGGGTGGAGTGATGAAAATCCATGACGTTTATTAAAGCGTTACGCACGATACTGCCCAAAGAGGCGATATTGACAAACGAACCGATGGCAAAACACACGACCCTTAAGATTGGCGGACCTGCGGATATTTTGGTCAAACCCAATACCTCCGAGCAATTGCGGAATGTTTATAAGCTGTGTGAAGACAATAATTGGCCGATGGTCCTTTTGGGCAGCGGAAGCAACGTTTTAATCGCCGATGAAGGTATCCGAGGGCTCGTTATGCTGACCACGGGATTGGATGAAATACACGTTGATACACCGCTTAATAAAAAATTCGGCTATATAACGGCGGGAGCAGGCACCAAATTATCCAAACTGGCGGAAGCGGCTTGCAAAGCGGGTTTGAGCGGATTGGAATTTATCCACGCAATACCCGGTTCTGTCGGCGGTGCGGTATATATGAACGCCGGAGCCTATGAGCAATTTATATCCGGGGTATGCGTTTGCGTAACGTTGCTGGTAAACGATAAGTTGGTCGATGTTCCGGTCAACGAAATGGGGTTTGATTACCGCACCAGCCGCTTGCAACAAGGTGAAGGGATAGTAATAAAAGCAACCTTCCGCTTACCGTACGGAAACACGGAGGAAATCCGCACCAAAATGAATGAGCTTAACCAATTACGTAAAAGCAAGCACCCCCAGGAACCCAGCGCAGGAAGCACTTTTAAAAACCCTAAGGGATATGCCGCGTGGGAATTGATCAAAAACGCGGGGATGTCCGGATATATCGTGGGCGGGGCAAAGATGAGTGATAAACATTCAAATTTTGCCGTCAATATAAACAACGCATCCGCGGATGACATGTGCCGGCTTTTAGATGCGGTACGGAATAAAGTACATGAAATATCCAATGTATGGCTTGAACCGGAAATAAAAATTATAGGACGCAATTATCCATGGATGTAAGGCATGGAGGTAAAATGATGCGAATCGTTATCGTCACGGGTATGTCGGGCGCGGGCAAGACCACCGTCCTCAAGATATTTGAGGATGCGGGATGGCATTGCGTCGATAACCTGCCGCCTACGTTTATCGGCAGCTTCGCAAGGCTGTGCGTGGAGCGCGAAACGGGTATTTCGCAGGTTGCGTTGGGTATCGATATCCGCGGCGGTAAGATGTTCGACGATTTGGCTCAAGGGTTGGCGGAGCTGGAAGAACAGGGGCTTACATACACGATCCTGTTCCTCGATTCCGCAAATGATATATTGCTCAACCGTTATAAGGAAACGCGCCACGTCCATCCTTTGGCAAAAAACGATTTGGTCAGCGTGGGTATAACCAAGGAGAGGGCGCTGCTGGAGGATGTAAAACGGCAAGCCACTTATGTTATCGATACAAGTTTTATCCTTCCCCGTCAGTTAAAAGAAAAGATTTTAAATATTTTCGTGGAAAATGCCGCGTTTGACAGCATGATGGTAAATGTGGTCAGCTTCGGGTATAAATTCGGTATCCCCGACGAATCGGATTTGGTGTTTGACGTACGTTTTTTACCCAACCCGTTCTACAATCCCGAGCTTCGCCCGTTTACGGGGATGGATAAGGAAGTGCGCGACTACGTGATAAACCACGACATCAGCGTCCGTTTTTCGGAAAGTTTATTAAATATGTTGCTTTTGACAATCCCCCACTACATAAGCGAGGGGAAAAACCAATTGATCGTGAGTATCGGCTGTACGGGTGGGCGTCACCGCTCAGTGGCACTGGCAAATGAACTGTACCAATCATTAAAATTGCATGATCACTCCGTAGTATTGCGCCACCGCGATATCGAAAAAGACCCCTCGAGGCACTCGGGCGGGGGTTATGAAAAATAAGTCATTTTCGATTCGGGTAAAGGAAGAACTCAGCGAACTTCCGTCGAAATTTGACAAGGACCGCGATTTCGTACGAAAATGCTTTTTAGAAAGCGGGACGATTTCCGACCCCAACCGTTCGTACCATATGGAATTTACGCTTAACGAGGATAATACAGCAACATTGGCAGGAATTTTACGGGATTTCGGGCTCAACCCCAAACAGACCACACGACGGGGTTATCCGGCAGTATACGTAAAGGAAGCGACCGAAATCGCAGACATCCTCAACGTAATGGAAGCACACAAATCGCTTTTATACTTTGAAGGCGTACGCGTGGAAAAAGATTTGAGAAATCATCTAAACCGTAAGGTAAACTTTGAAACGGCAAACCTGAACAAAACCATACATGCCGCGTTAAACCAAATCGAAGCCATCGAATACATCGCCGCCAATGCAGGGCTTACGCACCTCCCCGAACCATTGGAGGAAGTGGCAAAATTACGACTTCAACACGACAACGCCAGCCTGGAGGAAATCGGCGCGATGCTCGTACCCCCCATAAGCAAATCCGGTGTCAATCACCGTTTACGCAGGATACAGGAAATCGCAACAAACCTTGCCGCGCAAAGCAAAGAAGCGGCCGAACCCGGGGCACCGCCCTATCAAAAAGGAGAGAATTAAATTGATTGAGCGTAACGTACAAATCAACTCGTCGTTCGAACCGAAGGAAGCGGCTATGCTGGTGCAGACCGCAAGCCGATTCAAATCAAGCATTTCCCTCATACATGAAGAAAAAACCGCAAATGCGAAAAGTATTATGGGTATAATTTCATTAAACCTGCAAGGCGGCCAAACCGTAAAGATTGAAGCCAACGGGGACGACGATCGGGAAGCCATATCCGTAATGGAGCAGTTCTTGGCGGCGGCCAAGCCAGCATAGGATGCTTACCGTATTCACCAACAATAACGTTGTGGCGGATTTCTTTAAAATAAAAAAGGAACTCGACTGCACGGTTAAATGGGTTAACGCAACGGCGATGGACGTCGTTACGGCGGCCCGCGTTGCCGTGCGAAAAGGTGCCGTATTGGTTTCCAACCCCATGATCGGGATCGATGTACCTGCCGTACAAGCCCCGGGGAGACCCCGATTCCCTTCCCATGCGAGTAAAGAAAACCCCACAATCTTTAATCCGTATCTAACGTTGCTGACCACCAATCCCAACGATACGGTGGATTTCCAATCCCTAAAGCGTTTGGACGAAGCATTGTCGCTATACAAAAAGAACGCCAAGTTACGCTTTATCGCGCACAGCGACGATTCGATACAGCATTTCCAAGCGATTGATTTGAAATGTTTGTTGCAAACACTTTCGCTGTTGTTAAAACTGGAAATAAATCCTTGAGGGGCTAGAGGTTAAATAAGGCCTCATACATAATCTATGAATACATGAAAAAATCCCAAACGGGATTTTTTGCTTGGACACACCGTTGGCATTTCCGCTCTGCCTTGCACGCGAAGTGGCATAATGTGCTCCTTGCATTAGCATATGAGGATTTGGCTTACGGGTGTTTGACACAAGCCCCGTATGCCCGTATAATGCGCGGGTGGTACCGATCTCCCGACAGGGAGATTCATATTGTTAACGAAAGGAGACTTCGAATATGCCAAAACCCAAACGCGGTAAATTCGCTAAGTTTAACAAAGAATGGCGCGGCACCTGCCCTTTGTGCAACCGTACCCGCGTAAAAATCCTTTGGGAAAAATCGGATGACGGTAAGACCTTAAAAGTATGTAAGCAGTGCGGCGCGTAAAATAGCCGTACACCCCGCCGCTTTAGCTCAATTGGCAGAGCAGCTGATTTGTAATCAGCAGGTTTCCGGTTCAAGTCCGGAAAGCGGCTGAATTAAATCCCCATATATAGAACAGACCCCGTGGAATTAAACGCACGGGGTTTATTTTTATTCGTACGATTCCCTACCCCACCAACAGCTGCGCTAAATAAAGCATGATAAAACCGGGAAGCCCCAGCACACCCACTACCAGGGTGGTGATGACGTTAACCCCCACGGCCAAGCCGACGCCCGCAAGTAATACATTTGCGGAGAAGATACCCGCTGCGCCGAGGATCATATTTCGCCCGACCCGCAACAACCATTTAAACTGGCGGGTAATCAACAAAAAGGCGACGAAACATAAACACAAACCCAATATTACCCACATTATCGCATCCATATGTACCCCTCCCTTATACGAAATCCCGCAATTTTGTATGCGGTATTTCGCTCCCCTTAAATACGATACCCTTCGCTTTGATTTGATTGTGATAATATTTGTACCTGAGTCCGGCGGCTTTAAGCTCGAAGGTGAGGGCGTCAATAAGGGTTTCGTCGGTAGTTTGGTCGAATCGGCTATGAATATAAGCCAATTCACTTTTTACCGTTTCCAGTCCGATGATCAGCTCCATATCTTCGGGAGATATGCTTCGGGTGATTTTACGTTTACGGGTTTGGGGGTAAGCCACCGCAGGTAATACATATCGCAAAGCCTGTGTCATGGTAATAATCCCACTTTCCATAGGGTATACCATAAGCATAGTCATAATCGGACGACTTTATTCCTTTAATTGGCATTTATTTTCCATTCATTCACACGGATAAAAATATGGGAGGGTGCGGGGGGTATATCCGCTTGCACCCGTGTACCCATAAGCAGCGCCGAATGACGGAACGCCAACCCGATCAAGGGTACCTGTTCGATAAAAGCGTGTTGGAATTGGGATATGGCTTCGATGAATGCGCTTTCCGTTGCGGCTACGCGTATGGCGGCTGATAAATCCATTAATAACGGGTCATGGTTAAAGAGAACGCCACCCGTCCTTTCACCGTCAAACATGAATGTGAAATTCGGGACATAATCGAGCTCCATCCACCCGATAAATAAATCAAAACCATCGTTCGCGGTTAATTTCGTCAGGAATTCGGCGTCGTTTATCGCGTGAACCTCCGCGTCAAGCCCCGCTTCCTCCAGCCCTGCCTGCAAACGGTGAGCGATAATGATCCGCTCGGGACTGTTTTCGCTTACGATGATCGTAAGCGGCTCCTCACGGGGGACTTCGCGTAATAATAACCGCGCGAGGTCGGGGTCATGGGGTAACCCCAACGCCGTGGGGTCGTGCATCCAGCCTTCGGGGTGAATGGGTGTCGCCGACTTTACGGCATGTCTTAAATACAGGGTCGTGATCGCTTCGTTTGCATCAAACGCGTAAGCGATACCTTGCCGTACATCCAAATCGTTAAATATTTCGCGCGTGAAATTAAAACCAATGAATTCGAAATGCATGGTTGGGATTTCGGCGGCATTGATTTCCTTTGCGGTGGGGTTACGTACCCATTCGGGCAAGGGTAGATAAATGGCATCGATCAACCTCCCGTCGAATGCGTATAAATCGATTTGTGTGTCGGGCAGGAGTAATATTTCAACGCGTTCAATCGCAGGCAGTGTACGGAAAGTATTGGGGTTACGTACAAGCATAACAGATTGACGGGGAACCATCCCTTCAAATATAAACGACCCGTTTCCCAGCGGGGACAGGTTCCTTAAGCTGGCGGGGTCGGTTTCATTGCGATAATAATGCCGCGGAATCAACGGGAAAAGGAGCGAATACCCCACGGACGGGTTTGCGTTTACAAAAGTGACTTGCACGGTACGGTCGCTGACACGTTGTACGGACTCAATATTCTCGACAGTTGAGCGGTATATCGCATCGCTTGGGGCGCGGCGCAGCACGTCAAGAGAAAAGATAAAATCATCGGATGATACGGGAAGGCCATCCGACCAAATCGCTTCGTTTTTTATCGTGATTTCAACACCGGAAAAATCCAGAGCAAAGTTAAGCTCAGCCAAATGCCCTGTTACACGAAGATTTTCATCCAACACCGCCAACGGTTCAAAGAGCATCCCCAATATACGGGCAACGGTTTGGTCGCGGTTAAGCAAAGGATTGAGGGTTAACGGCACGCGCATGGGCAGACGCAATATACCGTCGTCCACCCATTCCGACATGTTCGCGGTTGTGTTGGGCAATCGGGGATCGGGGGAATCGGGAAGCGCGTACGGGTCGTCCGGGAACATCCCAATACCGGGGAACAAGGTTTCCGCCGCGTTATCGGAGCCGTTCGATAAAATACCGCACGATGAAAGGCATACGGTGAAAAAAAGAAATACCATATATATTATTTTTTTCATTTAATCCACCCGTTAATCGTAACGCGTATAAAACCGCAGGATAAACGCATAAACCCGTTGGTTAAATTCAACGCGGTTTATATAGTTGTACGTTTCCTTAAAAGGAATCACATCCAACGTCTTGCCGTCGGCGGAATATTCCGGGTTGGTCAGCCAACTGCGTACGTTCCCTTGCCCCGCGTTGTAAGCGGCGAGCGCCAGCCGCATATCGCCGCCGAACGTCTCCGCCAATCGGTTAAGGTAAAAGCTGCCCATCGCGATGTTTACGTCCGGCCGCCATATATCTTCGGGCTCAAACCCGCGTATCCCCATCAACCCCGCAAGCCACTCCGCCGTGGCGGGCATGATCTGCATCAATCCCTGCGCGCCGCGCGGTGATTCCGCATTCTCGCGAAATCCGCTCTCCGCCATAATCACCGCATATATCCACGAAGGGTCGATATCACCCGCATTCGCGTTTACGTATCTCATATGGTGTACGGGAAAACGGATACGGATGCCTGCAACGCCCACGCCTACCGCAAGCAGAAAAGCGATGACTAAAATAACGGTGAACCTTAAACGGCGTCGTTTCATGGGGTTAGGATCCTTATTATTTCTTCACGCAGGTTATCAAAGCCGCTTTCATTTTCGATAATGAAGTTTGCGTACGGCTTCAACGCTTCATCCCCTACCCTGCCGGCAAGCCTGCGTACGGCGGCCTCGGGCGTGATGCCGTCGCGCTTGATGATACGCTCGGCGCGGGCCGAATCGCTTGCAATTATTAAAACGACCGTATCGCATAATTTATGCATCCCCGATTCGATAAGCAAGGGCGCGTCGATTACCGCGAAGGGATACCTTCCCGTTTCCCTCGCTTCATTTATTAACGCAACGGAGTCTTTCCATACCTGCGGATGGATAATGTTTTCCAACGCCGCCAGCTTGTCCGCATGGCTGAAAACAATTTTACCCAACGCCTTGCGGTCGATTTCGCCGTCGGCACCGATTATCGTATCGCCGAAAGCCCCGACGATTTGGCCGTACGCGGCTTTACCCCTTAGAATGGCTTCATGCGCCAAGGTGTCGGCGTTGACTACGCAGCCACCCAATTCTTCCAATATTGTAGCGGCGGTGCTGGTGCCGCTGCCCGAAATACCCGTTACGCCGATAATTTTCATTTCGTTTCGTACCAGCTTTCACCGACGCTAACGTCCGCCACAAGCGGTACGGATAATCGCGCCGCGTTTTCCATTTCGGTTTTTACGAGTTTTTTTACCGCTTCAAGCTCGCCGCGGGGCACTTCCAGCAGCAATTCGTCATGGACTTGCAAAATTAATTGCGCGGCGAGTTTTTCCGATTGCAAGCGATTCGCTACGCGAGCCATCGCGATTTTTATGATATCCGCCGCTGTTCCTTGTATGGGCATGTTCATCGCCACACGTGCACCGAAGGAGCGGATATTAAAATTATGGGACTTTAATTCGGGTAAGGCACGGCGGCGCCCGTACAGCGTCAACGCGAAGCCCGTTTCCTTGGCTTCACGCACGCGGTCGTCCATAAACGCCTTTACGCGCGGGTATCGGACGAAATAACTTGCGATATATTCCTCCGCCTCCCAAATGGGTATACCCAAATCCTCGCTCAGCCCGAACGCGCTTATACCGTATACGATGCCGAAATTTACGGCTTTCGCATTGCCACGCTGCGCGGGGGTTACTTCCTCGGGTGCGATGCCCAGCACCTGCGACGCCGTAATGCGGTGGATGTCGGCGTTTTCCTTAAAAGCCTTCACCAAAACCGGGTCGCTTGACATGTGCGCCAATACGCGTAATTCGATTTGGCTGTAGTCCGCATCCACAAAGACACAACCTTCCCGCGGGACAAACGCCTTGCGCAACTCGCGTCCCAAAGGCATACGAACGGGAATATTTTGCAAGTTGGGTTCCGCGCTGGAAAGCCGTCCCGTAGCGGTCAAAGCCTGACGAAACGTTGAATGGATGCGTTGGGTAAAGGGGTTGACAAGCGGCAAAAGACCGTCGATATACGTTGATTTTAACTTCGCGTGGGCGCGGTATTCAAGCACCTCACCTACGATGGGATGCGCGGGCCTTAGTTTTTCCAATATATCCGCCGCGGTGGAATAACCTTGCTTCGTTTTTTTACCGCCGCGCAGCCCCAATTTTTCGAAAAGTATGGTACCTAATTGAATCGGAGATTGGATATTAAACGTTTCGCCCGCGTGCCCGTGAATAATTTCCGTAAGCCGTGAAAGCCGTTCGGCTAATTTTTCGCCATAAGCAGTGAGCGTGCCGCCGTTTATTTGGATACCGATGTTCTCCATGTCAGCCAATACCGATGCGAGGGGAAGCTCAATGGTTTCGTACAGGTTTTTGGTTTCGCTTTGGGTTAATGCCTCGCTGAGTATAGGATGCAACCGCGCGAGTACGTCGGCGTTATTGGCGGCAAAAGCGCCGGCTTCCCGTAAGGATAGGTCGGAAAAAGATTTTTTATCGAGTATTTCTTTTTCCGTGGGTAAGACTTCCTTCAGATATATAGCGGCGAGATCGGGCAGGGATTTTTCCGCGTTAAGTGTATCCAAGGCATAAACCGCCAGCATCGCGTCGAAATCAAGGTTGCGCGGCACAATGCCATGCATACGCAAGCGTTGCGTTTCCGTTTTCGAATCGTACACCCATTTGGGCGCGTCGGATTCCAACCACGGTTTGGCGGTCCGTAAAAAAAGATGATTACCCTCGGCATTGTGACGGTCCGATGTGAAATTAACATAGTACGGCACGTGTCCATACGCGGCGATTCCCATGCCGACGGGTTCCGTATCATCCCACAAAAGATAAATGGCCGCGCTTTGGGTATTGTTTGATAAAAGCGCAAACAATGCCTCGGCTTCAGGTTGGGAATCGATGATTTTTATTTCAGGTGTTGGTCCGGCAATTTTTCCGCTTTTGCTTGGTTCGACTTCGGTCTGCCCGTTCTTTTCCCCTATTTCCTTTATAAACCGCTTTGCCGTTTGCCTAAGCTCCAAGCGCGTAATTTCATCCAGCGCATCTTTGTTCCATATATCCTGCGTGGGGGTTAACGCCAATTCCACGGGTACATCGGTCACGATCGTCGCCAGCATTTGGCTGATACGCGCTTGCTCCTCGAATTCGATGAGGTTTTCCGACGCTTTTTTGGGCTTGACCTCCGCGGCGTTCCTTATCGCGTTTTCCAACGACCCGTATGCGGCGATGATCTTCGTTGCCGTCACTTCGCCGATGCCCGGTACGCCGGGGATATTGTCGGACGCGTCCCCCATCAACGCCTTCACGTCGATATAAGCGGCGGGCGAAACGCCGTACTTCGCCGACACATCGGCGGCGAAATACGTTTCCACCTCCGTTTTGCCCGCTTTTGTCTTGGGCAAGCGGATGCATACCGTTTCGGTTGCGAGTTGCAACAGATCGCGGTCGCCGGAAACGATCACGGACGTTAACCCCACGGCCTCCGCTTTTATCGACAGCGTGCCGATCACATCGTCGGCTTCATAACCCGCGTATTCGGCGGGGGGAAGACCCATTTTAATTAAAAGGCTCTTCAGCGTCGGCACCTGCTCACGCAATTCGTCGGGCATGGCGCGCCTCGTCCCTTTATACGCGCCATACCGCTCGTGGCGGAAGGTAGGTACGGGTAAGTCGAATGCCACGGTAATATAATCGGGCTTTTCCTCGTCGATAAAACGGAACAAAATATTCATAAAACCGAAAATCGCGCCCGTATGCTCCCCCGCGGCCGTCGTCAGCGGCGGGAGTGCGTAGAATGCGCGATTTAATATACTAAAGCCGTCGATCAATAAAATCTTTTTCAAGCGGAACGCCCCAATCGGGTTGTACTTTAGCCAGTATACCATATAATTCCTGCAACATAAATGAAACGGGGAGCGGTATTAAAACGGTGAACGGTATAATGATCCTCGTTTTTGATTTGGCTGTATTATTTACCCATGGTATAATCCTTTTTAAATCGGAGGGATGAACATGCACATGGCTTCGTGGAATGTCAACGGCCTCCGCGCCTGCATGAACAAGGATTTTCCGGATTTCGTGCGGCGCGGCTTCGATTTGATTGCCGTGCAGGAGACGAAGATGCACCCCGACCAAGCGGATTTCACCTTCCCCGGCTACCATGCGTATTGGAATTGGGCCGAAAAGAAAGGTTACTCCGGCACGTTAGTACTCACGAAGCGGGAACCGATAACCGTCACACGCGGCATGGGTATACCCGAACACGATACCGAAGGTCGCGTACTCACACTCGAATTCCCCGAATATTATCTCGTAAACGTATATACCCCCAACTCGCAGCGCGAACTGGCGCGACTGGGTTACCGCATGGCTTGGGAAGATGCTTTCCGGGCCTTTTTATCTGCTTTTAATAAACCCGTGGTGGTATGCGGCGATTTAAACGTGGCACACAAGGAAATCGACCTCGCCAATCCCAAAAGCAATGCGGGAAGCGCAGGTTTTTCCCCGCAGGAACGCGGGAAGATGACCGAACTTTTGGCTGAAGGTTTTACCGATACGTTTAGGCATTTACACCCCGAAGAAAAAGGTGCCTACACATGGTGGACGTACATCGGTAAAGCACGGGAGAAGAACGTCGGCTGGCGTATTGATTATTTTTTAGTTTCCGATTCATTTAAAACGAATATAAAGGAAGCGACAATTTACCCCGAAGTGATGGGCTCCGACCATTGCCCCGTCGGATTGGTGCTGGTATGACGGAAATAAAACCCTTAACGGATATGTATTTAAAGGATACAGCCGCGTTTAATAAAACAGCGGCCGCCGCGCTCCCACCGCTTTTAACTCCCGGTTCCTCATCCCAAAACCCAAACGCTCCCCCACCCCCCATCGACCGTGAAATACTTACCGAAATCTTGCTAAACGCCGGATTTAAAGCCACGGAAGAAAACCTAATCATGCTTAAATTACTTATGGAAAACGGTATCCCCCTCACCAACGATAATATCCAACGCATGAACCAAGCGTTGAAGCTGACGGCGGGTTCCCCAAACGCGGCGAACGCAAACACGGACAACCACGCCAAGGCCCTCTTTATGATACAAAACGATATAAAATTGACCGTTGCCAACGCCGCCCAATTGGAAGGATTGGTTTCCGGCCAAGTGCGTATAACGGACCAAATCAATAACCTTTTGCAAGCCGTCCGTCAAATAAACGACCCGGTGTTGGCGGGGCAATTATCGCGGATCCTCACGCAAGCGATACCGCAAGCCTCACAAACCGCACCTTTACAAGCAACCGCCAATACCGCTCCCGCCACAAACCAACATGCTGCCCAACCCACAACCCAACCCGGTATGTTGGTGACCCCGGCGCAACCCGTTTCGTTACCCGAAACCACAAATATCACGCAAACGCAACCCACGCAAACGCCGACCGTTCTTACCGACGCTAACCAAGCGCAATTAAATATGATGCAATCGAATTCCCAGCAAACGACCGTACCCCTACCCGCTCGGCCCGATATAATGCCTCTTCCCGTTTTTCAAGCCATACCTGTTACGCAACAAGCCGTAACCTCTCCGGCAACCGTCGTAAATAATACAACGATAAACTTGACGCCCGCACCCTCACAACCTTCGGTATTACCCGCACCGCCCGCCGTTCCCGATTTGACCTTACCCGCCGATATACAATCCCCGACCCCACCCCAAGTCGAAGCAAGGTTGCAAGCAAATACGTTTGAAGCAAATGAAGCTAGGCTTCTACCCGAAACCCTTTCTTCCCTCGCTTTCCGTTTATCCGAAAGCACCCCCGCGGATATTGATCGTTTCCTCAACGGCTTGCGCGACGCGCTGGTCCAAATCCGCCAAACGTTAACTTCAAGCGCCGAACACCGGCAAACGCCGAACTCCGAACCCGCAGCGACCGCCCGCGTATTACAGGAGGTCCGTGCCCTTTCCGATACCATTGATTTTACCGCGCAAATACGAAACCAGATTTACGTACAGCTTCCCCTTTTCCACAATGGGCAAGACAACATGCAAACGACCCTGCATATATATAAGGACGCGAAAAAGACAGCCGACGGAAAAAAGGGCGCCGCATCCGCGCTCATCGCGTTGGATACGGCATCCCTGGGACGATTTGAAACATATATACAAAAAGACGATAATTCCGTACATTGCCAATTTCGCTTGGATAACCCCCGCATCGAGCAGCTTGTGCGCGATAACATAAACCAATTGGAATCCCTGTTGCAAAACCACCGCTTTTCGCTCGCCGCGTTTTCCTTCGCCAAGCCAGGCAAGCCGTATACCCTATTGGATTCCCCGACTCTCTTCGACGAAAGCCTTGTTATACAAAATACCGAAAACACCCTCCCTCGTTTCGACAAGCGAGCGTAATACATGTATGATGGAAACGGATTTTAAATGCTAAGGAGCGAACCATGTTAAAACTCGTCAAATATCTAAAGCCCTACCGCTGGCCGCTGATGTTAACGCTTCTGCTCTTATTGGGGCAAGCATTGGCGGAATTGTCCCTGCCTACGTTAATGGCGGACATCGTTAATAACGGTGTCGTTTACTCCGTCCTTAACGAAACCTCTCGAACCTACTACATAATACAAACGGGAGGCATTATGCTGGCCATCGCTTTACTTGCGGGCCTTGCATCCATAGCATCCAGCTACATCGCCCAGCGTATGGCCGCGGGCATGGCACGCAACCTGCGGCGGGATTTATTCGTTAAGGTCGAGAGCTTTTCGCAATCGGAATTCGACGCGTTTTCATCCGCGTCGCTGATCACGCGGTGCACCAACGACGTTTCGCAAGTACAAAACCTCGTCAATATGAGCGCGCGGATGCTGGTATACGCGCCCATTTTGGGGATCGGCGGCGTAATCATGGCATTGACGCGCTCCGTCAGTATGTCATGGATCATTGCGCTGGCGGTGATCCTGTTGGTTTGCTTCGTGGTCCTAATCACCTCGATCGTCATGCCCAAGTTTAAAATTTTACAGGAAATGGTAGACAGGCTTAATAAAACCTCCCGTGAAATCCTGCACGGTTTGATGGTCATCCGCGCCTTCGGCACACAAAAACACGAGAAGCAACGCTTCGATGCCGTTAATACCGACTTGCGCGACATGGGCTTGTTCATCGGGCGCGTAATGGCGGTCGTCGGCCCGCTGATTACGTTTATGTTGGCGGGCACGCAGCTGCTCGTTATTTTTATGGGTGCGCATCACATCGCGCATTCGGGATTGGCAATCGGCGATATGATGGCGTTCATGCAATACGCCGTGCAGGTGATCTTTGCGTTTATGATGGTATCGATGGTATTGGTGATGGTACCGAGGGCGCAGGTTTCCGCCGCGCGTATCGCCGAAGTGTTGGAGAAGGAACTGACGATCAACGACCCCGATCAACCGCTAACATTCCCCGATTCGTCCCCCACCGATGGGTTGGTTGCTTTTAATAATGTTTGTTTCCGCTACCCCGGCGCGGAAGCGGACGTACTGGAAGGCATTACCTTCACCGCCAAACCCGGGCAAACCACAGCCATCATCGGCCCTACCGGGTCGGGTAAGTCAACGATCGTTTCGCTGTTGCTGCGTTTTTATGATGTGACCGAGGGGAGCGTAACCCTGGATGGGCTGGACATACGTAATGTCCGCCAAAAGGACCTGCGCGATAAAATCGGCTTCGTACCGCAAAAGGGTCAATTGTTGACGGGGACGATTTCTTCCAATATCAAATACGGCAACGCCGATGCTACCGAAGAGGAAATGACCCGATTCGCAGAAGTCGCGCAAGCCTTGGAATTTATACAGGAAAAAGAGGAAAAATTCGAATCGGAAATCACCCAAGGCGGCGGCAATGTATCCGGCGGCCAGCGCCAACGCCTCTCGATCGCGCGTGCGCTTGCCAAGAACCCGAAAATCATCATCTTCGATGACAGCTTCTCCGCGTTGGATTTTACCACCGACGTTAAGCTACGCCGCGCACTTAAGGAACACACCGCTGACGCGACGGTTATCGTCATCGCTCAACGCATCGGCACAATCATGAACGCCGAGCAAATCATCGTGCTGGACGAAGGCAGGATCGTAGGTACCGGCACGCACGAGGAATTGCTCACATCCTGTCCCGCCTACTTGGAAATCGCATCCTCGCAAGATCTTTTGGCATCGGAGGTGAACCATGTCAGATAAAAAGCAAAACAGCCCGAGGGCACGGCAGGGCGGCGGCGGTCCATGGGGACGCCGCGGGATGCCTACGGAAAAAGCCAAGGACTTCAAGGGTTCGATGCAGCGCTTGATCGCTTACCTCGGCGCGGAAAAAATTGCGATTACCATGATCATATCCATGGCAATGGCTTCCACGGTCATGGCCGTAATGGGGCCGCGTATTTTGGGGCAGGCTACCGATACGATATTCGCCGGGTTTGTTACGGGTATCGATTTCCGTCGCCTAACAACAATCCTCGGTATTTTCGCCTCGATTCAAGCCGTTAATATCGCGTTCAACTATTTCCAAGGCTTTGTCATGGCGGGTGTAAGCACGCGCATTACCTACAAGCTGCGCACCGAACTAAGCGAAAAGATCCACCGCTTGCCTTTACGGTATTTTGATAAAACCCCGCACGGCGACGTCCTTTCCCGCATCACAAACGATGTGGACACGATAAGCAACACACTCAGCAGCGGCTTGGTATCCATGATTTCAAGCGCGACGGCGGTATTAGGCATCATCGTAATGATGCTGACCATCAGCCCCATCCTTACGCTTGTGGCGATCACGATACTCCCCATGTCAGGCGTCATTGTCGGCATCATCGTAAAAAAATCGCAAAAATATTTTAAGCAGCAGGCCGAAAACCTCGGCAAGCTCAACGGCCATATCGAAGAGATGTTCACTTCACACGCCATCGTTAAGTCCTTTAACAGCGAGGAAGCCAGTGCGGCTACATTCGACAAGCACAACCAACGCCTGTACCGCGCGGGGTGGAAGGCCAATTTCCTTTCCGGCATTATGTGGCCGATCATCGCGTTTATCGGAAACATAGGATATGTGGCCGTCGTGGTCATCGGCGGGATGATGGCGGTCCAAGGGCGTATTTCCATCGGCAACATTCAAGCGTTCATCCAATACACACGCCAATTCGGCCAACCCATGGCGCAGCTTTCCGGCGTGGCGGGGATGCTCCAGCAAACCGCCGCCGCCGCCGAGCGTGTTTTCGCCTTCTTAAATGAAGCGGAGGAATCCCCCGACACCACGGACCCCGTTATCCGTGATACCGTCAACGGCCATATACGCTTCGACAACGTCCATTTCGGCTATGAAACGGATGTCCCCGTTATCAAGAACTTTACCGCCGAAGTAAAGCCCGGGCAAAAGATCGCCATCGTCGGCCACACGGGTGCGGGTAAAACGACGATCGTCAAGCTCCTGATGCGTTTCTACGACGTTAACGAAGGCGCGATCACCATGGACGGCGAAAACATCACCTGTTATACCCGCGATGACTTGCGCAAGCATTTCGGTATGGTGTTGCAGGATACGTGGCTCTTTAACGGGACGATCGAGGAAAACATACGCTACGGCAACTTAGACGCCGAAAGCGACGACATCAAAAAAGCCGCCAAAGCCGCGCAGGCGCACCACTTCATACGCGCCTTACCCGATGGTTATAAAATGATGATCAACGAAGAAGCGGATAATATTTCCGCCGGACAGAAGCAGCTCCTCACCATTGCACGCACGATACTCGCCGACCCGGATATCCTGATATTGGACGAAGCGACCAGTAACGTGGACACGCGTACCGAGGTATTGATCCAGCAAGCCATGGATAACTTAATGAAGGGCCGTACGAGTTTTGTCATCGCGCACAGGCTTTCGACTATCAAGAGCGCGGATCTTATCCTCGTCATGCGTGAAGGTGACATCGTGGAGCAAGGTAACCACAAACAATTATTAGCAAAGGACGGCGTATATACCGCGCTGTACAACAGCCAATTCGACGTGGTTGAATGATAAACGGAAAAAAGGCGTATATATAAATCGTAATATTTCCGTGTTATTTTTGCGGTTTTATTGCTTTAGGTGCGGGTTCGCCTTACCGCTTGTTCCCATCCTTCGACCAAGTGCCGTACCTTTTCCCGGTCCATTTGCGGGGTAAAAACGCGTTCCACCCCACGGTTGGCGATGATGTCGTCCGTGCTTTCCCAATAGCCGACGGCCAAGCCCGCGAGGTACGCCGCACCGAGGGCGGTTGTTTCGATGACCGAAGGACGCTCCACGGGTACACCGAGTATGTCGGCTTGGAATTGCATGAGGAAGTTGTTCGCACAGGCTCCCCCGTCAACGGGGAGCTTTTTGATTGCCGCCGGGACGGGAACGTCGCCGTTGATATCATTGATATCGGACATCATGGTTTTTACGACGTCATTGGTTTGGTATGCCATGCTTTCCAACGCCGCGCGTACGATATGCGCTTTGTTTACGCCGCGCGTCAACCCTATGATCGCACCGCGTGCGTGGGCGTCCCAATACGGCGCGCCAAGGCCGACGAAAGCGGGTACGATATACACGCTTTGCGTATCGGTGACGCTTGCCGCCAAGGCTTCGGTTTCGGCCGCGTGGGTGATAAGCCCCAGTTCATCACGCAACCACTGCACGACCGCCCCGCCGATAAAAACGCTTCCTTCCAAGGCGTATTGCGGCTTACCGTCGTAGGAAGCCGCCATCGTTGTGATAAGGCCATGGCGGGATTGTATGGGGCATTCGCCTGTATTCATCAGCAAAAAGCATCCCGTACCATACGTATTTTTCGCTTGGCCGGGACGAAAGCACGCTTGCCCGAATAAAGCGGCCTGTTGGTCACCCGCAACACCCGCAATGGGGATTTTGCCGCCGAAAAGGGAGGTATGCGCAATAATTCCCGATGAAGGATTTACCGCAGGCAACATTTCACGCGGGATGTTGAGCAGATTTAAGATATCCCTGTCCCATTCGCAGGTATGTATATTATATAAAAGCGTCCGCGATGCGTTCGTGTGATCGGTGGCGTGTACCGTACCTCCCGTCAGGTTCCATATGAGCCACGTATCCACCGTGCCGAACAATAAATCACCGCGTTCTGCTTTTTGCCTTGCTTCGGGGATGTTTTCCAACAGCCATGCCAGCTTTGTGCCGGAAAAATACGCATCCAGCCTCAAACCCGTTTTGGACGTAAAAAAGGATTCGTATCCCGAATCCCGTAAGCCGTCGCACATGGGCGCGGTGCGGCGGCATTGCCACACGATAGCGTTATGTATGGGTTGCCCGGTTGTCCTATCCCAAACGAGCGTGGTTTCCCGCTGATTGGTTATACCCAAGGCGACGATATCCGATGCCTTTAACCCCGCTTTTTGCATGGCGTCCTTACCTACGCCGTATTGCGTTTCCCATATGGCGGCGGGGTCGTGCTCTACCCAAGCCGCGGGATTAATCGGTTCCCGCGGGGAACGGCCGGGCCAATCGGGTTGCGGGTATATTTGCGTAAATTCCCTTTGCGATTTCGCCACCGCCCGTCCTTCTTTATCGAAGATGATACAGCGGGAACTGGTCGTACCCTGGTCAAAAGCCATGATATAGGACATAAGGTTTATTCCTTTCTACGAACCATAATCCTGTAAAAGCCGCGAAAGCGCTTCCTCGGTATAGACGCGGATGCCTTCCTGCAGGCGCTCGATATCCGCTGCGGGTAAGACGTTGACGGGGGTCGTGGTGGCTTCCTTTATATCGCCCCCTGCATGGTCGGCATAGAAAACCGTTACGTAACCGTCCACAACAGTCACTACATAACGGTGGACGGGTAACGTTTCTTCATCGTCGGATACGGCGGCGGTGATTTCATGTATCGTACCCGAAGCCACGGGTACGGCGTCTTGCGTTACCGAGCCTGTATATATGCTCGCATTCACGCTGGCCCCGCCGAACAATAAATACCCGAACCCAATACCCAACATAACAGAAAGCACGCACGATCCGATAACCCATGCGTATATTTTTTTTTCCATATCCATACCAAACCTCCTTCGTATAAGAAGGATTAACATATATATGGAAAATTATTCTTATAGCGCTCCTGCGGCGGATGAAACCTTCGCGTCACCCCACACGCGTTCGAGGTTGTAAAATTGCCGGCTTTCATTATCGAAGAGATGGACGATCACCGAACCGAAGTCCAATAACACCCAATTACCCGTAGCCATGCCCTCGCTGTGGTTTAAACGTAACCCGTGAGCGGCAAGCGTTTCCTCCGCCGCTTTTGCCAAAGCCGTTAATTGGGGTTGGCTTGTTCCCGTCGCGATGGCGAAATAATCCGCGATGGTGGATATACCGCGTAAATCCATCACCACGATGTCCTTCCCAAACTTCGAATCCAATGCATCCCGTAATGCGGCTACGGCTGCGGTTTCCCTTTCCGTTTCGTTCATCTAATCCTCCTTGATGTGCGTTTATCATTATTTTAATGCTTTTAACGCTTCATAACTGATGGGGTGTACGGGGTTTTTGGCTTGTTTTTCCTCTTTGATGGTAAATTTGATGCCGATACGTAGGGCTTTGTCCATGTTTGTGTACGCTAATTTGCGCATTTGCGTGAGGGGCGAGTAATCGTCGCGGTACGGCTCGATAAAATCGGCGAGCATGATTACCTTGTCCAAAACAGTCATCGCGCCATGCCCGGTGGAGTGGTATCGGATGGCTTGTAATATTTCCGGATCATTTACGTAATAATCGCGTTTGGCGGATTCCGCGCCCATCGGCCCGTGGGTCAGGTCGATATGCGCGATGTTTGCGCTTTCGAGGGGTATACCCCATTTTTTACATAATGCGATTTTTTTATCGGTGGAATATTCTTTCGCACAGTCATGCAGCAACGCCGCCCAACGCGTTTTTTCCACGTTGGCGCCGTAATGCCGTGCAAGGGCGTCCGCTTCTTTGATAACACCCAACGTATGGACGAAACGCTTGGGGGAAAGTCGTTTTTGCAAATCCTTTTTTACGGCGTCAAAGGAAAACGGTTCACGGTACAAATGATGCGCGCGGGCATAATCCTCCACGACCCGCGGTATAAATGAACGCACGCTCTTTCCTTCGGTAATACGGCGGCGGATTTCCGTACCGGAAATATCCGTTTTTTCCATATCCAATAAAAATATCCGCTCCTTGTATTTATTATTTAACTTGCGGACGGTTTCCTTGGATTGTTTGCTGCTGAAACCGGGACGGGGTACGGCAATAAAACGGCAAAGCGTAAGGAGCGCTTCCGCGTCCTTCCACGTAAGCAACTGTTCCAAGCTGTCCGCGCCGATGATGAAATAGATTTTCACTTCGGCCGGGCAAACCGCCAATAATTGCCGTGCGGTATCGATCGTGAAGGACGCACCCGGACGGTCGAGCTCCATCCGCGACACATCAAAGCCGGGATGGTCACATGTGGCGAGGAGCGTCATTTGGTACCGATGCTCGGCGGGGGTTACGTTTACGCCTTCCTTATGCGGCGGTTGGCCGCACGGCATAAATAATACGCGCTGCGGCGCAAAATGCGCGAGCACCGCTTCCGCTACGGTCAAATGCCCGTAATGTATCGGGTCGAACGTGCCGCCGAATACGGCTACGCTGTGGCATCGGTCCAAATAATCGCGATGATCCGTCATTCACACAATCCAATCGTTTGCGGGATAATGGGCCAAGTTTAACATAAGATGATTCGGCATTTCAATTGGAACACATAAACGAGTTGTACATATAATGCTGGTAGAAAACACGTTTATCCAAGGAGGCAATGAAAGTGGGAGCATTTGAACTTCAAACCGCAGAACCCGAGGAATCCTTCGCCGGCCAAGGCCATAAAAGGATAAAAGACGAATGCATTGTAGCGTACAAGGTATACGATAGTTGTCGGCGGCAAAACTGCTTGACTTATAAGGATCTGGGTCCGCCGTTGGTAGCGAGGTATGCGGAAGAGCATAATGAATGCATGAAACCGGACACGCCCGTCAAACCGCCCGAAGGCTCGGCCTCCGTTTCGATCGATAAACTGACGATAACCAGGATCAACGTGCTTAACAAACAACCCAGCCCCTTCCGCGCCGGTTATTGGGACGTGGACGTGAAGTTCGAATTCGAATACGTCCTCGTTTTCCGCTGCGCCTCGGGTGAAATCATCAACGAAATAAGGGCGAAGAGCTTCTTTAAGATGAAGACAACGCTGTTCGGTTCGTTGGGTTCGGATTTGGTCATCGGGACGGACCTGTATATCGGTAAGACGAATACGTTCCAAGCCGCGCCTTTCATTTGGGTCGAGGCAAAAGCCGTCGCATTGGATGCGAGGTTATGTCATGGCCACGGCAGGCCGCCCGAAATCCATTTGACGATCGGGTTGTTCGCTATCCTTAAGCTGTTCCGTTTGGTTCACCTTAACGTACAGTCGACGGGATTCTGCATTCCCGAAGCCTGCAAGGAAAGCAATGACATCAATCCCTGCGAATATTTCGCGGACCTCGAATTTCCCATGGATATTTTTTCACCCCCGCAAAAACCGGATTTCAAACCATGCAATTGATGGGTTAGCAAAGCAACTTCTGTTCGAATCGGGCAGAAGTTGTTTTACATAACTGTATAAACATTATGATATAATTATCGGAGGTCATATAAATGGAGGAAATGTTACATATGGGAAGGTTATTCGGGACTGACGGCGTACGCGGCGTAGCCAACCGCGAACTTACGGCCGAGTTGGCATTGCGGCTGGGGCGCGCCGGCGCATATATATTAACGAGGGGAATCGATCATACACCCAAGATATTATTGGCGAAGGATACACGACGGTCGGGCGACATGCTGGAGGCCGCGCTTGTCGCGGGTTTGTGTTCGTTGGGCACGGAAGTTTATTTAGCGGGGGTAATACCCACACCCGCGGTTGCGTACTTGACAAAGAAATATGGGTTTGATGCGGGTGTGATGATTTCCGCTTCGCACAACCCCATGCCGGACAATGGGATAAAATTCTTTAATAATGCCGGGCAAAAGCTCCACGACGCAGTGGAGGATGAAATAGAGGATATAATGCTTCAAATCGAAAAAGAGGATACCCTACCCCGTCCGACAGGGGAAAGCATAGGAACTGTCCTCTCCCTCCCCGCTGCCGAACGGGATTATATGGATTTCCTCTTTTCCACCGTTCCCGATTTTAAATTACCCGACGGTTTTACGATCGCACTCGATTGCGCCAACGGGGCAACCGCCCAAATCGCACCAAAAATCTTCGCGGCTTTGGGCGCGAAGGTATATTCGCTGCACGATAAACCCGACGGAATAAACATAAATAATAATTGCGGCTCCACGTATATGGATTCGCTGCTCGCGTTCGTAAGGGAAAAAGGTGCGCATATCGGCTTCGCTTTCGACGGCGACGGCGACAGGATGCTGGCGGTGGACGAACACGGGAATCTGTTGGATGGCGATGGGATAATGGCCATATGCGCACAAGATATGCACCGCCGTGGCTTGCTGGCAAAGTATACCCTTGTAGGGACGGTTATGTCCAACCAAGGGTTGGAAGTCTTTTGCCGGGAGCAAGGTATCCGATTACACCGTGCGGACGTCGGTGACCGTTATGTATTGGAAAAGATGTTGCAAGACGATCTGACCCTCGGCGGCGAACAATCGGGGCATTTGATTTTCCGTCAATTCGCCGATACGGGTGATGGGATTCTCATGGGCTTGCAATTAACGGCGGCGTTGGTTAAGTCGGGCCAACCCCTTTCTCAATTACGTAAGATTTTAACGGTATATCCGCAGGTATTGGTAAATACGACCGTTAACAGTAAGCGTAAACCCGAATATAAAACCCACCCCGCTATAATAAAAGCGCAATCGGAGATCGAAGGCGAGCTCGCGGATGAGGGACGTATCCTCGTGCGCCCTTCCGGTACGGAGCCGTTGATACGCGTAATGATCGAAGGCAAGGACCAAATGAAGATCACCGAACAAGCGAATCGCTTGGCGCGGGTTATCGCGGGAGCGTTGGGATAAAAATGTGGCGTATATTGCGATAATGGTATATTATATATGCATCGCAAGGTCGGAAACGTAAAAGGGAGGGATACGGCTATGACTGTCAAAGGTATGGCGAACAACCAAATGTCCAACGCCATGATGCGCGTGGCAAGCGGTAAGCGCATTAATTCCGCGGCGGACGATGCGGCGGGTTTGGCTATCTCCACAAAAATGGACGCCCAAATCCGCGGATACGAACAAGGCATCGCAAACACGCGCGATATGCAAAACCTGACGAACACCGCCGAAGGCGGATTGGCTACCATCGGCGGCGCGCTGGGCCGCATCCGCGAATTAAGTTTGCAGGCCTCCAACGGTATCTACACGGACGCGGACCGCCAACTCATCCAAGGCGAGATTTCCCAACTGGCGGACCATATCCAAACCACGGTAAAAAATACCGAATTTAACACCATACCCCTTTTGGACGGGTCAGCCCAAAGCCTGCATACCGCTTCCTATCCGGACGGATCGGGCACGACGGTCAACATTAACGACATGAGCGGCTTGGCGAAAGCGATAGCCAACTTTAACGTTACCGGCGAATTTAATATCGGTGACATCGACGCCGCAATGGCCGAGGTCAACGGCGAACGCGCCAACCTCGGCGCGCTGTCGAACCGCTTCGACTTTACCGCCGACGCCAATTCCCTTACCGCGCTTAACATGGCCGACGCGCGCAGCCGCATCGCCGACGCGGATATGGTTAAGGAAATGATGAATGTAAGAAAAGAACAAACCCTAAGCCAAATTCAAATCCTTATGCAACAAAATGAGCAGGCGCGCATGAGGAACCAGCAAATCAATCCCATCGTCGCCCCCGCGCAATAATAAAACCCTTGGTTTTTGCAAAACCCACCCGTTATCACAAGAGGGTGGGTTTTTTATTTGTAAATTTGTCGATTTCATCCTCGATTTCGTCAAAGTCACTGTGCAATAGTTGTTCATTGATTTTTTCCAATAAATCTTTCGTTTGCTTCGGCCATATATTTTTTCGCAGTACCGCCAACGTTTCCCTTGCTTTGCCTTTGTCCCAATCCTCGCAAGCTGCTTTGATTTCCAGCAATTTTTCGCGCAACAGCGGTTCGTTTTCGCTTGCGGGTTCTTCGGTGGTTTCCTCTTCCGGCGGTGCCAGCGTATTTACCAATTCCCTAAGCGCGTCGAGGAAGCCCGGCGTTTCGGCTGTTATCGATTCGGTATTATTATCCCGCCCCAATTGCTCCAGTTTATACGCCGTGGCGGAAAGTTCGTTTTTATTTATGTTTGCCAAAGCGTTTTTTACCCCATGCGTGTGGATGATGTATATCCGTATATCCTCCGCGCTGTAGGGGCTGCCTTTTTTTATGATTGAATCCAACACATCAATGGCTTTGTTTGCGTCCTGCATAAATAATTCGATCAGCTGCGGGTCGATATCCGTCTGCGACGGGTTGGCGTTATCCTGCGCTTTTTTGTTCAACCCGTTTAACTGCTTTGCCGCTTCGATGACTTCGGGCGGTTGTTTGTCGCGTATAAATTTGTTTAATACAAGATTCAGTTGGCGCACGTCGATGGGTTTGGAAATGAAATCGTCGAAACCGTTTTTCAAAAAGATATCCGCTTGGCCCACCACGGCGTTTGCCGTTAACGCGATAATGGGTTGGGAATAGTTCATATCGCGGATAATTTTTGTCGCTTCCACGCCGTCCATGTTCGGCATCATATGGTCCATGAATACGATATCGTATACATTGCCTTGCTTAATTTTTTCGATAGCGGAAATCCCGCTGTCCACCGAGTCGATGCTTAATCCATACGGCGTCAGCAGCCCCCTTGCGACATATATGTTCGTTCCCACGTCATCCACGATCAATACGCGGCCGTACGGCATCGGGTCGCGTATTATTTGGGTACGTTTCATTTGCGCGCGGCTACTTGAGCGGAAGTTGTGCAACGCCTCCACCATTTCCCTGCCCAACACGGCGTCATCGACTTTGGTTTGCGGCAACAGCACGGTGAAGATGGAGCCTTTGCCCGGCTCGCTTTCAATAGTAATATCACCATCCATCATGTGAATCAAATTTCGCGTGATGCTCATGCCGAGTCCGGTACCTTCCGTAGAGCGATTGGCTTCGAGGTTAAAGCGGGAATATTCGTCGAAGAGTTTGTCCACTTGTTCCTTTGACATGCCCTGCCCCGTATCGCTTACGCTTACGGTCAGCATCGTCTTTTCATCATCGCCTTCCATCGGTTTTGAAGAAACGAACACCTTAACCGTACCCGTGGACGTATACTTTATGGCATTGGAAAGCAAGTTGTTTAGAATTTGTTTTATGCGCAGCTCGTCGCCGCACAACATTACCGGCAAATCTTCCTCCACGTTTAATTCAAAATTGATGGGCTTTGAACCGATTCGCATCATGTTTAGCTGCGCCGTATCGCTGATTAAGCTCGCCGTTTCGTATTTCGAAATAACCAGTTCAAATTTACCCGCTTCGATTTTTGAGAGGTCAAGGATGTCGTTGATTATATTAAGCAGCATGTCCCCCGAAGTGTACACCTTTTCGAGCCCGTCCCTTACGGCTTGGTCCAGCGTTTCATTTTGGAGTTGTATTTCGGTGATACCCAAGATGGCATTCATCGGCGTACGGATTTCGTGGCTCATGGTACTGAGGAACGCGCTTTTGGTTTGATTGGCGGTTTTCGCTTCTTCAAGCGCCTCCGAAAGCGCTTTCATGAATTTTTGCTCCGTCAGTAACATCCTGCGGATAAACAACACGATAATAGCCAGCATAATGACATAGGAGAGTATAAGCAGCAGCAGTATGATCGACGACATTTGCGAAAGGGTTTGTTCCAATTCGGAAACGAGGTTGTTGGCCCAAATATAGCCTATTATTTCGCCCTCGCGTACTATCGGCAGCATGGCGTTCATGATATTGCCGCGTACCATGGTACCCATGGAAACTTCTGCGATACCTGTTGCCATAACCCGACGCCCCGGGTGGGCTTCCCCTATGGAAATGCCTACCGTAGCGTGATGTTCCTCGGACGGGCCGTATGTAAGTATGGCGTCCAACGCGTAGGAATAATAACCTACGCCCAACCCGGGCGTGGAATGGGCCACTTCGTCCGTAATAGTGCGCAACGCTTCATTTAAGGTTCTGATCTGCTCTTCGCGTGGGGCGTTTTCCATACCGGCGTTTGCCAATATTTCGTTGTAACCGCCGAAAGCAAGTTGGGAATCGAGTATTCGGGCGAAGGACATTAAATTATTACTTTTTTGCTCGTGATAGATATTTTTATTCACGTCGGACGCGATATACCAAATCGCGATAAACGGGATGCTTAGGCAAAACGCTAATATGGCGATCATTTTGCCGTGTTGTTTAATAATACTGACATTTTTCATGGTTATACCTCGCGTTCTTTGCGCAGGTGTTCATCGTGTACGGCAAAAAATCGGTCTCTCACCTCGAAGAACACATCTGCAACAATAGGATCGAATTGCTTTCCGGCGCCTTCCATGATGATGCGTATTGTATCTTCCTCGCTGAAGGGTTTTTTATACGGACGTTCAGACATAAGCGCGTCGTACACGTCGGCAAACGCCATAAGCCGCCCTTGAAGCGGGATAGCGGTGCCCGCCAAACCCCGCGGGTAACCCGTACCGTCCCAACGTTCGTGGTGGCTGCCCGCGAAAAGCCTTGCGTTTTGCAAAAATTCCACATCGTAGGTGCGCGATGCGATTTTGTCGATAGCCCGCTCGCCTTCGATCGCGTGGGTTTTCATGATGGTAAATTCCTCATCGGTGAGTTTGCCGGGTTTGTTCAGGATCGTATCCGATATGACGATCTTGCCCACATCATGCAGGCGTGCCGACGAAATAAACGATTCACGGTTTATCCCCTTGATGTAGTCGATGTATATACCCCGTTCCGCCAGGGAGTCCAGCAATATCTGTATGTATGTTGACGTTCGCTCGACATGGCCCCCCGTTTCTTCGTCCCGGCTTTCCAGCATATCGGCAAACCCCGATATGATGGCGCTTTGCAAGTTCCGCAGCTGCGCCGTACGTTCGCGGATGATATCGTCGATTTGTAAGTGCGTTTTTATGCGGTTTGCCAATACGGGGGCGGAAAACGGCTTGGTGATAAAATCGATTACCCCCAACTGGAAACCTTTCACTTCAACCTCGGCGTCGATGAGGCTCGTTAAAAAAATGACGGGGATTTCCGAATTATTTTCCTTTAGACGGTTTAGTGCTTCAAATCCGTCCATTTCCGGCATTTCGATATCCAACAGGATCAAATCCGGCGTTGTTTTTTCCAAAAATTTAAACATTTTCACCGCCGACGGCAGGGTGATCACCCGGTATTGGTCTTGCAACGCTTTTTCCGCCAAAGCTAAGTTGGTATTGTTATCGTCCACCACAAAAATTGTTTTTTTCATAGTTACACCCCTTCGCGTGATTGCGGGACAATTTTAACATATAATATACACTTTTAAAATTCGTTTTTTTAATTAAACAAAAACCCCACGCGGGAAGCTCAAGCATCAAAAGATGCGCCCGCACGGGGTTGTCACTCGCCTCCAAATCTGAGTGGAAGCGGTTGGGGGTTGTTTTATTGAATTTTTTTCTTTGCGGTGTTGATAAAATGTAAATATTACGGGAGGGCACCCATTATATGCATTACCCTTGACCCGGCTGCGCAGCCTTAGTGGGTCGTTCGCAAGCCTCGGCGAAGTTCCTTGGCTTACGGCAATTATACATGTAAAGAACGTATTGTCAACACTTATGAAATAAAACGTATGTTTGTTTTGAATTTTTGATTACAAATTCTTCTTTACATATAAAAACGCTTGTATTATCATACCCCTCCTTGCTTGGAAGGGGGGATGAATGTGATCGAATTACATGGCATCAACAAAACCTTTCGTGTGGCAAAGAGGCGGGCCGGG
>Ga0123353_10000357_pt1 | contig 55827 bp, 54 predicted proteins | sample TergutLab28metaG_3_FD_92763 | JGI IMG/M metagenome (GOLD analysis project Ga0123353, IMG submission 92763) | Labiotermes labralis P3 segment gut microbial communities from Petit-Saut dam, French Guiana - Lab288 P3 | ecosystem: Host-associated > Arthropoda: Insects > Digestive system > Gut ... | reverse complement strand
GCCGAAGCCGTCCATCTCCACCAGCAGCTGGTTGAGGGTCTGCTCGCGCTCGTCGTGGCCGCCGCCCATGCCCGCGCCGCGCTGGCGCCCCACGGCGTCGATCTCGTCGATGAACACGATGGCGGGCGCGTGCTTCTTGGCCTGGGCGAACATATCGCGCACGCGGCTGGCGCCCACGCCGACATACAGCTCCACGAAGTCGGAGCCCGAGATGCTGAAGAAGGGCACGTCGGCCTCCCCGGCCACGGCGCGCGCGAGCAGGGTTTTACCGGTGCCCGGCGGGCCCACCAGCAGCACGCCCTTGGGGATGCGCGCCCCCAGCTCGTTGTAGCGCTTCGGGTCCTTCAAAAAGCCCACAATTTCGCTGAGCTCCTCCTTCTCCTCGTCCGCGCCGGCCACGTCCGCGAAGGTGGTGCGGCGCTTCTCATCCTTGCCCTGCTGGCGCATGCGCGCCTTGCCGAAGCTCATGGAGCGGTTGTTCTCGCTCATGATGGAGCTGTTCATGCGCCGCATCATGAGGAACACGAAGGTGACCACCATGCCCCCGATGAGCACCGTGGGGATGATCTGGATAAGCCACGAGCCGCCCCCGCCGTTGACGAGGTCGGCCTGTATCTGCTCCTCCGGCTTGTCCAGCAGCTCCCTGTTGTGGGCCTGGATGATGTCGTCGGTCTGCATGAGGAACAGCTCCACGCTGGGCAGGCTGTACTTTTTGGAGTTGCCCTTCTCGCTGTCCTTCGGCTTGAGCCTGCCCTCCACGTACTCCACCTGGTCCCAGCCCCAGTACTCCATGGCCCCGCTGCTCAGGTTCAGGGAGTAGCAGGCCACCTTGTTGGCGTAGAAGGCGTTGAGCAGGTCGGAGTAGTAAATTTTCTCTTTTCTCGCCGCGCTGACATAGTGCATCGCGAGGGTCAGCAGCAGCGCCGGCACGGCCACGTAGGCGACAATTGTCAGGATTTTACGAACGTTCAAAATATTTCCCTTTCTGGTTGTCGAGTTGCGGGCGGCTGGCACGCCGCCCCTACCGTCACATATTAATTAGTATCCAACTTCAGCACCCCGATATACGGCAGGCTGCGGTAGCGCTGGGCGTAATCCAGGCCGTAGCCCACCACGAAGGCGTCGGGGATCGCGCAGCCCACGTAGTCGGCCTCCACGGGTACGCAGCGGCGGGAGGGCTTGTCCAAAAAGGCGCATAGGGCCAGGCTGTGGGGGTTCTTTGCCTGCAGGTGCCCGAGCATGAAGGCGAGGGTCGTGCCGCTGTCCAGGATGTCCTCCACCACCAGCACGTCGTAGTCCTCCAGGGGCAGCGAGAGGTCGGTGAGGACCTCCAACTCGCCGGGGCGGGTCATCTGCCGGTAGCTGGAGACCCGCAGGAACTCGATTTCGCAGGGGATGGTCAGCGCCCGGGCGAGATCGGCCAGGAACACGTAGGCCCCCTTCAGGATGCCGATGAGCAGCAGCCGCTTGCCCGCGTAATCCCGGCTGATGCGCGCGGCGAGATCGCTGACGATGCCCTTGATCTCCGCTTCGCCCAGCAGGACGCGCTCGATATGTTCGCCCATCTCATTCCTCCACCGCCGAAATTCGAATCGCCCGCGCCGTCTTTTCCGTGATCCCGCAGCGGTGCGCGCAGCCGAAGCCCTCGATCCAGACCGGGCCAAGGCTGTCCCGGGCCACAAGCAGCCGCTCCCGCGCCCCGGGGGGGACGCCCCGCTCCTGGCACAGCTTTTTGAAGCTCTTTGTGCCCGCGCCGTTGCAAAGGCGCATGCGGTCGCCCGCGAGCCTGTGCCCCGCAACGATTGCCCCTATTATTGTATCACAATCCAAGCAGTTCGCCAAGCCCTCTTTTGGGGTTTTGGGTAAATTTTTTATAAACTTTTCGTCTAAATTCTCGATGTGGAGGGTTTTGGGCGTGTTTTCCGGAGGAGACGCACAGCCGTGCTCTACATGCATCTGTTTTTCCAACTCTTTCATGCGCGCCTGAGAAGGCTCGCGGCCCTGTTCCTCCAGCATATTTCGCAGCAGGCGGCCTTTGATAGCCCCCGGCGCACATCCAATTTCGCCCTTGTATTGCCGCGCTTCGGCGGCGAGATGTGCCTCGTCGGCCTCCAGGCTGCGGAACATGCGCCGCAGCGGCTCGGCCTCCCAGGAAAGCCGCGGCATGACCTCGTTGCGGATATAATTGCGGCGATAGCCTGTATCCGAATTCGTGCTGTCCGTACGATAAGATAACTGATTTGCGGCGCAATATGCTTCAACCTGGGCGCGAGTACATTCAATCAATGGGCGGATGATCTGCCCGCGTGTTGGCGGGATGGAGCACAATCCTCGCAATGCCGACCCCCGGCCCGCGTTCATCAGAAAGGTCTCCATGCGGTCAGAGAGGGTGTGGGCCAGGGCAATCTTGCGATCAAACTCGCCGAAAAAGGCGTAGCGGGCGCTGCGCCCGGCCTCCTCGACGCCGGAAGCCAGACCGGACAGGTCCACGCGCTTGACGGTAAGAGCTACGCCCCATGTTTCGCACAGCTCCCGGCAGAAGGCCTCGTCCCCATCCGATTCCTGCCCCCGCAGGCCGTGATTGAGGTGCGCGGCGCAAAGATCCAGGCCGTATTCCTCCCGCAGGGAGCACAGCCAGTGCAGCAGCGCCACGGAGTCCGCGCCGCCGGAAAGCCCGGCGACGATGGAATCCCCGGGGGAGAGCATGGCGTAATGATTGACAGTATCGAGGGCTTGGCGTTCAAGGTTCATAGCAGGCGCTCCCGCACGACCTCGGCGATCTCCTCCGCTAGGGTCTGGATGCGCGCGGCGTCGCGGCCCTCGAGCATCACGCGGATGAGGGGCTCCGTGCCCGAGACGCGCACCAACACGCGGCCCGCTTCGCCCAGCTCCGCCTCGGCCCGGGCGATGGCGGTCTTGATCTCCTCATCCGTATTGCAGCGCAACTTGCCCAGGTTCGAGACCTTCACGTTCACCATCACCTGCGGGAAGACCTCCATCTCCCCCGCCAGCTGCGAGAGGGGCCGCCCGCTCCTGCGCATGGCGTCCAGCAGCATCAGGGCCGTCAGCTGGCCGTCGCCCGTGGCGGCGTGTTCGCTGAAGATGACGTGCCCGCTCTGCTCCCCGCCGATGCTGTAGCCGTGCGCCTGCATGCACTCGAGGACGTAGCGGTCTCCCACGGCGGTGACCTCGCGCGCGATATCGTTCTTCCTGCAAAATTCATGGAAACCCAGGTTGGTCATCACCGTGACCACGGCGGTGTTGCCCTTGAGGTGGCCCTCGGCCTTCATCCGCTTGGCGCAGATGGCCACGATCCTGTCGCCGTCCACCAACTCGCCGTGCTCGTCCACGGCCAGCAGGCGGTCGGCGTCGCCGTCGAACGCGAAGCCCGCGGCGATGTCGTCATGGGTACGGACGTACTCCTGCAGGCGCTCCATGTGAGTGCTGCCGCAGCCGTCGTTGATGTTCTCGCCGTCCGGCGCAGCGCAGAGCAGGTCGTAGGCAAAGCCCAGATCGCTGAACAGCCGCGGGGCGGTGACGCTGGCAGAGCCGTTGGAGCAGTCCAGGGCGATGCGCCTGGCCCCCTGCACGCGCAGCACGGAGGAGAGCGTCGCGGGGACGGTGGCGCGCAGGTGCCGCAGGTAGTCGGGGACCGCAGCCTCGCCCGGCAGGGTGCGGCCCACGTGCCCGCCGATGACCGCGGGCGGCACGTCCATTTCATCGAGGATGAAGGCCTCGACGCGCTCCTCCAGGGCGTCGGGGAACTTGCTCCCGCTGGCCTGAAAGAGCTTGATGCCGTTGTATTCGCAGGGGTTGTGGCTGGCCGAGACCATCGCCCCGCCGCCGCAGCCCCACAGGGGCACTAGGTGCGCCACGGCCGGGGTCGGCACCACGCCCGCCATGACGGCGTCCACCCCCATGGAGTTGAGCCCCGCGGCCAGGGCGTTCGCCAGCATGGTGGAGCTGGCCCGGGTGTCCATGCCGATGAGGGCCTGCGGTCGCACGCCCTCGCTGGCCGTGAGGCCTAAGGCCATGGCCATGGCACGGCCGATTTTCACCGCCAGCTCGCAGGTGAGCTCGGTGTTGGCGATGCCGCGCGCGCCATCGGTGCCGAATAAGCGTCCCATATTAAGCGCCTCACAATCTGCATTCCATTATTTCAAAATTATCATCCCACGCGGCATCACTTTTCCTCTCGAAGCCGCACCTCTCATACATATGAATCGCGATTCGATTGCTTTTATGCACCACCAGGGAAATTTCCGGAAATCTCGCCTCCGCACGAAAGCGTTCGACCATCGCCCGCACCGCCGCCGTCCCGTAGCCGCGGCGCTGAAACTTGTCGCCTATCATCATTTCGCCAATCTTGTAGCAGGTGGCCTCATTCAGCAGCGCCAGCCCCACCATAGTATTTCCATCGTATATGCCGTATGCGCTCATATGGCGGTGAATGTAGGCCAGACCGATCAGCCACATGGCGCCGCCCACGTATTTTGTGCTTTTGCGCTTGAGGTTTTCGCAGTCGCCCAGCTTGTTCTCATCGTCAATGGGAACCAGGCGGATGTCAGCCGCGGCCATGCACATTCTCCTTCACAATTGATATACGCGATCAGCGGGGAAGATTGGCCGCGCCGGCGATTGTCATCCATTCCATCGGGAATTCCGTGAAGATCCACTTGCCGCCGACCAGCTCGCGGATGTAGAGGAAATCTTTTTCCCTGCCATCCATGTAGGCGATGCGCACCCTGTAGGTGATTTTGCTGCCGCTCTGCTCTTCGACGCCGAAGGACATGGGCGCGGCCATCGGGAAGCCGCGGCCCCCGACGGCGTAGATCTCGCCGCCGTGTTCGATATAGAGCGGGTATTTGAAGGGGCTGTTGACCATGAGCCTCCGCGTGAGTTCCTCTGAAAAGATTTCGCACAGGGTGGCCTCCATGGCGGCAAAGCTGGTGAAGCGCGGGTCGGTGACGCGGTAATAGTATACGCCGTTGCGCCTGACGCTCTGCTCCGCATCGCCAGCCATGGTGCCCATGCTGAAGGCGCCTGCCAGCTCAAAGGCCGGGCGGAAGACATCAAAATAGAGCTGGTCGGAGTCATCCCCGGGCGATTCCGGCGCGGTGGCCGTGGACTCGGTGGTTGCAACCGCCTGTGTTTCGGGGGGATCGGTGGCTTCCGGCGCATTGGGCGCTTCAGGGGCGACGCCGCAGGCCGCAAGCCCAAGCAGCAAGGCGATTGCCAGAAGAACGCTAAGTTTTTTCATCAGATACTCTCTTTCAATGTACGATTATTTTATGTCCTGCGCGGTTCTCCATCGCGCCGCCCTGCGGGAAATTGCCGTCGAGGATCCATTTTTCCTCTGCGACAAGCTCGAGGTTTCGTTGCCGCCACCAGTCATCCGGCGGCCTTGTCAGGTCGGGCAGCCAGTATTCGGCATCCAGGTGCACCAGCGGCAGGCCCGTGATGGCCGCCAGCCCCTTCGACAACGTGCTTTTGCCGCTGCCGTTGCTGCCGATGACCATGATGCGGCTGTAGTCGAAGATTCTCATATCCTTTTTTTACCCCCTCTGTCGCTGCGCGACATCTCCCCCAAGGGGCGACTTTGGCAGTTGCCGAAAGCATGTGCGAAACACCAACAAAACCCGCGAGAGCCGTCAGAATCGCCCCCTTGGGGGAGATGTCGCGCAGCGACAGAGGGGGTAGAAAAACATCATACGTCCCCCATCGCCAACTGCCCGCTGTCCACTGCCTGCGGGGGGCGCATGCCAAGGTGCGCGTAGGCCACGGGCGTGACGACGCGGCCCCGGGGCGTGCGGCCCAGGAAGCCGATCTGCATCAGGTACGGTTCATAGACGTCCTCGATGGTGACGGATTCCTCGCCCACGGCGGCGGCGAGGGTCTCCAGGCCCACGGGCCCGCCGCCATACTGCGTGATCATCACGGTGAGCAGGCGGCGGTCGATCAGGTCAAGCCCCAGCTCGTCGATGTCCATGCTCTGGAGGGCTGTCTGCGCCCGTGAGAGGGTGATGACGCCGTCGCCCGCCACCTGGGCGAAGTCCCGGGCGCGTTTGAGCAGCCGGTTGGCGATGCGCGGGGTCCCCCGGGAGCGCGACGCGAGCTCCAGGGCCCCGTCGTCGTCGGCGGCGATGCCCAATATGCCCGCGCTGCGCTTGACGATCTGCCCGAGCTGCTCTGGGGTGTAGAGCTCCAGGCGGAAGATCACGCCGAAGCGGTCGCGCAGGGGGGCGCTCAGCTGCCCGGCTCTCGTTGTCGCCCCCACCAGGGTGAAGTGCGGCAGGTCGAGGCGGATGGAGCGCGCCGAGGGCCCCTTGCCGATGATGATATCGAGGACGTAGTCCTCCATGGCGGGGTAGAGCACCTCCTCCACCGCCCGGGAGAGCCGGTGGATCTCGTCGATGAAGAGGACGTCGCCCTCGTTCAGGTTGGTCAGCAGGGCGGCCAGGTCGCCTGGCTTTTCGATGGCCGGGCCCGAGGTCACGCGGAAGTTGACCCCCAACTCGTTGGCGATGATGCCCGCGAGGGTGGTTTTCCCTAAGCCCGGCGGGCCGTAGAGCAGCACGTGGTCCAGGGCCTCGCCCCGCTGCCGCGCCGCCGCGATGAAGATGGCGAGGTTCTCCTTGGCCTTCTCCTGCCCGATGTATTCCCGCAGGAATTTGGGGCGCAGGGAGAGCTCGATGTCGGTGTCCTGCTGGGTAAGGGAGGGGGTGAGGGGGTGTTGTTCGTCGTTCATGGTAGCTCCTTTGAGAATCCCCCTCACCGCCTGCGGGCGGAGCTCCCCCAAGGGGGAGCCGGGGGCTTTTGACCGAAAATCAACGTAATCCGCGAAGAGAAGAATTCCCCTGGCTCCCCCTTGGGGGAGCTCCGCCCGCAGGCGGTGAGGGGGTGAAAGCCATCGGCGTCCAGATCGCGCCGTGCTTGTGCTGTTCCACATCCGTGGGGACGAAGCCGTAGCGCAGGTAAAACGGCAAGCCGTGGACCGAGGAGCCCAGCGTGATTTTCGGCGCGCCCATGGCCGCGATGAGCGTATCCATCAGCCCCGTGGCGATGCCGCGGCGATGATACGCGGGGTCGACGAACAGGTCGGAGATTTTGCCCTCCCTGCGCCAGCTGGCCGCGGCCATGCCGACGCGCTTTTCGCCGTCCCAGGCGATGAACATCGGGGCCTGGCCCGTTTTGTAGGCGCGGATGGCCTCCCTGTCCCTGCAGGTTTTGCGGAAATGCCTGATGGCCTTACGCTTGTAGATCTGCCCGCTGTAGACCATGAACACGCGCAGGGCCAGGGCGAACGCCGGGCGAACGTCCTCGGGGCGGGCGGGGCGGATGGCGATGTCGTTCATGCTATATCACCTTCTGCAGCAGCTCAATTTTACGTTTGCCAACCAGGATTTTGCGCACATGCTTATATTCATCGCCCTGTATTTTCTGTCCCTTGTCGCTGCACAGCGCCACAATCGCGTTGTCCGCCAGCACGGGGCTCACCGCGCATAAAAGCCTGTCCAGGGCGCGCGGGTCATCCCGCGACCAGGACACCAGGTTCCCATAGGGCACATCCGCGAAGACGATATCCGCTTTGAAACCCGCTTGCGACAGAGCGTTTGCATCCATGATGTCCGCCTGAAACGCCGTGCTTCTGATGGGACTTCGAATCATTTCAAACAGGCGATCCGCGCTCTCCATCGCATCCAAATGCGACTGCTTGCCGAATTCCCCGTGCATGCTTGCCAATTGTTCTTTGCGGCGGCCAAGTCCCTCCGGCGTCAACAAGCGCAGGTTCGCTTCGGCAAGCGCCGCCGCCTCCTCGGAGACATCCGAGGCATAGATGGCCTCAATGCGGCCGCCGCACAAAAATCCCAGGACCGTCAGCGCATAGGCCCCGCCGCAGCAGGGGTCATATAGAACCGCTCTGTCCTTGCCGATGACCTCCAGACACTGCATGAAGATCTCGCCCGCCAGCCGGACCGGAAAGTTGGGGAACCCGGTTCTGTGATATATCACACGCCCGCATGCGAGGTCCTCGTAATTTTCGTCCTCAAAATACTTGTAGTTCAATTTCACCCCGCCAGATTCTTCAGCGCCAGCCGGATTTTGTCCTGCGTGCTTAGCGCCTCGTCGAGGCCCTTCAGCGCCAACATGGCCTCGGCCTGCTGGTAGCCCAACGCCAGCAGGGCCGCCAGGGCCTCGTTGTCGGGCAGGACAATCGCGTCGAACGCCGCGCCGCCCAGCTTCGCGCCCGCGTTGCCGCCGTAGGGCTGCAGCTTGTCCTTGAGCTCCAGGGCGATGCGCTCGGCCAGCTTTTTGCCCACGCCCTGGGCCCGGGTGATGGATTTGACGTCCCCCGCGGCGACAAAATACCCGAGCTGCTCGGGCGTAAACGCCGAAAGCACCGCCAGGGCCGCCTTTGGCCCCACCCCCGTGACGCCGATCAGCTGCCGGAAGCACGCGAGCTCCGCCTTTGTGCCGAAGCCGAAGAGCTCCAGGGCGTCCTCGCGCACGTTCATGTGGGTGAAGAGGGTTGTCGTCATCCCCGTGCGCAGGTCCCGCAGGGTGTTGGCCGTGGCCGCACAGGCGAAGGCCACGCCGTTGCAGTCCAGGGCGAGCATGGATTCGTCGATGTGCACAACGGTGCCGGTTAAGCTGTAGAACATGTGTTACTCCTTCTTGCACAGGCAATGCAATATGGTGCCGTCCGCTTGTGTATAGGCCTCCCCCCGTTCGCACGCGAGCACCTGAAATCCCGCCCGCTCCGCCGCGCCGCGCAGCCCGTCCAAGGTGAAGGCTTCGTAGTAGAGGTCCGTTCCGGCAAAGGGGTAGAAGCGGCGGCCCCCCAGGTATTGGGCGAAGTGGGCCCGCTGGCACTCCAGGTCGTGGCCCGAAAAGCTCAGTATGCCGCCGGGCCGGAGCACGCGTTTGCACGCCGCAAGGATCTCCTGTTGGCTTTTCTCGCCGTGAAACAGGCCGAAGGTCTGCGCCCAGAGGACGGCAACGTCGAACGCGGCGTCCTCAAACGGAAGCGTCTTGCCGTCAGTGGCCAGGAAGCCGACGTCGCGTTCCTGTTCCGCCGCCATGCCGCGCGCGGTCTTAATCGCTGTTTCGGAGACATCGACGCCCGTGACGCGAAACCCCAGCGCGTGCAGCGCGAAGGCCTCGCGCCCCGTGCCGCAGCCGATATCGAGCACACGTGCCCCCGCGGGAAAAGCAGCCGCAACCCCGGCCTCCCACAGCTTGAGCCGGCCCTGATATTGCTGCATCTCATCCAGCGCCGCACCGCCGGAGAACCAGTCCTTCGCCTTCTGAATCGATGTGTCCATCATGCCCTCACAGCTCCATCGCGAATTCGATCTCGTGCCGTATGGGGATGCCGTTTTGGCCGACCAGCGGGACCTCCGGCTTCAGGGCGCGCTCGCGGTCAATGGCCCCGAGGTTCACGCCCACAAGGTCAAACCCGCGCTTTTGATAGAATTTGATGGCGTTGATGTTGTCGTTCGTCGTGAGCAATTGCAGCCGGATACAACCCCGCACCCGGGCCTCAGCCTTCACAAGTTCGATCAGCGTTGTGCCGACGCCCCGGTTTTCGCGCTGGCTATTCAGCGAGGTGATCTCGCACGCGCCATTGCGGATGATGTACGTGATCAGGCCACGGATCGTCGCGCCGTCCGGCTCCATCCACACAAAGCCGTCCACCCGCGCCATGTCGATGACCTCCCCGCGGATGAGCATGTCCGTGCCGTGCCAGGCCTTTTCGATGAACGCGGTGACAAGATCGCGGGTGCGCTCCGAGATGGGCTCAGGCCGGGCCGCACCGGGCCGTTCAAGGCGGTAGTAATTCATCGCATCGCCGCCGACCTGCCGCTCCCCGGCATAGGCGAAACCAAGCTTCTCGATCACGCGGCTGGAGGCGGGGTTGTCGGGCCGCACAATCGCCACCAGATAAGGCATAGTCATATGCGCGAAGGTCCAGTCAACCATCGCCCGGGCCGCCTCGGTGGCGTAGCCCTGGTTTTGGTGCTCGTCGGCGATGAGGTAGCCCAGTTCGATCTCGCCGCCCAGCTCGCGCTTGGGCCCGACGCCCACCAGCCCGATGCACCTGTTGCCGCTCTTGCGCACGACGGCCAGAATCACACGGGATGTGACGTGCATATTGCGCCGCTCCCGGTTGACCCAGCGGATCCAGCGCCGGGCGCCGCGCCGGGTTTTGAGCGCCATATCGGGCATGAAGCGCGCGACGATGGGCCGCGTGCTGTTGCGGCTGGCGGCGGCCGCGTCCCGCCGGCGGAAGGGGCGCAGAACAAGGCGCTCGGTCTCGATTGGGTTCATGCGGTGTCCTCCAGGCGGAATCCCATCATGCTCTCCTCCGCCACAAAGCCGAAGGCCTCATAGATCGGCCTGCCCTGGTCGCTGGCGTGGAGCATCACGGTGCCGCAGCCCACGGCGCGCGCCTCCTGCGCCAGAAGCCGCAAAATCTTCCCCGCAAGGCCATGGCGGCGGTGGGCCGGGTAGGAGAACATGTTGCCGATATAGGCCGCCTTCCCGTTGGGGCGGCGGGCCGTGGGCGGCAGGCGGTAGAAGCTGATGCTGCCCGTGGCGGCAATTTCGCCGCCGGCCTCCGCCAGCCACTGCACAAAGCTGCCGTCAGGCATGCTCTCCAGCAGAAAGCCGCGGTAGTTGGCCAGCGCCTCGCGGCCCTGCTCGTCGATGGGGCCGAAGCAGCCCATAAAATCCTCGCGCAGCTTGACGAGCGCGTCAATGTCGCCCGGCTCGGCCCTGCGGAATGTGTACATCAGACCAGTCCTTTCTCCTCCCACTCGGCGAACAGGCCGTTCCAGACGTCGTTCGGGCACGGCCAGCCGCCGCGGCGCTTGGCCTCGGCCAGGAAATCCAGCCACAGAAGCCTCTCCTGCTCCGTGCCGCGCAGGCAGATGCGGGCATAGGGCAGATTGCCAGCAACCTGCCGCCACGCCTCGAAGTCGTAGGGCACGCGGCGTTGGTCGAAGGCGAGCTCCCCGCCCTCGCAAGTGATGAAGGTCACGTCCGCCGTGCAGGCGGAGTCGAAGTTCTGCCCTACGGAACCGGCGTTACAGATGTACCGCCCGCCGGACTGCTTCAGTATGGCCCTGTGCGAATGCCCGCAGAGGAGGACGGCCTCCCGCGTCATGCGCAGGGCGCGCCGCAGCACGGCGGCATCGCCGGACAGGAGGTTTTCGTTGTTGGCCCTGGGCGAGCCGTGCACCATGCGCAGCGAGACCCCCGGGTATACCAGGGCGATCTGCGAGGGCAGAGCGGCGATCCAGCGCATATGTTCCGGCGTGAGCGCGCGGCGGATCGCCCGCAGCTCGGCAAACTGGTCATATTGCTCCCAGAGCGCGCCGTCGTTCTCCAGCTGGTAGTCCTCTCCGTTGCCCCGGATGATCAGGGCGCCGCACCCGCGCAGCTCCGCCAGGACGTCCTCCACGTGGCCGGCGCCGAACAGGTCGCCCAGCACGAGCAGCCTATCCGCGCCCGCGCGCCCGATCTCCGCAAGGGCGGCGCGCAGGGCGACGATGTTGCCGTGGATGTCCGAAATGACCGCGAATGTCATACCTCACACGGCTTTCTTGCGGATGAACATGCCGTCCCGCAGCAGGAACATCTCCAGCTCGTCGTAGAACTCGATACCCAGCGTGCGGCGGGCCCCCACCGGGACGTTGACGCGCCCCAGGGCGTCAATGCGGCGGCCCGGCCCCCCGGCGCACAGGGGCCGCACCAGCAGGCCGTCCTCCAGGGCGGTGATCTCGATTCTGTTGTCCGTTTCCAGGCCCAACTCCTTGCGGTACTCCTTGGGCACGAGGATGCGCCCGAGGTTGTCCATGCGGCGCACCATCCCGCGCAGCTCACTCTTGTCGACGTCGGCGAACGATTTGATCATTGCTTTTCCCTCCACATTTTATATTTATTGCATGAAGCGCATCAGCGATCCGGCGCTGTGCGCGTGGCATATCGCGATTGCAAGGGCGTCGGCCACGTCGTCGGGCTTGGGGCAGGCGTTGAGGCGCAGCAGGAGCTTCACCATGTCCTGCACCTGCCGCTTCTCCGCGCGGCCGTAGCCCACCACGCTCTGCTTGACCTGCAGCGGGGTGTACTCATACACCGGCACGCCCGCCTGCGCCGCGGCCAGGAGGATCACCCCGCGGGCCTGCGCCACGTCGATGGCCGTCTTGGCGTTGGTGTTGAAGAACAGCTTCTCGATGGCCATGGCGGCGGGCCTGTGCGCCGCGATGAGGGCCGCCACGCCCGCATAGATTTCGCGCAGGCGCTGGTCGAAGGGCACACTTGCTTCTGTGGTGATGGCCTTCGCTTCGATCAATTTAAACTGGTTGGCGGCGTAGTCCACAACGCCCGCGCCGACGATGGCGTAGCCGGGGTCGATGCCTAAAATGATCATAGCAATTCCTTTTTGGCTCTGTCGCTCCGCAATACTCCCTCACCGCCTGCGGGCGGAGCTCCCTCACGAGGGAGCCAGGGGATTTTCCTTCGCTACACATAAAACTTTCGGACACAAGCCCCCGGCTCCCTCGTGAGGGAGCTCCCGTCGCAACGGGTGAGGGAGTATCGCGGAGCGACAAAACACGCAATTTGCGCTTGACTTGGGTGAAGCGGTGTCGTATAATGGGATATAAAGGAAGGGGGAAGATGGGTGAACAGTCTACCAAGCGATTACAAAGCCATTGGGGAATTATTGACTTTTTTTGCTTCTCTTGCCGCCATAGCTGAAATTCACTACAAACTCAAAATAAAAAAGCTGCAAGTTCAGCCCACAACAGCAAACCTGAACTATCGGCGCGGCAAAGTATTCCAGGAGCATTCTAATGCTCAAAAAGCAATAGAGTGTTTTGAACAAGCTGCTAAAGAGTATGGACCTGAAAGTCTTGACCGTGCCCGAACGTTGATTACTGTGGGTCTAATTCATAAAAGTATTGCTCAACATGATAAAGCGATTGAATGCTATATAGAAGCGCAAGCAATATATAGTGCTGACCCAAAAACATATCGAAAACATTTGGCGCAGATTTACAGCAACTTGGCAGATGCCTATAGTGCTCTGGGGAAAAACGATGAAGCATCGGTTTTCTTTGAAAAAGCAAATTCCCAAAAAAGGCAAGTTTGGACGAAGACCGTAGCAGCTATTCGAGCAGCGGTCTCCAAAACCGCACGCCGCGTATTTAAACGTCGTCGCGTTCCCTCTCCCTTACAATCAACCGCACCGGCGTGCCCTCCAGCCCAAACACCCCCCGTATCTGGTTCTCCAAATAGCGCTGATATGAGTAGTGAAACAGCTCCGCCCGGTTGACAAAGCACACAAACGCCGGCGGGCGGGTGCTTGCCTGGGTGATATAGTAGATTTTCAGGCGGCGGCCCTTGTCTGTGGGGGGCTGCACCCGGGCGGTGGCGTCGGCCAGGATGTCGTTGAGCTTGCCCGTGGTGATGCGCATGGCGTTCTGCTCATCGACGAACTTGATCAAATCCCACAGTCGGTCGATGCGCTGCCCCGTCTTGGCCGAGATGAATATGATCGGCGCGTAGCTCATGAAGGAGAAGTCGTTCATGAGCTGCTTTCGCATTTTGTCCATGGTTTTGTCGTCCTTCTCCACCAGGTCCCATTTGTTGACGACGATGACGCAGCCCTTGCCCGCCTCGTGCGCCAGGCCCGCGACCTTGCTGTCCTGCTCGGTGAAGCCCTCCACGGCGTCGACCATGATCACGCACACAGTCGCCCGCTCCACGGCCATCTTGGCCCGCAGCACCGAGTAGTACTCGATGCGCTCGTCCACGCGGCTCTTGCGGCGCAGGCCCGCGGTATCGATCAGGAGGAATTTGCCCTTTTCGTTCTCCACGAGGGTGTCTGTGGCGTCGCGCGTGGTCCCCGCGATCTCGGAGACGATCACCCGCTCCTCGCCCGCCATCTGGTTGACCAGGGAGCTCTTGCCCGCGTTGGGCTTGCCGATGATGGCCACCCGGATGACGTCGCTCTCCTCCTCTTCCCCCTCCGGGTCAGGCAGGAATTTGCACACCTCGTCCAGCAGGTCGCCCGTGCCGTGGCCGTGCACGCTGGAGACCTCCACGGGGTCGCCGAGGCCGAGGTTGTAGAACTCGTAGAACTCCGGCGGGGTGCCGCCCGGGCGGTCGCTCTTGTTGACGCACAGCACCACGGGCTTGCCGCTGCGGCGCAGCATCTGGGCAACCTCCTCGTCGTTGGCGGTCACGCCGCTGCGCAGGTCGACGACCAGGATGATCACATCCGCGCTGTCGATGGCGATCTGGGCCTGGCGGCGCATCTGCGACAGGATCACGTCGTCGCTGTTGGGCTCGATGCCGCCGGTGTCCACCAGCAGAAAGCTGTAGTTCAGCCAGTCGCAGTCGCCGTAGAGCCGGTCGCGGGTCACGCCCGGCGTGTCGTCCACGATGGCGCGGCGCGTGCCCGTGAGCTTATTGAACAGGGTCGACTTGCCCACGTTTGGGCGGCCGACGATGGCTACGATGGGTTTCATGATTTCTCCTTTTTTTGTTTGCGGTATCGACGAATCACATTGACGATCAGGGTAACGATGAGCGCGAGGTCCGCAGCCAACCCGCCCCACAGAATCAAATGGTACACATAGGGCAGCAAGAGGTTATTTATCATGCCCTGTACTTGTTTTATCTTGGCATATGCATAGTCCCCGTTTTCTGTATAAGTAGAAAACTCCGCGCGATAGGTGTATTCCTTCTTCTCAAAATCATAATGCTCTTCCCAATAAAACGCGGTTTCCTCATGGCATCTTGAAAGAAAATCTTCCTCGGACGCAACGCCGGAAATATCGCCCCAGTAGCCCTCATAGCCATCGTCTATCGTCTTTGGCCAGAAGCCTGCATAGTAGTAAACCGTCAACGTTTCGCCTGGCACGATATCAAAGCCCAGTGTCCGGGCAATTTCCGCCTGCTGTTCGGCTGTGAAATCAGAGCGCTGATGGGGACCCTCCCAACAGAAAAACCCAACAAACCCCAAAACAAAAAGCCACGCGGCGTGGATAAACACAAATGCAAGGATTGCAATAATGACAGCCGCCGGGTGTATTTTCTTCTTCACGTGACCCCTCCCCCCACTATCGCCCTCAGCAATTCCTCCGCGTCATTCCCTACAGCTCTTACCGGCACGCCCAGCGCCTGCGATATTTCTTCGAGCGTCATCCCGTCCAGGGTCAGGCCGTCCCGGTTGAACATCGCGGCGGGCAGCAGCAGCCGTTCGCTTAAGCTCTCGCCCCGCAATTGCTCCACTACATCCCGCCCGGTGAGCAGCCCCGCCACGGTGATGTGCTCCCCGAAAAACCGGTTTTCGACGGGGCGAACATTTATATGAATATTATGCCATGTTTTTTGCATTTCGTCAACTAGAAATCGCAACAAAGGCTCCGCCGCAACCCCTGTAGCAATCGTTATACGTGTTTCATTCCGAATTCCGAATTCCGAATTCCGAATTGCCTCCAGCACATCCTGCCTGAAGCTCGCCCACAGCCCCACGCCATTCTCGATCTGCCGGAATTCGCCGTAATACTCCACACCGGGCATCTCTTGTCCGGTGTGGAGGAAAAACTCGTCGGATGCGCAGACTTCTATACTCTCACTGCGAAACTCATCAAAAATATCTATAACGGCCATTGCTTCTTCTTTCGTGAAGGGCCGCAGCTCCGTGAGATTTTCTCTGTATTTCGTCAGCCCCACCGGCACGGCGGCGATGGAGCGCACAGTGGGCAGTTTGCGCAACTCCCGCAGAGCGAACCGCAGTGCCTCCCCATCGTTCCAGCCGGGGCAGAGGACAAGCTGGATGTTCAGGTCGATGCCCGCCCGGGCGAACCTGTCGAGATACCGTAGGCACTCGCCCGCGTGCGGGTTGCCCATCATGCGGCAGCGCAGCTGCGGGTCCATCGTGTGCACGGAGACGTTCACGGGGCTTAAGCGCATTTGGATCACGCGCGATGCTTCCCGGTCCGTCAGGTTCGTTAGGGTGATGTAGTTGCCGAAGAGGAAGCCCAGCCGGGCGTCGTCATCCTTGAAGTAGAGGCTCTCCCGCAGGCCCGGCGGCAACTGGTCGATGAAGCAAAACACGCACTTGTTTTTGCAGTGCCGCTGGGCGTCCATCAGGCCGTCGGCGAATTCGAGGCCCAGGTCGCCATATTCCTCTTTGCGGATTTTTGCCATATATTCTCTGCCGCCGCGCCGCAAAGCCAGTTTGAGTTTTCGCTCGGCGGCGAAAAAGCGATAGTCAAGCACGTCCTCAATCGCATGTCTGTTGATGGATAGCAGGACGTCACCCGCGGCGATTCTGCTCTTCGCGGCGGGGGAACCGGGGGTGACACAAGTAATCTCGGCAGGCATGGATAGAGGTTCCCTCCATTCAGCGGTGATTGATTTTTGCGCCGGGGGTGCTATAATAAAAGCAAAGGAGGTGCTTTTATGGAACTGAACATCGGCAAGAACATCCGGCGGCTGCGGGGGGCCGCGGGGCTCTCGCAGGAGGAGCTGGCGCAGGCCCTGCACATCTCGCCGCAGTCGGTGAGCAAGTGGGAGCGCGGCGAGGGCTACCCGGACATCACAGCCCTGCCGGGGCTGGCGCGGTACTTCGGCGTGACCCTCGACGAGCTCATGGGTATGGACGAACTGGACGACTGGAACTTTCACGCGGGCATCAACAACCTGTGGCGGGCCGGGGAATACGACGAGGCGGAGAGACGCGCGCGCGAGGCGGGCAAAAAATACCCCAACGACAGCGCCGTGCGCCTCTCCCTTGCCACCACGCTCATGCTGGCGGGCAGGAATACAAAAGAGGCCATCTCCCTGTTTGAGCAGGCGCTCGCGGTAGACACCAACGAGAAGAGGCGTTCTACCATGCGGGCTTCGCTGTGCCTGCTCTACGCCTCAGATGGCCGGCACGAGCAGGCACTCGCCCTCGCCCGCACCCTGCCGCACATCTGGGAGAGCCGCGAGGTCCTCCTCACTGGGTTCCTCCCGGAGGACGAGCGCCCCGCGCACGCCCGCATGGCAATCTTGGTGGCCCTGTGGCTGTCATGCCGCAAAATCGACGGCGACGGCGGCTGGGAATCGGTCCTCAACGGCAGCCGGAGCGGTTTGGAATCGGTCCTCGGGCTGGGAGTCGAAACGCACGGCGTGGATTGGCGGGGAATGCTGGAGAAGATTGCGGGGTATCTGGCGGAATAAAAACAAAACCTATGAAAATGGCGGTGACCCTCGTCACCGCCGCTTTCTGCGTTTTCCCGGGGTCCCCGGCGAACCCGCAGGTTCGTTGGGGTGGGTGTCACGCCTCTTCTTTCTGCACAACCTGCCTGCCCTTGTACATGCCGCATTCGGGGCAAACGCGGTGCGAAAGCTTCAGCGCGCCGCAGCTGCACTTGCTCAGCGCGGGCGCCTTCAGCTTCCACACGCTGGAACGGCGCTTGTCGCGCCGGGCGTGGGAAACTCTCCTCTTTGGGACTGCCATGGTTTCACTCCTTGCTAGGTCAATATCAAAGCAAATCTTGCAATACGGCCCACCTGGGGTCGATATCCGGCTTGCATTCGCACGGGCCCTCGTTGAGGTTCTTGCCGCAACGCTGGCACAGGCCCGCGCAATCGGGCTTGCACAGCAGCTTGGGCGGCATGGCGAGCACGATGTCCTCCCACACCAGGCCGTCCGGCGAAAAGCGCGTGCCCTCCAGCAGGATGAGCTCATCGCTGTCCTCGCGGTTCAGGCTGAGCACGAGGGTGTGCTCCAGGGGGACGTCGGCCCGGTACTCGAAGGGCGCGGCGCAGCGGTCGCATTCGGCGTGGAGGCGCACCTGCGCGCTGCCCTCCAGGGTGACCACGCCCGCGCGGTTTTTCACCTCGCCCGCCACACGCGGCGGCGCAACGAAGGGCAACATGCCCTCAAAGCCCTCTAAGGCGTAATCGAAGGGCGCCGAGAGCCCCGGGTTGTTGAAGACCGACTCGAGTTCGAGGAACATAGCGCCTCCCTGCCAGTCAAACAAAAAGTATTATACTCTCATTTGATGGAAATGTCAATATAATTTTTTCTAGAACACGATTTCTTCGCAAAATTCGAAGATTTCCCCGGGCAGCTCGGATTTATCCGCCGAAATGGTGAGGGTGATATTTTTTCCCAGGCCGGCTATTTTACGCAAAAACCCCGCCAGCGCCGCGTAGTCCCGCCCGCCGATGCGCAGCGTCGCGTCCACGAAGAGGTCGGTGATGTCGTGGTCCTGGGCGCAGATACCGCTGATGAAGCCGTAAAACTCGTCGTAGTTCTTGATGCTGTAGTCGTCGGATGCGATCAGCCGCGCGCGTGAATTGATCTCGTAGATGAGCTTACGCTTCTGCTCGATGCAGATGACGCTGCCGTCGGAGGCCTGCGCCGCCGCGTTGACCCGCTCGACAAGCAGCTTGGTCTTGCCCGAGCCCTTGATGCCGGTGATTAACGTAACCATGGGAATCACGCTCCTTCATATCAAAATATATATTTTACCAGTCCAGGGGGAAGTCCGTGAACACCCATTTGCCGTCGATCAGCTCCTGGGTGAGGAGGGTCTCCCGCGTCTCGCCGTCAAACGTCACGGCGGTCAATTTGGAGACGATCTTGCTGTCGCTCTCGCTGACCGCGCCGACACTGTAGGAGCTCACGGTCGCGCCGCGGTCGCCCATACAGGTGTAAAGCTTGGTATAATTATCGGTTTCCGCGTAGAGGGGCGCGTTGCCGTCAACGGTCCTGCGCAAAAACTCCCACGTGAGCTCGAGCGAGAACACCTCCGTGAGCGCGAGCGCGAGCGCGTCCATGGTCGGGTATTCCGGGTCGGTGACGCGGTAGTACGTCACGCCCTCCCGCTCAAGGGTGTCCTCATGGTCCACCTGCATGGAGGTCATGGAGAAATACTTGTACAGCTCCAACGCGCGCTCAAACGCCGCCTTGGACGCCGCCGCCGTGGCTGGCTGCGCAACGGTGGTGGGCGCTCCGGTGGGCTCGGCGGGCCGCGCCGTGCCGCAGGCCATAAGGCCGGGCAGCAGGGCAAATGCCAAAATAAAAATGCAGCTGCGTCTCATGGGAAGCCTCCCCGCTATACCTCAAAAATCTTCGGCCCGTATGCCCTTTTCAGCCGCCTGCGCATCTCGTCGTGCCTCTTCCCCGGCTTGCCCAGCAGGGCGAACATGAACTTCTTGTACTGCTCCACGCCGTCCTGGTCGAAGGGGTTCACGCCGATCATGTAGCCGGAGACGGCGCAGGCCTTCTCAAAGAAGTAGATCAGCCAGCCGATGCAATAGGCGTCGCGCTGCGGCAGGGAGAGCACGAGGCTGGGGCACCTGCCCTTGGCGTGGGCCAGGGCCGTGGCCTTGAAAGCCGTGCGGTTGATCTCGTGCAGGGTCTTGCCCGCCAGATAATTCAGGCCGTCGCCGTCGCCGGGCTCCTCCCACATGGCGATATCGCTGCCGGCGTTCTCAAACGTGAGCACCGTTTCAAACAGTATGCGCCGGCCCTGCTGGATATACTGGCCCAGGGAGTGCAGGTCGGTGGTGAAGGTCACGGCCGCCGGGAACAGCGCCTGCCCGCGCTTGCCCTCACTCTCGCCGAACAGCTGCTTCAGCCATTCGCCGAACATCACCATGCTCGGCTCGTAGGTGGCGAAGATCTCCACGGCCTTGCGCCTGTGTTTGTAGTAGTAATACCGCAGCGCGGCGTAGTCGTCGCAGGGGTTCTCGCCGAAGGCCTCGCCCGGCTTCTCGTAGGCCGCCTGGGCCGCGGCCGCGCCGGCCATGAGCTCGTCCACGTCGATGCCCGCGCAGGCGATGGGCAGCAGCCCCACCGCCGAGAGCACCGAGTAGCGCCCGCCCATGTCCTTGGGCACCACGAAGGTCTGCCAGCCGTTGTCCTGGGCCGCGCGCAGCAGCGTGCCCTCCTCGGCCTGCTTCTCCCCGCCCGTCTCCCAGTCCCTCTCCACCGGGTCGGTGGTGACATAGATGCGCCTATTGATCTCGCCCTTGTCTCCGTTCCACTTCGCCGCCAGCCTGGCCTTGAAATACCGGAAGGCCACGGCGGTCTCCGTGGTCTTGCCGGATTTGGAGATCACGTTGATGGTAAAGTCCCTGTCCCCGATGAGCTTGTCCAGGTCCGCAAAATCCGATTCGCTCAGGGTGTTGCCCGTGAAGTAGATCGCGGGCGTATCTTTGCGCGTCTCGTTGTAGTACCGCGAGGTCGCCGCCTCGATCACCGCGCGCGCGCCCAGGTACGACCCGCCGATGCCGATGACCAGCAGCACCTCGGCCTGCGCCCTGATCTCCGCCGCCGCCGCCCTGATGCGCCCGTATTCCTCGTTTTCCGGGTACTCCTGCGGGAATTTCAGCCAGCCGCGCATGCCCGCGCCCTGGCCCGTGCCGTTTTCCAGGTCCATGTGCGCCTGCCTCGCCAGCGCAGAAAGCCGCGCGGCCTGCGCGCCGTCGGGCAGCTGCCCGCCCGTGTAGCCCGTCAAAAGTCTCAGTGCCATCCTCCGATATCCCCCCATTTTCATCTTACTTGTATTGTACATGATTCGGGAGCGAAATGCAAGGGGAAAACGCGATTTTTCGGAAATCTCGTATGGAAAGTTCACGAAGTTTTTACAAAAATTTTTCGGCCGCCTTCGGCGGCAAGATTGATTGCGCCTGCGGGCGCTAAAAGATTTCCGCCGCGCGGCGGCGTGATGAAAGATCACAGATTGAGCCACAAAGCAGGGCGAACACCGCCAGCCTCACGACTGACAGAGTAACCAAAGAGGCCTACACGGCCTTCATCGCCGACACCCGCGGCGCCACCCTGAGTGCCGCCGGGCGACCGGAGCCACCACCAAGACCCGCTGTTGTTGAATTTCGCCACGCGCCTTTTATTGTTTTCGTCGCTGATCCACCAAGCGTCTTTCGGCCTGTTGAGCAGTTTCGTTTCGTCCAGCCCTAAATACTGTCTCGTTTCCTCTAGGCTCAACAGAAACACTTTGTCCTCCGTGTCATTGCCGCCTTTCGTCCCAAACCACGGGTTGTCTGGATTTTTGGCCTCGGTTGCGTGAATCCTGTTCCAGTCTTCCGTGCTGCAGTTCTCTTTGAATTGGTTGTTCAGGAATTTTCGCAGGGAGCACTCCGCCCAGGTTGTTGACTTGCCGCGCTCGTTGTACGGCTGCTGGTCAATGATGTCCTTCGTGATCAGCAACACACGGTTGTTCTGCTTGTCCACATCCAGCACAAGCCAATCCCACTTCCCGAAGCCCGTATACAAATTGGTCCATTTCCCGTTGATGAACTCGCTCTTTGGCGGCAGGGCGTGGGAGGAGGTGGTGATGATGGCGGGTTGTTGCTTTTTGACGGGGGGCTCTTGGGTTAGTTTCACAGGGGGTAGGGGTTGCCCAGTTTCCGTTGGCAGGCTGTCGTATATCTTCCCGAGAAAATCGTCCTCAGAGGCACACGCCCATTGCTCGACAAAATGATACCTCGTGATGGGAAGCGTCAGATTGGGCACAGGTTCTAAATATACCGGGAAGATTTTTTTGCTGCGCTTCCGCGCCTCAAAAACTTCATCGGCCACCCATTCTGATTCATTTGCGTTCGGCGTTACAAACAGCAGCATAAGGCAGGAGGCATGCAAGCGCTCCAGAATCTTGCGCCACCATGTGTCGCCGCCCTTAAGCCCCTTGTCCCACCAAAGGCGATAGCCCTGCTCATGCAGCCGCTCAAGGACAGACATGACCTTGTCCTTGTCCTTGCTTGAATAACTCACAAATATATACGGCTCTTTCCCCTCATGGGGCACGAACGGCAACCCGCTCATCGCAATCCCCCTGTAAATCCAAAAATCCCCTTTTTCCCTATTTTATCACATCATCCGGCAAAAATCAAGGGATTTCGCTGAGAAATACCAATCCTACACCGCCCTCCTCACCCTTCTCAAATCCTCCCGCTTGATCGCCCCGATCAAATACAGCGCCGTGAAATAGAGCGCTCCCGCCCCGGCGATGGCCAGCCCCAGCAGCGCGGTGGAGCTCCCCAGCGCCCCGGGGCGCACGGCGGCAAAAATCCCCAACGGGATCAGCGCGGCGCAGGCCACGCACAGCAGGGGCTCGGCTACGGCGCGCATGGTCAGGCGCTGCGCCCCGGTCACCTTCAGCAGCCTGCGGATGCTGAAGAAGAAGTTGTATATCTCGCTGATAAACAGCACGATGATGTACCCCTTGATGGCCATCCTGGGCAGCAGGAGGTACACCAACACCACGCAGATGCCCGAATCGATGATGTTGTACATCATGGAGGCCTTCTGCTCGTCCAGGCCCTTGAGCATGCCGTCCACGCTCATGTCCATATACATGATGGGCACCAGGGGCGCGAGAATCTGCAGGTAGCGCGCGGCGTCCGTGCCGCCGTAAATTCTCTGCGAGAGCGGCGCGGCGAAGGCGAAGAACATCCCCCCGGCAAACACGCCGTAGAGCAGCGACAGCTTGAGAATTTTATGTATGGCGCTGTTGATCTGCTCGTTCTTTTTCTGCACGCGCAGCTCGGAGATCTCCGGCACCAGCAGGTTTGAGAGGGAGCTGAGCACCGCCGAGGGGTACAGCAGCACGGGCAGCGCCATGCCGTGGACCACCCCGTAGATGCGCATGGCCTCCTCCTTCGATCGCCCGGAGGCCTCGAAGCCCCGGGGGATCAGCAGGTGCTCGGTGGTCAGCAACACACTGCGGGCGCAGGCCCCGGCGGCCTCCGGCCCGGCGATGTGCATCAGGTCGCGCAGGCGCAGCCGGTCATCGGTTCCGGCATGCGGGCGCATATGCTTCGACCGCCACAGCAGCGCCGCAGAGAACAGCAGCACGGCCACCTCCCCGGCCACCATGCCGTAGACGATCCCCAGGCACGCGTACTCGATCCCCCCCTCCAGCATGCGCCCGAGGAACAGCGTCACGCACAGGATCTTCACGGCCTGCTCAAGGCCCTGCGAGAGCGCGCATTTGTACACCGTGCGCACGCCGGTGAAGTAGCCCTGCATTGCCGCCGTGACGGACACCATGGGCAGCCCAGCGGCCAGCCATTTCAGGGGTAAGGCCGTGCGCGGGTCGTGGAGCCAGTGGGCAGCGATCATCGGCGCGGAGATAAACAGCACAACCGACACCGTGAGGCTCAGCGTGAACGCGTAGCCCAGGCACAGCCGCATCGAGCGCCGCAGCGAGGCCCCAGGATTTTTCGCCAGCAAGTCGATGTTGAGCCTTGTCGCTCCCAGCCGTACCCCGGCGCAGGCGAACGTCACCGCCATGGAGTAGACCGTGAGGGTCAGCTGGAACAGCCCAATGCCCGCCGCGCCGATCCGGTTGGTGAGGTAGACATTATATGCGACGTTGACCGTCTGCATCAAAAACGAAGCGGCGGTGAGCAGGGCCGTGTTGAGGATCAATTTCCGGGTGGGCTTCATGAATTTTGCGCTCCCCCATGGCATTTGCTACAGTCATATGCGTATGAAATCCAAATTAACCCAGCATGAACAGAATTGAACAGAATGTAAAATATGCTTTAAGCCTCAAAATAGCTCTTGCAATGCACGCGATAATACGCTATAATAGGGGCAGTTCACGGGCGCATCCCCTCTTTTTAAACATCTTTTGGAAGGGAGAAGGGTTATAGAAATGAAAAAAAACAGGCTGATACAATGGCTGGCCCTGCTGCTCACCGGCGCGCTGCTGCTGGGCTTTGCCGCCTGCAACCGCCATAGCGGGGGCGACGACCCCACCACCGAGCCGCCGGAGACCACCCCCTTTGATCTCACCACCGAGGCGCCGGCCACCCCCGTGGCCGCCCCGCCCGGCTACTGGAGCATCGAGATACGCGGGGTGCCTAGCGTCACCTCCTTCACCAGCGAGCACGCGAAGTACCTGCCCAAGGTGGAGGCGGAGATGACCACCACCAATATCGCCACCGGCCTCTCCGCAAAGTACAAATACGGCGGCATCACCCTGCGCTCGCTGTTGAGCTACTGCGGGGTGCAGGCCGTCAGCAGCGTCACGGTCGTGTCGCAGAGCGCCGCGGTGACCTACAACTCCATCATGGCCATGGCCGACGACACCATCCTCGCCTGGGAGGTGGACGGCGCGCCCATCGACGCCGACATCCCCCTGCGCATGTGCCCGAAGAGCGGCACGGCGGAGCTGTTCATCAGCCAGGTGACCTCCCTGAACATCGTCATAGCCGCGTACACCGCCCCGACCATCCCCACCTACGCCACCCCCCCGATGGGCAATACGAACGACTACAACTATACCACCACCACGAAGAAGACCACCTGGCCCACCTACGCCCCCTATGACCCCAACGCCGATCCGCCCACGGCGCCGCCCCAGACGGATGAGCAGGGCAACGTAATCACCACCGAGCCGACCACCGATACCACAACCACCACCACGACCACCACAACCACGACCACCACCCGCACCTACTCGAGCTACGACTACACCAAGCCGCCCCCGACAACCACCACAACCAAGCCGCCCACGACCGTACCCAGTTGGTGGCCTTCGGACGTGCCATATTATTGATCTGCAATATAATACAGCCGGGTCCCGCGGAATGCGGGGCCCGGTTTTTTGTCGTTTAATGTCTATTTATCTGCTGTCCAGCGCATCCACCAGGGCCTTCACCGCGTCCTCCATGCTGTATTCCTCCATCGGCAGCTGTGCGGCCGCCATGGTCTGATGCCCGCCGCCGCCGAGCTTCTCCATGATCACCTGCACGTTGCGCGCCCCCATCGAGCGCGCCGAGATGTGGATATTTTCCCCCTCTGCAAAGAGGATGAACGCGGCGTCCACGCCCTCCACGCCCAGCAGCTCGTCTGCCGCCTGGGAGCACACCCGCCGCAGGCACTGCCCCTGTTCGCCCGGCAGAACGATTCCGGCCCGCTCTGGCGGGACGATTCCGGCCCGCTCCGGCGGGACGATTCCGGCCCGCTCCGGCGGGACGATTCCGGCCCGCTCCGGCGGGACGATTCCGGCCCGCTCCGGCGGGACGATGCTCACCGCGCAGCGCCCGATCATCTTCGCCCGCAACACGATGTCCATCTTGCGCCTGATCTCCTCCTGCCCCCCGGCGAACAGGCCCTTCACCCGCACGGGGTCGGCCCCGCGGGCGCGCAGCCACGCCGCGGCCTCAAAGGTGGCGGCCCCGGTGCGCAGCACGAAGTCGCGGGTGTCCAGCATGATCCCGGCAAGCAGGCCGTCCGCTTGGCGCGGAGAGAGCTTTGGCGCGGGCTCGGTGTATTGCAGCAGCTCGGCCACCATCTCGCACGAGGAGGACACCCCCGGGTCGATATGGAACACCAGCGCCCCCTGCAGGTGGTCCACCGCCTGCCTGTGGTGGTCGATCACCGCGGTGAGCTTCGCCTGCTCGATCAGCAGCTCGCTCTCGGCCAGATGCGCCACGTGGGTATCCACCAGGACCACCAGGGTCTTCGCGGTCAGGCCCGCCAGGGCCTTGGCCGGGGGGATGATCTCCGGCACACCCTCCGGCGAGCCGTCCCAGAGGGCCAGCAGCGGCCCGGCCATGCAGGTCTCCCGCTCCAGCACGATGTACGCGGGCCTGCCCTGGGCCTTCGCCATGGCGCACACGCCCGCCGCCGCGCCCAGGGCGTCGAAGTCGGCGTGCCGGTGCCCCACGGCGTAGACCTGTTCGCAGCCGCGTATCAGCTCGGCGAAAGCCGTGGCCATCAGGCGCACGCGCACCTTCCCGGTGCGCTCCACCTGCCTGGAGACCCCGCCGAAAAATTCATAGCTCAGGTCCGGGTTTTTCACCGCCGCCTGATCGCCGCCCCGGCCCAGGGCCAGGTCCAGGGCCTGGCGGCTGTTGGCGCCGCACTCGGCAAAGGTGCTCCCCTGCCCCACGCCGATGGACACCGTCACGCCCGCGCGCCTGCCCCGGAACTGGTAGGCCCGCACGGCGTCCAGCACGGCGAATTTCGTCTCCGCCATGCGCCGCAGCATGGGCTGCTGCACCAGCAGCTGGTAGCGGTTGTCCTCCAGCTTGGCCAAAAGCCCCTCGTGCGTGGCCGCCCACTCCTCCAGGATGCCCTCCACGCCCGCGCGCAGTTCGGCGCGCTCGCTCTCGCGCCAGCCCTGCCGCAGCTCGTCCACGCCGTCCAGCGCGATCTGCAGCAGGCACGGCTGCAGCCGGCCGATCTCGGCGTGCAACAGCGCGGGGTCATCGGTTTCGGGCGAATACTCGCGCGCGTCCTTCGCCCGCTGCCGCCGCACCCAGCGGATCAGCGCCGCCGCCAGCAGCACGACCGCCAGCGCCAGCGCGAGGAGGATGCCCAGGACAATGGCCAAATGCTTGGGGAGAAGGGTCACGGGCGACACAGAGGGGCCTCCTTTTATTCGAATTGATCCTGCAGCTCGCGCAACAGCCTTGCGCCCATCACCGCCGCCATTGACGTAACGCGGGAATAGGGCGACAGGTTGGACAAAACCACCGCGGCAATCCGCCTTTCCGGGTCGAACCCGAGGTAGCAGTTGTAGCGGCCCGTCGCGCCGTCGTGCCAGACGATGCGGCGCCTCTCGTCCACCTTCCACACGGTGCCGATGGAGTCCATGCGCGCGCCCATCGCCGCGAACGCGGCGCCCATGGCGCAAGGGCCTATCTTGGCAAGCGTCTCATGCGTCCCCCGCAGGTATGCGGGCGTCCCGCGCATGTGCAGCCGCGCGTATTCCAGCATGTCCCCTATCGTGGAGGTCAGCGCGCCCGCCGGAAGGTACGCGTCGTCCTGCGCCCACTCCCAATAATGCCCCAGATCGCCGGAGCCATCCGAAATATGTGTATGGGGCAGCGCCAGTTCCCGCGCGATATAATTATTCATGAGCGGCGCAAATTCCGTTTCGTACACCTCAGAGAGCACCGCGCCGACAACCGAAAGGCCAAAGTTTGAATAGCAAAACGGGTAGTCGCGGTCCTTCAGGCGCAGCGCCCCGGCGCGCTCCACCAGTTTTTCTTTGGGCACCCCAAAGAAGCCGTTCTCGCCCCGCAGGGACCTTGCAAGCATCCCCGGTTCGGCATAGGTGCCCTTGTAGCCGGCGGTGTGCGTGACAATGCGCCTTATGGTCGGGTAGTATTCCCTTGGGGGCAAATTGAGATAGCGTCCTATGCTGTCGTCCAGGCTGATCTTCCCCTCGCCGATGGCTTTGAACAGCAGGGAGGCCGTGAAGGTCTTGGTCAGGGAACCAATCTCATAGATGTGCTCCTCCCGCGGGAGGACTGCCGCGTTTTCGCCGTATACAGTCCAGTTCGCCTTTCCGTCCCGTATCGTCCCGACCGTGATGACAGCGTTCCGGTTGTTCCGGGCCGTATGGGAAAGCATGGCCTCAAAGCTTTTCACACTTAGCCCTCCATCACCACCGGCAGCACCAGGGGGCTGCGGCGGGTGCGCTCGTACATCAGCCGCGAGATCTCGTCGCGCAGCTTGCCACGCAGGGTGTTCCAGTCGCGACGCTGGCGGGCGGGGGCCTCCTCGATGATGCGGCGGGCGGCCTCCCGGGCCTCCCCCAGCAGGTCGCCGGACTCCTTGACGTACACGAAGCCCTTGGAAAGGATGTCGGGGCCGGAGACGATCTGCCCGGTCTCGCGGTTGACGCACACCGCCACGATGATCATGCCCTCCTGCGAGAGGTGCCTGCGGTCGCGCAGCACGGCCGAGCCCACGTCCCCCACGCCGTAGCCGTCCACGTAGACGCTGCCGGCGGGGACCGGCTCGGCCACCTTCATGTCGTCCGCAGTGAGCTCCAGCTGTATGCCGTTGTCGGCGATCATGATGTTGTTCGGGTCCAGGCCCATGCCCTGGGCCAGCTGCGCGTGCTTCACCAGGTGCTTCTGCTCGCCGTGCACGGGGATGAAGTACCGCGGCTTCGTCACGCCCAGCATGATCTTCAGCTCCTCCTGGCACGCGTGGCCCGAGACATGCACGTCGTACATCTTCTCATAGACCACCATCGCGCCGAGCTTCATCAACTCGTTGACCACCTTGCCCACGGTCTTCTCGTTGCCCGGGATGGGCGTGGCCGAGATGATCACGCAGTCCTGCGGGCCGATCTCCACCTTGCGGTGGTCGGAGAAGGCCATGCGGGTCAGCGCGCTCATGGGCTCGCCCTGGCTGCCGGTGGTGATGATCACCAACTGATCCGGGGTGTAGCGGTGGATCATGTCGATGGGAATCACGACCCCCTCGGGGATGTGCAGGTAGCCCAGCTCCGTGCCCACGCTCACCACGTTCTCCAGGCTGCGGCCCAGCAGGGCCACCTTGCGGCCCAGCTGCCCGGCCACGTCGATGATCTGCTGCACGCGGTGTACGTTGCTGGAGAACGTCGCCACCAGCAGCCTGCGGTTGCCCGCCCGGCGGAACAGCGTGTCGAAGCTCTCGCCCACCTTGCGCTCGCTCATGGTGTAGCCCGGGCGCTCGGCGTTGGTGGAGTCGCTCAGCAGCGCCAGGACGCCCTTCTTGCCGTAGTGCGCAAGGCGCGCCAGGTCGATCATCTCGCCGTCGATGGGCGTGGTGTCGATCTTGAAGTCGCCGGTCTGGATGATCGTGCCCGCGTCGCAGGTGATCGCCAGCGCGAAGGCGTCCGGGATGGAGTGGTTGACGTGGATGGTCTCCACCAGGAAGCAGCCCAGCGGGATGGTGTCGCCCGGGCGCACCTCGATCAGCTTGGTTTTGTCCAGCAGGCGGTGCTCCTTCAGCTTGCCGCGGATGAGCCCCAGGGTCAGTTTGGCGGAGTACACCGGCACGTTGACCCGCCGCAGCAGGAAGGGCAGCCCGCCGATGTGGTCCTCGTGCCCGTGGGTGATCACGATGCCCTTGATGCTCTCCGCGTTCTGCTCCAGCCAGGTGTAGTCCGGGATGATCAGGTCGATGCCCGGGGTGTCCGCATCCGGGAAGGCCAGCCCGCAGTCCACGATGATCCGGTCTCCCCGGAACTCGTACACGGTGAGGTTTTTGCCCACCTCGTTGAGCCCGCCCAGGAACGTGACCTTCACGGGCTCCAGCTTCTGCTTGCGGGGCCTTCCCCTTTTCGCGGGCTGCTGCTGGGGTTGTTTTTGTGTGTTCTGTTGTGGTTTTTGTGCGTTTTGCGCCTTTGATTTCGGCGCATTCGGGTTTTGCTGCAAGAAAATTTCTCCTTCTTTTTGTACAGCCAGCACAAGGGCCTCCTGCATACGAAGCCCCGCGCAAGCTGTGATGTATGGACTTGTCTATATACATGGAGGCTCTGTAGGCGCTCCATTACATACTATCCTATTTTTATTATATACGAAAAATGTTCATTTGTCAAGTTTTTTATTGCAAGAGGCAAAGAAAGGTGATAGAATAGGGGCAAGAACAAGAAGCAAGAGGCAAAACGATGGGCTACAAAAACCTTCTGGACCTGCATACGCACACCGACAACTCCTTTGACGGCAACCACTCCGCGGTCTTTTTGTGCGAAACCGCCGTGGCCCGGCATTTGCGCGCGGTGGCGTTCACGGACCACGTGGAGATGGACTTCTACCGGGAGCAAAGCTTCGACCGCACCGCCAAACAGAGCTACTTCGAGGTCGTGAAGGCCCGCTCGGCCTTCCGCGGCAAGCTGATCGTCTGCGCGGGGGTGGAGCTCGGCCAGCCCACCTACAACCTGCCGGAATCCGAGGGCCTCGTCCAACAGTATTCATATGACGTCGTGATCGGTTCTATTCACAATCTGCGCGGCAAAAAAGATTTTTGGTTCCTCCCCCGGGAGGAATACGAGGACGGCGGCGCGGACCGGCTGCTGCGGGAGTACTTCGACGAGCTGCTCCTGCTGGCGCAGTGGGGCGGGTTCGACGTCCTGGCCCACCTCACCTACCCCCTGCGCTACATCGCGGGGGAGCACGGCTTCCCCGTCAATCTCGCGGACTACGCCGGGCAGGTTGACGCCATCCTGGAGGCCGCAATCAAGAACAAGCTCGCCCTGGAGATCAACGCCTCGGGCCTGCGGCAGAAGCTGGCCCAGACCATGCCGGGGGAGGACGTCGTGCGCCGCTTCCGGGAACTGGGCGGGGAGCGCGTCACCGTGTGCTCCGACGCGCACTACGCCGAGCACCTGGGCGCCGGCCTGGAGGCCGCCATGAACATCGCCCTGCGCTGCGGTTTTAAAACCATCACCCTCTATCAAAAGAGGGAACCCATCGAGATCGAGATCGTATGAAACACATGTATCGCGCGTATGCGAAAATCAATTTGCATTTGGACGTCACCGGCGTATTGCCGAATGGCTACCACAGCGTGTCCATGCTCCTGCAGTCCATCGATCTGCACGACACCGTCATCGTGGAGGCCGTCCCCGGCAGCGGCATCGAGATCCTGTGCAACCTGCCCTATATCCCCACAGACCACCGCAACATCGCATGGAAGGCCGCGACGGCTTTCGCAAAAGACGTCAGGCGTCTCGGAATCACCGAGGGCCTGCGTATCACCTTGGACAAGCGCATCCCCAGCCAGGCGGGCCTGGGCGGCGGCAGCGCCGACGCGGCGGCCGTGCTCACCGCCCTGCGGGACATGTTCCGCCCGGGCATGCCCGACGAAGAACTGCAAGCCATCGGCGCGCGCGTAGGGGCCGACGTGCCCTTCTGCCTGGTGGGCGGCTGCTGCCTGGCCGAGGGCATCGGCGAACTCCTCACCCCCCTGCCCTGCCTGCCTATTGCATACGAAATCGAGGTCCTCAAGCCATCCGCCGGCGTCAACACCGCCCGGGCCTACGCCGCGCTGGACCGCATCGGCCTCAAACGCCCGCAGACCCCCAAGGCCATTGAGTGCGCCCGCCGCGGCGACTGGCAAGGGCTCTTCCCCCTGTGTGAAAACGTGTTCGAGCAGGCCATCTCCCTGCCCGGCCTGACGGCGTACCGGCGCGCGCGCCTGGAACACGGCGCGCTGCTGGCCCGCATGACAGGCTCCGGCTCGGCGGTGTACTCCATCTGGCGTAAGGGCGCGAGGCCGGCGGGCCTGGAGCCGCCCATGGCGTGCGAGGGGAGCTATCTTTGCCGGGCGGTTGAAACAGGCGTAGAAAAAATATAAGTATATCATCAGGAGGCCCCCATGTTCACCAACAAACTCGAGCTCTCCATCTCCGACGAGCTGCGCAACTACGACATCTTCCCCAAGGTCGTGCCCGCCGGGAAAACCAGCGAAATCACGGTCAAACCCCTGGGCTGGCACGCCGCGTTCAAGCAAAAGAGCTACGCCCTGCAGCTGTGCCCCCTGGACGAGGGCAACCCCGCGCAGTACCCCGACAGGCCCAACAAGTTCGAATACGAGGTCTCCCCGCAAGAGGACGGCTGCATCCGCTTCTCCTTCGAGTTCTTCGGCGAGCAGCAGTTCTTCGTCCGGCTCACCGCGGAGGCCTTCCGGCTGCAGCTGAGCGTCTACTCCGTCTTCGAGGACCTCGTGGGGCGCTACCCCTTCCGCGGCGACCTGCACCTGCACTCCCGGCGCTCCGACGGCCGCCAGGCCCCGGAGATCCTCGCCGCCAACTACCGCAAGACCGGCTACGACTTCCTGGCCGTCACCGACCACCACCGCTACTACCCCTCCCTGGACGCCATCGCGGCCTATAAGGACGTCCCCATCGAGCTGTGCCTCGTGCCCGGCGAGGAGGTCCACCTGCCCAGCGACGACGGCGGGGAGGGCAAGCACCTCAACAGCGTGCACATCGTCAACTTCGGCGGGGACTACAGCGTCAACGCCCTGGTGCACGACGCGGACGCCGGCTCCTCCAGCGACGAGGACCCCCGCCGCGCCGTCATCCCCGACCCGCCGCCCGTGCGCACCTGGGAGCAGTACTGGGCCGAGGTGGACGAATACATGGACACCATCGACATCCCCGCCTCGCTCCAGGGCAGCGAGCGTTGGGGCTACGCCGCCTGCCACTGGATCTTCGGCCAGATTAAGCAAGGCAACGGCCTGGGCATCTTCTGCCACCCCTACTGGATCGCGAACGTGTTCCACATCCCCCCCGCCTTTGTCGACGCCGTGATGGAGGCCCGGCCCTTCGGCGCCTACGAGGTGCTGGGCGGCGAGAACTACTTCGAGCAGAACGGCTTCCAGGCCGCCGGCTACTACCGCGATCAGGCGCAGGGCCGCCGCTACCCCGTGGTGGGCAGCACGGACAGCCACAACAGCGTCAACAGCCGCAACAGCCACGTGTGTTCCACGATCGTCTTCTCCCCGGAGAACGAGCGCGCCGCCCTGATCGACTCCATCCTGAACTTCTACTCCGTGGCCATGGACACCATCGACGAGATGCCCCGCCCGGTGGGCGAGTGGCGCTTCGTGCGCTATGCCTGCTTCCTGGAGAAGAACTACTTCCCCCTGCACGACGAGCTGTGCTTCGAGGAGGGCCGCGCCATGAAGGACTACGTCACCGGCGAGCCAGGCGCGAAGGAGACCCTCGAGCTTCTGTCCGGGCGGATGAAGGCGCAGAGAGAGAAGTATTTTGGGTTTTAGGAGAACGGTTTTTTCCGGGGGAGGCCTCCCCCGGTCCCCCCGCAAGGGGGGCTAAAGTCCCCCCTTGGACCCCCTCTATATCATTTGGGCATTGCTATGTCTGGCCGACCCTCCTGCTTTTGCCTAATCCCTCAATTCCCCTCCCAGGAGGGGTGGCCCCGCAGGGCCGGGGTGGTTGTGCGGAGCACCAAAAAATCATAAGGAGCGTATCCCCCATGAAAACCCGCCTTCTCGCCCTCCTCCTCACCCTCGCCCTCCTCCTCGGCCTCACCGCCGTCCCGGCGGCGGCCCGGGATCCCATCATCCCCGAGGCCTACACCTACGGCGGCGTCGCCGCGCTCCAGGGCGCCGGGCTGCAGATGCTCGACGCCTTCCAGGACGCCCTGGACATCGCCACGCTGCCGCTGGGCACGCTGTTCTCCACGCGGGGCTTCTACATCGTGCTCGACAGGCTTGTGACCAGGCTCATCCAGATGCTGCTCACCGGCATCGAGGGCCTCATCCCCCCGGCGCGCCCCCGGGAAAGCGTGAAGGACTACATCAGCGAGGATTTCCTGCCCGGTTACGAGAAATTTTCTGATAAGCAGGGCAAATTCTCGCTGGGCTACGACTCCCGCAGCATCCTGCCCGCGGATTTCGGCGAGAAGGGCTACCGCATGGGCGGCTACGACTTCAACAAGCTCTCCACCGAGACCTGCGACGACCTGAAGGTGCGCACCGTGGTGATCGACGACGGCACGGGCCGGGGCGCCGTGGCCATCGCCTGCCTGGACGTCATCGGCCTGGCCAACGCGGACGTGCGGCTCATCCGCGCCAAGCTGCGCGACCTGGTGGACGACGGCACCCTCGTCTCCATCAACGTGGCCGTCACGCACACGCACAGCGCCATCGACTCCCTGGGCCTGTGGGGCAACGACCTGCTGAAGCTCGTCCCCAACAACATCGCCTCGGCCTACCTGCCGTGGCTCTTCAAGCCCATGCAGGGCGTGGACCAAACCTTCCTCGACACCATGGTGGACCAGACCGCCGCCTCCATCCGCGCCGCGGCGAAGGCCAGGCAGCCCGGCACGCTCTACTACGCCACCAAGGACATGGAGGGCTGGTTCGGCGACGCCATCGACCCCCGCGTCATCGACGAGACCCTCTACCGCCTGCGCTTCGTGCCGGACAAGGCCGGGGCGCGCCAGACCATCATCGCCAACTTCAGCGCCCATCCCGAAAGCGTGGGCGTGATCACCGACGACAATCCCGGCGACGTGGTCTCGGGCGACTTCGTGCCCTACATCGAGGAGACCGTCAACAAGGAGGGCAAGGCCAACTTCCTGTTCCTCCAGGGGCCCATCGGCACGCGCATCAACGCGAACATCGGCAGGGCCACCGCGGGCATACCGGGCCTCAACCGCCTGCAGAGCACGCAGACCTACGGCAGGGCGGTCGGCAGGGAGATCCTCGGCATGAAGGGTGAGACCGTGGTCGCCCCCGTGCTGAACGTCGCCCACAGGGAGATCCTCCTGGAGGGCAAGAACCCGGTGCTCAAGGCGGCGGGCAAGATGTGGCTGGCCGAAACCAAGATGATCATGGACCGCTGGACCGGCCGCACCTATGTCCTGACCGAGGTGGGTTACCTTGAGCTGGGAAATCTAAAATTCCTCCTGCAGCCAGGCGAGACCTCCCCGGAGCTGCTGCTGGGCGGCTCCAACCTCACCGCCGCCGGATCCGTCACCGGCAAGGACTACAGCCTCAAACCCCTGCGCGAATACATCCCGGGCCTCATCGTCCTGGACGAGATGAACGACTCCCTGGGCTACATCATCCCCGACAGCGACAGCACGAACCTCCTGCTGCGCTATATCGACGGCGAGCTGACCCCCCAGGGCAGCATGATGGCCAACCTCAACGACGCCCTGCTGCTCACCTTCAGCACCAAGGTGGCCTCGGACCTGGGCAAGGCGTTTTTGGAGCTGGTCAAGGGCGTGAGATAATTGTTTTCAAAACCCCCCTGTCGCTGCGCGACATCCCCCCTACAGGGGGATTCTGACGGCAAGGCAAATAGCTGCCTATAAGCGCAGTTAAGTTGTGATCTGTCAAAATCCCCCCTTTAGGGGGGAAGCGACGTCGAAGGCGTCGCAGGGGGGTTGCAAAAAATGCCAAGGCCCGGTCCCCTTTCGGAGGCCGGGCCTTGGTATTTCTTTCAGTATGTTTGCCTTACTTCTCCAGCATCTTCTTCCAGAACCTGATGACGCTCCCGCCCTCGATGAACCCGTTGTTGCCGTAGTAATACAGCGCCATCTGGCTCACGAAGGCCATGAACGCCTCCATGTTCTTTTGGGTATTGCTCTGCTCGTAGGGCTCGCCCCGCCTGCCGTTCCTGATCAGGATGTCGTTGATGGCCTGGGTGGCGGCCTTGGCGCGCGCTGCGTCGCCGATGGTGAGGGCGCGCACCGCCTCGCCCTCCTTAATCGCTGCCTGCAGCTCGGCCTTCTCCGCCGCGGTGAGGTCGCCCTCCTTGAGCAGCCTCTTCGCGTCGTCGATGCGGCCGCGGCGCAGGTCGTTGGTGTTCATCACATAGTTGAACTGCGGGTACTTCTTCGGGTTGGTATGGACCGTCATGCCGGGGTTTTTCAGGAGCGCGACGGCCAGGTGCATCACGGCGTCGTTGCGTCCCACCTCGTGGGGCTGGTTGAGGAAGACCCAGGTGTTGTCCGGCAGCAAGCAGGTGGAGCAGTCGACCTTGCCGTCAGGGGACAGATAGCCCTTCTTCTTTGGCGTGTAGCCCTCCTCCTTCAGGGTCTTGCCGGGGGCCGCGCCGGTGGCGCCCATGCCCGCGCAGCGCACGCTGATGATGCCATCGCTGTTGACCGTGTCGATGGACTCCACGGCCTGGAAGTAGGTGTACTCCCCCTCGCCGAAGAAGAGGTTCGCCCCGCAGATGTTGTTGATGTGCACGCCGGCCTTCTTGGCCGCCAGCACGTTCTTGGGCAGGTTCAGCTGCGCCTGGTGGTATGTGTCGGCCTTCTTCTTCACCTCGGCCTTGTCCGGGCCGCTCAGGTGCATCGCCGCGACCTCGTCGTAGCGGTCGCAGGGGATCATCGCCCAGAACTGCGTGCAGTTGACCAGGATGGTGTCCAGTATTGCCGCCCACGCGGCGGAGAGGACGCCCTCGAACACCTTGTTGGGGAAGGCGCGGATGAGCAGGTCCGCGCCGTAGCCGATGGCCTTGTCCCAGCCGTCGGCCACGCCCAGCTCGTCGTCCATAAGGGTGGGGATCCAGTTGCGGTAGAGGAAGTTCTCGTTGCGGTTGACCTTGTGGCTGAACAGGTCCGCGAACATGTCCGTGCCGTCGGAGCAGCTGACCACGTTCACGATCTGGTCCAGCTTCTTATGGCCGTAGCGCTCCAGGTAGCCGGTGATCAGCGTGCCGCCCAGGCTCACGCCCACCAGGTTGACCTTCTTGTGCCCGGTCTCCTTGCGGATCTGGTCGATGTACCTCTCCAGAAGGTCCACGCTGTTCCACACGTCGTCCACCAGGTTGAACGAGAAGTAATAGACGTGGTCGTCGCCCATGATTTCCAGCACCTCGTGCACCGGCACGTGGACGTCCAGGGCCGTGTGGCGCTGGCCCTCGTCCATGTCCGAAACCTTGCCGATGATGTCCGTGCGCAGGTCGTGGACATAGTTGCCGCTGTTGTCCACGCGCTGTGGCTCCATGATCTGGCTCACCAGGTCATAGACGGACTTGGTGAGGAAGACGTCGTGCTGCAGCAGCAGGGACGCCAGCAGCGAGAGGATCACCGGCGTGAGGCTCATGTTGGAGGTGTCCGGGAAGACGGTGCCGCCCTTGAGGTCCGTGGGCTCGCCGTTTTCGTAGTACACGGTCTGCGACTGGGAGATGCCGGGCAGGATGAGGGTGGGGGAGTACTTGCAGGGTTTGGATGGTTTGCAGCCGTTCGGGTTCACGTAGGCCTCCTTCTTCGCCGGCGCGTCGGCAGCCGCCACGGGGACCGCCACGGCCCCCGCCAGCATACCCAGTGCCAGCAACAGCGCAAGCAATTTTTTGCCAGAGTGGAACGTTGCCATAGGGATGCTCCTTCTATTCAAAATTTTTCTCTGCCAGGTTTTTTACGCAGGCATAGATCCCCGCCGCTTCGTTCGCCTCGACGGCATGGAGGAAGTTCTCCATTGTCTTCGTCTCCGTGCGGGCGAAATGCCGGATGCAGTTTTCCAATACATCTTTGCCATGTTTTTTGTAGATGCCCCTGAACAGCCTGTACCCATGCAGGTGGGGGCTGTAGAATTTGCGATGAAACAATCCATAGATGCCCGAGACAAAATACCGCCCCGCCAGATAGACATAATCGATCATGAACCGCGCGCGGCCTTGGGACAGCGAATACAGCAGGCAACTCCACTCCGCGCCGCCCTCGGCGAGCATCTGCTCATTCCACGTCGCGGGCGGCTCCGACATGCACCAGTGGTGCGCGATCTCGTGTGCGAGGAACTGGTGGCCCGTCAGTGTATCGGGCGAATAAAAGCGCTCCAACTCGACTGTAATGCTCCGGTTGAACGCTCCCAGCTTTTTCGCGTTGTAGGAGAAGAAGTACATCCGCTCAGGCGTCTCTTGCTCGGGGAACAGGTTTTCGCCGTACCATTCGATCATCCGCGATGCTTCTTCCACTATGTGGACGGCCTTCCCGCTCTCCTTCTCATTGAAATAGTAGGCCGTGGCCCTGCCGCCCTCTTTTTTCAGGATCTTGCCCTCGTTGACGGCCAGCAGCTTGAACGGGCATATTTTGCAGAACTGCCTTACAAATATCCTGCCGTCTTCGCTGTACGAATTGATCACCCGGTAGGGCTCGAAGCCCTCTATCGCGAAGGTGAGTTCCCCGAACTCAATTGCATTTTCCTTGCCGGCCTCAATTTTTTGATAGGCGCGTACCTTCTCCGTGGTCTCCAGGGCGATCGGCACAGGAAAAAAGTTGATGTACAGCGCGTCCAGGGCGATCATCTCTTCCGAGATACGATTATAGGCTATATCCGAAGTAAACTCGCCGTTGTACGCATATTCGATCTTGATGCCGCCGGATACATCCCCGCCGATCCGATAAATCTCCGCCTTGCGGTACACCAGGGTGTTCGTCTGGTCCAGATACACATCCGGCATCGCGTGCGTCTTCTCAAAAGAACACGCCTGCCCCGCCAAATCGGTGACGCGCCGCACCGCAAAATTCCGGTCCAAAGCGAAATCATACGCGCCGCAGATATTCTCGTAGGCCGCCTCGCCGCCGATCGTGCCATCGGCCTTTCGCCGCAATGTCAGATGGATATCCATATCAACTCCTAATTCCCCTCCTGGGAGGGGTGTGGCCAACGTTTCCTGCGGGAAACGTTTCAGGGCCGGGGTGGTTGTGCGGAGCGCCTCGCCAGCTTCACCCCGACCACCACCGCCGCCGCGGCCACATGGATCGCGGCGATGAAGGGCGCGGCCCTGCGCAGCTTGTTCTGCACCTCGCCGAAGCTCTTCGGCTGCATGTCCATCAGGATCCTCGTGCGCCGGTCGAGGCCGTCCTCCGGGCCGAAGAGCGCCTCGTCCGTGGCGATGTACGTCTCGAATCCACGCATGTCCCTCTCGTCAAACCGGATGACCCGCGCCCCCCTGTTGCGGCCCGGCCCGTAGGCCCGGTAGCCCGCGCCTGGGGCATAGCCCAGGGTGATCCCCCGCACGTCCCCGTGGAAGCCGTTGCTGTGGTCGTGCCCGAAGAACATGCCCAGCAGCTCGCCCTTCTCCCGCGCCGCCTCGAACAGGCCCGCGTTGGCGTCCGGACTGGAGGGCAGCTCGCCCATGAAGCCTTTGGCCTTGCCCCCGTCCAGCACGAAGTACCGCCCGGCGTAGTTGCGGTAGCCCTCCAGGGCCCCCCTGCCCCGCGGCACCTCGCGGTAGAGCTCGATGATCTCCTCCACCGGCACGTGCTGGAACAGCATCGACGGCACATACTCGCCGTTTTTCTCGAAGTATTCTTCCCGCGTCTTTCGATACCACTCCACCTGCGCCGGATCCAGAGGCGTATACCCCAGCCCTTTGGGCCCGTGGGAATCCAGCATGTACAGCAGCAGCGCCGCCCTTTCCCCCTTCGCATCCAGCACGGGGAGCACATGGTTCGCGTACCCCGGCACGCCCTCCGGGCTGTCCTGCGCCAGGCACAGCGGCTTGCCCCGGTAATAGCGCACCTGCTCGTCCCCGGGCACGGGGGCGTCGTGGTCGTGGTTGCCGAAGGTGAACGTGAAGGGGATCCCCCTGGCCTCCAGGGGGGCCGTGATGCCGTCGATGGTCTGGGCGATCAGCGCCCGGCGCTCCTCCCGGCCTGCGAACCGCAGCCGCGGGCTGTAGCCCTTGAGCTGGTCCCCGGTGAACACCACCAGGTCCGGTTTTTCGCGGTCCAATGCCGCCTCCAGCAATCGCAGCCCGCGCGGATGCGGCACCCCGCACTCCTGTATGTCCGAGACCTGCATCACGGTGAATGTGCCATCCGGGCCGAAGCGCGGCACAGTCCTGTCCGCCATCCGCTATGTCCTCCGTATCTATCTGTCCTTTATTGTAGCATATTCTTTTCAGAAATGCAATGCTCAAATTGATAGGGTTTCGATTTAAAGCAAGTCTCTAAAAAATGCATGTTTTTTGAAGGTTGTTTCCACCAAAGTGTATTGTTTTTGTATAAACTGCCAATTTCTTCTCCGGAACGATTCTCGATTGCCATTCTATTTTGTGCATTACGCCAAAAATGCATGAAACGATGTAAAAGGTCTACCATTTCTGGATGAAATATGTTATAATACCGATGTGAAGGGTAGGCTATCGGAGGAGAGTCTACATATGCCGACCGCTTATGAGCGCAGCGAGGGGACCTTCCCCTCGTCTTCTGGCCTGGCCGAGATCTATTACCGCGTGTGGAAGCCGGCCAACAAATCGCCCAAGGCCGCTGTGCAGATCGTGCACGGCATGGCGGAGCATGGCGAGCGCTACGAGGGCTTCGCCCTGGCCCTGTGCGCCGCGGGCTTCGACGTGTGGATGATGGACCTGCTGGGCCACGGCAAAAGCGCGGACGACGAGCAGCTGGGCTACTTCGGCAGGGAGCTGGGCTGGAAGAACCTCGTGAACGACATCCGCCTGATGACCCGCCGCATGCGGGACTCCTACCCGGACACCCTGCCCATCTTCCTCTATGGCCACAGCATGGGCTCCTTCCTTGCGCGCGCCTACTGCGAGCGCTATAGCGAGGACCTCGCGGGGGCCGTGTTCTGCGGCACCAGCGCCCCCAACCCCGCCGCCGCGGCGGGCGTCCTCGTGGCCAAGATGGTCGCCGCCCTGAAGGGCGAGACCCACCGCAGCCAGCTGCTGGACAACATCGCCTTCGGGGCGTACAACAACAAATACCCCGGCAAGCCCCGCACCAAATTTGATTGGCTCAACACGGACGCGGCGGAGGTCGACAAGTATATTGCCGATGACCGCTGCGGCTTTCTGTTCACCGCCAGGGGCTTCATCGACCTGTTCTCGCTGCTGGGATCCGTCTCGGGCAAGCAGTGGTTCACCTCCCTCCCCTACCAGTTCCCCGTCCTGCTCACCGGCGGCGGGCAGGACCCCGTGGGGGGCTACGGCAAAGGCGTGGAGCTGGTGGCGCGCAAGCTGCGCGAGGCCGGCTGCAACCGGCTGACCTGCCTCATCTTCCCCGGCATGCGCCACGAGATCCTGCTGGAGCCCGGCCGGCAGGAGGTCTACGACGCCGTGATCCATTGGCTGATCGGCGCGCTCGAGCCCTCGGTTTGAGCCCGCCCTTTTATATTCGCCCGGCGGTCCTTCACAGGCCGTCACGGCGGCCTGCGCCGCCGATTCAATTGGAGTGAGGAGAATCCATATGAAAACGCTGCTCATCTTTCACAGTAACCGTAGCGCGGTGCGCGACATGTGCGAGGCCTCCGCGATGGAGGACGTGGACGTACTGGAGCTCCGCCCGCGCTACAACAAACGCCCGCTGCTCGACAGCCTGGCCGACAGCTACCGCGCCCTGGCAGGCAGGGGCGTGCGCCTGGCCCCCCTCGATATCGACTTCGAGAAGTACGACTCCATCTGCCTGGTGGACTCCCTGCGCATGCTCTCCCCCAGCGCGGAGTGCAACGAGTTCCTCTACCGCTGCGACCTGGGCGGTCGCGACGTCACCTGCGTGGTGAGCAACCGCGTGCGCCACTTCGGCCATGCCGGGCGCCTGCTGCGCAAGCGCATCCGCCTGGCGGGCGGCTCCTGCCGCGGGATCACGTTCATCTCGGAGGCGGACCTGCGCGAGGAGGAGGCCGTCAACGCCCTAGCGCTGCAAAAACAACATTAATTTCCAACCCGGTTTGTGATGAGCATCTTGGAGAATATGAAAAAGACACCCCCGCCCTTCAGCAAGGCGGGGGTTTTTGTAATCGTTTCGCGATGCGCCAATTTTTCACACCGCCAGCTCCAGGTGGTCCATCACCCGGCTGTTTTTCCACCGCCCGCTGACGAGATACACCACCTCCACCACGAGGGACAGCGCCGTGGCGATCGGCGCGGCGAAGCCCATGCCCATCAGCCCCAGGCCCAGGGTCTTCCCCAGCAGCCACGCCGCGGGCACCCGCGCCACAATGGAGCTGAACAGGCTCATGGAGAGCGTGAATTTCGTGTGGCCCGCCGCCAGCGCCAGCCCGATGATGTTGAACGTCCCGGCCACGAAGATGTAGTCCCAGCTGATGGAGCGGATGTAGACGGCGGCCTGCTCCACGCATTGGCGGGCGACGGCCTGCGAAAGGCCCTCGCTGTCCGTGCCGATGAAGAAGCGCGTGATGGGCCCGGCGTACGTGCGCACGAGGAGCATCAGCGGCAGGGTGACGCACAGGGCGATGCCCATGGCGGTCAGGCAGGTCTTCAGCGCCCTGTCCTGTTTCTGCGCGCCCAAGTTCTGGCCGGCCATGGAGGCCACGGCGGCCTGCAGGGCGAAGGCCGGGAGGATCGCCACCGAGTTGACCTTGCCCGTGACGCTCAGGGCCGTTGTGCCCACGATGCCCGCAATGCTGTTGGCCACCCCCGTGAGGGTGATGAAGGAGAGCGACACCGTCACGCCGCCGATGGACGTGGGCAACCCGATGCGCAGCAGCTGCCGGGCGACGTCTTTGTCGATGCGGAAGCTGCGCGGATGGAAATCGAAGAGGAATTTCTGCCGCCGCAGGAACCACACCGAGAGCAGGAAGCTCACCCCCTGGGAGATCACCGTGGCCCAGGCCGCCCCCGCCGCGCCCCCGTGGAACGGCCCACAGAACAGGGCGTCCAGGCCGATGTTCAGCACCGCGGCGATGGCCACGAACATGAGAGGATGCCGGCTGTCGCCCATGCCGCGCAGCACGGCGCTCACGGCGTTGTAGCCGAAGATGAAGACCAGCCCGCCCATGCAGATGTCGGTATATTTCAGGGTCTCGGGGTACGCCAGGGGGTCGCTAACCAGCAGGTTCAGGATGTAGCGGTCGGCCACGAGCATCACAACGGTGAGCACCACGCCCGCCGCGCCATAGAGCGTGAAGATCGTGCCCACAGTGCGCTTGACTTCCTCGTGGCGCTGCGCGCCGATGTACTGCGCGATGAGCACTGTGCCGCCCACCGCGAGGCCCGCAATCAGGTTCGTCACCAGGATGGTGATCTGCCCGCCCACGCCCACGGCGGTGGCCCCCACCGCGCCGTTGAACTGCCCGACGAAGAACATGTCCGCCATGTTGTAGAACGCCTGGAGGAAGTTGGAGGCCAGCAGCGGCATGGCGAAGAGGATCAAGCGCTTGGCGACGCTGCCGGTGGTCAGGTCTTTTTGGAATTTTGGCAAGGTTGGTTTTTCTCCGATGTGTTTTTTATTTGATCGACTCCATCAGGCCGCCCTTTTCGATAATATTGCGCAAAAACGGCGGGAAGGGCTCGGCCCGGTAGGTTGTAGCTTGTGTGAGGTTCTCGATGAGGCCCTCGTCCAGGTTGGCGCGCAGCTCGTCGCCGGGGTTGATCTCGCCGGCCTGGGCGCACTCGAGGATGGGCAGGCCGATGTTCAGCGCGTTGCGGAAGAAGATGCGCGCGAAGGTGCGGGCGATCACCAGCGAAACCCCCGCCGCCTTGATGGCCATGGGCGCGTGCTCCCGCGAGGAGCCGCAGCCGAAGTTGGAGCCCGCGGCGATGATGTCGCCAGGGCGCACGTTATGCACGAAATCCGGGTCGATATCCTCCATGCAGTGCTTTGCCAGCTCCGACGGGGCGGAGGAGTTGAGGTAGCGCGCGGGGATGATGACGTCGGTGTCGACGTTGTCGGGGAAGGTATGGGCGAGGCCGTGGAGGGTCATAATTTTGTTCCTTCCGTATATTCATGCAGCAATTTGATGTATAACAGATAGTCTTCAAGCGATACCCCCGGTGGGGTCTGGTGGTCCACCGAGGGGATATAGCCGCCCGCGCGCATCAGCGGCAGCAAGCGCTCGAACTCCGCGCGGATGGCGGCTTCGCCCCTGTTCATCACCATCTTGTCGAAGCCGCCGAGCATCAGCAGGTTGGGGTGCCGCTCCCGCAGGGCGAGCACGTCCACGCCGGACTGGCGCTCCAGAGGGAGCAGGCCCTCCACGCCGCAACCGAGCAGCCAGGGGACCATGGCGTCCACACGGCCGTCGGTGTCGACGAAAAAGGGCACGCCCGCGGCCTTCAGGGGCTTGGCCAGCTCGAGGTAGTAGGGCCGCAGGAACTCGTCGAAGCAGGCCTTTGAGAGCATGGGGCCGTGGTTGTAGGACATGTCCTCCATGAGGGAGAGCAGATCGGGCCGGATGAACTCGCACACGCGATCGATGGCCGCGAGGTTGAAAGCCAGGAGGTCCTGATTGATGCGGTGCATGAGTTCCGGGTGGTCGTAGAAGGCGTAGAAGTGGCCCTCGATGCCGAACAGGCGCCGGGGATACCAGAAGAACCCGTTGAGGATGAAGCGCACGGTGAATTCGCCGCGCGCGTGGGCGGGGGCGAGGTTTTTCGCGTCCCGCGCGATGCGGTCCAGGCGCTCCTTCGGGAAGAGGGCCGGCCGCAGGCGTTCGTAATCGGCCTCGGTTTCGATCAGCTCGGCCGCGGGCTCCACACCCAGGCCGCGCATGATGTCCAGGCCGAAGTGGCGCAGGGAGTCCTCCCAGCCCATGGCGGGCAGGCCCTCGCCCTCCCAGCGGCGGATGGTCTTGTCCCACCAGGCGGCCCACTCCACGCGGGGGAGGCGGGGGGAATTGTCACGGGGGATTTGCAGGGCGGCGTGATAGATGGAACGAGGGGTCATGGGGTCACCTCCGGCTGGCTGAGATACCCCCGCACCGCGGTTTCGGCCGCCACGGCGGGCGAGGCCAGATAGACCTCGCTTTCAGGGTGGCCCATGCGGCCGACAAAGTTGCGGTTTGTGGTGGCCACGGCGCGCTCCCCCGCGGCGAGGATGCCCATGTGCCCGCCCAGGCACGGCCCGCAGGTGGGGGTGCTCACCGCAGCGCCGGACGCGGCGAAAATCTCGAGCAGGCCCTCGCGCAGGGCGTCGAGCCAGATCTGCGGCGTGGCGGGGATGACGATGCATCGCAGGCCATCGGCCACGCGGCGGCCTTTCAGAAGAGCGGCGGCGACGCGCAGGTCCTCCAATCTTCCATTCGTGCACGAGCCGATGACCACCTGGTCGACGGGGACTTCCCCTGCGATCGAATCCACCGTCCTCGTATTTGACGGCAGGTGCGGGAAGGCAACCGTGGGGCGCAGATCGCTGAGATTGATCTCAATGACTTCGTCGTAAGCGGCGTCTGGGTCGGCCTCAAAGATGGTCCAGGGGCGCTGTGCACGGGGTTCAACGTAGGCGAGGATGACGGCGTCCACGGGGAAAATGCCGTTTTTCGCGCCGCACTCCACCGCCATGTTGGCGACGGTGAAGCGGCTGTCCATGGTGATGCCCGCCACGCCGGGGCCGGCGAACTCCAGGGAGTTGTAGCGCGCGCCGTCCACGCCGATCAGGCCGATGAGGTGCAGGATGAGGTCTTTGCCGCCGACGTGGGGCTGGAACGCGCCCGTGAGGACGACCTTGACCGCGCTGGGGACCTTGAACCAGGCCCTGCCCGTGGCCAGCGCCGCGGCCAGGTCCGTGGAGCCCACGCCCGTGGAGAACGCGCCCAGCGCGCCGTAGGTGCAGGTGTGGCTGTCCGCGCCGACGACACAGTCGCCGGGGAGAACCAGGCCCTGCTCGGGCAGGAGGGCGTGCTCAATGCCCATGCGGCCCACGTCGAAGAAGTTTTTGATATTGTGCTTTTTCGCGAAGGCGCGGATCTGGTTGCACTGCTCGGCGGACTTGATGTCCTTGTTGGGGGTGAAGTGGTCCAGCACAAGCACCGCTTTGTCGGGATCATGCAGCGAGGCGATGCCCGCCCGCTCGAACTCGTTGATGGCCACGGGGGCGGTGATGTCGTTGCCGAGCATGAGGTCCAGCCTGGCCTCAATGAGCTGGCCGGGATGGACGGAATCCAGGCCTGCATGCGCGGCGAGGATTTTTTGGGTCATTGTCATGGGCATGAGGGTCAACTCCTTTTATGCAGGCCCGTCCAGGTATGCCGTGATTTGTGCCCAGACGGCGTCCCAGTCGTAGTCCGGGTTTTCGATGATCACGTGGGGGATGTCCAATTGATCAAGTATTTTTAGTTCAAGCTGTTTGCGCAGGGCGAAGGTTTCCATCGCGCCGTCAAAGCCCTTGATGCCGTGGAGCTTGCCGTAGGGACATACCTCACAGTAAGCGACGACGCGCTCGAGCCATTGATCGCGCTCGCGCGCCGCGCGCAGGACCGTCTCGCGCATATCCGGCTGGGAGAGGTAGATCAGCACGGGCGAGAGCGGTTCGACGCACTCCAGCAGCCGGTTGCAGTGCAGGGTCACCGCCCCTTCGTCCGCGCCGCGCCAGAACAGCAGCTCGCTGACGTGGTTCTGCAAAAACGCGCACTCGAAGATGGTGAGCGCATCGCCCTGCGCCGCACATCCATTGAAGGCGCGCCAGCGCCCGTAGTGCAGGCCATAAAATGCCTCGTCCGGCGCCCGCCCGTCGTAGACCTCGAGGGCCTCCATTTCCTCATGGAACGTCTTGCCGCCGTGCCTCACCTGCGTATAGGCGATCAGCGCGTAATCGCCCTCAAAGGCTGTGTTGCGCTTGATTTGGCCGCGCAGCAGGGGATGTTTTTTCAGCACGCCGTCAAACTGCGCGGCGGGCACGCAGGCGATCCAGCCCAGGTCGGCCGGGTGCAGCTGCCCCTCCTGATACAGGTTGACCTGCCGCCCGAGGGCCTCGTAACGCCGCGCGATTTTTGCCGCGATGGTGCTCTTGCCCGAGCCGGGGATGCCCTCGACGAGGATGAGCTTTGTGTTCATGGCTCTCCTTGTATGACCTTCGTGTTTTTTTCGGCCCACACCACCTCCACCCGCGCGAAGCCCGCCCGGCGCAGGGTTTTCGTCTCCTGCCGGGCGGTGAGGGGGGTGTCGAAGTGCATCTCGCCAGGTTCGCATTTGAGATGGCGCAGGCGGAAGAAATTCATGCGCACGGCAAACGGGTTGCCAATGATGTAGTCACAGTTGAGGAACACGCCGCCGGGCCGCAGGGTTTGACGCACACGCAGATACAACCCCTGTTTTTGCGCGGGGGCGAAGTGGTGCAGGCTCATCACTGAGATGACGGCGTCGAATTGGCCTGGGGGGAAATCGTAGTCGAAGTAGCTCATACAGAGGGTTTCGACGTCGCAGCCCGCGCAGCGCCCGCGCAGTATGGCGAGCATGTCCCCGGCCAGGTCGATGCCGATCACCTTTGCGTCCGGGAAGCGGGCGAACAGGGCGGGGAGCTCGAGCCCTGTGCCGCAGCCGAGGTCCAGGACGTCGCGGGTTCCCTCGGGCAGGAACCGCGCGACGAGGTCCTTCGTGGCAATGCCGCCGCTGATATGCGAGGTGTGGACCTCGTCGTAACTGGGCGCGCGTTTGTTGAAGAAATCGCCCATGGGTTCGAGTTTTTGCTTCATAGCTTCTCCTGATATATCTTTGCGTGTCCGTCGGCGTACTCCACGCGGGCCCACGCGCCGTTGATCAGCTGGAGTTGCGGCGGGATATGGCCGATGTCGCAGCCGGTGAGGACGGGGACGCCCATGCCCTCGAAGGCGCTGCGCAGGGCGTCCTCGTGGGTGAAACCGAGAGTGTCGCTGTAGCCGTCGGGCCTGCCGACCAGCACCCCCGCGCAGCGCTGGAACCACCCCGCTTCGCGCATCTGCCAAAGCGTGCGATAGATGTCGCCGGCGTTCATCTCGGCGCTTTCCAGGGTCCAGAGGATGGGATCGCCAGGACAGAAATTCGTCACAGGCGCATATTGCGTGCCGAGGAGCTTGCACAGGACGTCCAGGCAGCCGCCGAGGATCCGGCCGGAGAAAGCACATGATTGCCCGTCAAAGCTGCGCCAGATGCTCGGTTTATCCAACACATATGCATCGCCGTCAATGTCGCCCCAGCTGGCGAATTCGCCATAGAAGGGCGCGCTCTCCTGGGTGATGGCGTCGCACGACATGGCCTCGAAGGCACGCAGGTCGTAAGGGTCGACGCGCGCATAGCCCATGTTCATGAGGTTGGAGCCGTGGATGGTGGCGATGCCGAGCCTGGTGGTCAGGGCAAAGCAGAGCGTGGTGATATCGGAGTAGCCGCACAGCCACTTAGGGGGCAGCGCGGCCAGGCGGCCCCAATCGAGATGGGGCAGCATGTCCATGAGGAACTCGCCGCCCCAGGGCGGGAGGATGGCAGCGACCCGCGGGTTCTCCCAGAGGGACATGAATTCACGGGCGCGTACTTCGGGGTCCGCGCTGACGCACTTCGCGTTATGGCGCACGCTGGGGGTTTCGAGGACTTCATAGCCCAGGGCGCGCACATTTTTGATGGCATTATCGAGGCGGGGCAGCCGCTCGGGCCGCACCCCGGAGGAGGGGGCGCAGACGCCGATGGTGGCGCCGGGGCAGAGAGGGGCGGGGTATTTCATGATCATCCCTCCAACAGTTTGTATACGATCGAATCCACCAGGGCCTCCCAGCTGGCCTCGATGATGTCGCGCGACACGCCCACGGTGGTCCACTGGCGCGCGCCGTCGCCCGAGGTGATGAGCACCCGCACCTGCGAGCCCGTGCCCACGGTGGACTCCATGATGCGCACCTTGTAGTCGAGCAGCCGCACCTGCGCCAGCACGGGGTAGAACTCCCGCAGGGCCTCGCGCAGCGCGAGGTCCAGGGCGTTGACGGGGCCCTCGCCCTCCGCCGCGGCGATCTTCACCCGGCCGTTGACGCGCAACTTCAGCGTGGCGGTGGCGCCGCGCTCGTTCTCGTAGGGCAGCTGGTCGAGGACCTTATAGCTGACGAGCCCGAAGAACTCCGGCAGGCTCTCACGGCAGCGGCGGATGAGCAGGTCGAAGGAGGCGTCCGCGCCCTCAAAGCTGTAGCCGCCGAACTCCTTGTCCTTCAGCGCGGCGACGACGCGCCCCACGGCGGGGTCCTTCGGGCCGATCTCCGGATAGAGGCGCTGCACGCGGGGGAGGATGGCCGCCCGGCCCGCCATCTCGCTGACCAGGACGCGGCGGCGATTGCCCACGGCCGCCGGGTCGATGTGCTCGAAGCTGGCGGGGTTTTTCAGCACGCCGTCCGCGTGCATGCCGCCCTTGTGTGCGAAGGCGCGCGCGCCGACAAAGGGGGTGTTGCCGCGCAGGCTCGTATTCGCTATGGACGCAATCTGCAGGGCGCGCTGGGTGAGGCTGGCGAGCTCCCCGACGCAGCCGTAGCCCAGCTTCAGCTGCAGGTTGGGCAGCACGGCGCAGAGATTCGCGTTGCCCACGCGCTCGCCGAAGCCGAGGAACGTGCCCTGCACGTGGCGCGCGCCGGCCTCCACCGCCATGCAGGTGGAGGCGGTCGCCATGCCGTTGTCGTCGTGGGCATGGACGCCGATCGTGAGATCGGGGAATTCTTCGCAGATTTTGCGCGTGAGTTCAGCCACATCCCAGGGGAAGGCCCCGCCGTTGGTGTCGCACAGGACAAGCGCGCTTGCGCCGCCCTGGGCCGCCGCCCGCAGGGTCCCGAGGGCATAGGCGGGGTCGAGTGCATAGCCGTCGAAGAAGTGCTCGGCGTCGAAGAGCACCTCGCGGCCCCGCTGCGCGAAGAAGCGGCAGGTGTCCCCGATCATGGCGAGGTTCTCCGCCGGGGTGGTCCGGAGGACCTCACCCACGTGGAGGGCGCTGCTCTTGCCGACGACAGCCACGGCGGGGGTGTTCGCCTCCAGCAGGGACAGGCAGTGCTTGTCCGCCTCGGCGGCGGTGTCCTTGCGGCGGGTGGCGCCGAAGGCGCACAGCTTCGCGTTTTTTAAGTGCACTGCGGCGGCCCGCCGGAAAAATTCCTGCTCCTTCGGGTTCGCGCAGCCCGCCTCGATGTAGTGCAGGCCCAGGCCGTCGAGGATGCGGGCGATCTCCAGCCTATCGCCCACGGAGAAGGAGACGCCCTCGGCCTGGGCGCCGTCGCGCAGGGTGGAATCGAGGATCCGGACGCAGCTCATGGCAGTTTCCTCGCCTTGACGATCAAGAAATTGGGTTTGAGATACTCCTTCATAAGGGCAGGCTGCTTTTCAACCGCCCAGCCCTCCGGCACCGGCTCGCAGACCTCCTCAATGACAAAGCCCGCCTTCGCCAGGGCCGTCAAAAGCGCTCCCATGGGGCGGTGGTATTTGACCACGCCGTCAACGATCCAATGGCTTTCGCGCCTGCCGCCTTGATTGTAGTTTGAAAAGGTGTAGGAGACGGGCTTGCCGCGTTTGCGGTTGAAGCCTCCTTTGCCGTCAATCGTCGCGGTGATGATGGGGTGCTCCTGCGAAAACAGCAGGCGGCCGCCGGGGTTCAGCAGGCCGTAGATGTCATTCGCCAGCTTGGGGAAATCCTCGACATAGTGGAACGCGAGGGAGCTGTACACGAAGTCGAAGGTCCCCGCCAGGCGCTGCAGCTGCGCCATGCTCATGCGGAGATAGGAGATCTTCGTGTCGCAGGACTCCCTCTCCGCCACGGCGAGCATCTTTTCGGAGATATCGAGGCCGACGACCCGCGCGGCCCCGCGGCGCACAAAGTCCAGGCAGTTGCGCCCGTAGCCGCAGCCCAGGTCCAGGACTGATTTGCCGCTCAGGTCCGGCAGCAGGCCCGCCATGGCGGGCTGCTCCAGCAGGTCGTTGAGGTTGCCGTCTTTTTTGCGCAGGGCGGAATAGCCCTCAAAAAACACGGGGTTGTCGTAGATATTCTGGTCGCTCATGGTGGGACAGACCTCACATCACCGAAAAATCGAAGCGGGTGGTGGTTTTATAGAGCTTTCCGGCCTCCAGAAGGCACTGGTCGGGCCACTGGTTGGGGCTGTCGGGCCAGGCTTGGGTCTCCAGGCAGAAGGCCGTGTGGGGCTGCGGCAGGTTGTTGCCCGTGTAGAACTGTACACCGGGCAGGTCGGTCTCCACCTTCATGCAGCGGCCGGACAGGGGCTCACTGACCGAGGCGCGCACGGGGTTGAAATGGTAGAAATAGGTGTTGCAAAAATTGTGGTCGTAGCCGCCGACCTGCCTCAGCTGGGGGTCGGGCGCGCCGATGTCCTGCCCGATGGGCTTAGGTCTACGGAAATCGAAGGGGGTGCCGGCCACGGGGCACAGCTCCCCGGTGGGGATGGAGTTCCCGTCGATGGGCAGGTAGTATTCCGCGCCCAGTTGCAGCATGTGGCCGAGGATATCGCCCTGGGCGGCCAAATTGAAATAGGCGTGGTTGGTGAGGTTGAGGACGGTATCGGCGCTGCTGACGGCCTCGTATTTGACGACGAGGGAGTGCCCCACCAGGGAGTAACTCACGGTGGCGCGCACCTGGCCCGGGAAGCCGTGCGCCCCCGCCGGGCTGGTGAAGGCCAGCTCCAGGGCGGCGCTGCCGGTGGGGTTGGCCTCCCACAGGTCGCGGGAAAACTCCCCTCCCCCGTGGAGGCAGTTGCCGTTTTTCTCGTTGGGGGTGACGCGGTATTCCTTTCCGCCGAGGGGGAAGCGCGCGTCCGCGATGCGGTTGGCGTAGCGGCCCACCACCTCGCCCTGGTACTGGGAGCCGGCGATGCGCTCCTCCAGGGAAGCGAAGGTGAGCAGGATGTTCTCCATCTTCCCCTTCCTGTCCGGCGCGAAGAGGCGGTTGAGCGTCGCCCCGAAGGTCAGGATCTCGGCCTTCAGCAGGCCGTTGTCCAGGGTATAGGCCTCCACGGGGCGGCCGTCCGGCATCGTTCCATAGTGTGCTTTGGTCATAAGGTCCACTCCCCCATTTTGATTTCATATGATTATAGCACGTGCGATATAAAAGGTCAAGATTTTCATAAAAAAAGGGCTTGACAGTTCCCCGTTCCTGTGATAGAATATTTCTGCTCAGATGAGCTTTTCTGTGTGCGGACATGGCGGAAGTGGCAGACGCGCTAGATTCAGGTTCTAGTCGGGGCAACTCGGTGGAGGTTCAAGTCCTCTTGTCCGCACCATAACGGTTAACCATAAGGGTTTTGAAGCCCTTGTGGTTAATTTTTTGTTGTCCGCCGCGCCGCAATCGCCATCACATCCCGAATAGCGCCGAATGCCGCATCATAATCAAGCGAACCGTCCCATGCTTTCAAGACAATACCTTTACGCATAGTCTTGTCTATCCAAGATAATGTTCCGACCAGGTTTCGCCCGATGCGGGACGATGAAAGGACGACAACAGCGTCTATTTTTCCAGCCGCAATATCAGTGTTCATTGCCGAGAACGCGGGACGGTTGAAAGTAAGGCCGCTCGCGCCGTTATCCGCATACACAATTGGATTTGCATACCCCAATTCAGCGGCATAACGCAAAGCCCGCGCCTGCTGCAATGCCATTGCTTCATCGTCCGTCTGCGCCAATCTACAATAAACCGCCGCTCTCTTGTTTTGTTCCATTAGGCCAACACCTCCTTTTACATACTATGCCGCCATTTAAGCCGCAATCGCCATCACATCCCGAATACGCCCGAAGCTGACCTGGAAGCGCTCCGTCTGCTTCTTGTCCAGCGAGGGCAGCTTCACGTGGCCAATCATCTTGTAGTAGATTTCCACCTGCTGCTTCATCACGCCCTGCTCCTTCGCCCGGTGGTGCACCACGATTTTGTCAACGAATTCCCGCAGCATCTCCGGGGTCAACCGCGAAAAGTCGGGGCCGTAGCGCCGCACAAGAGCCAGGAAGCCGTCCAGGTTCATTTCGTGGGCCATTTCCTCCTGCACGATCTTCTTTAGGTGGCGGATGCGCTGGCGCAACGCGGCCTGTTCCTCGTCGTACTTCGCGGCCAGTTGATTGAAGCGTTCCTCCGGCAAGCGTCCCAGGGCCTGATCTTCATAGATTTTCTCGTAAAGCCGGTCGATTTCCTTGTCGCGGATTCGCGCCTCGGCAAGCTCGCGCTGGTTCTGACGCTGCTGGGCCTGCATGTTTCTGTAATGCTCGTCCACCACGATTTTCACGAATTCGTCCTCGAACATGTCCGCGAAATGCAGGATGCGGCGCAGATGGTTCTCCACAAGCTCGGTGACGGTATCGACGCGGATGTGGTGGGTCGTGGGGCACAGGCCGTTGTTCTGGCGCTTGTTTTTGCAGGAGAAATAGTGGTTCTCGGGGTTGTCGTGGGTGTACTTGTAATTCAGGTGCGCGCCGCAGTCGGAACAAATCAGCAGGCCGCTGAACATGTTTCGCTCCACGTCCTTCGGCTTGCGGAATTTCGTGCCGCCGAAGGTCCCCTGTACGGCCTCCCAGGAGGCCCGGTCGATCACCGGGTCGTGAACGCCTTCGTGGATGTCCCACTTTTCCTCCGGGTTGTCCAGGCGCTGCTTCAGCTTGTAGGAACGGCTGTAGGTACGGAAATTCACCACGTCGCCGAGGTAGGCACGGTTGCCGAGGATGGAACGGACGATGGGGTGATCCCAGAAGTATTCGCCGTGGACGCTGGTTTTCCGCTTGCAGGTGCCCTTGTGGACGGCGTAGGCCGAGGGGGTCAGGACGCGGCGTTGCCGGAGAATGCGGGCGATGTCGTTGACGCTGGTGCCCTGTAGCCGCATGGCGTAGATTATTCGTACAACGTCGGCCCCTTCCTCGTCAACCACCCAGCGCTTTGCGTTCTGAGGGTCGCGCATGTAGCCGAGGGGCGGCTGTCCCAGGGCGTAGCCCTGCGAGCTTTTCACACGCTGGGCCGAACGCAGCTTCCGGCTGAGGTCTTTCAGGTAAAACTCGTTGATGAAATTGCGGAACGGGGCAAAATCGTCGTCGCCGTTGTCGCTGTCCAAGCCGTCGTTGACGGCAATCAGGCGCACGTTGTGCTGGGGAAATGTGATTTCCGTCAGTTGTCCGACTTCAAGATAATTTCGCCCAAAGCGGCTCATGTCCTTGACGATCACGGTTTTTACCTTGCCCGCTTCAATCAGTGCCATCATCTCCTGAAAGCCGCTGCGGTTGAACGTCGCGCCGGAAACGCCGTCGTCCACGAAGATGCGGATGTTCCTGAAGTGATTTTTCTTCGCGTACTCCTTCAAGTAGGCCCGCTGGTTCGCGATGCTGTTGCTTTCGCCCTCCATATCGTCGTCCCGCGAAAGCCGCAGGTACAGGGCGGTAATTTCCTCCTCTTCCGTCAAAAATTCTGCCGCGCTTGGCTGTTGCTTTTTCATCTATGGCTCCTTTGCTACAATATTAGTTGCGGTAATAACCCGGCAGCCAGCCGCGTTGTTTCCGCGCTTGTTGTTTTAGCCATAATAAGAGGGCAACCGGTCTGACGAGGCTCCTTTTGGACTTCGCGTCCGTCGAAGAAACAGTCAGCCGTCCTCTTGTTGTGGCGTTCGATTAGAGCAGGTAGTTCCGCCCTTGTGGTGCGTTCGAGTATCTTCCGCAAATAGAATAGGCAACAAGCAAAAAAACGGTCACCGATTGCGAAATTCAATCACAAGGAGAAGAACATGAACGCTGTCGGAATTGACGTATCAAAAGGGGTCAGCACGGTAGCCGTGGCCAGGGCTTGCGGGGAAATCGCGAAGATGCCTTTTGACGTTGCGCACACCACAAAAGAACTGGATCAATTGGCGAAGTTGATTCTTTCCCTTGATGGCGAAACTCGGGTGGTGATGGAGAACACGGGCAGATACCATGAGCCAATTGCCGATGCCCTATGCCGGGCCGGGATTTTTGTCTGCGTGGTCAATTCCAAGCTCACGCACGATTACGGCGGCGAAACGATTCGCTATGCCAAGACCGACAAGATCGACTCGCTGAAAATCGCCGGGTATTGCCTGGACAAATGGACGAAGCTCAAGCGATACGAACCTGAAGAAGATCGGCGGAAAACACTGAAAATCTTCAATCGGCAGCTTGCCGAATACGCAAAGCTCAGGACGATGCTCAAAAATAATCTCATCGCTTTGCTTGACCAAACCTTCCCAGGAATCAACAAGCTGTTCACCAGCCAGGCGCGCGATGACGGCCACGAAAAATGGATTGATTTCGTCTCTGCTTTTTGGCATTGCGACTGCGTTCGCGGCGGCTCCCTTGCCGCTTTTGAAAAGCGCTATCACAAGTGGTGCAAGAAAAACGGGTATCGCTTTGCCTTCAAAAAAGCCGCTGCGATCTACGCGCTCGCATCCAAGTGCTCCTGCTCCCTCACATTGAACGATTTTACGAAAATCCTTGTGCAGCAAGCGGTTGCGCAACTGAACGGTCTCTGCGAAACCGTCGCCGTCTTGAAAAATGAGATGGGTAAAATCGCTGAGAGCCTGCCGGAATATGATACCGTCCTCGCCATGCACGGCGTTGGCAAAACGCTTGCGCCCCAGCTCATCGCGGAAATCGGTGACATCCGCAAGTTCCCGAAACGTACTTCCCTCGCCTGCTTTGCCGGGATCGAACCGCCCGAAAACCAATCCGGCGTATATTCGCAGCACTCCCGCCGCATTTCAAAACAGGGTTCCCCTCATTTGCGCCGGGCCTTGTTCCAAGTGATGCGCTGCGTGCTGCAAGTCAAGCGCACCAACGAGCCCACGTTCCAATTTCTCGACAAAAAACGTTCCGAAGGCAAGCCGTTTAAGGTCTACATGGTCGCCGGCTGCAACAAATTTTTGCGCATCTACTATTCGCGGGTAACAGCGTGTTTCGCGGCATAAAGTCTTGAAAATCGGTCAACAATAAAGTTGCTTGCAAGCAGGATAGGGCAACGGCGGAGGCCGACCCGAGCGGCTTGGCAAGCTTCGCTATACCGATTTGAAGAAGACTGCCGCCCGTTTTTTCTGGTCACAACCAGCTTGGGAGCGGTCTTTTTCATTTGCCGCACTCAATCGGGTTGCGAACCAATGCGATAAACTCCGGGGTCTGGGGCAGAGCCCCAGGGTCTGCTTCGCTGTGTCGTTCATCTCTTCTCGAACTGCCTACCCGCTTCCATTATTTTGGGGCTTGTTTTTTATTAGCAGGTTTCATGGATTTTGCAGCCATAGCGCAGTGTTTACAATAAGATTATACCGCGCTATTTATGGCTTGTCCAATGTGCAAACATCTTTTTTTAGCAGGCGGGCCAGCTTTTCGGGGAGGCTCTCCTGCGTGTCGTCGTAGTGGGCGGTCACGACGTATTGAATGCCCCGGATGGTCATGGTGCTTTCCCGTTCCAGCGGGACGCAGTTTACCTGCTGCTCCATCTTGCCCTCCTGTTCACGGTTGCCCTCCTGAGCGCCCGCCGTACCCCCAGCGCGATATATACCCGCACCTGACATCCGTTCAGCGTGTAGGTTTCGTCCGCTTTCTTTCTCAAACACAAGGTAAATCACCTTCCTGTTATATTAGTCACAAGAAAATCAAATCCTAACGCATGACCGCAATAATCACACGTTTCCTTTATTACTTGGTCATAGTCGGCCCGGCGAATGCGGTGTTCGGGTGAATCATAGAACTGCTGGGCACAGGCATGGCAAAGGCTCAACAGCATTGGTTTTGCAACGGGTTTCCGGGCGGGCCGCTGGACGGTGGGCTGGACGCGTTCTCTTTTTGCTATAATATTTGTGCGGTGCAACACACGGCAGCCAGCCGCGAGTTGCATCGTCTTGTTGCCTAAGCTACAATAAGAGGGCAATTGGCCTGACGATTCTCTTTTTTGGCTAAT
>Ga0123353_10000355_pt1 | contig 56026 bp, 38 predicted proteins | sample TergutLab28metaG_3_FD_92763 | JGI IMG/M metagenome (GOLD analysis project Ga0123353, IMG submission 92763) | Labiotermes labralis P3 segment gut microbial communities from Petit-Saut dam, French Guiana - Lab288 P3 | ecosystem: Host-associated > Arthropoda: Insects > Digestive system > Gut ... | reverse complement strand
ATCAATTACAATCCGTGGGATGTCGGCACCAACCGCGAAGGAAAAACGGACGAAGACTTTCTCGTGGAACTTGTCCAGGAAACGCAAGTCGATGGCATTTTTCTCGATACCATGCACGGCGATGCGGAGGTATTGCGTCAAAAACTTGACGCGGTACGACCGGGAATTACGCTGTCACCGGAACTCAATCCCCCCATTCAGGATTTGGGAACCTGCAATTCCTCTTGGGCGCAGTTGTGCCGCGACCCGGAAGCACCGTCGTTGGATCATCGCAAATGGTTGGAACCGCGACATATCCGCTGGCAAATTGAGCGAACCAACCTCTCACATCGGGAGGAAATTCGTCGCACTTTTTTCGGCGGCGGTGGAATGATCGTTTGGGAAAACGTTTTCGGAACCTACAACCCTTGGAATGCAAGCGACCGCAGGCTGTGGCGACGAGCGGTTTCCATTCTCAAGCAGTTTTCCCCCCTGTTTGCAAGCGATGCGTGGGAACCCTATTATCCGGCGTGTTGTGATTTGGAAGACGAAACCATACGAAAAGATGCCCAGCCGGGGCTTTTCGTACATCATTGGCAAGGCGAAAACGGCGAATCGCTCTTCACCGTTTGGTCTAGGGGAAAACGATTCGAGCCGGACAACGATCCCTACGTCGGCTATACGCTGATGCATTACGCACTGTTTGATGTTCCTTGGGATGATGACATGAGGTACTTCGATCTCTGGAACGGCATCGAAATCACGCCAGTCAAACGCAACGACCGGGCTGTCATTCGTGGAATGATCGACCGCATATCAGGGCTGGGTTGCTTTTTGAGAATTCCCAAGCACCAAATCGACAACGAACTTTTAGCGTTCGTTGCCAAGCAAAACCGAATGAGTCGGGAACCGCTCGTTACAAACGATCAGCGGAATGTCGCCCATTCGCTTGAAAACCCTTTGCCGGTTGAACGGACAGCACCAGCCGATAAAGATCGCATTCCCGAAGGAATGTGCCTTGTTCCCGGTACAAAGGTTCGCATGAACATTGAGCATCGACGGCGTGAAGGTTGCTATCCCGATCCGGGGACACCGACGGATTATGCCGAAACCTTTACTTGGGGAAATTATTGCTTTTGGATGCTGAAGCATGATTATTTTGTCGATGTCGAGTCGTTTTTGATTGATGAGGCGGCAGTGACCAACGCCCAGTTTAAGACGTTTTTAGACGCAACCGGCTATCGTCCGAAACACTCGGAGAACTTTCTCGCCCATTGGCAAAACGGTCAAATGCCGGACGCATTGGCGGATCATCCCGTTGTTTACGTCGATTTAGACGATGCTCGGGCGTATGCAAAATGGGCAGGAAAACGTCTTCCGACTGAACCGGAATGGCATTTAGCCGCTCAAGGAACTGACGGCAGAATGTGGTCCTGGGGGGAGGAGATGGACATCAACAATCCAGACCCGAATCGGGTGAACATGACCGGAGAGACGATTCCTGCCCGATCATTGCCGGAAGGACGAAGTCCTTACGGTTGCTACCAGATGAGCGGCAACGTTTATGAATGGACAGAAAGCCAACGAGATGATGGACACACCCGATTCGTCATCATTCGCGGCGGCAGTTTCTTTCAAGCCAAAGGAAGTGATTGGTATATGGACGGCGGACCGCGTCCCAATAATCATCACACCAAGTTCCTCTTGATGTGGTCGGGACTCGACCGCTGCGACACAATAGGATTCCGATGCGTTAAAGACGTAAAGTGAAACCCGGCGACGGGACTTGGGATGATATACTTTACAACGCCAATAAATTGATATTTTTGTTTGATCTCTTTGCGATCTTTGTTTCGTCAATGGCGTTCCATACCGATGAACCATCCGTAAGGAGGCAGATCGAATGACGGTTGCTTTTCGTTCGACACGATTTGACCCCGGGCGAACACCTCGTTCCATGGCGCAATGTCCGTTTGCACCGTGACGGCAAGTGGAATATCCCGAAGATTGACGACGACAAGGATATTTTCGTCACGATTTTTCCGTACAAATGACAAGGCTGCCTCCGGTTGGTCATTCTCGATAAATTCCATTGCAGAATCCGTGGAAAATGCCGTGTGAGCCTTGCGAACGCGGAACAGGTTGCGGCAAAATTCCAAACGTTCCCGAGCCTCCTTCGTTTCCGCTTTCGACCAGTCGATGGCGAGATTGTCATAAATACTGTGCCGCGATTTATCCGCAATCTCCTGACCGTTGTAGAGCATCGGCACTCCACGGAGCGTGAAGCAAGCAACCAACGCCGCTTGAACGCCGTCGGTCCCCCAGTGATGTTCGCGACGTGTTTCGTAATCGTCGTTGGCAAGGTCGTGATTGTCGATGTACAGAACGAATCGTCCGTCTTTGGGCTGAACGGCTTCCTGTTTCCTGATCGTTTCGACCAACGCCGTCGCTGGTCGCTTCACGAGCATGACATCCCGAAGTGCCGGATAGATGGGAAAACCGAAGTTCATATCGAAAGCGTAAAGTTGGTTATCCGGTCGATACCCTTCAGCGAGCATTCCGATGTCGGGGCGGATTTTTTCCAGCCGTTTGCGGCTTTCGTTCCAGAAGTCAAGCGGCACCAGGTCGGCGACATCGCAACGAAAACCGTCGACGTCGAAATCCGTAACCCAGTATTCCATGTTTTTCCAAAGGTACTCCCGAAGTTGCGGATTGTCGAAATTCAGTTGCGGAAATGGCCACTCCGGGCCAACAAGGATTTTTCCGTCGGCACCACGTTTGACAAAATCGGGATGATCCTCCAGGAACACCGCCGTCGGACCGCAGTGGAGATAAACCATATCGAGCAGAACCCGTAGCCCGTGTTCGTGGGCTTTTTTGATGAAAGCCTTCAAATCGTCATTCGTCCCGTATTCAGGATCGACGTTGTAATAGTCCTTGATTCGATAGGGATTTTTGGGCTTGTTTAATCCGGATTTTATTTGACGGGGACTCCAAAATTCCTGCCGCATGTCGTCGTCGGAAACGAAAACCGGCCAAAGATAGACGATGGTGATTCCCATGTGCGCCAGGTCTTCGAGTTTATCAGTCGCCGCCGACAGGGTTCCCTCTTTCGTAAAAGCCCGGGCGTTAATCTGGTACATGATTCCGTTCTTGACCCAATCGGGAGCCTGACGCGCCTCCGGTGATTGTCCTGAAACGAACGAAATGGACAAGACACAAAATAACGTTGTAAAAAATAATTGGAATTTCACGGGAATCGCCTTTCGATTTGTACTGTCGGAGACAGTCCCGTTCTGGACTTGATCCGTCAGGGACTACCACCAGGTTAGGATTCCTTACTTTCCGGGACTCAAAATCCAGGCGACGGCGTTCAGCCAGAATTTTTGATAATCGTCCCAGTAAACAAAATTGCATCCCCAATGAGGTGCGGGATCGGAAGTGTATGCCAATGTCCGACCTTTGCCGAACTGTCCGACGGCGAGCATCGGGTCCTCGGTATCTTGCCAAACGGCAACAATATCGCAACCCTCACGCGGTTTGACACAGTTGTATCCGAGAATCGGCGGCATTGCCGTTAAGTCGAGACCTCGCAAAAGAACGTGGTCTTTTTTCGTCGGTGTTGCTGTCCAACCTTCGGTGCTTTCTCGCAGGTCTTCGACTTCCAGACACTCAACCGGCAATACGCTTTTCAGACCGGTTCTTCCCCAACCGCCTTTCCCCATTTCACCATTGAAACTGAGCCAACCGCCAAGAAACATCGCATGCTTGCCGCCTTGGATTGCCTCCACCGTCAAACGCACCCGGTCAGGAAACGTCAGCGGTTTCTTGCCGAACTTGCTGCGGTCAAAAAACGAAGGGGCTAACTGGAAATTCTTTGCCTCGACATCCGAAAAGATGAAGACATCGTACTCTTCCAGAATTCTTTCGTACTCGCCCGGTCCGTTGCGATAAAATTCCCAAGTCGGAATACTATCGACTTGATGTTCGCCAGTCGATTCCAACGCTTCTTTCAACCATTTTCCATAATTGAAAATGTCGGTTCCTTTGACGGCATGGTTGAACGGTGTCTCCGCAAAGACGGGACCCAGCATGACTGCCCAATCACCGACGTAATAAATTTTTGACATGATAAGTTCCTTTCGTTTCTGAAAATAACCCCGTCAATAGGGGTTCTCGTAAAAAGTGGTTCACGTTTGCTTTCGGCGTTTGTCCCACTACTCATCCGGTCCGAGTGCCATGTAATGTTGTAAGTTATCCCCCCTTTGACATCGCATGTCAAGCCGGAAGCCGCAGGAACGGGCACGAGCAGGAAATTTAGGCAAATTAGGCAAAATAAAACGTTCGCTCTGTAACGGTTATAGAGATTTTCCGAAATGTGCCGACAATAAGGAATAATCCGTCTTGCGGATTCCTACAATCGATCAATTTGCATGTACCTCTTCGATTCCTTATACATGGCAGCCAACGCCCTCAGTGCAAGTCAACTGGGAATTCAAGTTACCGGTCAAAATTTGAACAACGTGGACACGCCGGGATATGCCCGATCCGTATTACAACTTTCTACTGATACGAGCAGAAAATTAGGAAACGGCAACATCGTCGGGACAGGCGTACAAGTTTCAGGAATCGTCCAAGTGATCGACCAATTCCTCGAAGAACGACTCCGCTCCGCAACAAGTGATGCAATGGCATCGGCAACCCAGCAAAAATACTACACCCAACTCGAAAATCTGCTGGGCGCAACAACCAGTAGCGATCTGAGCACATCCATCATCAATTTTTTCAATTCCATTGACAATATCCTGAACCATCCCGAAGACGTTACCTACCGCCGGATGGCAGTCGAACAAGGAATCAAACTCGCCAACGACATCAACAGTCTCGCCGGAACCGTCGTTGACATGCAACTGGACATCAACAAACAAATTGAAAGTTCTGCTCAAGAGATCAACCGGCTCTTGAAGGAAATCGAAGAACTCAACACCAACATTACGCTCGTGGAAACGAAGCAAGGTTTTGAGGCTGTCGGACTCCGTGATCAGCGGCTCGCTGCGCTGACCGCTTTGTCGAATTACCTCAACATTAAAACGACTGAAGATTCCAAGACAGGGCAAGTTACGATTTATAGCGGCTCCAACATTCTGTTATCCAATGGTTTTCGTGCCGAAATCAAGGTCGGATACCAAACGAACGATACAAAGGGGGACGTAAGTATGGCACAACTTTGTATCGGCAAAGAAATGACTCCGCTCGATGTCCGGGGCGGATCGGTCTATGGTTTATATCAAGCCCATCAAGTCATCCTCGGCGGATATTTGGACAAACTCGATATTTTTGCCGAACAACTCATTACAGAGTTCAACAAAATTTTCACATCGGGACAAGGTTTAACCGGTTATACCAATCTCTCATCTCTTTTCCGAACGAACGATGTCAATTTGCCGATAAGTGCCGCACCTCTGGATTTGCCGGTGGTCAATGGCGGCTTTGTCATTCAAGTTTACGATACGAGAACCGATGCCACAATAGACTATTACATTGCAATCAAGACGGATGATCCGGTACAACACAATCCGTTCTCACTGAAATCCCCGTCGGCACCCAGTGGAACGACGTTTCAGGATTTAGCCAACGCAATCAATGCGATTGACGGTTTGACGGCAACGATCAACTCTCACGGTGAATTGGAAATTCAGGCAGACGACGGCAATATCGAATTTGCTTTTGCTCAAGACACCAGCGGGGTACTCTCGGCGTTGGGACTTAACACCTTTTTCACAGGAGTCCGGGCAGGAACAATAGGAATCAATTCCGTGTTGTTGAACGATCCGAGTAAATTTGCGGTCAGTCAAAGCGGAGTCGGCAGCGACACGGAAGTCGGTGTCTTTTTGGCGGCTTTGGCAATTTCTCCAAACAACGCTTTGGGCGGAGAAACGTTGATCAACCGCTACAATGGCATCGTGTCCGAAACAATGATGGCGGCAGGCACGATGAAGGCGGTTGCAACTGCCAACATACTGTATTACGAGTCATTGCAAGCCCAGCGGAATTCGATCAGCGGGGTGAACGTTGATGAGGAAACGATTCTATTGATGACCTACCAACGGATGTTTCAAGCGAATTCCCGTTTTGTTTCGGTTATTGATGAAATGATGGCAATGCTGCTGTCAATATAAGAACGGACTGTCGGCATTATGTTCTCTTGACGTATTCCCGGACGAGTCCTGCGGCACCAATGTAACCGGCATCGACACCGAGAATTGCAAAATCAACCAGAACGTTTTCGGCAATCGCAGGAAATGTTCGACTCTTGACCTCCCGAATGACTTGCGACAAGAAACGCTGTCCCAGGGGTGATTTTTTGCCGCCAAACGTCATGGCTCCGCCGAGCAAAATACAGGCTGCATCAACCGTATGCAACAACGACACAATGCCGATACCAAGAAATCTTGCTGTATCCAACACAATTTCCATGGCGAGTTCGTCTCCGCCTTCCGCTTCAAAATAGACGATTTTGGGAATATCGGATAGTCTTGTTTCCGGCGTGATTTTTGGACGTATCGACGATTCCATCCGCATCGTCAGATTGAGCGTTCGCCGAGCCACTCCGGTCGCACTGCAATAGGCTTCTAAATGTCCGCGCTGTCCGCAACCGCAGAGCAGAGCGTCTTCCGCCGAGTCAATCACGAGATGCCCACACTCGCCACCATAACCGGTGGCACCATCAATCGACTTGCCCTCGATGATGATGCCTGTGCCGATGCCTGTGCCGAGGGTTAAAAGAGCAAGACTCGACTGACCGCTTGCGGATCCGACCCAGTATTCTCCATACGCAGCGGCATTGGCATCGTTACAGAATAGGACAGGCAGACCAATCGCTTTGGAGAGTTCATCGCATATCGGAAAATCGACCCAGGTGGGCAGATTCGGTGGGCGGCGAAGTTTTCGGGTTTCTTTATCCATTGTGCAGGGCAGTCCCAAACCGACTCCACCGCAGACATTTTGGTTGATTTTCAACCGTTTGAGCAGAGTGGTAATCGCTTCTGCCATTAACTCCGTAGCGACCTGTGGCTGTGATTCGGTTTTAATGGTAGTAATGCCTCGAGGTGTTCCGTCCGCGTCAATTTCACCAGACTCGATGGAATTTCCGAGATCGTCGACCAGTCCGATTTTAATACTTGTACCGCCGACATCGATGCCGACAAAGAACGGAGGCTGAGATTCTTGAATGGTGCGTAAGGTTCGACGGTCTGTTGGCATGGACGGACACGGTTAGGGAGCCGCGCTCAAAAAAGAGCATCTGACTGTACATCGGAAAATTATACACCGGGAGTCAAGAATAAAAAAGGGGAAAATCGCACTCGGAAAAAGCAGAAAGTCGGGAATGATCCTCCCATTTATACCTGCAACAGGGCTTCCGCCGGAAAAAACAGACCGTCATTTCGCTCCACTCCATTCCGGCTCTTGTTTTGCCATCCACAAAAGCCGAAACTCTGCGCCCCTTTTTTCGGCTTGCTGCAACCATTCCTGCCGCGCCTGCTTATCCGTTTTGATACATTGGCTTGTTCATGTCTGGCTTGCCGTTCGGATCGCTCAAGATGTCCGTCTCCGGCGTGGCATCGTCAAAGGGATCAAACCATTTTTCGTCAAACGTAATGCTCTTGCCTGCGTCTGCGGCAATGTTCGTTACCAGCGAAATCACCGAGTCCGCCAGAGCGACTTTCGGACGGCATCGCGGCTGTAAGGTCTCGTCCGCTACATTGGGATTGTGCCGAATACACCAAGCCCAATGTTCCAACTCTTCGGCATATCCCCGGCTGATTTCTGCTTTGGCAGCTCCAACCGCCGTTTGTGCCGGTCCACTTGCCTGCGTATCCAACGCTGCTTCGACTTTTGCCGAAATACTACTGCCCGAACCGCCGCTACGGAACAATTCCGAATCGGTCTCGGAAGTCAATACCAATGTTCCATCCGTTCCGTAAACAATTTCTCCGTAGCCGCCGAAGCCGTTGCCATTGATCGTCGAATACTGCACACAGATTTTCCGTTTGCGACCCGCCTCGGTCTTTTCGTCGTAGTCGGGTGCCGGAAATTCAACGAGCGTCGTAACGTGATCACTTACTTCTCTGTCCAATCCAAAAACATTCCGGTTTGCCGAAACATGCACTTTGAGCGGATGAACCTTTTCGCCGCGAGGCAAATCACTGTTGGTTTGGTCAAGATAATAATCCCGATTCGCCGCAAGAAAAATCGTTGCCGCATCAAGTTGGTGCGAACCGAGTTCGACCATCAAGCCGCCGCCTGTGCGTCGCCATAACCGCCAACGGAGCAACTCTTCGGCAGAGCAACGTTCAAACTTTTGTCCGCCCCCTTCAAAAACAGCATCTTCGTAGCCATATTCGGCGGCAGATTTGAGGTCGAAATCAAGGTATTTCCCGCCATCTTTCAGTACGTAGTCGGCAATTTGGGCTTCTTTGAGGGCGACCTTCTTTGCCCACTCGTCGATGGCAAGCCCTCGTGCATTGTTCAGTTCACGTGTCCAAGCGGCGAGTTCCCTTTCAAGCCGCTCGAATTGTGGGTCATCGGGTTTTATTGTTCTCGGCATCGGCATTTGCCAACTATCACCACCGGGAGCATTATTGCGATGCCACTGAGCGCGGATGTAGTGGATGTTCCCCAAAAGTCCACGGCGGATTTGATCCACTGCTTCCTGATAAAGAATGTTGTAGTGTCGCTGATGTCCCGTTGCCAAATGTTTGTTACACTCTTTCGCCACCCGCGCCATTTCTTTGCAATTGGCAACGCTGTGTCCCATCAACTTTTCGGTGAGGACATGCAAACCCTGCTGCATTGCATAGACGGCGGCAGGAGCGTGCAGATGGAGTGGCAAGCCGATAATGATCGCTTCGAGACCTTCTGCTTTGGCATTGCGGATGAGTTCGCGCCAATCGTTATAGATTTTGATGTGTTTTCGGGCTTGCTGGACAGTATCCCAGCGGTAGACGGAGAGCAGACCGCGCCGGGCTTTGAGAGCGGTAGGCGAGGAGATGTCTCCGTAAAAAGCACGGTGGAGATTATAGGGACGAATATCAGCAATCGCCTTCACTTCAATGTATTCGGGATTGATAGCACCCATGAGGACCTGTCCTTGATCGCCGGTGCCTACGACTCCCACGCGAACGGGATTACCATGAGTAAAACGATACCCGGCGTAGAAGGCGGAAGTAGCGGCGGCGGGAACGGCAACGGCAAGAGCACTGCCTTTGAGAAAAGAACGTCGGGAACAAGCACTGGGCGGCGAAGGTTTTTTTGAATCTGTCATTGCGAACAACGTGCAAACAGTGTCGGAGAACTTTCCCGCTATTCTACACCAATCCGATAGTATTGGCAAGATTGTCCCCGATCCTTTCCGTTTCTGAATTTTGCACTGGACTCGTTTTGCGAAAAACGTTAGACTCCCCCTCGCAAAAAGGTTTCGGAGACCGTCCCATGCATCGGCTCATTCGGTTTTTTTCTCTTCTGACACTGTTCACGAACGTCCTGTTTATGTGCGGGAACGTTCCCCTTTGCGTTGCGCAAAATCCCGCCCCGACTCCGCAACAGACGGTCGCCGGTAAAGGAAATAATGCGAAACCAGAGATTGATCCCTTTCGTCCGCCCATCGAAACGGCGGTTATTCAAGGTGTTTCCCCCGGAGTAACCACCGCAGAACAACTGAACCGACTCTGGGGGCATCCCGAATTGGAAACCGTCTCCGCCGATCAAGTCGTTCAACTTTATTCGATGGAGCCGCTAAACCATATCGAAGTAACGCTCAGAGGAGGCATCGTGCGCTCCATTGTGATCCAACTCGATTCGCCGTTTCCCGAAGAAGACGTTCGCAATGTGTTGTATTCGGAACTACTCAAATCCAAGCCCGTATTGATTCCCGATGAAACCGGCGGAATCATTGGCGAAATTTTCCCTGAAAAGGGGGTCATGTTCCTCTTCGTTCCGCCAACAGCCGGGCAAGGTTTCCTTGTTCAGCAAATCGGTATCGAGCCGGTGTCCGCTGATCCCTTTGTTCTTCGTGCCGAAGCGGTTTTGTACGATCAGCCGACGGAAGCAAAACAGGATTTGAAAGATGCAATTCGGCTCAAATCCGACCATGCCAAGGCACTCTGGTTGCTTGCCCAAATCGAGTTATTAGAAGGGCACGTCGAATCCGCCTTATTGTACAATGAAAAAGCCATTCGACTGGACGAAAAGCGTCCCTCTTATCATTTAACCTTCGTTCAAGCGATGGTTCAAATGAATCGCATCGAAGAAGCAAAGCAATATCTCCAGGAAACCATTGGAATTTGCGACCGCTATCCTCACGAAAAGGCGAAAGCATTGATGATGCTCGGCGACTTGTGTCGCACAAGCCGCGTGCCGGATCATGAACTTGCCTACGAGTGTCATTCTGAAGCAATCAGATTGGCGACCGCTTTGATCGATCATAGTAACCCGACGATCCGTTTGACCGCCAAGGACGTGTTGTTTGAAGCCCACCTCGCAACGGCAAAGGCGATTGCTTGGGGACGCTGGGATAAAAGAGAAGAAGCGATAAAAAAATGGATTGATCGGGCAAAAGTGTTGGCACACGACCCGGAACTCCTGGCGGCACGACGGTATTCCAAAGAATACCCGTTCAAAATTGCCACTTGTGCATTGGCAACGTTGGTTGCCGTTCCCGAAAAACTGAACATTGATCTCTATATTGAAGATGTCGTCGATGCGGGAAATGAGTTGATCAAGTCCACGAGCGATCCGATTTTGCGGGCAAAATATCACTGGGATACAAGTCTTTCGCTGTACGATGCAGTTCAGATTTTCCAACTGTGGAAACAGTATTCGGCGGCTCTGAAATACGGCGAACTGGCAGCAAATTACATGGAAATCGGAATGAGCAGCAGAAACAGCGATACCGATCTGTATTTGCTGGGACGGTTGTATTTCCGTCTTGGGACGATTCATTCGATTGGCAATCAGAATCATCGGGCGGCGATTGAGTGGTTCGACTTGGCAAAGCCTGTGTTTGAAAAATTGCTCCCGAAAGTTGATACCGAAGCACTGGGACGTTTTGGAGAGGCTCTCGTCAGTATGGGCGTTTCCTATTGGGCAACGGATCAGCGGGAGGAGGCAGTTCGACTCACGGAACGTGGACTTCGGCAGATTGAGCGGGGAGTACGTGCCAGTACGATTGAGACATCAGCACTATTGACTCCGTACTCGAATTTGGCGACGATGTACCATGAACTCGGCAATCAAGAACAAGCCTTAAAATACACAAGACTGGCGGCATCGATCAGTGCAGACGAAAAAAGAATTCGATAAGTTGGGGGAATTCGTCCTCTGATTCCGCTCCTACACCCAGTCTTGTGAGTGAGCCTTACCCCGCCGCTCCTGCACCGGCAATTACGCCGTGATTCCTTTTGTCAATGTCATGAATGCCGTTTCGAGATTGATCTCGTCCTCTTTGAACGACCGGATTTTGAATCCGTTCTGCACCAGAATCGTGGGCAAATCGCTGTAATCGTCGAGTCCCCCCTGATCCAGTGACACAGTCTTGTTGAGCGAAATTCGAAGGTGTTGTCTGCCGGAAACCGTTAAAATCTCCACTCGACCGACCGATTGATGCTGTTCCAAAAGTTTGGCGGCATCTTCGATCCGCTCCGTAACTTCCACGTTGATGACCAAGTGATCTCGCACCTTTCGCATGACTTCGGCAACATCCGCATTGACCAGCAATTCGCCTCGCTCAATGATTCCGACTTTGTTGCAAATATCGGCAAGTTCCGGCAAGATGTGCGACGAGACCATAATTGTTTTTCCGCGTCCGCCGAGCCGCTTGAGCAGTTCCCGCATTTCGATTCTTGCCCTCGGATCGAGTCCGCTTGCCGGTTCATCCAGCAACAACACTTGCGGATCGTGGAGCAACACCCGTGCCAAACCGAGTCGTTGCGTCATTCCCCGCGACAAACTGGTTGCGAGTGCTTCCCGCTTGTATCCGAGATCGACGAGTTCGAGCATTTCGTCGCAAACCTTTTTGCGTTTTTCTCCGCGAATCCGGTACGCCGCCGCAAAAAATTCGAGGTATTCGATGACCTTCATATCATCGTACACACCGAAGAAGTCCGGCATGTAGCCGATCAAGCGTCGGATTTCCTTCGGATGAGTGTAGATCGACATGTCGCAAACGTATGCTTCGCCGTAGGTGGGTTGCAAGAGTGTCGCAAGGATCTTCATCGTTGTCGTCTTGCCGGAGCCGTTCGGACCGATGAAGCCAAACAGGTCGCCTGCGACGAGATCGAGTTTCAAATCCTTCACGGCAAATAATGTGCCGTATTGCTTGGTAAGGTCTTCTGTGCGTATCATTGTTCGTTCCGGTACAGCAGGGTTCAGAATAACAAGTCTAATGCGGAAATGTTTCTACAACAGACCATACGTGGTGAGCGTTGTGCGAAGTTTTGCTTTTTCCGTTTCCGTGAGCGGAGTCATCGGCAGACGCAGTTCGCCGGTGTCCCGACCGAGCATATTCATTGCCGCCTTAACTGGAATCGGATTGGTCGAAAGCGACAACATGTCCCGACAAAGTGCAAACGTCTTGTAGTGCATCTTTCTCGCTGTTTCCCAGTCCCCCCGCTCAACCGCCCGACACATCTCGACCACATCCTGCGGAATAATGTTGCCGACCACCGAAACAATCCCCCGCGCGCCCAGTGCCATCAAGGGTAATGCTAAACTATCATCGCCGCTCAATACCGTCAGGTCGGTATTGGCGATGATTGCCGACGCTTGATCCATCGAACCACTTGCTTCCTTCACGATGCCGATGTTCGGAATGGCAGCAAGACGGATAATCGTTTCCGGCTCAATGTTTTTGCCGCATCGTCCCGGTATGTTGTAAATGCAAATCGGCAAATCCACCGATTCCGCCAACAGTTTGAAGTGTTGGTAAAAGCCCTCTTGCGTCGGTTTATTGTAGTAGGGAGCAACGATCATGGCAGCATCAACGCCGGCTTTTTTTGCGAATCGGGTCAGTTCGAGGGCTTCCTGCGTGCAGTTTGCCCCAGTGCCCGCAAGGACTTTGATTTTTTTATCAGCGGCTTCGACGGCTGCCCGCACGACATTCTCGTGTTCCTCAAAGGAAAGCGTTGGAGACTCTCCTGTTGTTCCGACCGGTACGATGGCGGTAGTACCGGCACGGATTTGAAATTCAATTTGCTCCTGAAATGTGTCGTAATCGACCTTATTGTTTTTGAACGGCGTAACAATGGCGACCGACAGTCCGGCATATTCTTCAAAACGTGTCATTGGCACAATAGCGAAAACTAACGAAGGATAACTCGCTTCATTGTACCCTTTCGCTTTCCAAAAAAAAAGAGAGGGGATGTATCAAACGATCCCCACGGAATCGGGAGAAAGCCCGTTTATTTTCTATCGGCTTCAGGAACGTATCCCGGCAGTGTTTTTTCGGCATAAATCGGCTCAAACAGTGTCAATCGCTGCCGACCGCCGATCATCGGTAATGAAAGCATATCTTCTCCGACCAACGGTTTGGCATAGCGGATGAAATCGTCCGACACATCGCAACCGCCCGGCAAAATCCACGATGCCGGGAATGTCCGCTCACTGTTCGCCACCAATTCCAGTGGCACTTTGTCGTACCGGACATTGTAAATCAGTCCCGGCTCTCGCAGAATCGTGGACATAAAGCCCCCCTGTCCCGTCGCTGCCAGTTCCATAGCCTTTTGACCAAGCCGGTACGCTTCGTCCAAGTCCACCGGCGACGCATATCCCATGGAGTGCCGCTGATCCGTGCCGGGAACATTTCCGCGTGCTGACCCTTTAGCAGGCAAACCCTTTTGATTCAAGTAATTCACAACGATCTGGGTAACGGTCGTTTGGCTCGCACCAAATTCGGTATGTCCGAAAGAATCCTTGACGGCACCAATATCGCCGACGTTGAATCCTTCGCTGATGACGACGAGACAACGTCCTGCCTCTTTGACTTTGGCGCGAACTTGTTCGGTCAACTCGTCAAGCGAACAGGGACTTTCGGCAAGGTAAATCAAGAGCGGCATTTCACGTTTGGGGTCGGCAAGCCGTGCTGCCGCCGGAATGAAACCGATTTTGCGTCCCATCGCTTGCAACACCAATACCGGATCAGCAGGACTTGAACCCTTGTTTTCCTCGTTGGCATATTGAATGGTGTGAACCCAATACTTGGCGGTCGAACCGTAGCCCGGCGTGTGGTCAATCAGTTTGAATTCGCTGTCCCCCACATCGTTGTCAATCGTTTTCGGCACACCGACAGCAATGAGATCAAGTCCACGCTGCTTTGCAAGTTGGGCAATTTTGTGGGCGGTGTCCATCGAATCATTTCCGCCGTTGTAGAGAAAGTATCCGATGTTGTGGGCTTTCAATACGTCGATCACCCGCTCGAAATCTTCCTTCTGATGCGATTTGAGTTTGTACCGGCATGTTCCGATGGAACCCGCCACGGGAGTATAACGCAACAGTGCAATCTCGTCTTCGGGCTGGTCGGAAAGATTGATGAGTTCTTCTTTGAGGACTCCTTCGATTCCATGACATCCGCCATAGACGATGCCGATGTTGTCGAATTCTCGTGCCGCGTCGATGACTCCACGAAGCGAACTGTTGATCACACATGTAGGACCGCCGCTCTGGGCGACAACGACATTCTTTTTCATCGATGTAGAATGACAGGACACAAAAGTAACGCGAAATTCTATTGAAAAAGTGCGAGAATGTCAACCGATTGTCCCGGCGAAATCTGTTAGGACTGCAATACTGGAAAATTTCTGACCAAAGAGTGCATTTTGCTCCATGAGCGAGTATAATGTGTCCTTCCCTTTCAAACCATTTAACCAACCTTATCCATCAACTTATGAATAGACGAGAACTTTTGAAATGTTTTGCTCTTTTGGGAACCGCCGCCGCGTTGCCCACCCGCCCTCTTTTTGCCGAAGGTATTTCACTGCCAAAACCGGTAGGCGACGGGCTATCCATCGTACACCATAACGAAGAACTCCTTCGGACGAAAACGCCGCGAAAAATCACCATACCCGATGCAGGCGAATTCAAAGTCCTCAAAGGGGATTTTCACATGCACACACTTTTTTCTGACGGTCGAGTGATGCCGAGGGATCGTGTTCTCGAAGCCGTTGACAACGGACTCGACGTAATTGCCATTACGGATCACATCGAATATCACCCCTATCTTGGCGGCGGTAGCCTCAAATTCGCAGAGAACAACGACGACCTCAACAGACCGTACAATCTCGCCAAAGCAGAAGCGGACAAGAACAAACTGATTCTCATTCGCGGGGGGGAAATCACCAAGAGTGAGTGGCATCTCAACGCCCTTTTTATACAGGACTTGAATGCGCTGGCGGCGGTGATGGACGACTGGCAAAAAATGCTCGCCGTCTCCGCTGAACAAGGGGGATTTAACTTCTGGAATCATCCCAATTGGATTGATGGTACTCCCGACAAGCCTCCTTTCGGTCTCAAACCTGGTGAGCCGATGCGTTTCTTCGACGAAATTGAAGCAGTCCGGCTCAAAGGACATCTGCACGGCATTGAAGCGTTCAATGGTACAGGGTATTTTCCGATTGTACTCGACTGGTGTAATGAACGAGACCTTGCTCTGCTAGCCAACAGCGACATTCATCCCAGTGAATGGGACCTCTACGGACATCAAAATCCGTTACGACCGATGACGTTGATTCTCGCCGAGGATCGGAGTTACGAATCGGTTCGGGAAGCGTTTTTTGCCAAGCGTACCATTGGTTGGGCGGCGAACATGATCCTCGGAAGACAACCGTGGGTGGAAAAACTGTTCCGTTCCTGCGTCGAAATCAAGAAAACTGCAAGCGGTGTAACGTTGCAGAATATCAGCGATATTCCATGTGTGATTGAGACGAACGGTAAAACATTGGGACTGTCAGCCCAGGGAACGGTGGAAATCCCCGATGCCTCGGCAAAAAAATTGACGGTAAGCAACTGGTTCGTCGGCATGAATAAGCCGCTGGAAATCGTTTTGTAGTGGAGTGGACTGGGAGTATCACCCGGTTGACGCTGCATTGATGGTACTCTATAATCCGTTCCCGTTGTTTGTTCACCCTTTTTCTTTTCCCGATTCAATTATGAAGATCAGATTTTTGCTATCCACTCTCGTTTTGTTTTGCTTCGCGGCAACTGCGGTTGCCGATGACTGCCCTGCCAATAGTTGGAAACCTGCCGGTGATCGCCTCTTGTCGATCTTTGCCAAAGATGTCGATCCACAGGCTCCACTGCCGGAGTATCCGCGCCCCCAAATGGTTCGTGATACATGGCTGAACCTCAATGGACTCTGGGACTATGCCATCACAGATCGCAACGCCAAGCCGGAAAGTTTTGACGGCAAAATTCTCGTTCCGTTCCCGATTGAATCGGCACTGTCCGGTGTCGGTAAAATGGTCGGCAAAGACAAAAACCTGCATTACAAGCGAACCTTTGAGGTTCCCCAAGGAGAAAAATGGGACGGCAAACGCATTCTGCTCCATTTTGGAGCCGTCGATTGGGATGCAACTGTTTTCGTCAATGGAAAAGAGGTCGGCAGGCACGTCGGGGGTTATGCTCCGTTCTGCTTGGACATCACCGATGTTCTGAAATCGGAAGGGAAACAGACCGTCGAACTAACCGTCTGGGACCCGACCACCGACGGTTATCAGCCCATCGGTAAACAACATAACAATCCGCATGGTATCTGGTACACGCCTGTTACCGGCATTTGGCAGACCGTTTGGCTTGAACCGGTTGCGGAAACAGCGATCAAAAGTGTTCAATACGTTCCGAACATCAAGGACGGCAAGTTGACGATTACTGCGAACATTTGCAATTTGAAAGAGGGGGACCGACTTGAAGCAACCGCTTCAGTCAAAACCACGCCGGGAAACATTGACCGCCGTCCGTTTTTACGACGACTGGGAACATCAAACGCCGCCGCAAAAACGATTTCTGCGGTTGTCGGTAGAGCCGATGAACCGCTTGTGGTGCCAGTACCAAGCCCAAAACTCTGGACACCGGACGATCCGTTTTTGTATGACTTAAAGTTGTCGGTTATCCGTGATGGTCAAGTGCTCGATTCGGTCGATTCCTATTTCGGAATGCGTGAAATCTCACTGGGCAAGTGTGAAAAAGGCTTTACCCGAATGATGCTCAACGGCAAGTTCGTGTTCCAACACGGTCCGCTGGATCAAGGTTGGTGGCCCGATGGACTCTATACGGCTCCGACCGATAAGGCGTTGGCTTATGATGTTGAAGTGACGAAGCAACTCGGCTTCAACATGTTGCGCAAGCACGTCAAAGTCGAACCGGCACGGTTCTATTATCACTGTGATCGACTTGGTGTTCTCATCTGGCAGGATATGCCCAGCGGCGATCCGCAGCATTACATTGGTCCCAACCAAGCCGATGCAGATCGTTCGCCGGAAGCCAAGGAAAATTTCGAGCGGGAATGGAAAGAAATCATCGAGTTCCTGTATAACCAACCGAGCATCATCGTTTGGGTGCCGTTCAATGAAGGCTGGGGACAATACGACACCTGCCGAATTTTGGATTGGACGAAAGAACTTGATCCGACACGGCTTGTCGATGGACCAAGTGGTTGGACGGATCGAGGGTGTGGCGACATGTATGACAAGCATGTCTATCGTGGTCCCGGAATGTTCCCGCCGGAGGAAAATCGAGCGACTGTTCTTGGTGAATACGGTGGTCTTGGTTTGCCAATCAAAGGGCACACTTGGGTCGAATCGGACAAGAATTGGGGTTATGGCGGCAACCTGAAGGATCGGGACGATCTGCTCGCAACCTATAAAATGCTCAATTTCAAAATGCACCCGTTGATCGGCAAGGGCTTGTCCGCCGCCGTCTATACGCAGACGACGGATGTGGAAGTTGAAGTCAACGGTTTGATGACTTACGACCGGATTATCAAGGTGGACGTTGACCAGTTCAAGGCATCGAACGATGCGCTGCAGTTGCCCGCACCGACATACAAGACGGTGATTCCGACGGCAATGGAAAAGCAATCCGAATGGTCGTACACAATGGAACAACCTGCCGACGGTTGGGAGCAAGCCGATTTCGATGCGTCCTCGTGGCAGAAGGGACCCGCCGGATTCGGACAAGGCGCACCGAACACTGCGAACAATACCGAATGGAAAACGTCGGATATTTGGATTCGGAAGGCGTTCACGTTGTCTGCTGCTGATGCAAGAAATTCATCACAACTTGTTCTCGATCTTTATCACGACGAGGACTGCGAGGTGTACATCAATGGCGTAAAGGTGCTTGAAGCGCAAGGGTTCGTAACCGATTACCTGCAATTTCCGATGAAGAATGCCGGGAAAGCGTTCAAGTCGGGAACCAATGTGATTGCGATTCACTGCAAGCAAACGAAGGGTGCTCAATACATTGATGCGGGCATTTCCAGAATCGTTCCGGCAAGGGGCATCGCCAGATAGAGAAAAACAGTAGTGCGTAAGGATTTTCTTGCGAGTGGTCACCGCATCATTCCCGCGCAGGCGGGAATGATGCGGTGTGTGGTTACGGTTTGATTTCGACCTCACGAATGTCCATCTGTCCCGAAGAAACAAGCAAGCCCAAAAACAGCACGGCTTCGCGAGTCTCCGGTTGGATGCGGATGCCGTTGCTGACATGCCGCCAGTTGAACGACCCCGTACAACGACCCAGTGGAATCTCATCAATGATGTTGCGATTCTCATCGTAAAACACAAGCAATGCCGACGGAGTCATGACGGGACCTTGCAGTGCCGTTACCTTTTCACCACGAACCCAATAGTTGATACGCAGTATCGGCACACTTTGACCATTGATTGCAAACCCCTGCAACATTTGCGAGAAGCCCAAGTCCTGCATGTCGGCGGTTTTGCCGGAACGTTGCCGCACGAATCGGGCAACATTCGACTCGTCTGACGTTCCTTTAAGAACGGTAACATTTCGGGCATAGTGCCAATGAGCAGGATTGCCATCTTCTTGAATTTCCTGAAAATTGCCATTGACCAAAGTGGGATTCGCCGCATCGGGTTGGACGACTCGTTTTTCTTCGGCTTCACCTGTCATCGGAACAAAAAGCGTTTGCATCAATCGTTCCTTTTCCAATTTTCCGTTAATTTTTTTGCAGAGGTAAAACGCCTGTTGATACCGTTCCCCGACCGGAATAATCATGCGTCCCCCTTCTTTGAGTTGGTCGATCAGTGGCTGCGGCACAGCCTCCGGGGAACAGGTAACGATGATACTGTCGAATGGAGCGGCTTCTGCCCAGCCTTGGTAGCCGTCGCCGACTCGGACATGAACGTTGTCCATACCGAGTTGCTTCAACAATGTTTCTGCTTGCCTGCCGAGCGGTTCCACGATTTCAATGGTATAGACCTGATCCGCCAGAAGGCTTAACACGGCGGCTTGATAACCGCTGCCCGCACCGATTTCGAGAATTTTGTCCGTTGGCTTCGGATCGATTTGTTCGGTCATGTATGCCACAATGTAGGGCGGAGAGATCGTTTGGGCATGTCCAATGGAAAGAGCCTGATCCAAATAGGCGGTGGACTGATGAACCGGTGGAACAAAACGATGGCGGGGAATCCGCTGCATTACGTCAATCACGGCGGTGTTGTTCAATCCTCCTTGCGGCAACAAAAGTTGCTCGACCATTTGCCGGGCAGGTTCGAGGATGGGAAACCGTTTCAATCGGTCTTCCCGCGTTGTTTTGGCAGCAATAACAGTTGCCGACAAAAGAAAAAGAATGATTCCGAAACTGGTGATTCTCCGATTCACAATAACGACTCCCTTCCGGTTGTAAACTCTCTGTACAGCATGGTAACAGAAAGATTTATCGGAGGCAAGACAATCAGCCCGTTGGTCAGATTGCTCACCCTTGCTATCCCTGTTGGGAAACGTGCAGGTTGCGCGCCTCTTGTTTTTCGTGAAGAGAGAAATACAATAAAAGATACTATGCTCCGAAATATCCATTGGCTTATCGCCTCTCTGGCGATGGGCTTCGTGCCTTCCTCCCTTGGTGCAGAACTGCCAGAACGGCTTGTTTCTTTTTCCTTGGCTGCGAAACCGCCGGAACAAATCGTTTTGCGTTATCTGGCAACCTTTCCGCATGATCACACTGCCTTTACACAGGGCTTGCTCTGGAACGATGGCTATCTGTACGAGAGTACAGGACAATACGGTCAGTCCACGCTCCGACGTGTTGAACCGAAGTCGGGAAAAGTTACAGCACGTGCCCACTTGACCCCCCAATTTTTTGCCGAAGGATTGGCATTGGTCGGTGATTCGCTGTTTCAAATCACTTGGCGGGAGAACACCTGCTTCGTGCTGGAAAAGGCAACGTTCCAAAAAAAAGGGGAATTTCGATACCCCGGAGAAGGATGGGGACTGACCTCCGACGGCGAATCGTTAATCATGAGCGATGGCACAAATGTGATTCGGTTTTTCGATCCCCAAACGTTCAAACCGAAACACAAAATCGAAGTCGTGGACACTCCGAAAAATCAACGACCGGTGCCGATCCGCAATTTGAACGAATTGGAATGGATACGTGGCGAAATCTGGGCAAATGTCTGGCAAACAACGAAAATCGTCCGCATTGACCCTAAAAAAGGCAATGTTCTCGGTTGGATTGAAATGGCACCATTTGTTCCGCCGGAACACCGAGGCGACACACAAAATTGCGTCTTGAATGGAATCGCTTTTGATCCGGTAACGAATCACGTTTATATCACCGGAAAGTATTGGAACGTCATGCACCAATTTCAACTGGAAATTCCTGAAAAGAAATAGTATCCGCTCTCATACCTTTGCTCCCTACTCCGTGTATTTCCCGGAATAGAGCAGTTGCGGTTCGGTCAGAGTTGCTGCCGGTTGCGATTCGTCCGTAATCGTTGTTACCACATGAGAGGTTCCCACGACCAATGCCTCTGGAACTCCTGTCGCTGTTTTCAATATCCCATTGTCGTTGGAAGAAACCGAATGGACCTTTGCCTCCATCACTTGAAATGCTGTCTGACTCGTCGAAGCCACATCGACCGGAGTCCAACCGGATTCCTTTGTCGCCGCAAACAGTGTTGCCTTCTCCCCACTGACAGTGCTACCCGTAGCGTCAGACAGCGGTATGTTGGAAGGCATTACCGGTTGCGTCGGCGACGACGGAAATGTAGCCGCCGGAGTCTGCGGAACATAGGACCCCGGTGTTTGTCCGAGATACGATTCCTGACTGGAAAAGGTCGCCGGTGGCGGAACCGTCTTCTGAGCAAAGGGATTCGATGGCTTCGCACTGCCATTCCTACAACCCGCTGAAAGAACGACGAACAAAAACAGTACCGACAACACCAATAATGTAGGGAATTTCATCTCTGCAACAAACGTTAAAAATCGCAATAAACGGACAATAGCGAATTTCACCGATTCAATCCAGAGTATTTTGACCCTCTGCCGGAAAAACCCGCCACGATAGTGTACCTGATAAAATGGGGTTGATATGTCCAAAACGAAATTTGGCAAAAAATGACAATCATGACGCAGATGCAGATTATTGCGGATTTATGCCCGCTCTCTCTTTTCTCTATCCGTTTTGCGTCTTGTATTACCTTGACAATTTGCCCTATTTTGTCGATAATACTTCATCTTTGCGTCGTCGTTTTCGTCGCTAACACCTTTCGATTTCGTGAATTCAGCGATCCTTTTCGGACCGGCAAACTTGGTTCAACTCGTTCAGTACCGAGCCGAAACAGAACCGAACGAACCGGCGTTCATTTACCTCGCCAACGGTGTTGACGAAGAAATCGTGATGAGCAATGCGGAACTCGACCGCCAGGCACGGCGAATCGCCGCCTGGTTGCAAAGCCGGAATATGTTCGGCGGACGCGCCCTGCTCCTCTATCCGCCCGGTCTCGATTTTATTGCCGCCTACTTCGGGTGTCTCTACGCCGGAGTCATTGCGGTTCCAGTCTATCCGCCGCGACGCAACCGGTCGATCCTCCGCATCGAAACCGTCGCTAAAAACGCCGATGCCGCCGTTGCCCTCACCACCGAAGAAGTCATTAAAACTATCGGCGGAATGCTCGATGAAGCCCCCAGCCTCAAAAACATTGGTTGGCTCGCCACCAGCACTCTCGAAGAAGACCTCGCAGAAACGTGGGCGATTCCCGACATCAATTCCGAAACTATCGCTTTTTTACAATATACTTCCGGTTCGACCGGAATGCCCAAAGGGGTTGTCCTGACTCATGGAAATCTGCTCCACAATTCCCAGATGATTTACCAAGGGTTTGAACACACCCGAACCGGACGTGGCGTTTTTTGGCTTCCCAGTTACCACGACATGGGACTTATCGGCGGAATCATTCAGCCGCTCTACTGCGGAAGACCGAATGTAATCATGTCGCCGCTCTCCTTTCTGCAAAAACCGTTTCGTTGGCTCGCTGCCATCACACGCTATCGGGCAACGACCAGCGGAGGTCCGAACTTTGCGTACGATCTCTGTGTGCGGAACATAACCGAGGCTCAACTCGACGAACTCGAATTGAGCACCTGGGGGGTCGCCTTCAACGGTGCTGAGCCTGTCCTTGCCGAAACAATGGAGGCGTTTGCCCAAAAGTTTGAACGCTGCGGCTTTCGTTACGAAGCGTTTTATCCCTGTTTCGGACTTGCCGAAGGAACGTTGATCGTCTCCGGTGGCTATGTCAAAAACAGACCGGTCATCCGCGCTCTCGATCCCAAAGAATTATCCACTGGTCGGGCAGTTGAGATTCGTGATTCAAGGGAAAAATCGATCCGCTATGTTTCCAGTGGTCGAAAAATCCTGCCGGACGAGCGCATTGCGATTGTCGATCCCGAAACTTGCATAGAGTGTCCTGACAGCATTGTCGGTGAAATCTGGGTCAAGAGTCCGAGCAATGCCAAAGGATATTGGAATGCCCCTGAAGCAACGGAGCAAACTTTTCACGCCAAAATTGCAGAGACCGATGAAGGTCCTTTCATGCGGACAGGCGATCTCGGTTTCGTCTTGGACGGCGAACTCTTTGTTACGGGACGGATTAAAGATTTAATCATCGTTCGCGGAGTGAATGTTTATCCACAGGACATTGAGATGACCGTGCAAAAGTCTGCCCAATATCTCCGACCACTCGGCGGAGCAGCCTTTATGGTCAAAGACGATGCCGAACCGCCGCAGGAACATCTTATCATTGTGCAGGAACTCGAACGGCAGTTCAAAGGAGACCCGACAGCACTGTTCACTGCGATTCAAAAAGCCGTTGCTCTGGAACATGAAATACCAGTCAAGGGGATTGTCCTCATTAAGTCGGGCAGTATTCCGAAAACGTCGAGCGGCAAAATTCAGCACCACGCATGCCGAAACGGTTTTCTCGATGGCTCGCTCAGCGAAATCGAACGTTGGGTTTCCGGCGACGTTTCGTTCCGGTTCGTTCAGGGAGAAGAGGCGGAGAATGCACTGCAAGAAGCAGTCGGACTGACTGATTCGGAAGATCACAGCCGGATCGTTCGGGGAAAGATCGAGCCGTTTGCTGCGGAGGCACCGCACAAACCCATCGCACCGGACCCGGTGCCGGAAGAGCCGAGTCACATGCTCATCAAGGAGACTCCGGCAAAGAAACCCGCTCAATCGACAATATCGCTCATTTCCAAAGAGGAGATCGCCGCTATTGTTCTCGAAGAGGTTCGCAAAATCGCCAAAGAACGTGCCGCTCATCTGACATTGGAGACCGATATTACTGAACTTGGACTCGATTCCTTGGAACGGATGGAAATCCTCGCTTCGCTGGAAGACCGATTCGGCGGACAGTTCCCCGAATCGATTCTGCCGGAGTTGTTCACGGCACAGCAAGTTTTTGATGCCGTGTTGCTCTATCTCGGTACAGGACCGCGAAAGTCTGTCGAACAAAACCGCAATCGGTTACGGTCAGAAATTCCAGAAGAAGATTACCTCGTCGCAATGTTTCCCGAATACCTTCGTTTGAAGGCGGGACTCGATATGATTCAGGATACGGGCTTGAACCGCTTCTTTGACGTTCACGAAGGGATCACGAATGATAGGGCAACGATTGGCGGCAAAGAATACATCAATTTTTCCAACTATAATTACATCAACACTTCCGGTGATCCCGAAGTTACACAGGCAGCGATTGAAGCGTGCGAGAAATACGGAACAAGCGTTTCCGCCAGCCGATTGGTGTCGGGCAACAAACCGATTCACCGCGAACTGGAAAATGAGATTTCCCGGTTTTTAGGGTGCGAAGACACGATTGTACTGGTCGGCGGTCATTCGACGAACGAAGGAGTTATTGGACATCTATTGAACGAAAAGGATATGATTTTGGCTGATGCCCTTGCCCACAACAGCATTGTGGAGGGGGCGTTGCTGTCCGGTGCGAGGCGGAGACCGTTTCCGCATAACGATTGGGAGGCGGTCGATTGGATTTTGAACAAGCATCGGGGCGAGTACCGTCGGGTACTGATTGCTGTCGAAGGGGTGTACAGTATGGACGGTGATTACCCCGATCTGCCAAAGTTGATCGAAGTGAAAAAGCGGCATAGTGCAATGCTGATGGTAGACGAAGCCCATTCGATTGGCGTTTTGGGGGCAACGGGACGCGGCATCGGCGAGCATTTCGGCGTGGATCGCCGGGATGTCGATATTTGGATGAGTACGTTGAGTAAAACGTTTGCGAGTTGCGGCGGATACATTAGTGGTTCAAAGGAATTGGTGGAGTATTTGAAATACACGTCGCCGAATTTTGTATTTAGTGTGGGAATTTCTCCCCCGAATTGTGCGGCGGCACTGGCGGCTCTTCGGATATTGGAACGCGAGCCGCATCGGGTGGAGCGTTTGCGGCAGAACAGCAAATTGTTTTTGAAGTTGGCAAAGGAGCGAGGTTTTAATACGGGAATGAGTCAGGACACTGCGGTGGTGCCGATCATTTTGGGCAATTCCATGTTAGCGTTACAGATGTCGAAGGCATTGTTTGATCGTGGGATCAATGTTCAGCCGATATTACATCCGGCGGTGGAAGAAAAGGCGGCGCGGCTTCGGTTTTTCATTACGTCGGCGCACACCGAGGAGCAAATTCGTTATACGGTCGATGCAATCACCTAACGGGTACAATCGTGATTACAAAAGCCAGAATGGAGCGGAGCGAAGTAATGAAATAACAATCGTCAGCAAAAATTCTGACGCTTTCTGACATTCCGCATGTTACACTGCCCATCGAAAATTGAAATACGAAAACGAAGTGGCATGGACTAGGGACAGCCCCTTGTGAAGTGCTAGGTTGCGGGCAGGGTTTTGTGCGTTGTACCTCCGCAATTCTGTAAACAATAATCTGGCGCGGCGACAAGCAAAGAGCCGTAAAGTCTGTGGTGCTTTATCCTATCATAAATCCATTGTCCTTGCGCAAGAGCGGCGGGCATTAGCCCGCCGGTGTTGTTAGTGCGTCCGAGTGAAAACGCAGACAATGGGGTCAATGAATTTCATTCAATTTCATGTCATTTCGGTTTTCGGTTTCAATTTTCAATTTTTCATTCAAATCGGAAACGCAATCTAACGATTGCGGCTCTATTTGCGATACTTTCGGGTATAATGTCCGAAAATTAGTGTCGTTACCCGTCCAATGTCCGCCGACTCGTTCGATCTCCGTTCTCCGATCCAATACCTCAAAGGGGTCGGCACGCAACGGGCAGAAATACTCAATCGCATCGGCATTCACCGAGTCAGTGATCTGCTCTTTTACTTTCCTCGCGACTATCAGGACATGACCGAACGCCGGGAAATCGGGCAACTTGAAGAAAGCAACAAACTGCAAACCGTCGTCGGCACCATCGAAGAGTGGAGTCGAAAGTCCACTCGACGCGGCGAAATGCTAACACTCGTCGTAAATTGCAACGGCAAGGGCTACCTCAAAGGGTTGTGGTTCAATATGCACTTCATCATCAGGGACTTTGCCGTCGGACGGCGAGTGATGCTCACCGGCAAGCCCAAATTCGATCATCCCTTCTGGATCATGATGTACCCGCAGATCACTTATCTTGCCGACAACGAAATCGAAGATGAAGTCGAACCATTCCTGCCGATCTACCCGCTGACCGAAGGACTCAAACAATTCCATCTGCGAAAAATCGTCCGAAATATGCTGCCGACATTCACGCCGATGCTCGAAGAAGTCTTTCCTGAACAATTCTTGAAGGAGCATAAATTACTGCGCATCGACGAAGCGGTGCGAGCAATTCATTTTCCGCCGGATGAGACGACGAAACTTTGGGCATTGCGGCGGTTCATCTATCAGGAACTTTTCGTCTTGCAACTTGGACTCGCAATGCGGCGGTTGCAGCATCAAACACATCTCAAAGCATCGCCGATGAGTTTGGACGCAAACATCAATTTCCGCATTCGACAACGTTTTCCATTTGAACTGACGAAGGCACAAGAACGAGTCATCAAGGAAATCGTCAAAGACATGTCGCAGCCGGTGCCGATGAACCGATTGTTGCAAGGGGACGTGGGAAGCGGCAAGACGATTGTTGCCGTCTATGCGATGCTCCTTGCCGCTGCCAATGGGTATCAGTCGGTCTTTATGGCACCGACCGAAGTCCTTGCCCGGCAACATCTTCGGACACTCTCACGGATACTCGAAGGCAGTCAAATCAAGATTGCTCCATTGTTCGGTGGTCAAAAACCGGCAGTGCGTTCGATGTCCATGCAGGGTATTGCTACTGGAACAGCACAGATCATTGTCGGAACGCAGGCAATCATTCACGGCGAGATTCCGTTTCACAAGTTGGGCTTGGTGATCATTGATGAGCAACACAAATTCGGCGTGATGCAGCGGGCGGCTCTAAAAGTGCCGACGGGCAAGAGCGGCGAAAAGTTTGATCCGCATTATCTTGTGATGACCGCAACGCCGATTCCGCGCAGTGTTACGATGACGATGTTCGGCGACTTGGATGTGTCGATCATGAACGAAATGCCGCCGGGACGACAAAAGGTAACAACGTACATTGCCGAATCGGAACGCCGCGCCGCCTGGTGGGATTTCGTTGCCCGAAAGATTACCGAAGAACATTGGCAGGGTTACGTCGTTGTGCCACTCGTTGAGGAATCCGAAAATTTCGATGCCCGAAGTTTGCAGGAAACTTACGAACACTTGTCAAATGGTCCGCTGAAGGGTTTTCGGCTTGGTATGATTCACGGTCGGATGTCCACGGAAGAAAAAGAAAGAATTATGTTTGACTTTCGCACTGGCGAGATTCAAATTCTGGTGGCAACGACAGTTATTGAAGTTGGTGTCGATGTTCCCAATGCTAATTTATTAACAATCGAGAGTGCGGAACGTTTTGGTTTGTCGCAACTTCATCAACTTCGTGGACGCATTGGACGGGGCAAGAATCCGGGCTACTGTACGGTCTTTTGCAATGCCGCAACGCCGGAGTCGCAGAGACGGTTAAAGGCATTTGAGAAACTGTCGGATGGCTTTCGCTTGGCGGAAAAGGATTTTGAAATTCGCGGGTCAGGAGACTTGTTCGGCACGCAACAGCATGGCATGCCGCCGTTTCGCATTGCCGATTTAGTGCGAGACCGAGACGTGCTATTGGAAGCGCGAGGCGACGCAGTAGCATTGGTACGTGATGATCCCGGCTTGTCCCGACCGGAGCATGCGAAGTTGCGTAAGCAGATGTTGAGTCGCTATGGGGCAGTTCTCAATCTGGGAGACGTGGGATAATGGATTCGTGTTATTTTTCTTGACAGGATTTTCAGGACAGAAAAAGCCGAAGAATTCCCTTCCCCATCCTGAAAAATTCTGTTGTCAATCCGGTCGAAAACTTACCAACCATCAATGAGCCCCGCCTTGCCACTCTGCCGCTCGCCTCATGGCACGTGCTGTGATGCGGCTCTATCCCAATGTCCAACTCGCCTTCGGTCCCAATGTCGAAAACGGATTCTACTACGACTTCGCAATGGAACATCGACTCACCGAAGACGATTTTCCCAAAATCGAAGACGAAATGGAAAGGTTGAGCATCTGCCAACGGTCACGATTGCTGGATTGTGGCTTGCTACCGATTATGTCATCGTTCCATTGTTCGTTTAATCAAATTCTTCAGGGATTGTGGAAGCATTGCCCAAACACGGCGAAATGCTGATAGAGTCAACATTTTTCTCAGAGGGCTTCGCCACGAAGCATCAAAATGATGTATAGCGTGAGTGTTTTCACTAAAGGCAACCATTTTGTGCGATATTGGACATTTGGGACAAAACCAATCGCGTGGAAAAAGAGTAAATCCACAGATTGTCTGCTTCTGATTATTGAGAACAAGTCCATGAGCAAGGCAAGTTTCGGTTATTTCGGCAACATTTGTAGTCAAGTCAAACGATCCATCCGCCTTAACAAAGCGGCGTTTATGATATCTCCCGAGGAGTTCGACAAATAAAGGGTGTTGCGGTCGGCTGCCCATTATGGCGGTTGGTATCCCGGTAGCGGATTCAAAACCAGACATAGATTCAAGATGTAAAAAAGTATCAATCGGTTTTACAAGTTCGCAATCCGTGTCCATGTATATGCCACCGAAGTTTACGAGTGCCCAAAGCCGTGCATAATCTGACACAAAAGCCCATTTTTTTGCCGCGTAGGCTTCTCTTGTGTAAGGGATGCAATTTACATCAAAATTACTTTCATTCCACTGCTTTATCTCGTAGTCTGGACAGAACTTTTTCCAACTTTCAATGCACTCCAGAGCCAAAGGCTTGAGTGGATTGCCGCCGAACCAACAATAATGGATTACTTTTGGAATCATAACGTTTTTTTGCACAGCGCAACTCCAGAGCCACAATCGTAAAATTGCGAATCGGACGAACAGTCCGAGAGAAAGACGCTTTTCAGAAATGCAGGAGCAAAAAGAAAGGGCGTTGGTCTCTGTTGCCCAACAGCCGGTATCCTGACAAGAACCGTTTGAAAACACAACCGCATCCAACGCCCGCACAAGGCGGACGTAAAGTTCAATCAGGGTTTTCAAACGGTTAAACAACGAAGACCCGCTGACCGATGCAGAACACCGGTGGCAGGTCAAAACGCTAGTCCGAAATGAATCTGTCAGGATTTCGCTGTTGGACTAATGACTTTTCGTCTATGATTTTTTAATCAGTTTTTCGATTCGGTCTCCGAAAATAAAGGTGGGTAATTATGAACGGTAATGCTAGCACCGATTGATTGGGATTACAAGAGGGGCGGGGGAATTTTTGCGAAAAATGATGGTATAATCTATACCATGACAAACAACATTGATCTCGACACCCTTCGCCACTCCGCCGCTCATCTTATGGCTCGTGCCGTAATGAGACTCTATCCTGATGGGCAACTTGCCTTCGGACCTAATGTCGAAAACGGATTCTATTACGACTTCGCCATGGAACACCGACTTACCGAAGACGATTTTCCAAAAATCGAAGCCGAAATGGCAACACTCATCAAACTCAACGAAGAGTTCGAGCGAATCGAACTACCGATTCAAGAGGCAATCGAACTTCTCGAAGGTATCGGACAAACACTCAAAGTCGAACACCTCAAAGAAAGTCTCGCCAAAGAAGAAACCGTTTCGTTTTATCGGCAGGGGGAGTTTCTCGATCTCTGCCGAGGTCCGCATATTGAGCGTCCCAAACAGATCGGGGCATTCAAATTGATGAGCCTCGCCGGTGCCTACTGGAAGGGAGATGCGTCCAAACAACAACTGCAACGGCTCTACGGTACGGCATTTTTCGACAAGAAAGCACTTGCCGACCATCTGTACCAAATTGAAGAGGCAAAAAAGCGAGATCACCGGGTGCTAGGCAAACAGCATGAACTCTTTGCGCTGGATGCCCGTGTTGGACAAGGACTCGTACTCTGGTTGCCGAAAGGAACCATTGTCCGCAGAGAGTTAGAAAAATTCATTTCGGAAGAACTGGTCAAACGCGGATACCAACAAATTTGCACGCCTGTCATCGGCAACATCGAACTCTTCAAAACGTCGGGACATTATCCGTACTATGCCGAAAGTCAGTTTCCGCCGATAAAAATGCAGGACGGCGATGAGTTTTTGCTCCGACCGATGAATTGTCCGCACCACATCATGGTTTATATGCAGAAGCCGCGGAGTTATCGGGACTTGCCCTATCGCATTGCCGAGTTTGGCAGCGTGCATCGCTTTGAACAGTCCGGTGAACTCAGCGGAATGACCCGGGTGCGAGGTTTTACGCAAGACGATGCGCACATTTTTTGCATGCCGGAACAAGTCGAGGAAGAGTTTCGCGGCTGTATTGATATGACGCTCAACGTCTTGCAAACGCTGGGGTTTAACGACTTTTCGGTGCGATTGAGTTTTCGTGATGCTGTGTCTGCTACGTCGTCAGGTCAGAACGCCGCAGAAAAAAGCGACAAGTACGTGGGCAGTCATGAGAATTGGAAAATCGCACAGGCAAGTTTGGAAAAGGTGTGCAAGACAATGTTGGCAGAGGGGAAGTTGCCGAGTTTGGAGATTGTCGAAGGGGAGGCGGCATTTTACGGACCGAAGGCGGATTTTGTGGTGAAGGATTGTCTCGGTCGTCGTTGGCAGTTGGGCACGGTGCAGTTGGATTACAATTTGCCGTCGCCGGAGCGTTTCGGATTGGAATATACGGGAGCGGACAACAAGCCGCATACGCCGGTGATGATTCACCGTGCGCCGTTGGGTTCGTTCGAGCGGTTCTGCGGCATTTTGATCGAACATTTTGCGGCGGCGTTTCCGTTGTGGCTTGCCCCAGAGCAGATACGGATTTTGACCGTCAGCGAAAAGTTCGGCGACTATGGCGACGCAGTGCTAAAAAAACTGCAATCTGTGGGACTGCGAGCATCGTTGGACAATCGGAGCGAAAAGATTGGTGCAAAGATTCGTGAAGGACGTTTGGATTTAGTGCCTTACCTTGCGGTGGTCGGTGCGAAGGAAGAAGAGAATAACACTGTCGCTTTGCGTAGTCGAAAAGAAGGTGAACTCGGCGAAGTGAATGTCGATGCAGTTGTTGAAAAACTGGCGGGAGAGGTTAGAACGAGGACGTTATAAAGCCACAGCGCAAGAGCGGTGGGCGTAAGCCCGCCGGTGCTGTGCCCGATTAACTTGTCGAATTTCCACAGGCGTTCAATCGTAATTTTCTTCTTCAATTTCCCAAAACTTTTCCGTCAATTGCTTTCCTTCGTTTTCAATCCTTTCGATCACGTCACGTTGGGCGGTTATATTGCGATTGAGTCCATTCCATGACGGACGATAATGATTCCTACAAAAGCAGTCACGATTAGCGTAAATACGCTCTAAGTGCTGTTGTAGTTTTCATTGGACCCGCCCTCAATCCAACGTATATCCTTGCGGATAAATGGGTTTAATCAAATCGGCTACGCCGGGTGTTTTGAGGTCGGCAAGGTTCGTGATCTTCATGCTCGGAGCATCCCAAAAAACCTTTTCGCCCCACTCGTTCGGCTCCGAAGCAGTCCAAACGGCAAGATTGCCGAGCAGCATCGCTTCGGTGAGCGGACCCGCTTGGCTTGGGAAGTTCGAGAAGCACAATTCCGGTTTGTTCTCCTTAATTGCAGTAATCAATTCAAACATGTTCCGCGGATCATCATCCTGCGACTCTGCAATGTTGCCCTCCGCATCGGGATACTTTGGAGCATACTGAACCTCCGGCATTGAAACATCCCGTTCTCGTCCACGCCGTCCTTGTCCTCTGGCGTTGCTACCGGCTGATCCAATGAGAACGTCGCCGCCTTCCGGCATCTGTTCGGGATAATTGAAGCCATGTCCGTTAAGGAACTCCCGGCTTGGAAACCAACCACCGTCATACCAAACGAACTTGAACCCTTTACGAGTCGGTGTATCAGGATACTCGAACACAATTTCGGATGACTTCGGAAAAACGTCGAAATCGTGTCCCGATGTCCGGGCAACGACCGAGATCGGCGCGCTGAGGTCGAGGGCTTTCATGTACTTGTTGAGCGCGTGGCATGCAATATCGCCGAGTGCTCCGGTACCGAAATCCCACCAACCGCGCCAGCCAAACGGATGGTAAATGCTTGGTCCTTCACCGGGGAAAAATTCGCGATGTTTGGCAACACCGAGCCAAAGGTCCCATTCGACGTTGTTGAACATGTCCTCTGTTTTTTTCTTCATGTCGGTGATCAGTTTTTCCGCTTCGTCCGGTCGTTCTCTTCGGATTTTTTCCTCGAACGCTTTCATGGTTCGGATCGTTTCCGGTCCTTGGGGCCAAATCGGACGGTTCGTCCAGACGTGCAATTCCTTGACATCGCCATAGACACCGGCTTTGATTTCAGCGGCTTCACGGCGCAGTCTGTCGCCTGCACTCCCTTGATTGCCCATTTGCGTACAAACGCCGGTTTCCTCGGCGACCTTTGCCATGAGACGACATTCGTACATTGTTCGGGCAAGTGGTTTCTGGACGTAGACGTGTTTCTTCATCCGCATTGCCATAAGACCTTGTGCGGCGTGCATGTGGTCGGTAGTGCTGATCGTTGCGGCATCGATGCTTTTTTCCTGTTCTTCAAAGAGTTTGCGGTAATCGGTGTATGCCTTCGCCTTTGGGTACTTTTTCGCTGCATCTTCCAGACGACGTTTGTCAACGTCGCAGACCGCAACAATATCGGCGAATCGTGCGGCGTTGGCAATGTCGCTGTGCCCCTTACCGCCGACACCGATTCCTGCAAAGGCGAGACGTTCGTTGGGGGAGGCACTTACTTTTGGTGTGAGTCCGGCAAAGACCCAGTAACCGACGCTGGTAATGGCGGCGGTTCGCAAAAATTCACGACGAGACGGTTGATGTTTCATTGGGAACTCCCGAAAAATTGAGAAGGATGAGGAACTAATGAGAAAAATCAGTCGTCATTGTATCAAAAGCCGTGCAGAGAAGGAAGGGTATGCCAACAGTCCGACTGCACCCCTTGTTTTCGACGTGTTGCCATTCCATACTTTACCCGGTGCAAATTATAGTGTAGAATATCCCTCTTGGAATTCGGACAGTCGTTTTTTCGTATGAGTCAGGCAACAACCCAATCCGCCGTTTTCATCGGTGTGAACTTAACCTCGGATCGCGTCAACATTGTTGCCGTAACCGAACAGGGGAGTATCCTTGCCGAGTCCTCTGCACTCTTCGTCCAAAAAAGCACCGGTACGAGCAATGTAAAAAGTTTTCTCGAAGAAGACCCCGAAATCTGGTGGGATGCGACCCGAATGGCTCTCGGTCATCTTGTCGGACAACTCCAAAAAATGACAACCCCTTCGCAACTAAAAGCGATCTCCATTTCCGGTGATCCGGGGGCTCTGGTGATCGTGAACCGGCAGGGACAGCCCATTATGCCCGCCATTCTCGCCGACGATGCCAGAGCATTCGATTTTGTCAAAAGCCTCAACTTTTATGGTCGGGAACATTGTAAAAAACTGGGTTTTTTGTTCCGTGCAGAAGACCCATTGGCAAAAATTGCTTGGCTTAAAGACAACAATCCGAAACTATACGAAGATGCCCGATTCGTCCATCAAGCGGATTTTATCGTTGGTTGCCTAAAAGGTTTGCCCGATGTTACCGAATTTTCCTTTGCGGCACGAACCGGTTGCGACCTTATCGACGGATGCTGGCCCGACTGGATCGATTATGACATGTATCTCAGCGTTCGGGATCGTTTGCCGCTTTTGATGCATTTGGGCGAAACGGTTGGCACCGTTTCGGCAAAAGCATCCACAGCAACTGGTCTGCCAAAAGGGATGACGATTGTTTTGGGCACAACGTCGGTTACAGCAGCGTTTCTCGCTTCCGGGGCGAGGAAAGAAGGAGATTTGCATACCATTCTGGCAAAGCAACTATCCATCAGCGGCATTTCGACCACCATGATACGGTCGTCGCAGGATCAAATTCGGCTGAATAAGTTACCGAAACAAAAATGGGCGTTTTCCGTCAACAGTCGAACGGGAACGGAGTGGATCACGACGTGGTTTCCCGAAGGCACCTTTGCCGAATTGGAACCGACTTCGGGGGATAAACTTCCCAGTAACTATTTGGCGTATCCCAATGTTTCGAGAGAGGAAACGTTTCCATTCGTCTCAAGCAGTGCCGAAGGATTTATCACCCCCGCCACCGAAGATCGGGCAGTCCAGTTTGCTTCCTGTCTTCAAGGGACAGCATTATTTGAACGGTATTGTTACCAAAAGTTGGATCGTCTTGCGGGAACGTCGAAATCGCCCGGCGATATTTACACCGGCGGCGAATGGAGTGCCTGCGACGTTTGGATGCAGTGTCGCGCCGACGTGATAGGACGAATTAACCGCCGAATGAGAGGGCGAAGCAGTGCTGCGTTCGGAACGGCAATGATCGCTGCAATGGGAAGCGTCTTTCGCTCACTCGAAGATGTTGCCGATGCAATGCTTGCCATCGATGCAACCTTTTTCCCAAACCCGGAAAAGCATGGACAATATACGGAACTCTATGCCCGTTTTTGCAATTTGATGGAAGAACAAGGGTATTGTGATGCCAGTATCAGGAACGCTCCCCGAGGGCGTGGAGAAGAGTAGTAAACACAACCCCCTAAACGAAAGAGCGGGGATTAGCCAAAGGAGAAAACCAGATGGGACGGCGATACGGACACATGTATAGATTTTTTTGCGGCACGGGCGCAGCGTTGATCTGCGTCTTGCTGTTGTTATCCTCTCTCCAATTTATTCCGGTGGGAGCGCAGTCCCAGTCGATGAGTGACACCGGAAGGGAGTCTGATGTCGATGTAAAAATCCGGGACTTTTTCGATACTCTTGTCAGAGGGAATTCCTCCTCGGCGTTTGACGCACTCTTGCGTCAAGGTCCGCTCGGCTCTTCCGATGCCGCACAAGCATCTACGGAACTACGGAATAAAGTCGATGAGTTGCAAACCCAACTTGGCAACATTCTCAAGTATGAAAAATACGACACCAAATGGATCGGCGAAGACGTACTTTTGATTCGGTACATACTGAAGTACGAACATGCTCCCGTAATATGGACATTTACGCTCTATCGTAAACCCGCCATGACACCGAGCATGACCAATCCCAACACCACTTGGATGTTCATTCAACTCCACTTCGATACAGACATGAAAATCCTGCTGTAATCACACCGCCAGAGCGTTTCTAAAATTGCTATGTACTGAAATGATTTTCCTTGTTTCCATCCGTTTTTTGACAGGCGGTTCGCTGAACCCTTGCATGGAGCCTCGCAATGAAACCCGACAGGAAAATTCCTGACGCTTTTTGGCATGACGTGTGTTACACTGCGAACGAAGATTAAATACAACATACAAACGAAAGTCGGTACAATACTTTTCAGCGAAAGCCCATACCAGTGCCATCAACCAATCTTGACATTTGGATCGACACGTTTTTTCTCGTCGATTTCCTGATGCACCGCTTTGAGATCGTCTTTTGAGACTTCGTCGATAGCATTAGGATCGCCTGCGATTGCCCAATCGAGAGCCTCTACGTCCGCCATGTCCTGCTGTCCCCACTCGAAAGGAACTTCCTTGAACGTTGCACTCTCTCTAATCATATTGATCACTTTTCGCTCAATGATCTGATTCCTCAAAATGTCCATGTCCCCCGCTTTTTCGATTTGGGCTCGCACCCGGCGAGGAGAGAGTCCCGCCTGTGCAGCGATCAATGCGACTTCGGTATCGTAGTCTTCGGGAGCATCGGCAACGTTTTCGACTTCGGCAATCTTTTCGAGGATAAAATGTTCCTTCAATGCCTGGGCGGTGGCGGCGGCACTGTTCTGCCGAATACTGTTTAACTGGGCAGTAATTTCATCCTGCCCATAACCGCTGCGCTGCAATTCCATCACAGTGCGGCGGAATTCTCGCTCCGACTGCCGCTTCAACAAACTAGGAGGCAGTTCCCAAGTCGCCGCAACGGTTAATGCCTCGGTGATCTGCTGACGTGTTCGGCGATGCTGGGCATGTTCCAACTGCCGCTTCAAAGAATCCAGTATCGTATCACGGAAGTCCCCTTCGTTTTCATAACCAAGCCGTTGAAGAAAATCGTTCGTAACGCTGGGCAATGACTCACACTTCACATTCGTAATTGCAAACTCGACATCGACCGTTTTTCCTCTGTATTCCTCGTTCGGCGCATCTGCCGATAGTGTAATTTGGGTTGTGCATGTATCCCCCTTTGTCGAACCCGCCACCAAATCGTTGAATTGGGTAATCGACCCATCGTGGAAAGTCAACGTCGGACATACTTTGATCAACTCCCCTTCCACCTTGTTCAAGACGTGGTCGCCGGACTTGACCGTCATGGTAACTTCGACGTAATTACCCGAAGCGACAGGTGCATTAGAATCTTCGAGATCGCTGTATGAAGAGAGAATTCTCTGGACGGATTTGTCCACGTCTTCGTTGGTAAATTCCCGAACCGGTTTTTCGATTTTAAGTCCTTTCCATTCCGGCAGATCGAAGTCGGGACGAACCTCAATGGTAAATTCGAAGGCAAAATTTCCGTCTTCCGGCAACACCAAGGAAGTCAGATCAAGATCGGGTTCACTGATCGGGGTAAATTCCGACAAGTTATTGACTTGGTCCAACGCATCAATGACGAGAACGTGTTTGACACGGTCAGAGACTTCCTTACGAAAACGGCGTTCGACCAGTTTTCGAGGGGCTTTTCCGACACGAAAACCCGGTACGTATGCGGTTTTTTCCAGTTCGGCGTACTCATTTTGGTAATACAGTTCCACGTCGGAACGTGGAACTGTTACCTTGACGTGGCGTTCGCAAGCACTGACTTTCTGAACATCGGTGGTGAGATTCAGCGGTTTTTTTGTTTCTTCCTGTTCGGAGAGGGGTTCTTGTTCGGACATAGTTTCAAATAGGAGACGTGTTCAAATGAGTACGGTAAACGGATACCTTCTCTGTAAACCGCAACGATGATAGGAGATAAAGTAAAGAGCGGGCGAACGGGTTCGAACCGTCGACAACGACGTTGGCAACGTCGTGCTCTACCAACTGAGCTACGCCCGCATCAACCATTCCGGGGCATTATACCCTGTCCACCGGAGTTTGCAAGATGGGGGAAAGTCCATAGCGAGTGAGGGGAGTTAGTGTTTTCCCGTTGTTGTACATGCTCGTGTGTGTTCATTTTGCCCATTCGGGGGCTAATTTTGCACACGCATTCGGACGATAGTGCCGAGAACAACGGCAGACTCTTCCAGTTGCCGAATTGCTTGGAGCAAGTCCCCGTCCCGTGCCCCATGGGTCGTTAGGAATAAAACAGCAGGTTCGCCACAGTTTTTGTGTGCCGATTCATGCTGAATCATCGACGCAATCGAAATGCCCCGTGTGCCAAGAATGCCGGAAATCTCGTGCATTACACCGGGTTGGTCCACTACGTTCAACCGCAAATATGATTCGCCAAAGAACTCCTGTGGACTCTTGATCGGTATTGCGGGTCTGCTGTTGCCCCAAAGGTTCAGAGCGTTAAAGGTAATTACAGTACGACCTAACACGGTGTCGATCAGATCGCCGACCACCGCCGAAGCCGTCGGAAGTTGCCCCGCCCCAAGTCCCTGAAAGAAGATTGATCCCACCGAATCGCCGACAATCCGAACGGCATTAAACGCATCCTTCACTCGGGAGAGGGGATTATCAACTTTAACCAGTGTCGGCGAAACGTGCAATTCCAATCCTTCCTCACTTTGAGCGGCAACGGCAAGCAATTTGATTCGGTAGCCGAGTTCCTTTGCGTAACGAAAATCTAACGCATCGACCGATTCAATGCCGATTCGGGACACCGTTTTCCAATCGACGACTGCTCCAAATCCGAGTTGAGCCAAAATCGTCAATTTTTGCACTGCGTCGGTGCCGTCCACATCCATAGCGGGATTCGCTTCGGCGTAACCGAGTTTTTGGGCTTGAACAACAGCATCCTGATAGGAAACTTTGCCGCTCTCCATTTGCGATAGGATGTAATTGCTCGTTCCGTTGACGATGGCGTTGATCGACTGCAATGTATTCGCTTGGAGAGCGGTGGACAGGGCATTGAGAATCGGTATTCCGCCGCAGACTGCCGCTTCAAAGGCAATGGTGCGTCCACATTTTCTAGCAACATCAAAGAGTTCCGTTCCATGTTGAGCGAGGAGTGCTTTGTTTGCTGTGATGACATTTTTGCCGCTTTGTAATAGCCGCAACACAATCGTTCGTGCCGGTTCGAGACCGCCGATTAGTTCAATCCCAACGGAAATGCTCGAATCGTTATAGAGGGATTCCGCATCGTCGGTCATTAAACCGGGGGGCAGTTCAATATCCCGGCGCGTGGTGAGATCGCGGTCGCATATCTTGACGAGTTCAACTTTTTTGCCGGTTGCCTGAGAAATTCGGACACGATGATGGTGTAAAATTTTTGCCACGCCGGTCCCAATCGTTCCTAGTCCGAACAACGCAACTTTCACAGTTTCCATACAAAAATGACAAGGGAGCAGGTGATTTTTCTATTTTTCCTCATTTTCCGCCACCATTTTAGCCCCTTTTCAGATATTTTCAAGAGTTATTTTGGTTGCGGCTTCTCCGCAAATGCCGACCTTGACGGACAAAGAATCATTCCATAGGAATTGCACCGGCAAGCAGTTCGGCAATGCGAACACAGAAATTCTCGTTCATAACCAATACTTCGCCGCGCGCCAGCAAACGACCGTTAATGTAAATATCGACCGTTTCTCCCGCCATTTTATCCAGAGGCACAACCGATCCTCGGCGAAGTTTCAACACATCCTCAAGGTACATATACGTTCGTCCCAATTCGACCTTGACATCCAAATCGACTTCGCTGATTTGGTCGAGAGTTGCGTGTTCCGAACTTGGCACCGTGCCGCCGAACTCCGGGAATTGAAATTCGATGACCTCGGTGGGCAATGTCATCTGGGTTGCCGCAATCGACCGGAGCGATTCGTCTGCCCGTTTTGCAAGATAATCCAGATCGCCGCGAGGAATTCCTTCGTCATCCTCTTCCGCAACTGCCTCAAATGAGGGAACGGAGGTATTCCATCCGCTGGCAAATGTCGGCGTAGCAGCGGGTGGTGGCGGTGGCACCGGTGGCATCGGAGGCGGTGCCGCAGAAGGCAGGGGAGGGGGTACAGGCGAGGGTGAGGGTGCTACGGCACCACCGAAAAGCGCGTTCAATTCTTCCTGACTGAGAACGCCGTTGTCAGCAGTAGAACTTGTACTTGGGGCAGGTGCGGCAGGCGGAGCCGGAGCCGTTCCCCCGCCCATTCCGCCGAGGAGTTGCTCTATCTCGCTCTGATCCAACACATTATTGTCTGCCATAACTGTTTCAGGACGGTCAGGGGAAACACTGCCGTCATTATTGCGTTACTAAACCGACATCGGTACAATACACTCTCTGAACTAAAGGAGAACCCAAAACCTCGTTGATTGCCCGCTTTATCTTTTCCTTGATCGTTGTGAGTGCAGCCTCCATACGATCCTCGTCACTTGATGCGTTTAAGATAGCCGTAACACGGTCTCGAATTTCATACATACACTTCTCATACCGCTGATTGAATTTCTTTTCGTCCGCCTGTCGAATTCCAACACGAATATCCACGGAAAAGGTCTCATTGAGTTCGTTTCGGACATTTTTTACCGTGAAAACTTTTTCGCTAATGGCTTTTTCGACCAAGTCCTCCCCTTTTCCCATGTTTGGCGGGACAATGCCCGGGGTATCAAAGTTCTCACTAAAGCCCCTCCCATCCAGCGGGTCCACACCGATCCGTGTCTGAACTTGCGTTCTGGAAGGCAAAAGCAGCCACAAAATGATCATCTGGAACAAAATGAGGCTAATGAAACCGAGCGTGATCTGCAAGCGATACGATGCCGGTGGTCCTACCACTTCCGGGACCGCTTCCAGCTCGGATGTCGGCTCTTGTTGTTTTAGTTCCTTTGCCATACGTCCAACATCGGACAAAACAATTCCCTGCTACCAATTCCTCGGCGATTGTACCGATTTTACCGGTTAAGAGCAAGAGGAGACTCGGAGATTCACCCCGGAGGGACTTCGTTGTGCTGTATCCCCGGCTCTTTCAGGCGAACACATTAAAGCCCAAACAAATTGGAAATCGTGTCCATCAAAAAACTGTTGAGGATAAAAGGATCGTTCCAACTCCACATGTGGACCATCGTGTCAACCAGCATGTAGCCTGGAACCAACATCACGAAGAGAACGAAGACCAAGGCGAGCAACATTCCCGAAGAGTATTCTTCTGCGGGAGCCATTACTTTTCTGGGGGACACTGATGGAGCCGATGCCGAAAGGGCATCGGGGAATGCTGTTGTTCCTGTGCCGAAAGGGTCATTGGCGGCGGTTCCCGACGAAGGTGCCTGGATTCCGCTGTCAAATCCGAATTCTGACATACTAAAATCGTCCTGCCCAAAGGGGGCATCTTGCCCCATACCGGCAAATCCTGCATCAATCGCAATGACCTGCGACGAACTTTCCGAATCATCGCCCCCTTTCGCACTTGCTGAAGGTTCCAGAGAAAACTCCTCGGGGGTCAATACCACTGACGTTTTTTCTTCAGCGACTTCCAGAAGGTCTGAATCTCCTTCGCCGGCAACGAGCATGTCGAATCCGCTGTCACCGGCAAGTCCCAGTTGCGGCGAAGAACCACCGGCTCCTAAAACGGATTCATTGTCATCCAATAGGACCGAGTCAGGTGCGAGTTCCAGTACCGCACTTGAATCTTCTTCGATTTTGGCTTTTTTCCCTTTTTTAGGCACAGTTATTGACGAAATTCGGGTTTCTTCCGCCAACGCCACATCTGAAGAATCTTCTTCGACTTCGGTATTTTTTCCCTTTTGTGGCATGGTTACTGACGAAATTCGGGTTTCTTCCGCCAGTGCAAGTTCGTCGTTGTCCAATGCTGCCAAGTCCAAATCAGAAGCCGGATGTGTCTGCGGAGAGACCGAAACAAGTTGATTGTCGTCCGGGAGCGGTGCCGCATTTTCCACAAGAAGATCAAAGGAGGAGGAGGCACCTTCGTTTCCCAAAATATCGAAGTCGCTGTCCCCCGGTTTCTGACCGTTGCTGGCGTTCCCGCTCCGCGCTTTGATGGTTGCTGCCAGGTAATTATGGACTTCCTCTTTGAGGAATTTCCAGTCGGTCCCATCCCGGAAGCCACGAAGTTTACTCTGTTCGCGCAAACGGTTCACTTCCGCCGTCGAAACCGACAGCACTTCGGCGACCTTTTCCAGATTGTAGTATTCTGTACTTAATTTGACCATCATTGCAGTTACCCCTTATTGTCGATTGAATTCACCTACTTGTTTCTTTGAGCCGTTGCTGCTCCTGAATGAGTTGATTAGGAAACGGTGGTAGTGAGTTGAACCGGTTGACCATTAAATCCGGCTGAATGTCTCGTGTACTAAGCCATTCCACTCCGCCCGTTACTACATTCAAGTGGTACACGGCAATTCTTTTCGTTTCGGTGTCCACTATCGTAATCACGCGAATCTGCGGCGAGAGGGACACGAAATCCACACACCATTTCGGCAACTCTGCCTGTTGATTGACGACGACCTGCGGGACTTCCAAGGCAAAATTAGCATTTTGCCCAAGTACCTGCACCCACATTTGCGAAAGGAGCGATCCTGCAATCAGCGACACGCCCACCAAAACAACCGTACCAACCCAATTTTTTCTCATCGGTTCCTTCCTCTATTTTACGGGATATTCTATATCACGTTATCTGAAAAGCAAGTACATTTTTTCTATCTTGCCCAAATTAACGCCGGCAATCCGTTGTGAGGAAGGAAAATCCTACTTCTCACTTCGGAATTCTGTTCCGGTCAATTCCATTGTTTTTGCCTATCGTACCGGTTGAATGCGCAACGAGGCACATTTTACCGACACAACCGCTACACGTAGCATAGAGAATTTCAAGACAGGGAGCAATATCAGTCTTGAGCGATGGTCTGCTTTCTGAAATTTTCAAAGCGGTTATAATGACGGGGCAATGTCAATCAGTATCATCGGCACTTTAATCAACGCCGCCGCCGTCTTATTGGGGGGGGGTATCGGACTCTTGCTCAAGGGCAGGATACCGGGAAAATTCGCCGAAAACATCGCCCGAGCCATTGGACTGTGTGTCTGCATCATCGGTATTTCCGGGGCGATCAAAGGGGATTTCATGCTCCTGGTGGTCTCTTTGGCACTGGGGGCGTTCACCGGCGAACTCCTACGCATAGAGGATGGCTTGAACAAATTGGGGTTGTGGTTGCAGAAAACGTTGAGCCGTCAAGACGAAAACTCCACATTTGCTGAAGGATTTGTTGCAGCAACCTTGCTGTTTTGTGTGGGAGCAATGTCGATTATTGGTTCCATCGAGAGCGGACTCGGAAATGATCGAAGTATCATTTTTACCAAGTCAATCCTTGACGGTGTGAGTGCGATGGTACTGGCTTCCTCTTTTGGACTCGGCGTGTTATTTTCGGCGGTGGTGATTTTGATTTATCAAGGCAGCATCGAATTGTTTGCAGGATATGTCCAAAACGTACTGTCAGATGCTTTGATTACGCAATGTTCGGCGGCAGGAGGGGTCATGATTTTAGGCATCGGACTCAACATGGTGTTGCACGCTAAAATAAAGGTTGCCAATCTCCTGCCGGGACTGCTGTTCGCCGCAGGATATTATTACCTATTCTATATCGTACTGTCTTGATCTCTTGGGACGAGAACCTTTGAGAATGAACAACGAAATTTCAGTGCATACAAATTGCTCTTCAACTTGTCCATTCCAGCGGACGGGAGAAAAATCTACCGTTTTGACAGAACCACCAAATTGGATTACAATAACGGCATGAGCGAATCGAATACGAGACGGCGGCGCGGCGAATTTGACGATGCCCTCAAAGGATACTATCACGACCGCGATGAAGTTTTGCCCGACGAAAATTCCGACTACCGATCTCTTACCGCCGAATCGGTTGGTTCGTTGATTCTGGGCTTCCTCTCCGTCCTGACTTTTATCAGTATGTTGTTTCTGATCTTTCCGATCATGGGAATCGTATTGGGGATCACGGCGATTCGGAAAATTCTTCGAGCAACGCAGGAACACGAAGGACTGGGCATCGCTTCGGCAGGAGTTGGACTTTCGGCGATGCTGGCTCTTGCAGGGACAATCTATCAAGTTTATATCATGCAATATGAAGTACCGGCAGGGTATATGGAAATTGATTTTTCCATGTTAGCCGCCGATTCCAAGACCGGACGCATTTCAGAATCCATTTTAATGTTGGCACCGCATCTGGACTCGCAGGGCAACGAATCTTACACGCCGGTTTTCATCGAAGGATACATGTTTCCGACACGGCAAATGACCGAACTCCGAAGTTTTATGCTAGTCCCTGCGGTCGAGCAAAATAAGTTCGGATCACCCACACGTAATCCCACCGAGATGATTGACGTGTCCCTTTTGGGAGACCTCCGAGTGTCGTATCGGTCTAGTCCGGTCAAGGTCGGCGGGATACTGCACGTCAATCCCGATCCTAAACCCGGCGAAACGCCGTACCTGCTCAAAGCCGATGTTTTTAGATAGTTTCTGTGAAAGGGTACTCGCCATTCCACTGCGTTTCGTTCCGATTTTTGTAGAAGATAACCCAAAAGCCGGAATGAAGCGCAGCGCAATGAGGGTATATCACTGTTTTTTTTACGGAGTTGACCGTCCGCCACCCATGATGAAGTTTTCTTCTTCTTCCTGAATGATAATTCTCGGTGTTACCATCATCATAACGCTCTCTGTATTGCGTCCGATAGCCACGTTGGAGAACAAACGTTGCAGATAGGGAATCTTGTTCAGCATCGGCACTCCTGCTTCGACTCGTCCTTCACTCAACCGCTTAATACCTCCGAGCAGTACCGTCCCGCCGTCAGGACAATTTACCGTCGTATTCACCGAGAAATTTGCCATCTGTGGCTGCTGAATGGTGATACCGGAAGTCCGCTTCGTGGTTGTTTTTGCATTCCTTCGCTCATCGGTCGAAGCTGTCGATTTGTCGTCTCCCTTTGCGGTGGTTTCCGTTTCTTCCGTATTCTCGTCGTCCCCCATATACTTGAATGTCTCTACTTTGGTGATAACAGTGAACGTAGGATTCAATGTGATTCGGACATGCTGCCGGTCATTGGATACCGTTGCCTGTACTCTCAATACCTGTCCATGGTTCAACATTGTGATAATCGGCTGATAACCGATGGCAAAGTCTGCGACAACTGGAGTCACACTGGTAACAAATGGAATAGACGTGTAATCTTGGACAGTCCCGTATTGTCCATTGTGGAGCATCACTTTGGGGGCTTCCATCACGCTGTTCCGCCGGTCGCCCTGTGCCGCACTAATAAAGAAATAGGCTTCAATGTCGCTCAACAAAGCAAATCCCGTACTGATTCCTGCCGCCGGATTGTAACCGCCGAAAGTGGGAATCGCCAAAGAGAAACTATCCTGTTGGAATGGAATCGAGGCATCGAACGTAAAGTCTCCCGGTGCCTTTAATCCTACGGTTACGTGGTCGCCTCTCTTTGTGCTCCTAGTAGTTCTTTCATCATTGCTATCCCATGATGGCACCGTTTGAATCTGTGCCTGCGCTCCATCGTTGCGGAAAATCATTTCGAAATTGGTTCCCATTCTCTCATAGAAAGCATCGGATAAAGTAATGTACCTGACCTCGACGGCAACCTGGAGATCATTCATCTTCCGAATCTGAGTGAGGAGGTCTTCGATTTGGGCATGCACTTCTTCGGTTTGTCGAATGGCTAAACTCTGGGTGGCACCATGCCTCTCCATCGTTGCGTCTCCGTCTTCCCATGAATCGGGTTCGATGACCGATCGAATAATGTCTTCAATGCTGCTGAAGTCCATGTTCATCCCCGAGCCGCCACCGTAACCGCCGCCGCCACCGTAGCCGCTGCCACCACCGTAACCGCCGCCGCCACCGTAGCCGCCACCACCGTAACTGCTGCGCGAACCGCCACCGTAACCGCCGCCGCTACTACCGTAGCCGCCACCACGACGTTGGGCAAGGATATTCGGATCGCCTTCCATCGGGTCTGACTTGCTGATGGTGAAATCATCCGGCACACCGTATTTCCCATTGGACGACCGAGGTGTCGGCTCCGGGGGTGCCTGTATTTGGAAAGACCGATTAAACGAATCTTCCATTGGATTCTGGTCCACCGTCTGTGGAATGGGCATCAAATCCGCCACGTAGTATGTTCGCCACTTCATTTCCCCCTTTGCCCGCCTTTTGCTCGTGATGTTGAGCACTTCATTTTTCACGACGTATGCAAGACCTTGCTGTTCCAGAATCAAATTAAGAGCACTCTTTACCATGATTTCGTTTGCCGGTGGCATTTTGATCATCGTACTGGTCAAGACGTTGGCTTCACTCAGTGCCGCTTCGTCCACGTACACCGGAATTCCCGCCTGACTACAAAGCAGTTGTAGTGCTTGTTCAAGCGGAAGCGGACGATCCACGTTCAATGTAACCGGCATTTCCAATTGCCGCATAATTTGTCGTTCCGCCTCGGGTCTCTGGTATTGGAGACTTGCGTTCGTCTCCCGGCGACGGGAGGTTATGTCGTTCCAATTCGGTGCGTAAAGCATGGAACTCGCTGAGAAGTCTGGAATAATCGAGGTACGGTCAATGTCTGTCAGGCTTGCGACAACCCCGTCGGCTTTGAGATCCCGAATTTCAATACTACGCTGAGTATTATAAACAAGTTGCGACATGGTCAATATCAGTTGCGTTTCCGGTTCGTCAGGAGCAAATTCTTTGGCTTTTTTGGCAATGCGCAGGGCTTCTTCATAACGTTGCTCATCGGTCAGTTTTTTATGTTCCTTAAACATTGCTGCCAGTTGGGCTTCCTTGTTTTGGAATTGCTCGGCATTATGCCGGAGTTCCGCCCGAACGGCTTCGTTGACTTGATTTTGTTTTTCCTGTGCCGCATACTGTTCCATAAAATTGATCGTTTCTTCAATCGCCCGATCAATTTGCTGTACGTACATTGTCTTTGTGGCGGCATCAAGTTGCGGCGACTGCTCGACCTTGAGTTTCGCATTTTGCAAGATTTCCAGAGCGGCTTCCGGTTTACGTTGCTTCTGACTCATGTTTTGAGCATTCGCTAATTGCTGCAAAACGTCCGACGAAATTTGTGAAATAATCGCCTGCTGGTTCATAATCGTCCGGTCAATGTATGGAGTGGTTCGCACCGGTGTGGGAACCGGCGGAGCAAGCATCGGTTGCCCCCCTGCAACGGTTTGCAACGTTTGTGATTGATCCTGTCCGGGTCGATACACGGCAGATTGCGAATCCGCTACTGCCACCTGCGAAGGTACCGTTTGTGGATTCACCGGCATTCCTTGTCGTCGGGCAGCGATTTCGGAGAGAAAACGATTGGGAGTGTTGCCCGGCGGAAACGCCGATTCCGGTAAATTGTAGGCGGCAGCCGTTCGAGTCAAATGTTCCGCTTGATCGAATTGACCTGCATCAAGAGCCGCTCTGGCTTGTTGTAACGTTTGAAGGGCTTGCCCCAATTGCTGTTGAGCGGCTTGAGACAACGGTTGTTGCGGAACCTGAACACTTGCAACAGCAGGATCATTCAAACTTTGTGCTCGTTTGGCATTTTCGATTCGCCGTGCCATCACTACCGGTGATAATTCGTCACTCGGATTGTATTGAATCTGTTGTTTCGCCGCTTCCTGAACGAGTTGTGTGGCTAAATCAAGTTCATTGCGGATGAGCATCGTGTCTGCCTGTATCAACTGGAGTCGGGCAAAATTTCGGCGGAACGTTTCAGTGTTCCCCTGCGTTTTCCACTGTTCTTCCACTCGACGATACTCCACAATGAGATTTTGGACGAGTTCAGGCTGGTCCTCATTGTCCTGATAGGTCAACTGCATGGAACGGACTTCGTTGAGAAGCCGCTCTGCCGAGGCAATGTCTCTGGTTGCAATCGCTTTCCGCGCAATGTGTAACTTTTGGAAGGCTTGCTGTCGAGTCTGCTGGGGGGAAACGGTTTGTGGCGCAACGGCGGCGGCAAAGGGGACCTGAGCGGACACGTTTGGCATCGGGGCGGTCTGCGCAAGAAGAACGTTACCGGAAAACACAACCGGCAGGGCTAGACTTGCCGTCAGTCCCAAAGTAGCGGCGACGAAGCCCCGATGAATTCTCGATGTTGGTTTCAATGCTATTCTCCTTATTTATTTTACCTATTTTCCCAACCGACCTATCCATGGAAGGAAAATACGGGTCTTTCTCTACAATTATCGTATCCCGTCAACGAATTCATTAACAAAAATTGCGAATAATCGGCAAAAACTGACTATCAGGTATAATCAGGTATGGCGCATTACATTTTCCCACGGTGATCAAGAATTTCCATGCAGAGTTCGATATAGGCTCTGGCACCACGTGATCGGGGAGCGTAGTCAATGATCGGTTTGCCGTGACTCGGTGCCTCACTAATTGCTGCATCACGCGGAATGACGGTATTGAAGACAATTTCGCCGAAAAAGTCCCGAACTTCCCTTTCGACTTCGTGTGTAAGTTCCAGAGCCGCATCGTACATCGTCAGCAAAATACCTCCGAATTCCAATTGTTCCGGCTTTTGTTCCATAATTTTTTTGATGACCGCTATCATCTGCGTGAGGCCTTCCATGGCGAAGAATTCGCACTGAATAGGGATAAAAATTTCCGTCGAGGCAAAGAGGGCAAGTTGCGTTAAATGCCCCAGCGACGGCGGACAATCGAACAAAACAAACTCATATTGATCGATCATTTGCTGAATTTCAGCATGAATTCGTGCCGCTTCGTTCGGTGCGGTTCGGAGCAGCACTTCGACATCGGCAGTGTTCCGGCTGCCCGGCAAAACGTCGAGGTTTGGTGTTCGTGCCGGTACTATTACGTCAGACAGGGATGGCACCGTTTCGGCTATCGGCACGAAGGGGGAAGATTTGAGCGGATCAAGTCCAAGTCCGCTGGTGGCATTGCACTGCGGATCGAAGTCGATCAGGAGCGTTTTTGCCGACGATTTGGCAAAACCGTCGGCAAGCGACACGGCGGTCGTTGTTTTTCCGACTCCCCCTTTCTGATTGGCAATGCAAAAGACCCGTCCCATCGTGGGATTGTCCCGATTTTGGCAAAAACGGTCAAGAGCAAACGGATGAGTAAAGTATCCCAAGAGTTGATGACTTACCAAAGAGCCTGAAGGGATTCTTCCTAACTTTCAAATCGTCCATTCCAACCGAGTTTGGAACGCAGTGCCTTATAGTAACAAAAGCCGGGGACATCAATCGTCTTGAACGTCTGGTTGGCTCTGGTGATTCGTACCGTGTCTCCCGGCTCAATGACGGCAACATTCGTACCGTCCACGATCAGTTCCGCCGGTTGCTGCGTTCGGAGTTCCATAAACCGATTCGGTGAATCGACCAGAGGACGATTGCTCAAAGTATGCGGACTAATGGGCGAAATCACCACCGCATCAATGTCCTTACGAAGAATGGGACCGCCACTGGAAAGACTCATTGCCGTCGAACCAACCGGTGTGCTTACAATGAGACCGCTACATCGGTACGTGGTAACAAGTTGGTGATCGAGAACGAATTCAACGCTGATTATTCGTGCCGCATGTTCCGCATGGACAACGACTTCGTTTAATGCCCAGTGCCATTGTTCCGGTTCCGTTTGGTGATGACGGAACAGTCGGCAATGTAGCAAAAGATGTTTGATGATTGGCATCCGCAGTAAATCGGGACGGTCAAGCAACGGGATCAATTCATCAATCTGTATGGTTGAGAGAAAACTTAATGTTCCAAGATGAACTGCAAGGACGGGAATCTGATTGGTTCCCATCTGACTGACAGCCCGAAGGATCGATCCATCGCCGCCGAAGACAATGGCAAGATCAGCCTGTACGGACGAAACATCTTGCTGACCGGTAAAGTCTTCTGAAACGACATTGGCTCGACGTTCTATTTCTGGACGCAACTGCTCGATTGCTTCCTGAACGCCCGGCTTGATTCCATTTCCTAAAAGTATAATGTCCATCGTCTGCCAAAACCGGAGTACCGGCTAAATTGTTATTGCATTTTTTTCACAACGCCGTTGCTATGTTTGACTTGAATGGACATGCCAGCGTTTTCATGATTTCCAAATTGTCGCCGAGGATGAGTCTATTCATTGTGCCGGAGGCTGGAAGAACATCCACCCAATATACCCGATAAACGCCTGCCGGTAAAGCAAAACGCAGCGGTTGCATTGTCAGTGCAGGCTTGCTTGTGTTAGCAGCCGTTTCATTTCTGCAACTGCTTCTTGCATCCCGACCATGAGGGCGCGGGCAACGATTGAATGACCGATGTTGAGTTCGAGCATGTTCGGAATGGACGCTATCGGCAATACATTGTGGTAGGTCAAGCCGTGTCCCGCATGAAGCCGAACACCCGCCGCACAAATTGCCGCCCCGGAAGTTTGAAGCCTCTGCAATTCGACGTTCCGCTTCTTTTCCGTTTCGGCAATGGCATAACAACCGGTGTGGAGTTCAATGGCATCGCAACCGGTTTTGAAGCCCGATTCAATCTGTTTCGGGTCAGGATCAAGAAACAAACTCACGATCATTCCCCGATCTTGAAGCCGTTTGACGATTTTTTTGATTGTTTCCGACTGACTGGCAACGTCGAGTCCCCCTTCGGTGGTAACCTCCTCACGGCGTTCGGGTACGAGCGTCGCCTGATCTGGTCGGAGTTTGCAAGCGATCTTGACCATTTCGTCGGCACAAGCCATTTCGAGATTGAGTTTGCATCGCACGGTCTCGCGGAGCAGGTTCACGTCTCGATCTTGGATGTGCCGCCGGTCTTCGCGCAGATGGACGGTAATTCCATCGGCACCGCCGAGTTCCGCAAGGGCGGCTGCCCAAACGGGATCAGGTTCGACCGTTCTCCGTGCCTGCCGAACGGTAGCAATGTGGTCAATGTTGACTCCGAGTTCTATCATGTCTTTGATTATAAGGGAAATTTTGGAAGGAATCCACCGGGAATGGCGCGATCTACGGTCCGACAGTCTTGCAAGGAATCGCAAACAGGATAGAATAAACAGTCTAGCCGCTGTTTGTCGTCTCGATCCCCGTTTTACGCTCTTTTTCCCTAACGTTACCTGCGCATGCAATCACTTCTTCCCGAAACCAACCGATCCCATCGAGAGCGGCATACATTCTTTCTTGTGATGATGACCTTTGTGCTGATCTATCTTCTGCTCACATCGCACCGACCGCCGCCGAAACCGGTTGATCTTGACAAGCCGATCATTCCACCGAATCAGGAACGAGCAGAGCACATCGGTCAGCCCACCGATTCTGACGAAACTGTCCAAAGCATTGCCGAAACAGAAGCCGAACCCGCCTGGGTTACGCTCGGTTCCATGAACCCCGAAAGTCCCTACCGGATGTTGATTACATTCACCAATCAGGGGGCTGCTCCCTGTCGAATCGAACTCAACACGCCGCAATATCGGGACGTGCAGGAACTATCAGGCTATCTCGGTCAAATCATTGCCGACCAACGACTTGCCGACGAAGCAGGCGACGGCGTTACCGTACAAGTCGTCGGACACGGAACCCCCGCCCAAAAATTCGGTTTGGAACGGGGGGACAAAATCGTACAAATTTTTCATCCAACCCGAGGGCACTTTGAAGTAAACACATTCGCCGATCTCCGAAATGCCTTGCAGAACACCAGACCGGGCGATTTTGTTGATCTGACTCTCTTCCGTAATGGCAATCAAATCGAACAGAAAGTCCAACTCGGTCAGTATCCGAAGGACATCATCCGTCCCGAAACTGTCCCGAAAAACTACGATGACTTCCGCCAGATGGGAGGACTGCGAGGGGTGGATGAACGATCCGATCAACTCTCTTTTCTCACAACATTACAGCAGATTGACGACCTGCAACTCGATTTGCCTGCCAGTCAACAGATCAACAATTCGGGACTGCGTGGAATGATTCCGCAGGACCCGACGCTTGCCAGCGAATTGCCGAATGTCGGTCTCCGAAAGGAATGCTGGGAAATCGTTGCCGATTCTCCCGAAAATGAAGTCGTCTTCCGACGTACTGTTCCCCTTTGGAATATCGAAGTCCTGAAAACTTACCGTCTGCAAAAGCGGAACGAAGCCGACCCCAAATTCAAGGTCGGAGCAGGTTACGAATTGTCGTTGACCGTTACCGTCAGGAATTTAGATACGAAGGCACATAAAATTGCTTATCAACTGGATGGTCCGACCGGGTTGCCTGTGGAAGGAGGCTGGTATGCCCTTAAAATGGGTCCTGAATTCGGATCGTATGGTGTTCGGGACATCGTTGTTCGACTGCACGGCGGCAAAAGTCGGGTCGTTTCCAATAATGTCATTCATATCGATCAGGTTCCTAATCGTTGGGTGAATCCATGGATCGAAATTTCGCCCGATTATATTGGTGTGGACTCCCTCTTCTTCCAGTGTACGCTGATGCCAAACAGACTGGAAACGGAGGAAATGTGGCACAACAAAATTTTTCCGATCAGGGTCGGTACAAAAAATACGGATTGGCGAACGTTAACCAACGTTTCGTTCCGATTGTGGAGCAAACCGGAAGAGTTGCAGCCGAACGAAACAATAGAACATTCTTATAATATCTTTGCCGGTCCAAAGGACACCGCCATTCTTGCGGAGTATGGTCTGGGCGAAACGATTTCCTACGGCTGGTTCTGGTTTGCCGCGCAGCCGCTTTTAGGAATTCTGCATTTCTTTCATTCGCTCGGCATGTCGTATGCGCTGGCAATCATTGCGTTGACGATTTGTGTCCGATTACTTCTGCTTCCGTTGAGTATCAAGCAAGCAATCGGGGCGATCAAGATGCAACAAATTCAGCCGGAATTGAAGGCTCTCGCTGAAAAATACAAGGATGACATGCAGGCACGGTCAAAAGCACAAAGGGAACTGTTCCAAAAGCACGGGTACAATCCTTTGAGCGGTTGTTTGCCGATTTTTTTTCAATTTCCTATTTTCATAGGGCTTTACAAGGCATTATCCATTGATGCAGGATTATACGGCACACCGCTGTTTTCCTCGACGATACGTTGGTGCAGTGACCTTTCCGCACCGGATAGGCTCTACGATTGGAGTAACTTTTGGAATGGACTCGGCTGGTCCAGTTTCAACATGGGGCAGGGACCCATTGCATTGGGACCCTATTTCAATCTGTTACCGATACTGACGATTGCCCTGTTCCTGATTCAGATGATTATCACGATGCCACCGCCGACCGATGATCAGAGCCGGTTGCAACGCAAAATGATGCAGTACATGATGATCTTCATGGGACTGTTGTTTTTCAAGGTACCAAGCGGTTTGTGCTTGTATTGGATCGTTTCAACCGTTTGGGGACTTGTGGAGCGGCGATTCATTCCGAAGGCTCAGACGCAGCCTGCGGACATGACGATTGATGTGAAGCCGACGGAAACGAAAAGACCGACCGAGTCAAAAAAGCCGCCGGTGAAGAGGGGGACAAAAAACCGGAATGAACAAACTCCTCAAAAACCAGAGGGACGGTTTGCCAAGTGGTGGCGTGAGGTACTGGAAAAAGCCGCCGAACAACAAAAGTTGGGACAGGCAAACAAAGATAAAGACAAGAAGAAAAAGAAGAAATAAATGGACAGGGATCACCCGCCAAGCGATGGCAGTGCACTCTCTTTTACTGGTCGTGATTGCCTCATGCACTGACTATTCGGCGTTCGACGCATCTTCGCCTGCGTCCGGTGCATCTTGCTGTTCCGGTGTGTCTTGCTGTTCCGGTGTGTCTTGCTGTTCCGGTGTGTCTTGCTGCACTGCTTTCTCTTTGTACTGTTCTTCTTGTTCGGCGTATTGTTCCGCTTTCTCGATAATGGCATTTGCCGCCTCTTCGGTCAAATCTCCCATCTGCATCAGATCGTTCGGCTCAATAATTGAAAGATCGTCAAAGGACAAAAATCCTTCACCGACAAGGCGATCCGCCAGATCGGGACTGATTCCCTCGATCAAACCATAGCCTTCGACCGCCTTTTCCAAATCGGCTTCCAACTCTTCTCGGGTCATGATTTCCACGTCCCAGCCGACGAGTTTGCTGGCAAGCCGAACATTTTGTCCCTTTCGACCGATTGCCAGCGAACGCTGGTCCTGTTTGACCAGCACGACGGCTCGCCCCAACATGGAGCAAAGAATGACCTCCTCGACCTCGGCAGGGCGCAACGCATTCGGAATGTAAACCTGTAAATCCTGATGCCAGGGGACAACATCGATCCGCTCGTTGTTGAGTTCGTCCGTAACATTTTTGATTCGACTGCCTCTCATTCCGATGCAGGCTCCTACACAGTCGATTCGCTGATCGCTGCTGTACACCGCAATTTTGGTGCGGTAGCCAGGTTCGCGGGCAATGCCCTTGATCTCGATGACCGCATCCTGAATTTCGGGAATTTCTTGCTCGAAAAGCTTCTGGACAAATGCCGGTCGAATGCGGCTCAAAATCACCCGGACTTTTGCCCCTGACTTTTTGACATCCGTAACGATTCCCCGCAATCGGTCGCCGACGTTAAACATTTCTCCCGGTATCCGGTCGCTTCGGGGCAGAACCGCTTCGGCACCCGGTATGGTAACCACAATAGCCCCCGGATCGCGGAAAATTTCGTCGGCATCTTTTCCTCGTCTGGCTCCTTCGATTTTATGAACGAGTCCGACAACCATCTGACCGATCTGGGAACGTTGTTCTTCGTAGATGGAGTCCCGTTCGGCTTCTTTGATCTTCTGGATAATGACCTGTTTGGCACTTTGCGCTCCGATCCGTTCGCCGATTTCTTTGGGGGACACCGGCACACCGTCTTTTGTGCCGCTCACTTCGCCTGTGAGCCGGTCAATGGTGATCTCAATATCGACACCTTCGCCGTACTGTTTTCGTGCCGCCGTTGCAATCGCAGTCTCAACGCCGGTAAAGACGATTTCTTTGTCAATCCGTTTGTCCCGGTGAATTGCATCGACAATTTTCAGTATTTCGCTGGCATTCATTGTATCTTTGGGCGGAACAGGGGTGGTACTGCCCGCAATATCTTCTGATTGTAATCCTCGCCTCGACGAGCGGGATTCTACCACGAACCTGCAAAAAGTCAAGGGTCGCCTAACATCGCCGGTAAATATAAAGTATAATACAGTAACTGGTTAACGGAGCGAGCATCCCGAAACAATAGAGGTCAATGACCGTCCACTCCTTTGAAAAAGCGGTTCAATTGCTGAATGATCGAATCAACTTCGAACACTTGCAGAGTTTTACCTCGCGAGTCCTGGAAGGTCGACTCGACATCTTGCAGCAAATTCTTGCTGCACTGGGCAATCCTGAAACTGCCTATCGGACGGTTCACGTTGCCGGTACCAAAGGGAAAGGTTCGACGTGTATCATGCTGGAATCAATGCTTCTCAAAGAAGGCAGGCACGTTGGACGCTTTACTTCCCCACACCTCTATTCCTTCACGGAGCGGTTGGCAATCGATGGGGTCGCTTGCACTCCCGATGAATTCACAGAGTTGTTTTTTTACGTTTACGAACAAGTTGAGCCGGATATGCTCAAATCGTTGACCTACTTTGAATTGTTGACTCTTTTGGCATCCGTCTATTTTGCCCGGAAAGCAGTTGATGTCGCAATTTTTGAAGTTGGTCTCGGTGGAAGGCTCGACGCAACAAACCTTTGCCGACCCGATGTTTCGATCATTACCAGTATCAGTTATGACCACATCCAGCAGTTGGGTCCCACGCTCGCTGACATTGCGGCAGAAAAAAGCGGTATTATTAGACCCGGCGTTCCTGTCGTAACAACGGTATTACATCCCGAACCTCAAAACGTTATTCGAGACAAGGCACAATCTATCGGTTCGCCGCTTTTTGTCCTCAACGAACATTTTTTCATACATCACAGTAGTTCACCGGAAGCGTCCCAATATGCTTTTCGATATGAGGCATTATTGCCGAAATTTCCGGTCGAGTTGATATTGGACGATATTTCGCTCAAAATGCCGGGAGGACACCAAATCCGCAATGCTTCGGCAGCCATTTCAGCGTTTTTGTTACTTCATCAAGGACAAAATAAGTTTGACACCGAAACAATTCGAGACGGACTGCAAAATTCATTTCTTCCACTTCGCGTGGAAACGATCCGCCAGTCAAAAAAATCGCCGACACTCATTTTCGACGGGGCACACAATCGTTCTTCAATTAAAGCATTCATCAAAACAGTTTTGGAAGTGTTTCCGAATCGGCGGCTTTTATTGGTTTTCGGAATATCACTGGGAAAAGACGTGGAAGGGATGTTCGCCGAAATAAGCGGACGCTTTCACCATATTTTCTTGACGCAGTCTTCTGATACCCGCCGATTTCCGCCGCAAGGCTTACGATCTATCCTTGCATTGAATCCTGATCAATTTCCAGATAAGGAGCAACAAGAGGACGATGGGGATTATTTAGACCCCTCGGTCAGTTTGCGTCCGGACCTTGTTGATAACATAACATTTCCAATCGATATTGATCGGGAGATGGCGCACATTACCGTAGTCGAGAACTGTAAAGACGCATTGAAGCAATGCTTACAAATGGCGAATTCCAAGGATGTGATTTGCATTACGGGGTCTTTGTACCTCACTGCCGAACTGCGGAAGTATTTTTTGGAAAACGGCTAGAGCGTATCAGGAATTGATCTGGACGTTGTTTATTTTGTATCCTGCGTGTCTGAAATAATTTTGGCACTCCTTCGGCGGAAACCGATCGCAGAGTTCTCCCAACTTTTTCCAGAGCGT
>Ga0123353_10000354_pt1 | contig 56099 bp, 45 predicted proteins | sample TergutLab28metaG_3_FD_92763 | JGI IMG/M metagenome (GOLD analysis project Ga0123353, IMG submission 92763) | Labiotermes labralis P3 segment gut microbial communities from Petit-Saut dam, French Guiana - Lab288 P3 | ecosystem: Host-associated > Arthropoda: Insects > Digestive system > Gut ... | reverse complement strand
TTTTTTCGCCCGCACAAGATAAAATTTTGAAAGAATACTCCCGTATTTTAAGAAATTTTAACGCAGTGCGGCGGAAAAAGCGCCAAAAAGACGTGCGCGTGGTTTTTTCAAACACGCCCTAATACATCTAAAATCCCATTATAGCATCGCGCCGCCGCGCGCAAAACCTCCCGCGCCGCGCCCTCAACCCGCACCGGCTTCTGCGTCAGTGCGTTGATCTCCGCGATCAGTCCCTTTACCGCCTCAGCACCGGCAGCCGCAGGCAGCCGTAGCGCGAGAACGTCCGGCCCGTCGTCCAGCGCGTCCATCACGCCGTCGATGATATCGTCCATTCTTCCGGCCGCAAGCTGTGCGGAATCCACGTCAACATATCCGTAAACGATATCTCCGGGCAGCACGACCTCGCGCGCGCTCGCCGCGACCGGGCGAACCGCTTCGCCGCGTGCCGCGGGCGTCATGCCCCTTGTCATCTCCCTGATTTTCGCGATGTATTCCGGCGTCGTGCCGCAGCAGCCGCCAAGTATCGAAACGCCTTTTGCGATAAGCTCCGCGACGCCTTTGGCGTATTCGTCCGCGCCCACGCTGTAGTACACCTCGCCGCCGTGCGTACAGGGCATTCCCGCGTTCGCCTGCACGATCACCGGGACTGTCGCGTACTTGAGCACCGTGTCAGCTACGGGCAGTATCGCGCCGGGAGCCAATGAACAGTTGATGCCCACCGCGTCCGTGCCGAAAGCGCAGAGCGTCGCCGTCGCGGCGGCCGGGTCTGCGCCCAAAAACGTCCGCCCGCTTTCCTCATAGGTCATCGTCACGAACACAGGCAGGTCACAGACGTCCTTGGCCGCTATGAGAGCCGCCTTTGCTTCGAGCAGGTCGGCCATGGTTTCGATGAGGATAAGATCCGCGCCCGCCTGTACGCCTGCCCTGATCTGCTCACCGAATACGCCGAGAGCCGTATCAAAGTCCAGATCGCCCATGGGAGCAAACAGCGCGCCTGTCGGCCCCACGTCGAGGGCAACGTATTTCGCGCCTGACTCCCTGGCCAGCCTGACTCCCGCCGAAACGACTTCGGGCACGGACGCCTTGCCCGCGAGCTTGTACGCGTTCGCGCCGAAAGTGTTCGCCGTCACAACGTTCGCCCCGGCGCGGACATACTCCTCATGCACCGCGCGGACAGTATCGCCGTTTGTGAGGTTCAAAAGCTCGGGCAGTCCCCCGGGCTTCAGGCCGCGCTTTTGGAGCATCGTACCCATCGCGCCGTCGAAAATTAAGAATTCGCCAGAAAAAATCATGGACTCATCTCCTGCAAATTTTTATACTGTTTTAGACCTTTGTGCTGACACAAGATGTTGTTCTATTAAGCGGTTATACCCTTTCGGTGCTTCGCGCCATCTCCCCTTGCAGGAGAGGCAGTGGCTGCCGGCTGCTTAAGCCGCCCCTATAAGGGGAGATGGCACGCAGTGCCGGAGGGGTTGGTAAATTCAAAGTTAATACAAAAATCTAAAAGAGCTAATTTTTATTTTTTTCCTGTGTCCCGGCAACCGTCACGCAAACAACCTCTTTCGCCCTATGCAGCATAAGCATTTTCGCGCACTCGTTCAGCGTCGAGCCGGTCGTCCTGACGTCGTCACACAACAGCACGGTTTTGTCCCTGACACGCTCTGGCTCCGGCACGTCGAACACACCCAACAGGTTACCCATACGGCTCATCCTGCCAAGACCGTGCTGGTTATCGGTGTCGTAGATTTTGCGCAAAAGCGTGTTGTCGGCGCTTATGCCCAGATTCTCCGCGACAGCCTTTGCCAGCAGGAAGCTCTGGTTGTACCCTCTGGCCCGCTCGTTTTTCTTTCGCATGGGAACGCCGCAGACAGTGTCGAAATGTTTACCGGCAAAGGCTTGCTTCACCGCTTGAGCCATCTCCGCGCCCAGGAATTCCGCGTTTTCCCGCGCGCCGTCAAATTTCAGCCGCCGGACGCATTGCTCCGCCGCGCCGGAGTAGTCGAACACACAGACGGCGGCGCAGAAACAGCCGCCTGCGTGATCCGCGGAGCTTTCGTCCGCGCGGGTAAAGTTTTCGGCGCATTCCGGGCAAATCTCAAGTGACGGCACGATCACTCGCCCGCAGCACACGCAACGGCGCGGGAAAAGGATATAGCTTAACCGGCGGAGAAATTCGCGGCGTTGTTTCATCATTTTACCTCAGAGTTCGTAGATTTATTACATACACTATCTCATCTTCAAAATCATTTTTTCCGCCCGCCTTTTCATATACCCTGCAAGCCCGTTTGTTGCCCTTGTCCGTAATAACGAAACATTCTGAATATCCGTTTTCTTTGCTGTAATCCACAACATATTGAAACAACTTACTGCCTATGCCGCTGTTTTGAAAAAGGCTTAATACATCAACTGAATATACAAACAATTGGGGCGCGGCGGTTAACGACATCAACGAATAGCCATATATAAATCCGCACGCTTCATCATGATATTTTGCTATAAACGCAAGATTTTGAGGATGTTCAAGGAAACCCCTCAGCCGCTTCGGGTCAATCCCCAACTCGTCTAAAACAGCGTCCATCAAATAAGCGTTTTCTTTCGTAAGCGCTTCACAATATACATCGCTAATATCCACTGTCCCGTCCCCGTATATCATAATTATAAACAACGTCCGCTTTTCGCGGCGCGTCCCCTTACCTCTCCCAGTCCCTAGAGCCTGTCGCCTTACTCCTGAAGCAAGAAATGCTTCAACGCCGAATACCGCTTCGCCTTTTTGTCATTCCGCGCCATTTCCTCAACCAGCGCGGCGTTCCCCACCATCACGATAATCGACTTCGCCCGCGTGACGGCCGTGTACAGCAGATTACGGTATGTCAGCTGCGGCGGCACTCCGGCCACCGGCATGACGACCGCCGGAAACTCGCTGCCCTGGCTCTTGTGCACCGTGATGGCGTAGGCAAGCTCCAGCTCGCCCGCCGATTCCATAGGGTACTTCGCCTCGCGCTCGTCGAAGCTGATCACCATTGTTGAGTCCGCCATATTTATCTTTTTCAGTACGCCGATGTCGCCGTTGAAAATGCCCGAGCCGCTTTCGCCCTGCCTGTCCCAGTTGATATTATAGTTGTTCTTCGTCTGCATGACCTTGTCGCCCTCGCGGAAAACGCGGCCCTTTGCGTTAATCTCACGCTTTTGGCCGCTTGGCGGATTCAGGCTCGCTTGCAGGATGGCGTTTAAGTTGTTCGAGCCGCATTCGCCCTTGCGCGACGGGCACAGAACCTGTACGTCCTCCATAGGCGAATAGCCGTAGGCCTTAGGCAGCCTGCGCACGCACAGCTCTGTCACGGTCTGCGAGGCGGCGAAAGGGCGGCGTTCCATAAAAAAGAAGTCCTTATCCTTACGGGTAAGGTCGGGAGTTTCGCCCCGGACGATCTTATGCGCGTTTGTCACAATCAGGCTCTCAAGCGCCTGGCGGAACACCTCCGTCAGCCGCACGACGGGCAGCAGGCCCGACCCGATCATGTCATGCAATACGTTGCCCGCGCCCACGGGCGGCAGTTGATCCGAGTCCCCGACCAGCACGAGCCTGCACCCGATGGGCAGGGCTTTCAGCAGACTCGAAAAGACGTAGATGTCCACCATCGACAGCTCGTCCACGATAAGGGCGTTGGCGTCGATGGGATTGCGCTCGTTGCGCTGGAAAGCCGGGCGGTCGCTCTCGTCCCATTCGACCTCGAGCAGGCGGTGAATCGTTTTCGCGTCCCGTCCCGTGACCTCGCTCATGCGCTTCGCCGCGCGTCCTGTCGGAGCCGCCAAAGCGATGTTGAGCTTCTGCTTCTCGAACAGGCTGATGATGCCCTTGAGCGTCGTCGTCTTGCCCGTGCCGGGGCCGCCGGTCAGAATCAGCAAACCCTTCTCGATGGCCGTGCGTATGGCAAGCCGCTGCGTGTCCTCGTACTGTATATTCTCTTTCTGCTCCGTCTGACGTATCTCCTCGTCAAGGGTACCGCGCCCGGCGGGCGGAAAGCGCAGGATCATTTTTATGTGCTCGGCGGCATTTTTTTCCGCGAGGTATATATGCGGCAGAAAAATGAACTCTTTCCCGCCGATCTGTTCCGAAATAACCTGCTTGCGCTCAATCAGCGCGTCAACCGCTTCCTCCACAGCCTTGATGTTCGCGCCGATCATCTCCGCGCAAAGCGGCGTGAGCTTTTCCCGCGGCAGGCAGGTGTGCCCGTTTCCCAGATTGTGCCGGATCACGTGAATCACTCCGGCCATGTCGCGCAGGATCCTGTCAGGCGGAGACGGCATCGCGGCGGCTATTGTGTCGGCGCGGTCAAAGCCGATGCCGATGCTCTCCAGGCACAGGACGTAGGGATTGCGCGTGACGGTATCCACGGCGTCGCGCCCGAACAGCTTGTATACCTTGAGGCACTCATTGGGCGTCATGCCGAAGCGGCTTAAGGCGATCATCACCTCGCGCACGGCGAACTGCTCCTTGAATTTCTGGCTGATGTCCTCGGCTTTCGACAGGGATATCCCCGGTATGGACGCCAGCCTGCGCGGGTCGTTTTCGAGCACGTCAAACGCTTCGTCCCCAAACTTTTCGACGATCCGCAAAGCCGTAGCCGGGCCCACGCCCTTGATGACCCCGGCGGACAGATATTTCAGCAGGTCGGCCGCCGTGTTCGGCAGCTTTTGTTCACAGGTTTCCGCTCTGAACTGCCGCCCGAAAGAGGCGTGGTAGTCCCACCGCCCGGTCAGCCGCAGCTCCTCACCCTGCGTCACAAGCGGGATTACCCCGACAACGGTAACAAGCTCCCCGCCGCTGTTTAAGTCCAGCACGGAGAAGCCTGTTTCCTCCTTGCGGAAAGTCACGTTTTCGACAGTTCCGCAGAGTTCAGTTAGACTTTCGTTTCCGTTCATTGATACCTCAAATGCGCAATTCAAGTTGTTTGACTATAAGTTCCGCCAGCTCATCAGGCCGGCAAATATAACAATTCCTGCTTTCCCTGCAAAAATCCTCGCACGCCCTGCGGTTTTTGTCCGACATGCCGCAGTCCATAACCACGACGGCGCCGTTGTTTCTTTCACAGAGCATATCTATCCTCAGCGCTTCCGAGCAAAGCCGGTTGGTTATGTCGCCCGAGTCGGCTCTGGCGGCGATGACCACCGTGTAACGCTCATTTTTTTTCGGGCTGAGGATTTTCAGGATGGCATAGTACGCGATCGCCACAAACCCGAAAAAAACGAACACCAGGAGTATTCCGCAAACGATCTCTTTCAACATTGCAATCACCCGTTAACCATAGTATGCGGGTGATAAGTTGCAAGTGACAAGTTAAGATTTTGCGCTTGTGTCGCGCTTTTGCCTTACTTTCTTTCGGATTAGAATCGCAGCCATTATTACGGTGGCCGCGAAAACGGCAGCAATGCCGAACAGGGCAAAATAAATCGGGGCAGGGTCCATCGACGACGGAAGCTCGGTGCTTTGAATTATGTCCGCTGTTTGCGAAGAATCATCCGGCTTCGTTGTGCTGTCCCCGCTTGTGAACGCCCCGGTTGCGAGCATGTCCCCGGTCGTAATATCAAAGCTGTAAACGCGATTGTCCCTGGTCGTTACGGTCAGTATGTTCGTTTCCGCATCGAATTCGCGTTTTTCGTTGTCCTCCCACATGATGTGGGACTCTGAAAACAGCCCTTTTGACGCGTCCAGCAACAAGTCGCCGACAGAGTAGCTTTTTATCAGCGAGCCGTTTTTATAGAAACCTATCGCGCGGTCATCGAGGCCGTGCGACCGTGGCGTATGCGCGAAATATGTGCCGTTACTTGAAAAGACGTCGTATCCCAAATAATCATTATCGAATTCATGCAGTTCATCATCAAAATAATATATGTTCTCCGGCGGATTTGTGTTGTAATACAGCCCGGATTTCAGTTGCTCCTCATTTTCCGTTTCCCTCGGCGTTATGAAAAATATTTCCCTGCCATCGGCGTAAATGATTGACCCTGGCTCTTGCCACACGTGGATATCCGCAAATACAGGGACAGCCCCCGAAAAAGCCAGGATACACATGATTGATATACAAAGCAGCAATGATAAAACGGATTTCTTTTTCAAACTTTTCACACTTTCTCATTATATTATGCGGATTCCCGGGCGGATTGAAAGCCATCTACAGCATCGCCTGTTCAAACAGCGGCATAACCCCAAAATTATCCGGCGTGTGCGGCGGCAGCTGATAAAGACAATGCCCGGGAAATTCGTTACCCTCGACCAAAACGGGACCGCCGGGGGTTACGGCAAAGTCCCAGCCCACGTAGCCGACCTCCGGCAGTACCGCGGCGGCGGCTTTCGCGCTTTCCGCGCACCGCTCCCACATGGGAAGCTGAAAGCCGCGAAAAACCGTCCCCGTGACGGGATGCCGCTCAAAAACGACGTTTTCCGCGTTGACCGCGTCGTAAAGCAGCTTGCCCGTTTCAAGGCAGACGCGCGTCATCAGGCCGCCGTTTAAAAAGTTGTCAACCCGGCCGCCGTTGCCCATACGGCACAGCGCGATCACAAGGCTTATTTTGCCGCCATTGTTAATCGTTACCATGCGCAGGGTGTTGATGCTGTTCGGATACAGGCGGTTCATCTCCGGGTGCTGGACGATCAGCTCCTCCACGAGCCCCGTCCCCATGCTTTGCAGATAACGGTACAGCGCCCGGCTGTCCGGGTAATCGGCAGGACGGATCATCTCGACGCCCTTGCCGCACATGCCGTCCCGTGGCTTTGCCACGATTTCGGTCTTGCCGGCTTTCGTCTGCTGTGCGCAGAAATCAGCCAGCTTTCCGCACTCGGCGTCAAAATCAGCATCCGCGCTTTTCGGGTATATTTTCAGCCAATTTCTGTGTAAAAATGATGAAAACATATCGTTGAATTCGTCTTTATTTACAAAAATATGACGCAAATCCTTATCGTTGAAACGTGCGACCAGCTTGTCGTTTATCCCGCGCGTCACGTATGTTTTGCGCTGTTTCGAGTTGGCGCGCTCCATCGCGAACAGCTCATAGTCGGTGTAACCCGCCTGATAGCGCAGACCGCACCAGCCCATGTCCAGCATGACCAGGTACTTATTTTTGCCGCTGCGGTCTGACACCTTTTGCGCCAAATGTAAGATGTTTCCGAAGTCCATTTCGCGGGCGCGGCTTGCGATGTATTTGAGTTTTCCCATGGCGATTTACCTCTTTGTTTGGTACTTGTGGGTTTGCGGTCGGGGATGGAACCCCGACCCTGCGTAAATTGTGCATTGCGGGACGCCGAGGACGCCGTCCCCTACAATTTGGTACCGTGAAATGCCTGTCTTTGCGAAGCACGTTGCCTGACCACATCTACCGTCTACCGTCTAGAATCTAGAGTCTAGAATGGAATGAGCCGTCCTGTAAGCCGGGTTCTGTCATTGAAGGCAATCATCTTTCTACGTCCGCTGTTGCCAACGGACTTTAGCCATCCGTCGGGGAAAACGCCGAGCAAGCGCACAGTCTTTCGACTGATCCCCGGTCGATGTTGCTCCGGATAGGGTTTGCAGGGCCGCGCGGTTCCCCGCGCGCCGGTGAGCTCTTACCTCGCCTTTCCACCCTTACCATGCTAGACGCTAGATACTAGACGGTAGATTGTAGACGTGCTGTCGGCAAACCTCATCAATAAAGTCACGGCATCTACAATTTACTGTCTAGCATCTAGAATCTAGCAGGCGGTATATCTCTGTTGCACTTTCCCTAAGGTCACCCTCGGCGGCCGTTAGCCGTTATCCCGCTCTGCGGAGCCCGGACTTTCCTCACGCGCCAAACTGTGACGTTTTGCGCCTGCGACTGCCCGGACGACTCACTCCAATTGTCTATTTTAATTCAAACCGGCCCATATGTCAAACATTAAAGCGAATTTTCAAAAAAATTTCTCCGCGAATCAAAAAAATTCGCGTTTTTACTTGTTTATTTTGTCCGAATAGGGTATGATTATTTTTATATTATAGTGGGGAGTTAACGTAAAAGATACACTTTCATGTCCTGTTTGTACCGCTGAGTGTTTCACGCTGATTACAAATACGCCGCACGAATGCGGACGCCGAATAAATTCGGCGGGATGGAGGTTATGTTTCAAGCGATGGATGACGTCTATATTTCAAATCAAAAAAATAATCAATATTCCGATTTCTATTCCGATTCCAGCCGTGACCCGCAGCGGGAACCGGAGCATGACGGCAATCAAAGGCCGCGCAAAAAAAAGAAAAAGCGTTCGCTGCTCAAGTTTTTAATGTCGGTTCTGCTCGTTTTAGCGGTCATTTTCGCCATCGGCTACGCGTTCGTGTTCTCCATGATGCTGAAAATCGACTACAATGAGTCCGGCCATAAAAACAACGTCTACGTCAACAGCTCGGATCTCATGTCCGGCGTCGGCGTCCAGAACATCCTGCTCATCGGGGTGGACGCCAGGCCCGGCGAAACCGTATCGCGCTCCGACACGATGATGCTTTTGTCCATCGATAAGACGCGGCGCAAGATCAAGCTGACCTCTTTTCTCCGTGATACCTGGGTCGATATCCCCGGTCACTACTACGCTAAACTGAATGCGTCCTGCGCCCTGGGCGGCGCGCAGCTCGTGATGGACACGATAGAATACAACTTTAACATCAAGATCGACAACTATATGCTGGTCAACTTCGAGGTGTTCAAGTCCGTTGTGAACAGGCTTGGCGGCGTGGAGGTGGATATCACTGAAAAAGAGGCGCGGTATCTGCGCAACGTCGTGCATTTAACCACGATCAAGGCCGGGCAGAACGTCCATCTCAACGGCAACCAGGCGCTGTGGTACTGCCGTATCCGATATCTCGACGACGATTTTATGCGGACCTCCCGCCAGCGCAAGGTGATCTCCTCCATACTGGGCAAGGCGCGTAAAACGAACGTCCTTGAGCTGATGAGGATCACGAACGACTCGCTGCCGGAGATAGAGTCCGACATGAGCGCCGTCACGCTGACCAACCTCGCCATGGGCGCGTCCTTGATGTACCTGAGTTTCGACATTGAGACGCAGCAAATACCTGCCGATAACACCTGGAAAAACGGCAAAAAAAGCGGCCAGGACGTTCTTATCGCTAATTTCGGTGAAAACAGGGAGGTTTTGAAAGCGTTTTTGTACAGCAATTAAGCAAATTTAACGAAGAGTGGTATAAAAATTCAAACGCATAAATTGTTGATAATCAATAAAATACGATATATAAGGGGAACAAAACTATGCAATACAACAAATTCCACTCCACAACACAGGGTGAGCTCAACATCCCGATCCTGAGCATGGGATGTATGCGCCTCCCAGTCAAGACGCCCGGCGGCGAGGATATCGACTATGACCGCGCGCAGGAGATCTTTGACTACGCGATGGCCAACGGCGTCAACTACTTCGACACAGCCGCCGGATACCACTCGGAGGGCTCGGAGCCATTCGTTGGGCACGCGCTGGAGAAGTATCCGCGCGAGTCGTACTATTTGGCGACGAAGCTGTCCGCCTGGTACATAGCCGACGGCGAAACGTCTATCGACGAATTCTTCGCCGGTCAGCAAAAACGCCTGAAAACGGACTGGTTCGACTTCTATTTGGTGCACTGCATAAACGATTTCGTCGCCAAGGTCATGGAGGAAAGAGACGTTTACGACACGCTTGTCCGCTATAAAAAAGAGGGCAGGATCAAAAATCTCGGCTTCTCTTTCCACGGCAGCCTGGATCTGCTTTCGGAGGTCGTATCAAAGTATGAGTGGGACTTCGCGCAGATTCAGTTCAATTACCTCGACGCGGAGTACGGCGACGCGATGAAAGAGTACGAGATCATCCATAACGCCGGGATTCCGATCATCGTCATGGAGCCGGTGCGCGGCGGCGCTTTGGCCAACCTCTGCCAAAAATCCAACGGCATACTCAGGGCGGCTGAGCCGAACAGCAGCGTTGCGTCCTGGGCGATCCGTTACGCGGCGTCTTTCCCGGGCGTGTTTACCGTACTCAGCGGCATGTCGAGCCTTGAGCAGATCACGGATAACATCAAAACCATGTCCGATTTCAAGCCCCTTGGCGACAGCCAGATGGCCGCGCTGAAAAAGGCCGCCGCCGCATTCAAGGAGTTTTACAACGTGCCATGCACCTCGTGCAAATACTGCATGGACACGTGTCCCTCGAAGATCAACGTGCCGGAGCTTATTAAGTTGCACAGTAGCTACAAGTTGCATAAAGATGAACATGAGTACAAGCGTAAATATATGAAAATAGACGAAGAGAAGCGTGCCGAAGCCTGTATCAGTTGTACGTCGTGCGAGGATAAGTGCCCGCAGAATATTCTGATTACGGATATTATGGACGAGATGAAGGAATTGAATGCCAAATTGGGGATTTAGTTATGAGTAAACTTCGCACCCGCTGGTTCGGCCAAATCGACCGCGCTAACCCGCTGCCCGAATACCCGCGCCCGCAGCTTGTCCGCGGCGAATGGCAGTGTCTCAACGGCGTTTTCGATTACTGCATAACTGATCTCTCCGCCGCCGCGCCCAGCCGGTACGACGGCGAAATCGTTGTGCCGTTTTCCATCGAGACGGAGCTGTCCGGCGTGGAAAAACCGCTGCTGCCCACGCAGGCGCTGTGGTACAGGAAGCGTTTCTTGCTTGACAAAAGCTTCCAAAACAGGCGCTGCATTCTGCATTTCGGCGCGGTGGACTGGCAGTGCACGGTCTTTGTTAACGGCCGCGAGGCCGGTTCGCACACAGGCGGCTACTGCCCGTTTTCTTTCGACATCACGGGCTTTCTGCGGGACGGCGAAAACGAGCTGACCGTCCGCGTATACGACCCCACGGACGCGGGCTGGCAGCAGCGCGGCAAGCAGGTCCTGAAGCCCGGGGGCCTTTGGTACACCGCCACCTCCGGGATTTGGCAGACGGTCTGGCTTGAACCGGTCAGCCGCGAGGCGTACATAGAAAAACTGTGCCTGACGCCTGACTACGACGGTTCGAAGATCAACATCAAAACAACATTGTCGGCGGAAAGCGCGGATATTTGTCTAAAAGCCACAGTTTATAGTGGAGACACAAAGATATTTTATGATAATATACACATCAATGCCGACATTTTGATTCCGGACTTTACGCCGTGGAGTCCCGAAAACCCTTTCCTGTACGCTCTTACATTGGAGGTGTACAGAGGCGGGGAGCTGTGCGATACGGTGAAAAGTTATTTCGGAATGCGCAAATACAGCATCAGCCGCGACAAAAACGGCGTGCCGCGCCTGTTTCTGAACAACGAACCGTATTTCCAGCGCGGACTCCTCGATCAGGGCTATTTCTGCGAGGGCGGGCTGACTCCGCCCTGCGACGAAGCGATGATTTACGACATAGAGTCCATGAAAGAGTTGGGCTTTAATATGCTTCGTAAGCATATTAAAGTGGAACCAGCCCGCTGGTATTACCACTGTGACCGACTCGGCATGATCGTTTGGCAGGATATGGTAAGCGGCGGGGCGCACATCGGAAATTTCTTGGCAGGCGTTTTGCCGATTTTGGGAATCCACGTCAAGGACGACAAATACAAGCTGTTCAGCCGCGAAAAAGGGGAGTGGCGCGAAAATTTCCGCGCGGAGCTGTTCGGCATGATGGACGCGCTGCACAACGCCGTGTCGATCTACTGCTGGGTGCCGTTCAACGAGGGCTGGGGGCAGTTTGACGCACGGGAGATCGCCGAACAGGTCAAAGAGCGCGACCCGAGCCGAATCGTCGATCACGCGAGCGGCTGGCATGACCAAAAAGGCCCTGATCTGCGCAGCACGCACAGGTACATTTTACCAATTCTCACACCAAAAGCTGACGGCCGGCCGTGGGTCATCAGCGAATTTGGCGGCTACAGTCAGGTCATCGGCGGCCACGCGTGGGACGAGCGCCGGAGCTTTGGCTACGTCATGTACAGGGGCCGCGAGACGCTGACGCGTGCGTATAAGCGCCTGATCGAGCGGCAGATTATGCCAAAAATCGGCAGGAGACTCAGCGCGTTTGTGTACACTCAGCTGACGGACGTGGAGCTTGAGGTGAACGGTATTCTGACATATAATCGTGAAATGATAAAAATCGACCCTGAAACGGTTAAAAGTCTCAATGATAAAATGAAATATTAACAAAAATTTAACAATCACAGAGCTTAAAAGAGGTAAAATATTATTTTAAGAGGGGGGAGCTGCCGTGTTCAGAATCGTTTTGTTTGAGCCTCGTTACCGCGACGACGCGATTTTCTGCGTGCTCGCGGGCAAGGACGCTTTGGGCAGGGTTCCGAACCTGAATGAGGATTTGCTCGACATACAGAAGAATTATCTTGACCCCGGCGATATGTTCTGGGTCGCGCTGGATGAAAACGACCGCGTCATCGGTACCTTGGGCGTCCAGACAGTTTCGCCGGCGGACATGTGGCTCAGGCGGCTGTTTATCAAGCCGCAAAATAAACGGACGGGCGTCGGCAGCGCGTTGTTTTCATACGCCGAAGCCTTTGCCCGTTCCAAAAATATTTGTACAATACATACAAAATTTGCATATGATTATAGTGAAGCTGCACAATTTTATCCGTCGCAGGGGTTTGTGGAAGTTGAGCCGTGTGACGGGTGTAGGCATTTTGTGAAGCATCTCTAAAAAACATCAGATTATACCGCGGACGAAAACTTTGTTTTTGTTAGCGTTTGTAATACAATAATAACTGAAAGGACTGAGTAAAATGAAACATACATATTGTAAAGTCATCACCAAAAACGGGAGGGTGACTATATTTTAGCCCTCCCAAGTCTGGAGGAAATTACCTTGAACAAAAAGTTCATCATCAAGCACTGGTACGCCAGTGCGTACGAGCAATTTGAAAATCAGACAAACGACGTTGAATTTCTCCTGGGCGTCTTGCGCGAACAGACGGACGGTACGCCGCAAAATATTCTGGAAGCCGCGTGCGGCGGCGGACGGATCGCCGTGCCGCTCGCGCAGGCGGGACACGACGTCACCGGGTTCGATGCGGATGAGCACATGCTGCTGCGCTGTTACCGCAAAATGAGCGGCCTGCCGAATATTACCTGTTATCAGGCCGACGCGCTTGAGGCCGACTGGGGCACGGGTTTTGACGTCGTCGTCTTGGCCGGAAACATCCTCATCAACATCGAAACCGGCATGGATTACAAAAAGGCGCAGGAGATTTTCATCCGCAAAGCGGCCGCCGCGCTTCGATCAGGCGGATATCTGTACATGGATTATGACCAACATTCAGACGCGTCGGCGGTCAAGTTCTTCAACCGTTTAGGCGAAAGCAGTTGTTGTTTTAAAGGGACTCTCGCCGACGATCTGGGGACGAGCGGAAAAATTGTGAGCTACGGCAATATTTATAATCCCGTGACACAAATTTGCGTATGGAACAATCACATGGATTTAACGGCCAACAATGGGGAGCGCATCGTGGAGTCAACGACGGGTCATAAGCACATCCCGTCGCTGACGCAGGTCTGCGGCTGGCTCGCTGACGCGGGACTCACCGTAGAGAAAACCTACAAAAACTATACCGGCAGGCCCTTGGATGAGCATGACAAAAAGTTCGCGAGGGCGACGATTTGGGCCAAAAAAACGTAACATAGCGTAACACAAAAATACTGAACACAGATCATTATGCCTTTGATCTGTGTTCAGTATAACAAAAAGCTATTTACTGCTAATCCTTGATCCCATTCAGTTTTTTGAAGTTTGCCTTATTCGCTTTATACAGCTTTTTATATACCGCGAATGTCTCGTCATAAACCGCCTTATTCGCCGTATTCGGGCTGAACGTCTTGTCGGCCCTGATAAGCTTCTTGCAGTCGGCGACGCTGCCGATCACGCCGAGTCCCACCGCCACCAATACGGCCGCGCCGACCGAACCGGCAGTCTGCGGGCTTTTGACCGTTTCGACGACGCGTCCGGTGCAGTCCGACAAAATCTGGCATATCAGGTCGGATACCGCGCCGCCACCTGCGAATCTGACGACCTCCGATGTTTTCACTTTCTTCTCCTGCGTCTCGATAAACCAGCGCAGGTGGTAGCACACACCCTCAACGACCGCGCGGGTCAGCTCCTTTTCGTTCGTCTCAAGGCTTATGTTGAAGAACATGCCGCGGGCCTCCGGCGCTTCGAAAGGACAGCGGTTGCCGTGAAGCCACGGCGTGAATATGACGCGGCCGCTGCCCACGGCTGCCTCGCTTGCTTTCTGCGTCATTCTGCTGTACATTTTATCGACTTCCGTCGGCTCAATGCCGCGAATCTCGTTGAGTACGATTTTATCGCGTGCCCACTCAAGGCACTTTCCGGCCGTTTCCAGCTCGGCAAAGTAGTTGAATCTGTCTTTCTGCGCGCCGACGATCGCCGCGATCATCGCGCCCGCGTCCACAATGCTTTTATCGACGACCGTGCCGACCCAGCCCGACGTTCCCCAGTAGACATGCGTGTCGTTCATCGCGACGGCCCCCGCGCCGATGCCGATCAGCGAAGCGTCGCCGCCGCCGCCGAACACCGGGATTCCCGGCGCAAGCCCCAAATCGTCAGCGGCTTTTTTGGTCAGCTTGCCGGCCTGCTCGTCGCACCCGATGATGCGCGGCAGGTGATCGGGGTTGACGCCCAGCAGCTTGCACATGTCCGCGCTGAATCCCTCTTTGCCCTTGCGGATATCGTAGATGAGCGCGGCGAAAGCGGAGTCAGGTGTTGCGATAAACTCGCCCGTCATGCGGCAGATCATGCTTTCTTTCACGTCGAGCCACTTATATGTACGGGAAAAATTATGAGGTTCATTTTCCTCGACCCACTTGTACTTCCACACGGGATCCTTGACGCTTGCCGCCACAGCACCCGTGATACGCAGTGATTTCAGCAGCTTGACGACGTTCGCCCCGGCGATTTGCAGGCCGTAAGCCAGTCCCTTGTCGAGCTGGGACTGCGCCCGCTGATCCATGTAGCTCATGGCGCGGCGCACGGGAACGCCGTCCCTGTCAACCAGCACGAGGCCCTGCATCTGTGAGCAAAACGATATCCCGTCGATCGTTTCGGGCGAAACGCCGCTTGATTCAAGAATGCCGCGCGTCGTTTCGCGCATGGCGTTCCACCAGTCGTCCGGCTCCTGCTCCACGCCGCCGTTCGGCAAAACGTACAGCTCATAACCGGCCGACGCGCTTTTTAGCAGCTCGATGCTTTCCCCGATGCCGAACAGGCAGGTTTTTACGCCCGTCGTGCCGATGTCGTAGGACAAAACCTTGATTGATTTTTTCATAGTGTAAAACACCCCTCGTTTTTTATCAATATCAATAACTTAAAATTTTACGGATTTAACCAGAGGTTAAAAAAGATAAATGCGGATTACGGGTTGAATAATGGGTAAACATGACAGATATAGGGTAAGAACCGGGATTCACAAATTAGAAAAAGCCGTCTGAGCGGGTCTTTTTCCGTCCCGCTTCGGCAAATTTCCTTACCAATAAACAATATTGCCTGCGTAAATTTGTCTTGCGGGACGAAAAAATCCCTCACTCATACGACTTTTCCATTTGTGAATCCCGGTTCTAAAGTTTACGTCATTGCGAGCGCGAAGAAACGTTGAGTAATAACAATGTTTATGCGCGAAGCAATCCAGCTGGCAAATGGTTGAGAAAACAGAAGTAATCAGGCAACGCAAGATAAAGTTGCATAACTGGATTGCTTCGCGCGCCAACCCGGTTATAAAAGAACGTTTCTCTGCGCTCGCAATGACGCCTGACTTTTACCTGTTTTCTATTTTGTCAACCCATGATTCGCATTATAACATAAAAAAACAATTCTATCAACAATAATTTAGGAGGGCACAAAAAATGGACACACGCTTCTCAATCTCAACATACCCCGACGCGAGACAGGTTGACAGGCAGCTTACCGCGCTGATCAAGCAGCCGATCTACTCAATAGGTGCCAGCGCCCTGGCGAAGTACGAGGACGAATACTTCGAGGGGAAATGCCAGAAGAGCAAGGTCATGATCGAAGAGGCAAAGCAGATCATTCCCGGCGGCGTACAGCACAACCTGGCGTTCAACCACCCGTTCCCGCTGGTGTTCACCAAAGCGGAGGGCGCGTACCTTTACGACATCGACGGAAACACCTACTACGATTTTTTGCAGGCAGGCGGCCCCACGGTGCTGGGAAGCAACCCGTCCGCCGTGCGCGAAAAGGTCATTGACCTGCTCAACGATTGCGGCCCGTCCACGGGTCTGTTCCACGAGTACGAGTACAAGCTGGCGAAAAAGGTCGCGGACAGCATTGAATCGGTGGACATGTTCCGCATGTTAGGCTCGGGGACTGAGTCCTGCATGGCCGCCATCAGAGTCGCCCGTATCGCCACGAAGAAAAAGAACATCATTAAGATGGGCGGCGCGTACCACGGCTGGAGCGATCAGCTCGGCTACGGCATCCGCATCCCCGGCTCGAAGTTCACGCAGGCCAGCGGCGTTCCGCTGTTCGTATTCAAGCACACGCAGGAGTTCTTCCCCAACGATCTTTGCGACCTTGAGCGCAAGCTCAGGAAGAACCAGCTCACGGGCGGCACCGCGGCCGTCATGATTGAGCCGGTCGGCCCCGAAAGTGGCACGCGCCCGCTGGACATCGACTTCAACAAAGGCGTCGAGAAGCTTTGCCGCAAGTACGGCGCGCTGTTGATTTTCGACGAGGTAGTGACGGCGTTCCGCATCGGCATGTCGGGCGCGCAGGGCTACTTCGGCGTATCGCCCGACCTCACCATCTTCGGCAAGGTCATCGCGGGCGGCTATCCGGGCGCGGGCGGCATCGGCGGCAAGCGCGAGTACATGAAATACCTCGGCGCGGGACTTGACGGCAGCACCAAGATCAAAAAGGCGTTCATGGGCGGCACGATGGCGGCCACGCCTGTCTCCTGCGTCGCGGGATACCATACCCTATGCGAGATTGAGCGCACGAACGCGTGCCAGGTTTCCGGGCAGATGGGCGACAGGATGACCCAGGGACTTCAGCAGCTTATACAAAAATACAAGCTTCCGTTTGTGGCATATAACCAAGGTTCCATCTGCCACCTTGCGACGGTGGGCACCATGCACTTTGCCATTAACTGGAAAAAGCCGTGGAGTATCCCGGGCGTGCTCAACGCGACATCCGTCCGCAAAAAGGAAATGGAGCATATGGGCGCGGCGTACATGGCCGAGGGGCTTGTGACGCTGGCGGGCAGTCGGCTTTACACGAGCGCGGCGTATACGGATGACATGATTGACGATGCGCTGGCACGGTTTGATCGGGTGTTTGAGAATGTGGAACTTATTCCGGAAGCAAAGAAAGAATAGTTCTTACGGAGAAACTTTATCCCTCTAAAAACGTAGGGCGTGACGCCCTCGGCACGCCGCAAACCGTATAAAAGCTCGGATCGCCGGGGCGTCAATCCCTACAAAATAAAAAAAGCGGTGATTTTGTGCAAGAGCTCAACTACGCCGACCTGGCGTCTGAAATCGAGGAAAGGCTGCGAACCGAAAAAGAAATCGTGCTTTCCACCTGCGCGGACGATGTGCCATATAAACGATGGGCTGGCCGTGCTGCTTTCTACCGATCGCCAAAGCCTTAAGGCCGAACAGATGTGCCAAAATTCCAGCATCGCCCTGACCATAGGCAACATGACGATCGAAGCGGAAGCGGAGCTGTTTGGGCATCCGAAAGGTCATGCTCTGTTCGTGCGGGAATATCCCAAAAAGTTCCCGCATCTCGGCGCCGCTTACCCTGAAACGCCCGACGATCTGTTGGTGATCGCACACGCGGAGAAGATTCAACTGTTCAAATATCTCGGCAAAGCTTGTTGGGATGTTTTGGAGCCGGAAAACAAACGCGCGTACCGCATATAATTTGCAGAACCCAATGAAAGATATGGTGAATAAAATGGATATCCAATCCGCAAAAAAAAGCGTGATCGAAGCCGGCAAAATTCTGCTGAGTACCGGCCTGATCGCGCGTACCTGGGGCAACATCAGCTGCCGTCTTGACGACGCGCAATTCGTCATTACCCCCTCGGGCCGTGCCTACGACAGCCTGACGCCCGACGACATCGTAACCGTCGGCATAAGCGACGCGAGCTATGAGGGCGACGTGAAGCCGTCGTCCGAAAGGGGCATCCACGCGGCGTGCTACCGTATGCGCCCCGATGTAAATTTCGTCATCCATACCCACCAGACGAACGCGTCGGTCATGAGCGTGCTGTCGATGGACCTGATCGTTAAATCGAGCGAATTCGTGAATCTGCTGGGAGATTCGGTTCCGCTGGCGAAGTACGGGCTTCCCGGCACCAAAAAGCTGTGCAAAGGTGTATGCGAGGCGATAGAGCGCGGCAAATCCGACGCGATTATCATGGCGCATCACGGCGCGCTGTGCATGGGAGGGGACTTCAGCACCGCGTTCCAGACCGCGCTGACCCTTGAGCGTGCGAGCGAGGAGCATTTTAAGGGCGCCGCCGCCGATTACGCAGGCGATACCGCCAGCAGCGAGCGCACGCCGGACGGCTTTACGATGCTCACGGATAAGCCGCTGGACGGCTCGCGCGAGACGCAGATCCACGGCGTGATTTACGGCGCGAGGCCTGACGTGAATTACATCATCCACAGCGCGGACGGCTACGCGGTCAAGTGTTCGGCGGGCAAAAAGCCCATGAAGCCGATGCTGGACGATTTCGCGCAGCTCCTTGGACGCAACGTGAAGATCGCGAAAGACAGGGACCGGGATATCGCCAAAAAGACAAAGGGACGCAACGCCGTTTTTGTCAGGAATAGCGGCGCGTATTGCTATGCCTCAGCGAAAAGCGATGCCGAGGCAGCCGAGATGATCATGCGCAAGGGCTGCAAAACGCAGGTGGAGGCTTCGCTTTTAGGGAACCCAAAAACGATCAGTGCGGTGGAATCGGCGCTGATGCGGCTTATTTACCTCAAGAAATATTCGAAGAAAATCTGAACCAAATACAGAAGAAACGGGACGGCTTTCATGCCGTCCCGTACATTTTTCATAAACCGTCCCTAACCCCCGATCCCTCGCAAGCAAAGCGTTTCTCCGTCCAGCGCGGTAAACGTCCCGTCTTTCTCAGTAAACGCGCGGCACGGTATGAACAAATCCGCCTTTCCCTCCGGCACTACGCCCATCACAGCAGTAAACTCCGCGTCCGGCACGAAAGTCCCGCCGCCGACCACTAAAACCGCCTTGAGCCGCCCAAGTCCAGCCGCCGCGGCAGGCTTCACCCCGGCCTCTTTCATGCCGCCCGCGTTCGCGCCGTGATGTATGCCCGCGCCGAAAAGCCTTTCCAGCGATGAAAAATCGGCATAGCTCACACGCGCCTTTGGCCGCCCCGCGTTATAAATGTTAGCCGTACCCACCTCTTCCGCGAAAGCCTTGGCATCGGCGATCTCCTCGTTCGTGAGATTTTCACTGAGCAGAATGGCGACAGATTCAGTGCCGTGGCTGTTTATAGCGTCGGCAAACTTTTCACGCAGGAGCTTTGACGCCTCATCGAAAGTCAGCGTCGTGCTTACCGCCGGAACACAGGGACGGACAGCTTTGTCCGCCTGCGAATCTTTTTGTCTGAGTAGGGGAGCGTGGGGCCTGTCCGGGCTATTCGCCTGCCCGAAGCCGAAACGCCCCTCCGCGCAGAGGATACCGTCCTCGCCGTACGGTTCGGCCCTCGTCACGGTATGGCCGGCGTGATAGACATTCATCTTGCAGCCCGCGCCGCAACCGTCGCATACCGTTTGGGTGACGTTTTCCTCCAGCGGCACGTTTTTCATGTGGGGCGTGCGCTCCATAAGCGCCCCGGTCGGGCAGAGCAGCGCGCACTGCCCGCACGCGATGCACTTGCTCGACTCAAGGCTGTTGTAAAATTCAGGTGAGACCACCGTTTCAAAGCCGCGCCCGGCGAGTCCCAAGGCCGTGACGTTCATGCGCTCGCCGCAGACGCGCACGCACAGTCCGCACAGTATGCACTTGTTCTTGTCGTGGATGAGGTACGGGTGCGAGAAATCCTTTTGTTCTTTCGGTTTCTCGCCCGCGTATGGCGTCGGATCCGCGCCGTATTCCCGCGCGAAACGCAGCAGGCGGCAGTTGAAATAGTCGAGGCAGCCGCATTCCAGGCAACGGGAGCCTTCGTGTACGGCTTTGTCCCGTGAAAGGCAGGAGGTGACCTCGTCAAAGCTGTGCTTGCGGACGTCCGGCGGCAGGCACTCGAACTCAGCCCGCGCGTCGGGAAGCCTGTCCGTGAAATCCTCCGCGCTGACTTCGCTTTCCACTAAAAACGGCGCCGTATATTGAACCTCGTTGCCCTTTAGGAATTCGTCAACCACATACGCGCACTTGTGAGCCTCGCCTATGGCTGAAATCGCGATGTCCGCGCCCTTATTCGTGGCGTCGCCGACGGCGAAAACGCCGCTGAGGTTTGTGCGGAAGCTCTTTTCATCCGCGGCGACGGTTCCGCGCCGGGTCAGCCCGACGCCGTCAAGCCCGCCGGCGTCCAGATACTGCCCGATGGCCATGATAACGCTGTCAAGCTCTATGGTTTCAAACGCGCCGTCTATCGGCACGGGTGATCTGCGTCCGCTCAAGTCAGGCTCGCCCAACTCCATTTTTTGCAGCTTCATGCCGCTGACCCGCCCGTTATCCGATCGTATTTCCACGGGATTCGTCAGGAATTTATAGACCACGCCCTCCTCCTCGGCCTCGTCGATCTCAATTTTCTCGGCTGGCATTTCGTCACGGGTGCGGCGGTAGATGACATAGACCTCCTCCGCGCCGAGCCGCACGGCGGTCCGGCATGCGTCCATAGCGGTATTGCCGCCGCCGCAAACGCCCACCCGCTTGCCGATATTCGGGACATTGCCCAATATAACCTCGCGCAGGAAATCAATGCCGCCGAAAACGCCGTCCAAATCCTCGCCGGGGACATTCATTTTGCCGCTTGTCCACGCGCCGACGGCCAAAATCACGGCGTCGCTCCCGCTTCTCAAGTCCGCAAGAGTTACGTCACGGCCCAGCTTTATGTTGTTTTTGAAAGTAACGCCCAGCCGCCTGATCAGCGCGATTTCCCTGTCAAGCACATTTTTTGGCAATCTGTACTCGGGTATGCCGTAGCGAAGCATCCCGCCCATGTCGGGCATCATGTCATACACCGTGACCGCGTGGCCGAAAAGCCGCAGATAGTACGCCGCCGACAGTCCGCCCGGCCCGCCGCCGACAACCGTGGCGCTCTTGCCGCTGTCGGGCGCTGTTTTTGGCATGTAGGGACTTTCGCTGAACAGGTCGGCGTCGGCCGCGAAGCGCTTCAAAGCGGCGATAGAGACCGGCTCCTCCACGAGCTTCCGGCGGCAGGCCGTCTCGCACGGGTGCGGGCAGATTCGGCCTATGGCGGCGGGCAGCGGAATTTTCTCCTTGATCAGGCGCAGGGCCTGTTCATGCTCGCCGTTCGCGATAAGCCCGGCATAGCCCTGACAGTCGGTCCCGGCGGGACAGGCCAGGGAGCAGGGGGCCTTGCAGTCGCCGGTGTGGTCGGACAGCAGCATGTCAAGCGAAAATTTACGCGCGCGGTCAATGCGTTCGGAGCGTGTTTTGATTACCATGCCGTCGGACGCTTTCGTTGCGCAGGCCCGCAGCAGCTTAGGCACGCCCTCGGCCTCCACAACGCAGATCCCGCACGCGCCGTAGACCTCCACGCGCCCGTCGTGACACAGCGTCGGTATCCCGATGCCGCCCAAATCCGCCGCCCCGAGGATCGTCACGCCGCTTTGGGCGGTGATTTTTTTGCCGTCGATGGTCAATGTGATGTTGTCGTTCATTAAATTAATATCCTTTCGACATAATTTTTTCAAAAAAGACTTGCATTCTTGCCAACTTTTTGGTAAAATGTCTGTGAGTAAAAAAATAAACACGGAGGGTACGCTATGTTTCCAATTCTTACTTATTTTAGGACGCTCGTTATGCTTTTCATGTCCCTGCTGCTTCCGGCAGCCGTGCAGGCTGACAGGAAGTCCGATCTTCCCGCTTTTGACACTGTCGCCTACAGCGAAGTGATGGAAGCCGCGATTCAGGGTGTACAGAAAGCGACGTTCGGCCTTGCTCCCTTGCCGCGCTGCAACTTCACCTATGATGAAAGAATGGGCTTTCTGATGGATGGCATTGAAGAATCATCCAGCCTTTCATTCCCGGCGGTGGTAGGTTCGCTCCCCGATATTTTCTATCCGCTTCGTCCCTTGGCGCGGCTGTTCCAAAGTCCGATTTCACAGACGCAGGCCGCGCTCAATACGAAATCCCTGGAACTCAGCGAGTCAAACAACGCCTTGAGTGGCTTTCTTCGGCTGATTTCCGTTACGATGGGGCTGGCGCAAGAGGTCAATTTGTCTTTAGAACCGATTGATGAGCCGGACCTGTACGAAATCATCTGCACTGTCACTTACTTCGACGGACGGGTTGATACAATGCACTCCGGCATTCATTACAATGAAAAGACCGAGCAGCTTTACGGCAGCGGCGGCAACGGCTTGATGGGCCTCGGCTACGACTACGACGCGAAAAATAAGACGGTATATACCACGCCCAACACATGGCACGACGTATTTGGCTATAACGTGATTTACGACTTTTTGGGCAGCAGCGAATTCGGCATGTTCCTTTTCGATACCAGACGCATTCCTTTCCATTATAAAGGGGAGGACTGGCAGATTCAGATATGGAAAGGCCGCTACTCTCTTGCGGGCGCGGGCGGCGAGATAGGCGTCTACAAAAAGCCTGTCAGCCAACTGGACGGATTTTATAACTGTGTGGGGAAAGAGGATTATCTTTCCATATCCATGCGGATTTCACGCGGAGACAGGGTCTTTGTGGACCGTCCCGCGCATGAAAACTGGTGGGTTACCGGGTTTAACCTGACGGATCGGTATTACAGGCCGGAACAGCTGACGCTGGAAAGCGACATTACGCTGAAAGACCAAGATATGCTGAAAGCTTTCTGCGATTCGCTGGATAAGCATAAGGATATCACTTATACGGTGGACGGGCTGACAGTCAATCTTGTTTGGTAGACAAGGAATAAAGTTTTGTTTGGGGACGGCTTTTATGGCCGTCCCTTTTGTTTTATGCTGTTTTAGACTTTTTATGAGGTGAGTTTTTTCAAAATTCCGCATTATCGCTTGACAACCGCCCCGAATCTGCAAACTTCCTCGCACCGCCCGCACTTGATGCACAGCTCCGCGTCGATCACATGCGCGGCCTTGCGCTCGCCGTTAATTGCGTTCGCCGGGCACTTTTTCACGCAAGCCGTACATCCCGTGCACGTCCCGGGATCAATGCTGTAGGTTATAAGCGCCTGACATTCGCCTGTCGGACAGCGCTTTTCTTTGATGTGCGCTTCGTATTCATGACGGAAATATTTCAGCGTCGTCAGCACGGGATTAGGCGCGGTCTGGCCCAGTCCGCACAGGGAGCTTTCCTTGATCTGGTTGCAAAGCTCCTCTAAAAGCCCGATGTCGCCGTCCTTGCCCTCGCCGTTGCAGATACGCGTCAGAACCTCCAAAAGGCGCTTCGTTCCGATGCGGCAGGGCACGCACTTCCCGCAGGATTCCTTTGCCGTAAAGTCCAGAAAAAACCTCGCCATGTTCACCATGCACGTGCTTTCGTCCATGACGACCATGCCGCCCGAGCCCATGATGGCGCCGGTAGCGGACAACCTTTTATAGTCGATGAGCGTGTCAGAGAGCGAAGCCGGGATGCATCCGCCCGACGGGCCGCCCATCTGCACGCACTTGAATTTTTTGTCGGTCCGCATACCGCCGCCAATGTCAAAAATAACGTCATGGAGCGTTTTGCCCATGGGTATCTCCACCAAGCCGCCGCGCTTGATTTTGCCTGTTAAAGCGAACACCTTGGTTCCCTTGCTGTCGGGCGTGCCCATCGCGGCGAACGCCTCTCCGCCGTTTCGGATGATCCAGGCGACGTTCGCGAAAGTCTCAACGTTGTTGATGTTGGACGGCTTTCTCCAATAGCCCGACTGCGCCGGAAACGGCGGCTTGAGCCGGGGCATTCCCCGCTGTCCCTCCAGCGACTCGATCAGCGCCGTCTCTTCGCCGCACACAAACGCGCCCGCGCCCGCCTTGATCCTGAAAGAGCAGGAGAAGTCCGAGCCAAAAATATTTTCGCCGATCAGTCCCTCAGAAGCCGCCTGATTGATGGCGCGCTCGAGCCGGGCAATGGCCAGAGGGTACTCCGCGCGGACGTATACGATCGCCTCTTTCGCTCCGATGGCGTATGCGCCGATGAGCATCCCCTCGATGAGATTGTGCGGATCGCTTTCAATTACGGCGCGGTCCATAAACGCGCCTGGGTCGCCCTCGTCCGCGTTGCATATCAGGTATTTGATTTCATCCCTGCTTTTCCGCGCCGCGTCCCACTTGAACCACGCGGGAAATCCCGCGCCGCCGCGCCCGGCCAGTCCCGACGACTTGATGACGTCGATTACCTCTTCGGGCGACTTGTGCAGAATCACCGTCCGCAGGGCTTCGTAGCCCCCGGCCGCGATATAACCGCCGATGTCCTCGGGGTCAATCACGCCGCAGTTGCGCAGGGCGATTCTCGTCTGCTTTGACAAAAACTCCGCGTCCTCATCGCTGACCGTGAGCTTTCGCACATGCTCCGGCTCGCCTGACCTGACATATTCGGCGATTTTTGGCACGTCGTTTTCAGTCACCCGAACCAGGCGCGTGAGTCCGCCCGAAGCGTTATATACGTCCACGATCGGCTCGAGCCAGCACATGCCGACGCATCCCGTGACGGACAGCGATACGTCAGGGGCTTCCATAAGCGCGGTGTGAAGCGCGGCGTATACATTGGCCGCACCGGCGGATATGCCGCAGCTGCCTTGGCCGACTTTGATTTGGATCATGATCTTTCCTCGCTTTTGTATACATATGATTAGGAATAGTGTTCTTCCAAATATTCACGCCCAACGTCGTCCCACTCGTTAATCATGCACTCCTGTATGATTTCATCCCGCGCGATATCAATCACCGCGAATTTGTCATAACCAAGATAACCGTTGGCTTCCTCGCTTGAACCCATGATAATGCCAAGGCGGCTCCCGTCTATCGGCACGCATTCGCTTATGGAAACCGTGTATTGCGGCACAGATCTGATCTCCTTGCCAACTATATCTTCATCCGAAGCATACAGCTTGAAAAACAGGTTTTCCCCGTTAAATTCTTTTTCGAGCCGATATAGAAGATGCGGGTTTGCCGTTTCTGGCAATTCAAAATCATCCGGAACCGATTTACAGGTTTCTTGCTTGAAATCAATGAAAACCTGATTTGTCCAATCGTCATAGTCGGGATGATTCCCCGCTTTGGCTATAACCGTTTCACCGTCGGGCGAAATTGACGTGGAACACCACCAGTATTCCGGCTGGGCGTATTTGACCACGCTGTCAACCCTGTTTTCGGTTATGTCATAGCGAACCAAATAATCGCCGTACGCGGCGAACAGGTAGTCGCCGCTTGAATACAAGTGCCATCCATGCGCTCCCCAAAAAAGAGTTTTCAACGCCTCAAGTCCGTTATCGAGAGTGAGAAATTCCGCTGTGAGCCGCGCTTTTTCCGCGTCAATTTCACTGCCGCAGGCGGAAAGCAGCAGACAGACGGCTATTAACAAAATAGATGTAGTTTTTTTCATTCGCGAATCCTCCCTCGCAGCTCCGCTAAAATTTTCCGTGTCTTTTCCGGCGTCAAGCTGCCATACGTCTCCTCGTTGACCATCATCACCGGCGACAGCGAACAGCAGCCCAGGCACGCGACGTTTTTCAGCGTGAACAGCCCGTCGCCCGTCGTTTCGCCGTCAGCTATGCCCAATTCCCCGGCGATGGCTTTTTCGATCATCTCCGCGCCGTTGACGTGGCAGGCCGTGCCCTTGCACAGCATGATGAGGTACCTGCCGACCGGCTCAAAGCGGAACTGCGTATAAAACGTCGCGACGCCGAACACTTTTGCAGGCGGGATATTCATCCGCTGTGAAATGTACGTCAGCGCGCCGTGCGGCAGATAGCCGTAGACGGCCTGGGCCTTTTGCAAAACGGTAATGAGACTGCCGGGTATGTCCCTGTAATGTCCGATGATGCCATCGATAAGCGAGAGATCAATTTTTTGTTCCATAAACGTGAACCGTTCCTTAAAAGTAATAGAAGTCTATTGACATTTTTCGCGTGATAACTTATACTGTTTGTGGCGTCAGCCCGCAGTCGCGGACGGTTGTTTCCCACCCCGAAAGGTGGTGAGGCTCATGGAGTACATAATCCTGCTTATCGTAGTCATGATATTGCTGGACCGTATCCTTAGCCATAAAAGGAAATAACCGCTAGCCCTCACAAAGTCAGCGGTTATTTTCATCCGTTCTCTTTTTAGGGGCAACCGTCTGCGGCTACGCCACCTTTTACACTCACAGTATACACAACGTAATTTGAATTGTCAAGCTTTTTTGTGTTAAAATATACGAAGAAATATATTTGGGAGCGCTTTTTCTTTGTATTATTTACGCTATCTCTTCTGGCCCGCGGCATACCTCGTGGGCGGTATCAACTTCGGCATCATCATTTCAAAGTATGTATTCAAAAAGGACGTTCGCGGCATGGGCAGCGGCAACGCCGGCGCGACGAATATGCTCCGTAGCTTCGGAAAGCTTTCGGCGCTCGCGGTTTTTTTCGGCGACATGGCCAAGGGCGCGGCGGTTATACTGCTTTCACGGCGGCTGACCGTAGATAAAAACGGCGTCTGCGACTGGTCCGTCGTTTTGGGCGCGGGACTTTTTGTGATATTGGGCCACATCTTCCCCGTGTACTTCAGGTTCAGGGGCGGCAAGGGCGTCGCGACGGCTTTGGGCGTTTTGCTGGCGGTTGAGCCGCTGGGCGCGCTGGTACTGCTTGCGCTGTTTATCGTCATCGTCGCTGTGACGCGGTATATTTCGTTAGGCTCGGTCGCCAGCGCGGCGCTGATCCCCGCTGTTATGTATCTGACGCTTTTCTTACGTGGCGAGCCCGCGCTTTACAAAACGGCGTTCGGCGCGGCCGTGGCGGCGATACTCATATTTACCCACAGGCAGAATATTGTGCGGCTGAAAAACAGGACAGAGAATAAAATCAGCTTTGGTAAGAAAGCTTAATATGAACAAATGGAGGGATTAAAGATGTTAATACCCGATAATGTCTTGAAGCGTCTGTTGCAAAATGTCTATTTTATATGGGGGGACGGCGTGGCTGCGGCGGATGAGCTTGGCCGCAGATACGGCTTTTACATATATCACACATGCGAACACCGGCATAAGCATTCCCAAAATGCCGCCCCTCAGTTTCAACCGGGATTATGCCGTGATGTATCGGATTTTTTTGCGCTTGACCCTGAAAACGCCATGAAGTTTGAAAGCGAAGTCGTACATGATTATACGCCGATGGTTATCATGGACTTGATTCAGCTTACGGCAAAACACAAAGGGGTAATCTGCGAAAACGATATTGATATTGACAGTATTTTCCAAGCTGTAACTCACGCGGTTGTAATTTCCAACGATAAACCTTTGAATGATTTTATAAAACGGTATGAAAATGAAATTCGCTGCCGTGATATTTCTGAAGATGAAAAGGAAAGTCTTATTCGCAAGGTACATGCGGTATGGGGAAAAGGCAAACCCGATAACCCCCGCAGAACTAACCCCTATGGCGTAAAACAAATTGTCTGGGATGACAATTCGACGGTTGAGCAAACAGCGGATATCATTGCGGAATATTTTGGACTTTACCGTTAAAAAAACTCTTTTAGGCTTTTGTATTGATTTTTATTTCCAACCCCTCCGGCACTGCGTGCCACCTCCCCTTGCAGGGGAGGCTTGAGCGACCGGCAACCACTGCCTCTCCTGCAAGGGGAGGTGGCGCGAATGCGCCGGAGGGGTTTCATCGCCTGACACAACAACCTTTCACATCAATACAAAGGTCTAAAACAACTGAAAAATAAAATACAATACAGGAGAGGATACCCATGAAACGCAAAAATATCATCGCCGCTGGCATCGCCGCCGGGCTGGCCGCCGCCGCCGGAGCCGCGCACTACAAAAAAATGATCGACCTGGGCCGCGTGGGCAAGCGCGTCGCAAACGCGGCGAAGCTGACCGTGCCCGTGGAGGAAAACTACTCAAACGGCGTCGCCCTGACCCCGCCGATGGGCTGGGCAAGCTGGAACTTTTTCCGCAACAGGATTTCCGAGGAGGTCATCTACGACATCGGCGCCGCGATGAAAAAATGCGGGCTGGTGGACGCCGGGTATATTTACCTCAACATCGACGACTGCTGGCAGTCCTCTATGCGCGACGAACAGGGCAGGCTCCAGGCCGACCTGCACACATTCCCGTCGGGCATTAAAAAGCTACGCGAGGACGTGAACAGGCTCGGCATGAAGCTCGGCATCTACAGCTCCAACGGCACTTTCACCTGCGAGGATATGCCCGCGAGCCTTGGACGCGAAGCCATTGACGCGGATACGTTAGCTGAGTGGGGCATCGAATATTTCAAGTACGACTTTTGTCACAACCGGCCGATACCGCAAAGGGCGCCCTGCGTCGAAAAGATCACGGTTTGGAAGAAGGGCATGGCTCAGGAGGCCGAGGTGACGGCGGAGCAAGCGATCCTGAAAGGCGCGGCGCGTGTCGTCGAGGATACAAAAATGGCGACGGGCAAGTACGTCGCGGGGCTTTCAGGGAACCTCGGTTCCGCTGAGTTTTACGTGAATGTACCCGAAAAAGGCGAGTACGTCCTGACGCTGTGTATGCGCAAAAAGAGCAGCGCGAATAAATACATTGAGATACTTGTCAACGGCAGCAAAAAATATTCGACGACCGTGCCGCCTACCATAGCGCTTTCAAAGGCCGGACGCCATCAGATTATGATCGGGCTGGAAGCGGGTACAAACGGCATTAAGCTGCATAACCCCGTGGCTTCGCGCCGTGACAGCGCGGCCCTCCAGTACACAAACATGGGACGCGAGCTTGTCCGCGCGGCGAAAGAGTACGCCGAAAAGACCGGTGAGCCCGAGCGCAAAATTTGTTACTCCATCTGCGAATGGGGCCTTAATTTCCCGTGGCAGTGGGGACGCCAAGCGGGCAACCTCTGGCGCACGACCATGGACATAAAGCCGTTCTGGGCGTCCGTTTTAGGCATATACGAGATCAACGTCAAGCTGCACGGGTACGCGGGTGCCGGCGGCTTTAACGACCCCGATATGCTGGAGGTCGGCAACGGCTCGCTGACATATGAGGAGAATAAAACGCATTTCACACTGTGGTGCATGATGGCCGCGCCGCTGATTTTGGGTAACGACATCCGCGCGTTCGTAAGCGACGACGGAACGGTTGACGAGGACAACGAAACGCTGAAAATCGTCACGAATAGGGATCTGATCGCGGTGGACCAGGATCCGCTCGGCAAGCAGTGCAGGCGCTTTCGTACGGCTGTCGTCTCCGATATTCTGGTAAAGCCGCTTGAGGGCAAGAGGATCGCGCTGTGCTTTTTCAACAAGGGCGGCGAGGAGCGCGACATGAAGGTCAATCTGCGCTCCATCGCGTGCCAGTCCTACGCGGAGCTTCCGATCACGGACGAGTACAGGTGCTTTGAGCTGTGGGACAAAACGGAGCAAATGGTGCGCGGGGACTTGGAAGCGACGGTTCCGCCGCACGGCGTGAAAGTTTATATTGTCGAAAGTCGTTAGGAACCATGAATTTTATGTATTGACTTTGATTTACTTAACCCCTCCGGCGCTGCGCGCCACCTCCCCTTTTAGGGGAGGCTTGAGTGTCCGGCAACCACTGCCTCTCCTGCAAGGGGAGGTGGCGCGCAGCGCCGGAGGGGTTTAATTGCCAAATACAATAAACTTTTGCATCAATACAAGGTGAACCATGAATCAAATCTACGGACTTGTCGGCGAAAAGCTCGCCCACAGCTTTTCGCCTTTAATCCACAAGCTGATCTGGGACTGCGATTACGGGCTGTTCGAGCTGTCCGAACCGCAATGTACGGACTTTTTGAAGCGGCGCGAATTCAGCGGCGTAAACGTCACCATACCGTATAAGGTTCTCGCGTACCGCGCGTGCGACACGTTGGACGAAGCGGCGCGAAAGATCGGCTGCGTCAATACGTTGCTGAACAGAAACGGAAGCCTGCAAGGTTACAACACCGATTACGCGGGCTTCCTGTATTGCGCCGAACGGGCCGGGATATCTTTCGGTGGACAAAAGGTTCTGATTTTAGGCAGCGGCGGGACGAGCCTGACGGCGCGCGCGGTCGCCGCCGGTCAGGGCGCGCGTGAGGTCGTCGTGGTTTCGCGCAACGGTGAAAACAACTATGAGAACCTGCACCGCCATGCCGACGCGGATGTTATCGTCAACACCACTCCTGTGGGAATGTACCCGGGTAACGGAAAAACGCCCATCGACCTCGCGATGTTCGGGCGATGCGGCGCGGTCATGGACATGATCTACAATCCACTGACCACGGCGCTGCTGGACGCGGCAAGGCAGCGCGGCGTCCGCTATGCGAACGGTCTGCCGATGCTCGTCGCGCAAGGCGTGAGAGCCGCTGAAATTTTCAGCGGACGGCGCTTCCCGGAGGAGGTCACGGAATCTGTGATCTTCGGCGTTTTAACCAAAATGCAGAATGTAATTTTGGTAGGTATGCCGGGAAGCGGCAAAACCTCTATCGGACGCAAGCTTGCCGGCCGCCTGGGTCGCCCTTTCGTTGACACAGACGCGCTGATCGAGGAACGAACCGGCCGGAAAGTCCCCGGCATCATCCGCGAGGATGGCGAGGAAGAGTTCCGGCGTATCGAGTCTGAGGCGGTTTTTGAGGCCGGGAAGCTGACCAGCGCGGTGATCGCCTGCGGCGGCGGAAGCGTCCTGAAAGCGGAAAACCGTCTGCCGTTGACACAAAACGGCCGTGTGTACTACGTCAAACGGGACATCGGGCTGCTGTCTACCGACGGGCGGCCGCTGTCAAAAAGCACGGACGCGCTTTTTGACATGCTCGCGAAAAGAGAGCCGCTCTACAAAAGTATTTGCGATATGGAAGTTGAGAACATCGACATAAACAGTTGTGTTGAACAACTGCTGGACGATTTTTTGTGCAGGAGTAACAAAAATATATGAAGATTTTTGTGATAAATGGCCCAAATCTAAATATGCTGGGTATACGCGAGCCGGACATCTATGGCTCGGGAACATACGGTGATCTGGTCGGAATGGTCAAAAGCTTCTGCTGGGAGCATGGGGTCGGCGTGGAATTTTTTCAGTCGAACCACGAGGGCGATCTCGTTGACTTCATCCAAAAGGCGTACAAAAACGCCGACGGCATCGTGATCAACCCGGCTGCGTACACACACACGAGCATCGCTATCGCCGACGCGCTGAAGGCCGTGGCCGTGCCCTATGTCGAGGTGCATATCTCCGACGTGAGCGGGCGGGAGAGCTACAGGCAGGTGTCGTATATTGCGGAAAACGCAGTAAAGACAATCGCCGGAAAGGGACTTGAGGGGTATATTGAGGCGGTGAAGACGCTTATTGGAACGGAGGGTAAGTTATGTTAATCAGATGGGCAACTTATGATGATTTACCCGTATGGCGAGCATTGGAAAGTGAAGTAGCGCCGATATTTATAATTCCATGCAAAACAGATGCAAACAGCGCAATGGAAATGATTAAAAATCACGAAATCCTAACTGCCGTGGATTACATGAGCGGCGACTGTATGGGAATTATAGGCATTTCACGTCCAAAAAATCAAATCACATGGTTCGCAGTATTTGAAAAATACCAAAGACGCGGCGCGGGTGAACGTTTGCTAAAAACCGCTCTGCGACAGCTTGACACAAACAAAGATATTTTTGTAAATACATTTCAAAGCGGTTATTCGCCGGGAGTTCCGGCGCAAACATTATATCGCAAATATGGATTCACACAAGAAAAACCGCACGAATATCAAAGTATGCCTCCCACTTGTCGATTAACCCGTCCCGCTGACACCGAAAAACGCGGTGGCAGCTTTCACTACCGCTATCCTAATTTTATCCGGCTGGCACAGGAGGAATTTTGCCCTGTGTGCAACGATGAACCCGCGCCGGATGATCAAATCGACATCGCCTGTCTCGAAAACTGCTGGGTTTGCGGGGAATACCCCGGCCAGGGGCGGCTGTTCGGCAAAATGTACGCCATGCCGCGAAAACACGCCTTTCACTTTGAGGATATGCCGGAAACAGACGCCGCCGCTTTCATGAACGAGGTTCAGCGTGTTGGAAGAGCGCTTCGTAAAGTGACCGGCGCGGTAAAAATCAATTATGAGATGCACTCTAACAGCGGGGCGCATTTGCACATCCACCTGTTCCCGCGCTATTTGGATGATGATTTCCCGAGCGCGCCCATTGACTACCGCGTGACCGAGCCGTACCCGTACGAGAGCTACGATGAATACCTGTGGTTCGTTGAACAGATGCGACACGAACTGAAAATAGAGGAGGCACATCATGCACTATAAATTCTCAAAACGAATTAAAAACCTGAAGCCCAGCGCCATCCGTGAGATTTTCAAGTACGCCGCCGATCCGTCCGTCGTATCGCTGTCGGCGGGCAACCCGTCGCCGGAAGCTTTCGCGGCGGAGCAAATCAGCGCGATCTGCGCGGACATTTTCAGAAACCGCCCCATCGACGCGCTCCAGTACAGTATAACCGAGGGCTATACGCCGCTGCGGGAGCACCTGCGCGGCTACATGAAGCAGTCCCACAACGTCGGCCGCGATTTCGACGACGTGCTGATAACCTCCGGCGGGCAGCAGGCCATAGAACTGGCGGCCAAGGTGCTGTGCGACGAGGGCGATGTCGTCGTCTGCGAGGATCCGAGCTTCGTCGGCTCGCTCAACTCGTTTCGGAGCATCGGCGCGAACCTCACGGGAGTTCCCGTAGAGCCGGACGGCATTTCCATAGCCGGACTTGAGCGGGCGCTTTCGGAAAACCCGCGGGCCAAAATCATCTATACGATCCCGAATTTCCAGAACCCGTCGGGTATCACGATGTCCCTCGAAAAGCGTAGGGCGATGTACGAACTCGCGCAGAAATACGGCGTTCTGATTCTGGAGGACAACCCTTACGGCGACCTGCGCTACAGCGGTAAAAATATCCCGAGCATCAAGTCTTTCGACGAGGACGGCTTGGTGATCTACTGCGGCAGCTTTTCAAAGGTGATCGCGCCTGGGATCCGAGTGGGTTACGCCGTCGCGCCCGTTGAGATCATGAAAAAAATGGTGGTGGCAAAGCAGGGCGAGGACGTGCACGCAAACATATTGGCGCAGATGATCTGCCACGAATTTATGACGAAGTACGACTTTTCGGAGAATCTCCGCAATCTGCGGCGGCTCTACAGCGCGAAAGCGCAGCTGGCGCGGGAGCTTTTGGAAGAATATGTCGTGCCCGGCGGTGTCACGTATCACCCCGTGGAGGGGGGGCTGTTCATTTGGTGCACGCTGCCCCAGGAAGTTGACATGCCCGCGTTTTGTACCCGCGCGGTGAAAGATTACAAGGTCGCGGTCGTGCCGGGGACGGCGTTTTTGCCGGATGAAAGCAAGCCGAGCCAATGCTTCAGGATCAACTTTACGGCGCCGACGGATGAGAAGCTGGAGGAAGGGATACGGCGTCTGGGCAGAGCTGTGAGCTGCAAATAGCATAAAATAAGGCTGTTTTATCAAATGAAAAAAATTATCATTATCCCCGACTCTTTCAAGGGCACACTTTCCTCAAAAGAAATATGTGACATCACGGCCTCGCGCATCCTCGCGCACTTCCCGGACTGCGACGCCGTAAGCATACCCGTCGCCGACGGCGGTGAGGGCAGCGTTGACTGCTTTTTAGCGGCGGTGGGCGGCGAAAGCGTGTCCGTCCGGGTCAAAGGGCCGTTTTTTGAAGAGCTTGACGCGCGTTACGCCGTCATCGAAAACGGCAAAACGGCAGTGATTGAGATGGCGGCGGCGGCCGGTCTGCCGTTGGCCGGTGAGCGGAAAGATCCGCTGGTCACGACGACCTATGGCGTCGGACAGCTGATGCTCGATGCGATGAAGCGCGGCTGCCCGAAAATCATCCTCGGGCTTGGCGGCTCATGCACGAATGACGCGGGAACGGGCGCGGCGGCGGCTGTCGGCGTCCGCTTTTTGGATCGCGGCGGGAACGCTTTTGTGCCCGTCGGCGGTACGCTTTCGGATGTGAAAAGCATTGATGTTTCCGGCAAATCGCGGCTGCTTGACTCCGTTGAAATCGTGGTCATGTGCGACATTGAAAACCCGTTGTACGGCGAGTCCGGCGCGGCATATGTTTTTGCGCCGCAAAAGGGCGCGGACAGCGTCGTCGTCGCGGCGCTTGACGTGGGACTGCGCCATATCGCGGCGGTGATCAGGCGTGATCTGCACACGGATGTTTCGGTACTTAAAGGCGGCGGCGCGGCGGGCGGGATGGGTGCTGGCATGGCGGCGTTCTTCGGGTCGGAGCTGAAAGCGGGCATCGAGGTTGTGCTGGACGCGGCCGGGTTTGACGGCGCGGCGCGCGGCGCGGACCTGGTGATCACGGGCGAGGGCAGGCTCGACAGCCAAAGCTTGGGCGGCAAGGCGGTTATTGGCGTTGCGCGGCGGGCGAAACGGCTGAATGTGCCGGTCGTCGCGGTGGTCGGCGGGTGCGATTACGGCCTGGGTGAGGTATATGGCGAGGGCGTTTCCTGCGTCTTTACGACGAATCGGCTGGCCGAGGACTTTTCTGTCAGCAGATACCGCGCACGTGAAAATCTGGCCGAAACGGTAGACAATATCATGCGGCTGTTGAAAATAAAAAATGCCAACTAAAATGATATGGGAGCAGTGTGTGATTAGTGAATACTAACAAAAAAGAGCTTGTAAATGGTATAATTTCTGTGTCAATTTCAGCGATTTTATTCGGGTTTCTGCCGATCTTATGCAAGCAGGTGCTGAACAACGGCCTTGACGCGCAGTCGCTTGTGCTCATCCGCTACGGAATGGCTTGCGTGATGCTTGGAATCGTCATGTTGTGTTCCAAGATTTCATTCAAAATCACCAAAAAACAAGTTGTATCATTTATTATTTTTGGTATAATTGGCGGAAGCGTGACCTCAACCCTGCTATCCGCGTCGTATACATACATGTACGCGGGCATCGCGACGATGTTCCATTCTTCCTATCCGATTTTCGTTTCACTCATTATGGCGGTCTTTTTCCGCGAAAAGCTCTCGTGGAAAGCCGCGCTGGCGGTCGCGCTGGCGGTGGGCGGCATGGCGCTCATGGCTGACCGCCACGGCAGCTACAGCCTGATCGGAATCCTGCTTACCGTAACGTCCGGCGTGACGCTGGCCATTTACATCGTTTCTACCAAAAAAAGTTCTTACGGGACGCTTCATCCGATCAAGATCGTGTTCTACATTTGTGCGGTTTCGACGGTCACGTCCCTCTGCGTCAAGCTTGCCGTCAGCGGAAGCGTCGCGCTGCCTTCCGCGCCCGCCGACTGGGTCCGCATGGCGCTCATCGCGCTGCTGTGCACCGTCGTCGCCCACTCGCTGCTGGCCTACGGCGTGCAGAAGCTCGGCGCAACGACAGGCTCGGTCATCAACATGCTTGATCCGTTCGTCAGCCTGGTCGCGGGCGCGTTCATGATCGGGGAGGTGCCGTCGGCGATGGCGGTGGCCGGGTGCGTGCTGGTGTTCGCGGCGATATTTATGATTGTGATCAGCGGCGGCAAGCGCACGGATGAGGTTCGCAATGACGATTCAGAAGTACTCAATTGAAAGGATTGATATACATGAAAATCGCATTTATCGGCGCCGGTTCAATCGGTTTTACGCGTACTCTTTTGACTGACATAATGAGCGTGCCCGAGCTTCGCGGCAAGGCCGAGTTCGCGTTCACGGACATCAATCAACAGAACTTGGATATGGTGACAAAGCTCTGCCAGCGCGATCTGGACGCAAACGGCATAGACCGCAAAATTTTCGCGACGCTTGATCGCCGTGAAGCGCTCCGCGACGCGAAATACGTCATAAACTGCGCGCGTATCGGCTGTCTCGAGGGCTTCGTGACTGACGTGGAGATCCCGCTGAAGTACGGCGTGGACCAATGCGTCGGCGATACGCTCTGCGTCGGCGGGATCATGTACGGCCAGCGCGGCATCGCGCAGATACTTGAGTTCTGCAAGGATATGCGCGAGGTTTCCGCGCCGGACGCGCTGTTTCTGAACTACTCGAATCCCAACGCGATGATGACATGGGCGGCGAACGAGTACGGCAGGGTCCGCACCGTCGGGCTGTGCCACGGCGTGATCGGCGGCGAGTTTCAGATCGCCGAGGCGCTTGGTATCCCGCGCGACGAGCTTGATTTTATCTGTGCGGGCATAAACCATCAAACGTGGTACATCCGCATAGCACACAACGGCCGTGAGATCACGAAGAATGAGCTGCTGACCGCCTATGAGTCAAACGAAAAGCTGTGCAGGACGGAGAAGGTGCGCATCGACATGCTGAAGCGTTTCGGATATTACTCGACCGAGTCAAACGGCCATTTGTCCGAGTATCTCGCATGGTACCGCAAGCGCCCCGGCGAGATCGCGGACTGGATAGACCTGGAAAACTGGCACTCCGGCGAGACGGGCGGTTACCTCCGCGCTTGCACCGAGGGACGTAACTGGTTCGAGACAGACTTCCCGAATTGGCTGAAAGCGCCGCCGAAAAATTACGACGGCTCAAACCGGGGCAGGGAGCACGGATCTTTCATCATTGAGTCACTGGAAACAGGGAGGCATTATCGCGGCACGTTCAACGTCGTGAACAATGGCTGCATCTCGAACCTGCCTGATGACAGCATCGTAGAAGTGCCGTGCTATGTGGACGGCAACGGTATTTCCGTGCCGCAGGTCGGCGATCTGCCGCTTGGCTGCGCGGCGGTATGCTCGCAAAGCATATGGGTACAGCGGCTGGCGGTGGAGGCGGCGGTGCGCGGGGACGAAAATCTCCTCAAACAGGCGGCGCTGATGGATCCGCTGACCGGCGCGGTTTGCAGCCCTCCGGAGGTGTGGCAGATGATCGATGAGATGCTCATCGCGCAGGAGCAGTGGCTGCCGCAGTACGCGGACGCGATCGAGGCGGCGAAAAAAAGATTCGCGGCGGGAAAACTGCTGCCGACAAAGGACGGCTACAAGGGCGCGGCGCGGCTTAAAACGAAGAGCGTGGAGGAGCTGGCGAAGCAAAAGGAAGAGGCCACCAGAATGGCGGCCAACGCGGATAAATAATAGTCATAGATAGAGGGGAAGCATTATGAGCAAGCCTACAAAAAAACGGGGCCGCAAAGCGCTTATCATACTGTCCGTTTTCGCCGCTTTGGCGATCATATTGACAGTTTACGGCTATGTCGCGCGGCAAGACCCTCAGCGCATGATGGAAAACCGCATCGTGAAGCTGGAAAAGATCACGTACATCGACCTGCCCGCCACAAGGTTCATCGGCATGGAAGTCACCGGCGAATGGCCCGCCGTCATGAAAGAGCAGCAGGAAATGTGGGATCGAAAAGACGATTTCTTGCCTGTGTTGGACGCCATGACGGAATACGCGGTTGAAATCACCGATATCTGCGCCCTTATGCATAATAATAACCTCGACCACGGCGACCCCGAAAGCCGGGAGCGTTATCTGATAGGCAAATTCATGAGGGCCGGCGCGCCTGTGCCCGAGGGCTTCTCTTATTATGATATTCCCGCGACCAAAGCCGCCTTGGGTATTTTTCGCGGTGAATGGGGCGACATGATGGATAAAGCGCCGGGAAAGCTTTGGGTCAGGATCAGCAAAGGCAGATACGATGTGCCTTATCCCGACGGCTGGTTTTTCGCCGAAGTTTACATAGGGGAGTGCGTGCCGGAGGAGGGCGTTGTGTCAAAAATGGGATTTCTGAATCCCTGCCGCTGAATGGGAGGGGAAGTTGGAAAAATTTCATTTTTCCAACTTAGGTTTTGTGCTTTTCGGCCATAAGGCAGGCCGAAATTCTGCTGAACAAACTTTGTTTGTTTGCGGAACCCGCACAATTCCCAAGAAAGGTATGGTCATAAAAATGAAAAATAGATTAAAGCAACTGCTCGCGTCTTCGCTGATTTTTGTACTGCTGGCCGTGAGTTTTACGTTCATTTCAAGCGCGAAAGCCGAGAAGTCCATGCCGGATATATCGGTCAGCGGACAGCAATTTGTGGATGAACACGGACGCGTGCGCGTCTTTCACGGGCTGAACTACACCATCGGCAAGCACGGGAGAACCGCCGATATCCTCGACGATGAATTCTTCGCGATCTGTGCCGCTAAGGGCTTCAACGTCCTGCGGCTTGGAGTCACGTGGCTCGAGCTTGAGCCGGAACCGGACGTCTATAACGAAGATCTGTTAACCGCCCTTGACGCGGTGTTCGACGCGGCGGAAAACCACGGCGTTTACCTGTTTCTTGAGATCCATCAGGATCTTTACGGCCGTGCGGCGGCGGGCTACGGCGGAGTCGGCGCGCCGGACTGGGCCTGTCTCACAGACGGCGTTAAGGTGCCGCAGAAAATGCGCTTCGTTTGGGCGGAGGGCTACTTCTGGGGCAAGAGCGTACACAGGGCTTTCGACAATTTCTGGAACAACGCGCCCGCGCACGGCAAGGGCTTGCAGGATCATTTCGCGGAGCTTTGGGCCATGCTTTCGGCACGTTACGCGGGCAAGCCCGCTTTCCTTGGATACGATTTCCTCAACGAGCCGTATCCGGGCAAGGAGGGCGGCAAGGTTTTCCGCAGCCTTATCGTGAGAGTGATCCCCGTTATGCTCACTCATCCCATCAAGCTCGGCAAGCTTGTGTTTTCGGCTATCAGGGGCGAGTCCCTGCATCTGCTGGATTTCCTCGACGGCAAGGTCATGCGTCAGGTGACTAAGGCGGGCGACAAGAGGATCAAACGCTTCGATGAAGAAAAGTACGCGCCTTTCTTTGAAAAGATGACGAACGCCGTGCGGTCTGCCGAGGAAGCTGAGTCAGCCCCGGAAAGGATCGCTTTTATGGCCAACAGCTACTACTCAAATCTTGGCATACCGTATTCAGCAAGCCGCCCGAGCGTAAACGGCCGGCCTGACAAAAACACGGCGTTCGCGCCCCACGGCTATGATCTTGTGGTGGATACCGATATGTACGACAATCCCGGCGACAACCGCGTGATCGCGATTTTCGAGGAGCATCGCCGTTCACAGCAGCGCCTTGACATGCCCGTACTGGTGGGCGAATGGGGCGGCGAATGGGGCGGCAAACGCTGGATAAAGCATTGCGAGACTCTTTTGGATCTGTTTGACTCATACGGCTGGTCGAACGCCTTTCACGCGTGGATACGGTGGGAGTCGTTTGAATTCAGAGACTACGATTTCCTTACGCGGCCATATCCTATGGCAATCAACGGCGCTGACGCGAGTTACGCCTTTGACAAGGAAGCGGGAACTTTCACACTGACGTATACGCAGCCCGCCGGCGCGGACCCGTCGATGCCTACGATCATCTACCTGCCGGCAGAGGCCACGGTGACGGCGGACGGACTGACGGCAGAATTCGTGCCGCTTGACAGTGAGCACAGGCCGGGCGCGGGGTATTTGTATCTGACGGGCAAGACGGGAAAGCACAGCGTTACCGTTAATTTTTGACTTCAAAGGGGCGGCATGGAAGCCGCCCCTACCTTTACACATAAAAGGACTGATCATATGACCGAATACCGCACAATTGCCGCTCCCGCATCCGCCGAATTCACCGAAAAACGCTCGCGGTTCATCGGGCACATCAAGCCCGTGCAAACCGCCGACGAAGCAACGGCGTTCATAAACGAGGTCAAGTCGAGGCACTGGGACGCGACGCATAACGTCTACGCCTACGTCCTGCGCGAGGGGCAGACGCGCCGCTATTCCGACGACGGCGAACCGCAGGGCACGGCCGGAATCCCCGCGTTGGACGTGCTGCTGAAAGAGGAACTGACGGACTGCGCCGTCGTCGTGACACGGTACTTCGGCGGCGTCATGCTGGGCGCGGGCGGGCTTGTCCGGGCATACTCGAAAGGATCGAAGCTCGCGGCGGACGCGGGCGGAATCGTGACAATGGGCCTGTGCTTGATCGTCAAGGTCATGTCGGACTACGCCTTTTACGGGCGGCTGGCCACGCTTGTGCCGGAGATGGGGGGCGTGATTTTGGACACGGAGTTTGCGGGCAATGTGACGGTGGCGTTTCGGATGCCGAAGAAGCTGACGGGGGCGTTTGAGGAACGGTTGGTTGATTTGAGCTTGGGGAAGTGTGGGATTGAAGTAGAAAGGGAGACGTTTGCGGCGGTGTAGGGATACGATACGACCGATCATTTATGAATACTATATAAAATAGCCGTCGGCCTGGTTGCCAACGGCTATTTCGTTTCTATATTTGAAATTTCTAAATTATCCAGCGCATATTGCAGGCACTGTACCACCAACTGATTCAGCGATAGCTTGTTTGCCGACGCGAGCGTCCCCAAACGCTCAATAATTTCAATGGGTATACGAAACGTTTTTGATTCGCTGTCGGAACCCTTTTGAATTTTAAACATTACATGCACCTCTTTCTTATAATTATTATGCACGAATAGTCGATTGATAAATAGGCCTATTTTGCAAGTAGATATGCTTGCAAAATAGAGTTTTTTGTGATATGATATATCATGCGAGTAAAAAATCGCGAAAAAAAATCAAAAAGTGGAGGGCATTATGGTAGATTTCATGAAAAACCTGTTCAAGCTGCATCGGATCGGCACACTGATTTGGATGGTACTCAACGCGGCAATTATCACGATTATTATGGCAACGGTGATTATTCCTACTGCTTTGCCGTCGCTCCCCGAATGGAGCTACTACGTTATCGGCGCTTTATTTTATTTTCTTTGCATTTTAGCAGCTATTTCTCCTGCCGGAGAAGTAATTATGCGTCTGCTGAACGGCGCAAGAAAAATAAAAGACCCGGCCATTACAGCCCGTCTGCAACCGCTGTTCGATGAAGTTTACGCAAAGGCAAAAACAAAAACGCCCGGTTTGCCGGACAATATTCGTTTGTACACAAAAGAAGATGATTCATTCAATGCCTTTGCCATGGGGCGGAAAACAATCTCAGTTAATTATGGACTGCTTCGCGCGTCGGATGAAGAAATCAAAGCCGTGCTTGCGCATGAATTCGGACACTTAGCTCATCACGACACAGATACTTTGACGATTGTCGTTATCGGAAATGTGATTGTCGGTCTGTTTTTCGTTGTATTCCGGCTCATTTGGCGTATATTTTCATGGATTTTCAGTTTTCTTGCAAGTTTATCGGCAAATTCTTTTTGGGGCGCCTTCTGGACTGCGATTGTTTCATTCGGCACACGCGCGTTAATTGATTTTTTCCTCACCGCGTGTTTTTCCGCCTGGACATTCTTAGGCGTCGCAGTTTGCCACGCGGGCGGAAGGGAAGATGAATATCGGGCGGATATTTTTTCCTGTGAATGCGGATATACCCGTGCGTATCTAGACTTTTTACAATTTCTGATGTCTAAGGAAGGCAAAAAACGCCCGAAAGGGCTTGCCCGCGCACTGCAAGCGACACATCCGTCAACGAGTAAAAGAATTGCACGCGTGAATCAATGGTTGCAAGAGCAGGGTCAATTAGCGCAATAAATACATATAATTACCAAAAAAAGGTTCAGAGAAATTTTTCCCTGAACCTTTTTTGCGTTCAAAATAAAATTTTTGCAGGATAAATAAAAAAAACGTCGTATATATTATTAGAAGTACATTTCCACGCAAAAGGGGGCATAAATCTTGGACAACTCCATCAGGTCCCGCACCTGCGCCATTGAGCATCAAATCCTCTCCCCGCGCGCGGCGTTCACCGACCAGGGCAGGGGACGCCCGCGCTTCGAGGACGAGGATCCGACGCGCACGGCGTTCCAGCGCGACCGCGACAGGATCATCCACTCCAGCGCGTTCCGGCGGCTCAAGCATAAGACGCAGGTATTTCTCTCGCCCGAGGGCGACCACTACCGCACGCGCCTGACGCATACGCTGGAGGTGTCGCAGATCGCGCGGACGATCGCCCGGGGACTCATGCTCAACGAGGATTTGACGGAGGCCGTCGCCCTGGGTCACGACCTGGGTCACACGCCTTTCGGCCACGCCGGTGAGCGCGCGCTGGACTCCGTGCGCGACGGGGGCTTCAGGCACTTTGAGCAAAGCCTGCGCGTCGTTGATTTCCTCGAAAACGACGGCCGGGGCATGAACCTGACGTTTGAGGTGCGCGAGGGCATCGAACGCCACACCATGGGCGAATTTTCCAGGACGCTTGAGGGACGCGCCGTGCGACTGTCCGACCGCATCGCCTACATCAACCACGATATCGACGACGCGTGCCGGGCCGGAGTCCTGCGCGAGGAGGAGCTCCCGGCTGATATATGCGAAGTACTGGGCAAATCGAAGTCCGCGCGGATCAACACGCTGGTGAACTCCGTGATCGAAAACAGCGGTGAAACCGTCGCGATGGACGGCGATATTGCCGGCGCCTTTGACAGGCTGCACGAGTTTATGTTTGCGCACGTGTACACAAACCCCGTCTGCAAGGGCGAGGAGGGCAAGGCCATCGAGATGATACGCTGGCTCTACTTCTTTTTCCTTGACCACCCGGACAGGCTCCCGGAGCGGTATGTCGAGATCAGCAGGGGAGAGGGCATTGACCGCGCGGCGTGCGACTATATCGCGGGGATGACGGACAGATATACGGTGAAGATATTTGAGGAGTTGTTCGTACCTAGATCTTGGACGCTGGACTGTAGACTTTAGATAGTGAGAAAGGGAAAACATGAACGAAAATAAAATGCTTCTTGCTGAAGAATTGTTATCAGAAAAAAGATTTGACAAAATAACAGAATGCAATAAAACGTTTATCATAGCTTTTGGGAAAGCGATAAGTGAATTTGGGTATGAATGCGACGGAGCGACAATCAACAAAGAAGATTGCGGTTATTTTATTCATTTCATAAAAACCGGCGTGAAAAAACCGCCTACAGCAAAAATTTCCATCAATAACGAGGGTATTTATTTATGTTTGCCCTTTCCGACCCGATTAATTTTTAATGAAAAAATGAAAAAGCACCGCAATTATTTTGAAAACGCGCCGGAACATATAAAAAATGCATTTTTAAACGGTAGCGCTCCCTGCGTTCATTGCAAAGATGAATGCAACAAATATTTTTATACGATTGACGAAAAATTGATTGAACTTTGCGGCGCTGTATTCAAGTTTTTGCAACCTGACGCAGAGAAAATTCCTGACTATATGGAATTATTATCGAAATTTTATTCAAAGAAAAAAGCAACCGGAAACTGACCGCTCCTAATCCCTTATCCCTAACTCCTTATCCCTAAAAAACCCGGAGGTTTTTTCATGCCTATTCCCGACTCTTTCCTATCCGACCTCCGTGACCGCGCGGACGTCGAATCCCTCATATCCTCTTACGTCACGCTGAAACGGCGCGGCAAAACCCTCACCGGCCTGTGCCCGTTCCACAGCGAAAAAACGCCGTCTTTCACGGTTTACCCGGACAGCAATTCCTTTTACTGCTTCGGGTGCGGCGCGGGCGGCGACGTGATTACTTTCGTGCGGCGCGTTGAAAACCTCGACTATGTTGAGGCCGTGAAATCGCTCGCGCAGCGTTACGGCCTGAACATGCCCGAGGACGGCTATGACGATACGCTCTCGAAAAAACGCGGCCGCCTTATGGCCGCCAACCGCGAAGCCGCCGGCTTTTTTCATCACACGCTCATGAGCGAACACGGCAAGCCCGCGCTGGATTATCTGCTCGGGCGCGGACTGTCCATGGCCACCGTCAAGCGCTTCGGCTTGGGCTATGCGCCGAACGATTGGTCGGGGCTGCTGGAACATATGCGCCAAAAGGGCTATTCTCAGTCGGAGCTGCTGGAAGCGAACCTCGTCCGCAAAAGCTCGAAGTCCGAGCGTGAAACATATTACGACAACTTCCGCAACCGCGTGATGGTGCCGATCATCGACCCCAGAGGCAACGTCATCGCTTTCGGCGGGCGCGTGCTGGACGACTCAAAGCCCAAGTACATCAACACGTCGGACACGCTCATATACAAAAAAAGCCAAGGCGTATTCGCGCTGAACTTCGCCAAAAACGACATAAAGGACGGGCGCCTGATTTTGGCCGAGGGTTATATGGACGTGATCGCCCTGCATCAGGCCGGGTTTTTGAACGCCGTCGCGGGACTTGGAACGGCGCTGACCAGGGAGCAGACGCGGCTGCTGTCGCGGTACGCCGACGAAGTCGTGCTGGCCTATGACTCGGACGAGGCGGGACAGGCCGCCGCGCAAAAGGCCATCGGACTATTCGGGGAGATCGGCGTGAAAGTGCGCGTGCTGAAGTTCGAGGGCGGCAAGGATCCCGACGAGATCATCCGCAAGTACGGCGCGGAGCGGTTTCAGCGGCTCATCGACGGCGCGGCGAATGATACGGAGTATAAGCTGCTGAACGAGCGCGGCAAGTACGATCTGACCACCGACGACGGCAAGGTCAGCTTCATGCGCGCGGCCATAGCGGTGCTCGCGTCGCTGGACAGCGCGGTGGAGCGGGACATCTACGCGTCGCGGCTGTCGGACGAGGTTTCCGTGGGCAAGGACGCGATCCTGATTCAGGTGAACGAGCTGCGCTCAAAGCGCCGCAAACAGCAGGAGCGCGAACGCTCGCGGTTCACGGCAAAGTCGCTGCCGGGCTTCGGGGAGGGGCTGAATCCCGAAAAGAAGCGCAATCTCCGCGCGGCGGCGGCTGAGGAAAAGCTGCTGTCGAACCTGCTGAACAATCCCGGATTCTACCCCAAGCTCGCGGACAAGGTCAAGGCTGAAAATTTTGTGACGGAGCTTAACCGCCGGATATATGAGGTTCTTGAAAAACGCCTTTCGGAAAACAGGGGAGTGGAGCTGGAATTCCTGTCGGGCAGCTTTTCGCCCGAGGAGATGGGCGCGGTCAACAAGCTGCTTGTGAGCGGCTCGGCTTTTGGCAAAGCGGCGAGCCAGGGTTTAGCGAACCAAGGTTCGCTGGAGGAATGCATCGATTGCATAAATATAATGTTTAAGGAAAAACTCAAAAAAGAAAAGGTTTCCCCGTCGGAGATGTCGGACGAGGAATTTTTGAGACGAATTCGGGATAAAAATTTGTTATAAATTGAGAATTGAGAATTTAGCTTTTTATACCCCTCCGGCGCTCCGCGCCACCTCCCCTCATAGGGGAGGCTTGGTATGAGCCGCCATCAAAGCCTCCCCTACAAGGGGATGCGGCAGCGGTGCCGAACGGGGTGGGAAATTCAAAGTCAATACAAAAGTCTAAAAGAACTAAATTTATAAAGCCGCGAAGCGGCCACCAAAATTTTCAATTCTCAATTGTCAATGCTTAATTGAAATAAAATACGGTGTGAAATGAGGAAACGCTATGGAAGGAACCGAAAAAAAATCATCCGTCAAGCTGCTTTTGGAAAAAGGCAAGGCGACGGGCAAGCTGACCACGCAGGAGATCGACGCGGCGATCGTCGAGATGGATTTCGACATCGAGGAGCTGGACAAGCTCTACGACACCATCGAGGCGCAGAACATCGAGATCATCGACGACTTTGTGGACATGGATCTGGACAACCTGAACTTCGAGATCGAGCTGGGCAAAACGGCGGACATAGGCGTGACGGGCGAAGAAAAGGTCATCACCATGGACGACCCTGTCAAGGTCTATCTCAAGGAGATCGGCAAGGTTACGCTACTGTCGCCTGAGGAGGAAATCGAGCTGGCGATACGCATATCCGAGGATAACCCGCAGGCGAAGCAGCGTCTGGCGGAGGCTAACCTGCGTCTTGTCGTCAGCATTGCGAAGCGCTATGTGGGCAGGGGAATGCAGTTTCTGGATCTGATTCAGGAGGGTAATCTGGGCCTTATCAAGGCCGTGGATAAGTTCGACTACACAAAGGGCTTCAAATTTTCAACATACGCGACGTGGTGGATCCGCCAGGCTATTACGAGAGCCATCGCGGATCAGGCGCGCACGATCAGAATTCCCGTTCATATGGTCGAGACGATCAACAAGGTCAAGAAAACGAACAGCCAGCTGCTCCACAAAAACGGGCGCGACCCCACGGCGGAGGAGATCGCGGACGAGCTGAAAATGCCCGTTGACAAGGTGCGTGAGATCATCCGTGTGGCGCAGGAGCCTGTTTCGCTGGAGACGCCCATCGGCGAGGAGGAGGACAGCCATCTGGGTGACTTTATCCCCGATGACGACGCGCCCGCACCCGCCGACGCGGCCTCCATGCTGCTGCTCAAGGAGCAGCTTGCGGACGTCCTTAAAACGCTGACGTCACGTGAGGAAAAGGTGCTTGCGCTGCGCTTCGGCCTGGAGGACGGGCATCCGCATACGCTGGAGGAGGTCGGGCGCGAGTTCAATGTTACGCGGGAGCGCATACGGCAGATTGAGGCGAAGGCGCTTAGGAAGCTGCGACATCCGAGCCGGAGCAAGCGGCTGAAAGACTTTTTGGATTAAGGGGAACACAAACACTTGACAAACAACCACATATATGCTATCATCATAAAAACTGAATATCAAAGGCTGTGAAGAGAAGAAGTAGGTATCTTTTCCTGTGCATAGAGAGAAGCGGACGGTGGAAGCGCTTCGTCAGGCGGGTACGCGAAGTGGTCTTGGAGCTGCGAACCGAACAAATCGCGCTATTGCGGTTTTCAGTAGGCTTCGACGGAGCGTCGTTCCCGCCGTATAATGGGGAATCGGCATCGGGTCATATGTGATGGCTTCTGTGTCGGCAAAGGTGCGGTTGTAACGCTTCCGCATGAAGTTAGGTGGTAACACGAGTCATTCGTCCTATACACCTTAACGACTATAAAATCAGCAAAAAATAAGCAAAAGCTTTGACCTATGGGTTTTGCTCAATTTTTTGCTATGATTTTAAGGAGTTAAGGAGTATTAATACGGGACGGATGGCTTTTTTGCTATAGTCAGACCACGAAAGGAGCATCATTCTATGCGCAAAGAACTCGAAAAGCAATACGACCCCAAGCGCGTCGAGGACAGAATATATCAGTCCTGGCTTGACGGCAACTACTTCCACGCCGCCAACGATCCGCAAAAAACGCCCTACACCATCGTCATCCCGCCGCCGAATATAACCGGCCAGCTCCATATGGGCCACGCGCTGGACAACACGCTGCAGGACATCATCATCCGCTGGCGCAGGATGCAGGGCTATGACGCGCTGTGGCTGCCGGGCACGGATCACGCCTCAATCGCCACTGAGGCGAGGATCGCGGCAACGCTCAGGGCGGAGGGGACTTCCAAAAATGAGCTTGGCCGCGAGCGTTACCTGGAACGCGCGTGGCAGTGGAAGGAGCAGTACGGCGGGCGCATTGTCGAGCAGCTCAAGAAATTAGGCTCGTCATGCGACTGGGAGCGTGAACGTTTCACCCTCGACGAGGGCTGCAGCAAGGCCGTAACCGAGGTATTCACGCGGCTGTACGATAAAGGGCTGATCTACCGGGGCGAGCGCATCATCAACTGGTGCCCGTCGTGCCTGACGTCCATCTCCGACGCGGAGGTGGAGTACGAGGATCAGGCGGGGCATCTGTGGCACCTGCGCTATCCGCTCAAGGACGGCACGGGCCACCTTGATCTGGCGACGACGCGCCCTGAAACGCTGCTGGGCGACACGGCCGTCGCGGTAAATCCCGGCGACGAACGCTACAAAGACATGGTCGGCAAGACGGTCATTTTGCCGCTTGTCGGGCGTGAGATCCCCGTTGTCGCGGACGATTATGTTGATATGGAATTCGGCACGGGCGCCGTCAAAATCACGCCCGCCCACGACCCGAACGACTTTGAGGTCGGACTCAGGCACAATCTGCCCGTGGTCTGCGCCATGACCGACGACGCGAAGATCAACGGGGACTACCCAAAATACGCGGGCATGGACCGTTATGCCGCCCGCAGGGAAATTGTGAAGGACCTTGAGGCGGAGGGAGCTTTGATCAAGGTAGAGGATCACGCCCACAACGTCGGCACCTGCTCGCGCTGTAAGACGACGGTCGAGCCGAAGGTTTCTGTGCAATGGTTCGTGAAAATGGAGCCGCTGGCCGGCCCGGCGATCGACGCGGTCAAAAACGGCGAGACGAGGTTCGTGCCCCAGCGATTTGAAAAGATTTACTTCAACTGGCTGGAAAGCATCCGCGACTGGTGCATCTCGCGCCAGCTGTGGTGGGGGCACCGCATCCCCGCGTGGTACTGTGACGGCTGCGGCGCGATAAACGTCGCGAAAGAAACGCCGGAATCGTGCCGTGAGTGCGGCTGCGCGGACCTGACACAGGACCCGGATACGCTGGACACATGGTTCTCGTCGGCGCTGTGGCCGTTCTCGACGCTTGGCTGGCCGGACGACACGGACGATCTCAGGCATTTTTATCCGACAAATACGCTGGTCACCGGCTACGATATCATCTTCTTCTGGGTCGTGCGCATGATGTTCTCGGGCGTCGAGCACATGGGCAAGGCTCCCTTTGACACGGTGCTCATCCACGGGCTTGTGCGTGACGCGCAGGGACGCAAAATGTCAAAATCCCTGGGTAACGGCATTGATCCCCTGGAGATCGTTGACAAATACGGCGCTGACGCCCTGCGATTCACCCTCGCGACGGGCAACAGCCCCGGAAACGACATGCGTTTTTCGGACGAAAAGGTCGAGGCCAGCCGCAACTTCGCCAATAAGCTGTGGAATGCCGCGCGCTTTATCCTGATGAACCTCGGTGAAAACGAACCCGCACCGCGCGTGCCGACAGGCCTGAGTACCGCGGACAAATGGATTCTCAGCCGATATAATACGCTGGCCGCCGAGGCCACGGAAAACCTTGAGCGGTTCGAGCTTGGCATCGCGGTGCAGAAGCTGTATGAATTCATATGGGACGTGTTCTGCGACTGGTACATTGAGCTTGCGAAGATTTCCATACAGCAGGGGGGAGACGCCGCCGTCACAGCCAAAGGCGTGCTCGTCTATGTGCTGTCGAACACGCTCAAGCTGCTTCACCCGTTTATGCCGTTTATTACAGAGGAGATTTGGCAAACGCTGCCGCACGAGGGCGAAACGGTCATGCTGTCCCCGTGGCCTGTGTACGACGGGTCGCTGCACTTCGCGGAGGAAGAGGCCGAGATGGAGCGCGTGATGGCTGTCGTCCGCGCGGTCCGCAACCGCCGTGCCGAGATGAACGTGCCGCCGTCCAAAAAGGCAAAGCTGTATATCGCGACGGCGTACAGGGAAACCTTTGCAGCGGCCGAGACGATGTTTCAGAAGCTCGCGGGCGCATCGGAAATCGAAGTGGGCGGCGCGTTTGAACTGGACAGCACGGTCAGCATCGTGACGAACGAAGCGAAGGTGTATATTCCCATGGGCGAGCTGATTGATCTTGAGACCGAACGCCTGAGACTGCAAAAGGAGCTTGAAAAGGCGGAGAAAGAGCTTTCGGCGGTTCAGGGCAAGCTGAACAATGAAAGCTTTGTGGCAAAAGCGCCTGAGGCGGTTGTGGCGGCGCAGCGGGAGAACGCGGCGCGGATTGAGGGGAAGATCGGGATGCTGAAAGAAAGTATTGCGAAACTATAGATTAGCCAATGCCGGAAGCAATCCGTTTCCGGCATGGATTTGTATTGAAGCAAGCCCCGTTCTACACCTGAAACATGTTTATTTTGTAATAGTTTTACAATTTATTTGTTCGTGCGGCCGCCGTTAAAAACCCCGTTAAAAATCTAAAAAATACTATTGCATTTAACGGCGTTTTATGTTAACATTATGTTAATTGAATGGGTGTGAACCCATGTAGGAGGAGACAATATGGCAGCAACCTGCCCAAAATGCAACGGTAAACTGAAAATTACTGACTGGAGACCCAACTGTCCCCATTGCAACGTAAACATGGTCTACTACGGAATGGAGGAAAGACTCCTGCTTGACGCCGACAAGGCCGAGGCTGAACACGCCGTGTTCCAAAAAAGGATCGACAGGCTTAAGACCGCCTTTGCCGGGTCAAAGCTTTCGATCGCGAGGATCGTTTTCAGCGTCCTGCCCTTATTTACGGTCATTCTTCCCTTGGGCAAGATTGCTTTTCAGGCGCCCTACATATCCGAGTCATCGACGATCAACGCCATCGCGCTGTACAACATGATTTCCAAGGCGGATTTCGGCGCGCTGATCAGCCTGCTGTCGTCCCCGGTTTTGGGAAAGACGTTCATATTGTTTGTTCTCTCGCTTGTGACGCTTGTTCTTTCGCTTTTGATGGTGCTTGTCAGGCTGGTTCTGCTGATGCTGTCCGCCTCCCCGAAAGGCAGGCAGCGCAATTATACGTTTAACTGCTTTGCCCTCCTGTTCGCGGCGGCTTCGGCGGTGACGTTTACGCTCTTCGCCGGGAACGCGTCGGCCATTTTCCCGTCCGTCATCAGCGGAAGCGTGGGATTCGGCGCGTATATCTATTTCGCGCTGCTGGCCGCCAGCTTCGCGATAGACGTCATGGTGTTCCAAAAGAGGATCGAAGTCGTTTATAAAGACACTTTTGTTGGCGGGATCCCGTCAGCGGAATACTTCCAGCTCGTGGAAAGCGGCGTGCCGCTCGCGGATATCCGCAAGGAGATGGAAAAGCGCACCGCCGAAAGGGAAGAGGCTGAAAGGCTCGCGGCCGAGCAGGCGGCGCTGCAGGAACAGCAGGAACAGGCGGCCGTGACGGTTTAACAATTTTTCGCGTTTAATACAATATAAGAGGGGCAGGGGCAGGAGAAGAAACGACTCCTGTTTCTTGCCTTTTGTTTAGAACCTCCATATGAATACAGGTTCTTACTTTCTTTCGAGGGATGTGTTTTGCTTGAAAAGGTTGATGTTGTTACTTGCCTGTGCGGCCTTGCTGTTGTCGGTCGGCGCTTGCGCGGTCTTGATGTCGGACGAGCCTGAGACGGTCGAACAGAAGAATTTTATATATGAAAACGGCACATACGGCGTTTCGGAGCCGGGCGTTCCTGCTTCGTATAATGAAAGCTACATCTCTCAAAATACGCCGGAAGAATATTATATCGCCTACGCTGTCCATATCAGGAGCGGCGGCCAGCACGACGCGTCGGAGGTTATCGCGGCCAGGCAAGGCGGGAGAATCTATTTTTCGAGCGATGGGAACGAGTCGCTGTTCACTCCCGTGGAGGGCGGTTACTTTTGCTACACCCGCAATGCCGGAAGCAGCCGCTTTTCCGGCATGAATCCGGGCGCGCCCATGAATGAGGACGCTGTGGGCCTGTATGTACAGGCGTCCGCGACGCTGTTCAGTTATTACACGATTTACAATGGTATGGTAAAAACCGGTGAGGAAACCGTGGCGGGGCGCAGGTGCGCGGTGTATTCGGTTTTGAACGGCGACGGCTTCCCGGTCAGTTTTTGTATCGACGTGAAAACCGGTATTTGCCTGAAAGCGGCATGGCTGATTGATGAAGCGCTGAAAAGGGAAGCGGGCACGTACGAGTTTGAGTGTACGGAGTTCAAGGTAACAAATATTATATTGCCGAGTATAGATTAAGTAACCGCTGATTAAATCGGGAACGTCGTATTGCCGAGAGATTTTTTCGTCAGATTGTCTGAAATTTTGCGGATAAAGTAACACAACAAATAAACCAGTAAGGACAAACTATTGTTGATATACAAGGATTTGTCCACTTTCGTTAAATGATATAATATCCAATAAATCCCTATAAAGATGTATTGTTGCCAAAACACAAGGGGGTTTTAGATATGGAAAATAACGAGCCAAAAAGAGAAATAATACTACCAGAAGAATTACAAAAAAGAATATTAAAGTTCTTTTTAAAAACGTCAATACCACGAAAAGCAAGGCAGGAAAAAACAAAAAAAGCTCTTTTGGAAACGAAAGGGCAAGATATATGTTAAAAACTGCCATATACGTTCGTGTGTCAACCGCCGAGCAAGCCCAAGAGGGTTATTCCATAAGGGCACAAATAGACAAGCTTAAAAGTTACATCCTGATAAAAGATTGGAATTTTCACAAGGTCTATGCCGATGAGGGAACGCTTTAAGGGCAAATCCCCAAGGCGCCTATAAATGGAAAAAAAATCAGGATGTGAAATAAAAACGCCTCAGCGGATAACTCAATCATTGGGTGATCTGCTGAGGCGTTTTTGATGGTTTTACGTATTCACTTACGGCTGAACACATGATCGAACAGCCCATTTACAATACTGATTACATTTTATTTTATATGCAACTACGACAAAAATCCGAGCTGAATTTCTACATTGACAAGGCGCTGATTTATGTTATAATAAACTTAAGGAGGTAAATTTAAACAATTATCGGGAGTCAGGAATGAAGTTTATTGTGCACTTTAAAGCAGTAAAGTAAACAAAAATGAAGAAAGAAGGTGTGATCATGAAAAAGTTAAAAATTTTTTCTGCTTTCCTGTTGGGGCTTTCGCTTTTAGCGATCCCGTTGGGAATGTCGCTTGCCGGGGTGAACGGGGACTCCATAATTCCCGACATGGACGGCGGGGAGTACACGGCGTTGTTAGCGGAGATGATTATGGGGAACATTCCCACAATTGATGATGTGAAAACCGCTCCCGGCGAAAACGGAAAAGAACTGACGGTTGCCGAGATGTGGGAAAACACTTCTACGAACCGCTTGATCGTTAAAACCGGCTCGAATGAACCCCTTGACGAGGACTGCGGCGCGGTGTCCAAGATCGAAGGCTACAGAAATCTTCATATTTTCCAATACGCGGACGAGCAATCCGCAGAGGCGGCTTTCAGCTATTTTGAAGCGCAGCCGGAGACAGTTTATGTGGAATATGATGTCTACATAGCAAGGGATTTTCTCGCGTCTGGCGGAACGCCGTCTTATCCTCCGGAGGGACTTGATATTGTGGGCGAGGACTGGAGCGCGGATATGGTTGAGTCACCGGCGGCGAACGCGCTTATAAGTGAGATGAACCTGAAAAAAGTCAAGATTGCTTTGCTTGACACCGGCGTGGACAAGAATCACCCGTTCTTTAATACCGACCCCAACAATCCACGGATATTGCCGAATAATAAATTTTCGGCGTATAAGATTTTTAATAAGGATCCTTTCTTTGTTGATCCTGATGATCCTATCCTTGATCCGAATGATCCTCTCTTTGACCCGACTCACCCTCTCAATGATTCAAGTCATCCTGATCATAATTATTATTTACATCACAATTATTACAATTATTCCAACCTTACCCTTGGGGCGCTGTCGAACACAAAAGATATTCATGGGCACGGCACACATGTCGCCGGAATTATTGTCGCCCACACTTTACCCAATGTTAAAATCAAACCTTATGCTGTTATGTGGATAGGTAAGCCCATATGGGATCCAACAACCGAAGAGGAGTATGGTGACACGGCGTCGGGTATTGGATATTATGATGATAATACACCTATCGCAGTTACTACCTTTCTTATTCTTGCCGGTGCGGTTGATGATGCTGTAAAAACTGGTTGCGACATTATAAACATGAGCTTTTCGTGGGATTGCGACGACGATGACGGGGACATGCCTGTCGCTCAAACCTTTATAGATAGTGTCAATGACGCCATAGACAGTGGATGTGTAGTGGTTACATCAGCAGGAAACAGCGTCGGTTGGAGACCTTATAATATTCCTGCCGGAATGGATAACGTCATTACGGTGGCGTCTGTTGATTCTGATTTTACTCATTCTCAGTATTCTAACTTTTATAGGCTTGACGGTTATCCCTATATCGACTTGGCGGCGCCAGGGGGCGACATGAGGGTGTTGCAAGAAGTTTTAGGGGAAATAACAGGAAAAAAAGATATTTACAGCACTTGGTCCCGCCAAAGTATCGTGATGGATTACTTCATGGAAAAATATGACCTTACAGAAAAACCACTTTATTTAGAGGGGTCCGGAACCTCTATGTCTGCGGCGGTGGTGTCCGCGGCGGCAGCGACGGCAATCGCGGTTGAACCCTCGCTGTCGAGCAATCCTTTGGCAGTCAAAGCATTACTCAAAAAGACTGTCCTTGTTCCCGAGGAGTGGAATAAACCGTTTTATCATATCGAGGGTGGAACAGAAGAAGAAGAAAACGGTCTCCCATATGGGTATGTTCACTTTCAGTATGGCGTTGGCGTCGTAAACTTCAAGAACATGGTTGATTATCTGTTGAGCGAACCGGAATTGATCCCGAAAGCCAACTCGACGACGATCATCGACTACAACAAGAATTTCATCTACGGTCTCAAGACGTATCTGACGGAGAGCGAGCTAAAGAACACTTTCCTTGATGTTGAAGGTTTCGGATACTTTGAAGTACAGGGCGGCACGGCAGGAGCGAACAATACGGTCATATATGGCACAGGCGCGACAGTCACGCTGTACAGCGATTACGATCCTTGTTTCGAAGATGTGTACAAGATTGTTATTTATGGTGACGTGAACGGCGACGGCAAAATCAACAGCGGCGACGTTTCGGTTGTGAATAACTTCACAATAAACAGTAACAGTGCGCCTAATCTTAAAGATTCCAGTTCCCCTTATTTCTTTGCCGCCGATTTGCTTAAGAATGGGCTGATCAACAACAACGTGGTCAGTATACTCAATAAGGTCGCTACTAAAATGTGGCTCATGGACCAGCAGACAGGTGATCTCGTGGGACCTCCCGGCCCGTATATCCAGGCTATCCCGGGCGCGGTTACCAATTACTTTGACTCGGAGGAGTTGTCGATTCAATTCCTGGAGCTTGGGCATACAAGCACTTACCTAAAAGGGGAGAAAATCAACTACGTCTACGGTCTTGACACGCTCGCCCCAACTCTTGACGGGACACTTGCAGCGCTTAACGGAGGACGATACGAGGTTACTTATGAGTACAACCAATGTGCTACAGATTCCACCGGCGCGAAGCTCACGGTTTATGACGAGAACGACGAAGTGTTCAGAACGTTTTTTGTCGTCGTATTCGGTGATTTGGACGGCGACGGTGCGATTAACTCTTCTGATGTATCCGTTATGATATCCGCGATGAATGGTACGCCAGCCTGGGCGCAAGCGGATGACCCCGAAGATAACCCGTTTTTCTTTGCTGCGGACCTCAATCACGACGGCGTTATGGATGCTGATGATCTGAATATTCTCCTGTATGATATTAGCGTCTATTCGTTGGGCTACCCGAAGCAGCATTCTTTGGACCCGAATGATTATTTTTGGTACTGGTAAGACAAGTTAAAGCAAAAGTATAGATAAAAACAGCGCCCCCGCAGAGCGTCGTATAGCAACGTTATGCGGGGGAAAGCTGTTGTGACGGGAAAACCTTGATAAAATCTCGTGACCGAGTTCGATGAGGAGCTTTGGTATATCACCGTGGATTCGGTCAGGGTTTTCTCGGATGGGCAGCTGTCAGCCTTTTTTCGTGATGGCACGGCAGTTGAGATCAAGTCCGAAAAATGATGCTGCACACGAAAACGCCGCAGGATTCTTTGCCGAAACCGGTGGCGTTTTTGGCGTTTGTTGGTTGATTTTTTAAGCCGTTTGATTGTATGCATACTATCCAAACGGAGGAGTCAAAATTGCAGCGAAAAAGGACAAAGTTTGATTGTATCAAACTTTCAGATTGTCAAAGAACCCCCTATGACACCAAGAAAGAGCTCGCAAAAGCGGGCTTTTTATGGTATAATGGATAGGAGTGAAAAAGATGCTTGAGAAGAAAGAAAGCAAGCGCGGCGAGGTCAAGATTGTATGCCTGGAAGAGCTGGTGCCGAAAGATCA
>Ga0123353_10000353_pt1 | contig 56174 bp, 66 predicted proteins | sample TergutLab28metaG_3_FD_92763 | JGI IMG/M metagenome (GOLD analysis project Ga0123353, IMG submission 92763) | Labiotermes labralis P3 segment gut microbial communities from Petit-Saut dam, French Guiana - Lab288 P3 | ecosystem: Host-associated > Arthropoda: Insects > Digestive system > Gut ... | reverse complement strand
GTCAAAGCCTTTTTCCGTCAGATGCTGCCAGACAACAGGGCAGCGGTTCTCTGGCGGCTCTTCTATATAAACAAGCGAAGGAGCCCCCTTTTTTTGTTCTCTTGGCATTTATTCTGCTCCTTTAATATGTTGCTATTAAAAGTAACATAATGTTCTTTAAAAAGCAAGAACAAAACAGTTGTGTACGTTACATAAGCAACGGAAAAATATAGTAATTAATCAATTCTTAGGCTGATGGATATCTAGCCACGATTATCACAAAAGAAGACGATACGCTTATTTTCGACCAAGAAGCAACATATTACTATAAAAACCTTGACAGTATACTGACTGCTTCAACTACCACCAGGACAATTGTTTTTATAATCTTATTGCCTTTTCTCCGTTCTCCTTCGTATGACGTGAAGCGATAATCAACAAGTAAATCATCAATAAGGCGCTCCAGTTTTTTAAGATAATCTTGCTTATTGTCGCCCCATACAGTTATTTCGATTCTGGTGTTCCTGATGAGTTCAATAAGGGCACTTGCACCTTCTACTGCAAGAACCATTCCATCTTGCCATATTGCGAATTTCTCGCCATATTTCTTTATATCGCCTTCGTTAGAACATGTGTATCGGTAGAAGAAATCAGCAGGGAATTCTTGAATGTCTTCGCGCTCCACATAAGTCATAACAAAATCGGGGTCTTTATCTATGACGATATCCCTGGGCTTGTGACGTGCAGCCACGCACGGGACGACCAAAGCGTTCGCCCCTCCCCTGCTGATAAAACCAATCTTGTGGCATTTCATCAGGTCCAAAATATACTTTCTTTTACCCTTTGGGTAGTCCTTGCGTTCATTTTGAAAACTTTATCGAGTTCACCATAATTGATCGATAAATAGTTGTTTTTCTTCATATAGTCAACGACTGTATATACACCGTGAGTTATCCAGTCGGGATCGATTACATAGTCTTCCATAATCTCATAACTAAGTGCAACACCTAGCGTATTAAGAAGCTCTTTGGTTTTGGCTTTATCTTTTTTTGACTTGATGCCGGTTCCTTCAAGGACTGTTTCCAATTCGTTGACCGTTAAGACTTTTTTCCCGCCGTTAAAAAGAACCTTTAGCTCTTTCATTGCCTCACTGTCGTTTTTACCTATGGAGTGGTAGCCGGTGGCACCAATATAGTTAATCACATCGTTTTTGAAAACATTCAGACTTTTCATATCTTTACCGATGTTGAACCCATAAATTTCCTGAACGAGATGACCGTGGGTACCATCTTTGAAAGAATCATAATCTTCTTCATACTGCTTTCTGTTATCAGACTCATTGAAAACTATAAAAACCTTTACCTCACGACCGGAGTAAATGTTTATTGTTTCAAGCCAGTAGTTGATTCTTTCGTAATCGCGCTCACCTTCTGTCCGGGAGTTGATGACAAGTACATATATGCAGTTAGCCGTTATAAAGCAACGGTGTGAAGCATGATAAATTGCCTGCCCGCCGAAATCCCAGATGTGAGCCGTTATACCATCGCAGTCAAATTCTTTGTCGGTGTCTACGCCATGTGTCGTGTCCTCTGGGTCGGGAAAAGTCATGTCACCAACTAAACGTCTTGCCAAAGTAGTTTTACCAGAACCGGCTGAACCGAGGATGATAAGACGGGTTTCTCGCTGATCGGTTACAATACCCCCCTGTTTGTAAGCTCTTCTTATGTGTTCAGCGACAGCAGCGGCACCCTTGTCAGAAATTTCTGGAGGGACTTGTAACCGCATATTTATATCATCATTATCATCTATCATAAACTTCTTGGCAAACAAGTTAGTATACCACTTTCCCCAATAATCACAGCCAGAGCTATGCAAAGCGATTTGGAAGTTGCCCCATATACCCCCGTATATTTGGGTATCATTATTAAAATCACGAAATCCACGATATTTATCACTCAAAAGCATTAAATCATTAAGAAGAATAGGCTCGAGATTAATTGGGTAACTAGAGAGAGGGGTGACGACAGTAGAGTAGTAGGCGGCATTAGAAGCGGCAGAGAAGGCGGCGGCGGCAGAAGCGATGGAATCAGAATAGCCGGAACCAGAGGAAGAGGTGGTGGCGGTAGAGTAGAATGTGGCATCAGCGGCGGCGGCGGCGGAAGAGGCGGCGGAAGAGGCGGCGGAAGCGACGTATGCGGCGTAGTAGGCGGTGGCGGCAGAAGCGTCTGCGGAGGCAGAAGCGGCGGAAGAGGCGGCACGGAAGGCAACCTTGGCTGCAGTAAGACGGTAGGAAGAGGTTTGAACGGCGGCGCGGGCGGAATCTATAGCCCTAAAAACTGAAAGCAAAAACTTTTGCTGTTTATTATAAGAATCCCCGGAATCGCCCCAGAAGTCAAAAGTACCGCTAGCGCCTAGAAATGGCAAGGCCCTGATAGCGCATAGCCAACCAAAAAAGGCAACATAATCATATGAAAGCTTTTCTAAACTTCTTGTAATTTCTTTTTTGTAATAATCAGATTCCATTTATTGCCTCCATATAAGTGGTGCATCAATATGTGAGTCACCACTTTTTTCGTTGTTTATATTTGCCACAAGCATCATATCACAGAACGCCGAGGATGAAAAATAAAAAACACAAGAAGATTTGTGCTTTACGTCATAAATTATATTCCTTGCTGCTTTTGAAAATTTTGGCTGGGTTCGATCATCTAAAATGATACCATTTTTTGATCGGCAAGCGATCCTCTGATATAAAGCCATCAATAGATACAATCAGTAGCAGACATCCCCCTTAATGCATGTGGATAAGTGCGTTCAAGCCTATGTATACGATTGCGTGAATAAAGTAGACACTGAAAAATGGCTTTTTCTAACGTGATCAATCGGAGCCATTTTGGCATCATTTGTCATGAGCAAACCCAGAATATACTTGCTTTTAGTAAAGCCACAATATATATTTGTATATGGAAACGAAAGTGCCTTGCTGGTTTTCCGGCGGCAGGTGAGAATGGTTGCCACCCTCCCCGCCCTGTATACGTATCATAGCTACGTACACAATTGCATTATGTAACACCGTTTGGCTATTATATGACGTTATACGCTTCGGTGCAAGCCATATATGGTCGGTTGTGTCGCACATAACATAATATGCTATGCATGTAATTTAAATGGCATTTTTAGTTTCCCTTATAATTCCGCCTGGGTTGTTATGCAGAACCTCGGCGGGGAATCGCTGCAAGATTTGATCATCCAAAAAACAATTTTTTCTGTAAACCCATAAAATTTCAAAAAAATAAAACCTGGCTGACCTTTTTTGCATCCGTTTTATTAAGAACCGTTATAATGTCTTAAAAAGGAGAAGGGAAATTGGAAAAACAAAGGCTTGTCGAAGTGGTTTCAATGGCTAAGCACGGCGATAAAAGCGCATTGCAGACCCTTTACATCGATACATACAAGAGTGTGTATTATTTTGCTCTAAGCTTAGTGAGAAATCCGCAAGACGCCGAGGACTTCACACAGGAAGTATTCATCAAGGTTTGTGAAAAAATATCGGAGCTGCGAGAACCGGCTGCATTTTACAAGTGGGTCAATCAGATAACAGTCAACCAATGTAACACTCTTTTTCGGAAATACAAGAGGATGGGAATTTTGGACAACAGCGATGATTATTTCGCTCAAGTCGCTGACGATGACCCAAATAACCTGCCAGACAAAGCAATCGATAACGAAGCTACCCGCAAAATCATTTACGATGTGATCAACGCGCTCCCCGAAAACCAACGCGTATGCGTCATACTCCACTATTATTCGCAATTCCCCGTCAAAGGGATCGCGTCAATGCTTGAAATCAGCGAAAACACAGTTAAAACCCGCTTATCTCTAGCGCGAAAAAAAATCAGGGCGGCATTGGAGATGCAAGAAAAAAGAGAGGGAATCAGGCTCTACGGCGTACCTATTGCCCTTACTCCGATATTAGGGCAGGCTATGGGCCGTTTACCAATGTCCTCCGGTGCCCAGGAGCGTATATGGGGAAATGTGGCAAATACCATATCCGGGAGTGTCCCTTTAATAACAAGAAACGGAGCTGAAAAGTATGAATTTCAAGGCAATAGCAACCCCGGTGCGGGACAAAATAATAATAGCAACAACGATCCCGGTTTGGAAAGGTACGGCAACCGGGGTAGTAACTACAATATAGAGGGATTTGGTAAAGAAGGATTTAGCAATCACGAATATAACTCTAGCCATGCCAGAACTGTAAACATCTCCCCAGCAAGAAAGCAATCACAAGTAGGCACAAGGCCTCGTACATCCGGCGCGGCAAAAGTACTAAAAGTCGCGGGTATATCATTGACAAAGAATGCCCTTATCGGCATTGCCGCGACTGTAGCGGTAGTTATTTTTGGAGCAGTTCTGATATCACAAACTGGATCCTTAGCTAAGATTTCAATAAATCCTGAAAGTGATTTTATAGCTACAGATACAGATGGAGGCGTTAGTATTGCGAAATATTCGGGTAGTGCTACCGAAGTTAATATTCCAAGTGTTATCCGAGGATCTAATGTCGTTAGGATTGGTAATTCGGCATTTAAGGAGCGCTCTGCCATAACCAAAATAATAATACCTGATACGGTTACTAGAATTGGCGAAGAAGCATTTGCAGGCTGCTCAAGTCTTACATACATTAGAATACCTAATAGTGTAACGGAAATTGGATGGGGTGCATTTAATGATTGTACTGACCTCGAGCAGGTATCAATACCAGATAGTATTGGAAGACTGGGACATACTAACAATGTTATGGGTACGCGTATTCCTTCTGTATTTTTAGGTTGTATTAATTTAACTAATGTGACCTATAAAGAAATATCTTATAGCGTTACAACAGTTACCTATGGTAGTCGGGAGTTATATGATTTGCATGATGAGTTCTATGATGCAGTGAATGGGGATATTCAAGATGCTCTCATAGCAAATCCAGATTTTCTCATAACAATTCCAGATTTTGTAGGTCACCGATATGATGTTATCATAAATAACGAGGAGTATGCAAAATTATATACATTCAATAATCCGACATTTGAAGCCAATAAAGATGTACCGGAGGGGCAAATTATATTACAAGACCCTGCGGCAGGCAGAGAGCGTAAAATGCCGTTATCCGGTGAGCGAATCAATATCAGGCTTACCGTATCGTCCGGGGAATAATCTTCTTTTTTATAAGAGGACTGATAAAAAGCTCATACCCTTCGATTCTCCCGTTGCTGGTCACATGGTATGTTGTCGATAGCGCAATCTCCAACTGTAACCCGTCACTGTTATGTATCCTTCTAGAATTACTAAAAACGCGCCTTTACAGCACGGTTTCGATAACTTATGTGTCCGTAGTAGTTGCAGCTATCTATGATGTTTATCTAACAAATAACAACCTCTTTGCTAGAGGTTGTTATTTGCTCTCCTTTGGCAGAACGATGAGTTTGAAAAAAATAAAACCCAACACAAAAAGGATCGTGTTTTTATCATAAATTAAAATTATTACTGCCTTTAGAATTTTTGGCAGAAGCTTTTTTATTGGCAGAAGGACGGCCAAAAAAGGCACTGTTACGATCCTTATCAATTAAGGAGCAATAGTTTGATGCGCAACAATTGTTATGTTCTGGCAAGGAAGCAGACAGGATGGAAGTATAGGCATTTAAGCAAAAGTCTATAAGAAAAGCCTTGTCGATATCACACGGGATTTCACGAATAGTCTTTTCATAAACATCTGAAAGCAGTTCGCGGGAAACTTTAGGAGGGCTATAATCTACCTTTTTAACGATTTCGATAAAGTCTGCAACTAAAACATCTTTTCTCTCGGAAGAGTCCGGTATGCCATTCCAAAAAAGGGACATATTATTATCGAAATTAGGGGCAAGCTTTACAATGTTGCCGGATACGTCGGTCAAAAAACCATAGTTGAATTCATGGCGGTCGCCGTTCCTGACAAGGGCATCCATATAGATTATGTCCAAGTAATCGTAGCCAAGGCCATAACGCTCCATAATCTCATAAATTTCAAAGTAGTCGGTCGAAGAACCTATAAGGGATTTAGCAGGCTCAAAACAAAGCCCGGGCGGGACAAAATTAGCGCTGGCAATGTAATGCGCGTCTATATAGTAATCAACGGCATCAAAGCCCAGACCCAACGCAAGCTTTGAAGAAAAAACCTCGGAAAAAAGCTCAAAAGGTTTTCCGGATTTATATAACACCCAGGATCCATCTACCAATCAGAAATGTCGCCGGGCGTAACGGTATAAAAACCAGAATCATCGATAACAAGAAAGCGCAGGACTACTGTGATCCCAAGACCTTGGAAGGATTCGGTAAATTCGGAAAGCAACATTCCATTGAAGTGGCTATAAGGAACAAGGACGATAGCCGACACTACGGGACCAGGGTTTTTGATGTAGTTGTCAAAAGAAGCATCTGAAGTAAGCCCGGGAGGCAGCGCAACCTTGGCGACTTCATAAAAATTTATAGATTCGCCGAAGGTGAAATCTACAGTATTTTTAATAAGGTCAGAAACATCCTGACGATATTTTATGGCAAGAAAATTGTCGGAATAATTATAAGAACCATTATCTTTAGAGGCTTCTACAAGGATTACCTCAATGTCGAAACCCCCGGCAACAAGAATTTGGGTAACTCCCCTTTTGGCATAAGTAGAGCCCCAAGGCGCGACATAATAAAAAGGTTCGCCATACTTTTCTTCCATATAGGACAAGGTGGACCAACTATATCCTGGCCGAACACTGGTTTGTCGCTTTTAATGCACCCAAAAGAAAAAAAGAGAAACAAAAAAGCAAAAACAGCTATTGCCATTTGTTTTACCATTGTTATATTTACCCTCTTAAATCAATGAAAAAAGCAGAAAAGACAAAACGAAAAAGATCATGGAGATGGGCCGCCATCTTTATTGTACCAGGCTTTAAGGTTCCGTATGCTGGAACACGCCCCAGAAACATTGAATATTTGCCCGCCGGGGGCCTCTATTTGAATATTTGTACGCAAACCGGCGATCCCGCCAGAGATTGACGTTTTTATGATCTTAGATATAAAGTCCCTCCGGAAAACGATAATGCAAGTTTTGTTCAGGTCAATAAACCATTCCGGAGATTTATAGAAAGATTTAGTGATCGACAGACTATCCATTTTTTCAGAAAAAATGATACCTAACAATGACTCATACCTTGAAATCAAGAAGATCCCGCGAAGCGGGACAGAAGAGCAAACAATAACAAGAAGCAAAAAAAACCGGCACCAATGCCAAGCGCGATATCTTTAAAAAAAGTAGATGCCCTATAAACAAAATGCAAAGTGGTAGCAAGAAACAATATGAAAAAGAAAACGGCTATGCCAATTGCAAACAATGGTTTCATGGCGCTAAAGTAAAGCGAGGGCTTGCTTATAGCTTTGTTATGTTTCGACTGGACGGAAATACCCCTGATGACGCAATATTTTTGAAAATTATCGATATGCAAGAAATCGCTGTTAAGGGTTCCGAAACGTTTGCCGTTTGCATAAATGATCAAGGATTTCTGGTCAGTGACCACTACCCTGCTGACCTCCCCGAAACCGAATTTTTTAGACAAGCCAAAAAAACATCGATAACGCAAAGAGTCGCCATCAACAGACATTCCCCAAAGGCGCAAAGCCAATGTAAAAATAAACAGGGCAAACGAAAAACCTAAAACGAACACAGCGACACTGAAAAGGTCGCCCGGGGAAAGCAATATCAGTATTATGCCGATAACAACAGGGCAAAAAGAAAGGACCAGGAAAAAGTTTCAATATCGCCCGTGAGTACTTAACATCAAACCTTGAAATGCTATTTGTTTTTTCTTTTTCAGATTTTATCGCAACAAAAGACAAGATAAGCGGTACGAACAAAGCTATCAAAAAATGGGCAACAAACCTCATAGAGAAAACTCCCCCCCTAAATATAGGGTTAACATTAGCCAATACATATGCAACATGTGTAATATACACACAATACACACATCAAGGATTTAAAAGAGTATTTTTTAGGTCATCCAGGTCGGGGGCGCCGGCAGCGGACCAAATATTTACAGAGTCATATTCCTTGATTACTTTGCCCATAGCGGAAATATAAAGCTCCAAAGCTTCGCCAATGACCTTGCTTGAACTTTTACGGTTGACAAATGCAATTTTCTTTATGTCCTCATATTGGCTCGGGAGGACCATAATATTGATACGGACCTTTGTTTCTTTTTTGGGTTTATTTGCCTTTTGGGGCGTAGGCGCGACAGGGGCAGGCACAGGCGCAGGAGGCTGAGGGGCAGCGAGGGAAGCAATTTTATAGCTTGCGGCGGCAGCTTCTTCACGAGCCTCATCCGCAGCAGTCCTGAGTGTTTTTGCCATAATTAGACCGCCTTTCTGATTATATAGTCGGCAATTTCGCCGTAGGCAACTGAAATATCGTTTTTGGGGTCGATCTCTTCGACGGCAAGGCCGTCATATACGCCCTTTTTGCCGATAGCAAGGTTTTTGATCACAGCAATGATGTCATACCTCTCTTGCAGAAGGTGCAAGATAATATTGTCGTCTTTTATGCGGGATTTATATTTAGTTGCGATGGCGCCCAATATTTTTAACCCGGGGTTGTCGTTTATTTCAGACTGGTGGACGGTGGCCTCAAAGGATGCCGCAGACTTACGGGCCAGGTTGTCTGTTTCGATAGGGATTATAACGTAGTCAGAGCAGGCAAGGGCGTTACGCATAAGGACGCCGGATTGGGGGCAGTCAAGCAGGATATAGTCATAGTCGTCACGTATGGGGGAAAGGACGTCGCGCAGGACGGTATTTGACTTGACGGAATCGGCAACGGCAGAAATTTCCGGCCGGGAAGTTATTATAAACAATTTGCCGCGAAGCTGTAGGACGCAATCTGAAGCAGGGACGCCAAAGGGTTGGATCATGGCGGCAGAGCATTTGCCGTAAGCCAAAGGGTCTAGGCCGGATATATGGGTAAGGCCGGCGTGGTAGTCTGTGTCGACAAGAAGGACGGTTTTGCCGCGCGAAGACAGGGCAACGCCGACGTTAAAAACAGAAGTGCTCTTAGCGATCCCCCCCTTTTCGTTTGCAAACAGTATAATTTTACTCACCATATTCACCACTTCCTAATTTAATACGCAAATCATATAGGCCAAAAACATCTTTCATTTCAGAGCAGGTTTCACAACATGACAAGTCACCTAATTCATACTCATTCATGTCGTGCCTTGTATAAAACTGGATCCTCTCAATGCGGCGCTCTTCGCGGAACCGGCGAACAGACGAATGGGCAAACCTTTCCCGGGCATTGATTTGCCCGTTGCTTCCGCTGCTGCGCGGGGAACCGGAAACAAAGGTTTGAAGAATATACTTGGATGCCGTGAAGTTAAAGCCGGCGGCCTTTTCTAATACAACAAGGCCTTTTTCCGGGATCAAAAAGGTAAATTCATGTAAAGGAGTTTTTCCGGCATTATTTTTTCCCATGACAACCCCCTCTTTTTATAAAAACTTACTGCAACCTAAAGGGGAAAGAAGCGGAAATATTACTCAAAGTAGAAATTTGAAGCCTTGCCGCCATTTATGTTATCGTTTGAAAAAGAAAATGATTTTAGGTATTCGGGATAACGTATAGCAATGGCCTGGAAGAAAAACGGGGCGAACTCGCAGCAGAAAACATCAGAAACACTGTATTTCTTGCACTCTTCTAAAGCATCATGCTGCTGAGACTCGCTGTCGCCACAGGAAAACGAGGTCGGGGTGTTGTCGGTAAAGAGGTTGAAGGCGAGGCGCGTGGCCCTGAGGCTCCCCGCTGTTTGCCAGCCTGCGCTAATTACACCGGAAACGATCGACCTTTTCTTTTTGTCGTAGATCTCGTCAAAGCGGAGACGGGTATCGTCGCATATACCGAGGGTGTAAACCAAGGCCCGGTGATAACAATCTGAAGTTATCCCGCCGGAGCTGAATTTTTCGTTATAGAATTTCCAGTGGTCGGGGCTTTTAAACAACATGGCAATGACCTCCAAAAAGCAAATAAGTGTGTAGTATATGTAAGGTGTGTAGTAGAAGTATAATGAGTATATACTGCACAATGTGTATCGTGTGATACCTAAGTATAGTACACATGATACACACAATACACACAAATGTCAAGGGGCACCAGGGGAACAATTTACATTAATATACCATACATACGAGTTCCGGGCGAAAAATAAAATCATTAAAGCCAATATTTTCGGCGAAGAAACGGAAAGTTTCAGGGCAGCTCCCCTTCAATGCCTCGGGCTCGTTTATAAAGCGCGAAAAGGATTCCGCAAAATATTCGGCAGCATTTGAAGTAAAATACTCATCGGCGCTAAGCTCAGATTCAAAAAATGGTATTCAGACTCATAAATAGAATGAAAAACTGATGTGGAGGACTGCCAAAAAGGGCTGGAATCCAAAGAATGCCCAAATTCGTGGAGCACAACAGAGTTAATTGCGCCGTCGCTGCAAGATAACTATATTTCAGGGCAGCCGGAGGAGGGGCTTAAAGCAAAGAAGCCTAAAGCCGCTTTATTCCCCTCAAAACGCATGTCGAAATAAGCTTCCAACACATCTGATGTTGGCAGGCTTGTTATATAAACAATGCCGTTACTGGAAATGAAACTATTTTGGACAGATAAATGTAATTTAGAAAATTCCGAAACAAGCGCAGAGATTTCTGACTCCCCTACCCTGCCGATAACGGATATATAATCGCAGTTTTTTTGTCGGTATATTTTCTGGTTTCGTTTATTTCGGTGTTTTTGACGATGTATGAATCGGACAGGGGTATGCCGAAAACAAATACCGAAGCAAGTGAAAACGCTATAATGGTGCATAATCCGGTCGAGCCCGACCGCCTAGAATAAAGCAACGGCAACAAGCCAAGCGGCAAAAGTTGTTATTAAGAAATAGCATGATTTATATAACGGAAAAAATTGAATGTATAGATAAAAAATGCGATGGCCTCTTAAGAGTATACATCGCATTTTGGCGCCTAAATTGATAAAAAGTTTCTTATTTTTTCCATACGGCATATAAAGTTATAACCCCGTTTTTTGTGCTTTTAAGATTTTGTACGCTTTGTTTATTCTTATACTTAACATCACCGTTTGGGGTAAGCGCCCAGCCTTGGAATTTATACCCATAACGAAGATACCCATTTCCCCTTAATGCCTGTGCTTTATCATATGTAAATTTTTGGTCAGGCGTGATTCCGATGATTCCGCTTTTGGCATTTCTGTTGAATTTGACAGTATATGTATTTGCTTTCCATACTGCATAAAGGTTTACAACTCCGCCATCTTTGCTTGAAAGGCCTGAAACACTTTGCTCATTTTTGTATTTAACTTTTCCGCCTGCCGTAGTTGCCCAGCCTTGGAATGTATAGCCGTCACGCTTGAAAGCATTTGTTTTTAATGCTTTTTTTGCCGAACCAAAGTTGAATACTTGATTAGCCATGCTTCCTGATGTTCCGCCATTTTTATTAAATTTAACAGAATATGTTTTTATTTTCCACACGGCATAAAGATTTTCGGTTGCTCCGTTTTTGTCTGTTAGGTTTGGCATGCTTTGCTCATTTTTGTATTTAACTTTTCCGCCTGCTGTATCTGACCAGCCTTCAAAACGGTGGTTAGGATCACGTTTAAAAGCATTTGCTTTTAGTGCTTGTGTTTTATCATACCTAAAAGTTTGGTTAGCCATGCTCCCTGCTGTCCCACCGTTAGCATTAAATTTGACATAATAAGTATTTGCTTCCCACAATGCGTGAAGTGTTATATAAGCATCAGCCTTGTAATCTGCACCGGGAGAAAAGCTCACGTCAGTTGCCCTCGCGCTTGTACCCCAACCTCGAAATTTATACCCTTTTTTTGTTGGAACCGTACTACTTAACTTCAAAGTTTTTCCTTTTGTTTTTAGTTGAGGGGCAGGGGCCCCAGAGCCGCTATTTGCCTTATAGAAAACCGCATAATCCGATACCGGCAAATAATCGTATGGGTTTATGTTTTTTTCGTTACCACTATCGCGGACCTCATAATGTAGATGAGGCCCCGTGCTATTGCCTGTATTACCTAACTTGCCAATTTGCTGACCCGCTTTAACATCTATACTATATTCCTTTTTTCCCTTGATAACGCTGTCGCTGATGGTGCTCATGTGTGCATAATAGATATATCTCCATTTGCCGCCGATTTTAGATTTTACAACGACATATTTCCCATAACCGCTTTTACCCATATCTCCTACATAATGTACCGTACCACTATATGCTGAATAAATTGGTGTTCCTTCTGGAATGTTACGAAAATCTGTTCCTTGGTGATTAGGAAGACCATTCCCACCATAGTATCTCGGCCAATCCGGCCAATGCCCTTGCTTTTTATTATATGGGCTGCCAAAAGGCCATCGCGGGCCTTCAGATTCATTATCATATTGCACGGCAGCATAGGCGCTGAAGTTGCCAATATTACTACACAACACCCCTAACGCCAATAGAAAAGCCATAATCGTCTTTAACACATTTAACTTCTTTTTTTCCATAAAACTGATCGTCCAAAATAAATTTTAGGTTTTTGAAAAGAACCTATAAACTTTTATTCAACCATTCACAATAAGCAGAACTCTTTGAGACGCCTTCAATAGATGAATTTTACTTTGTTTTCATATAAAAAGCAAGCACTTTTTGAATTTGAGTTCCCCCATTTTACGAATAAACGGATCTGGTTAGTTGACAAAAAAATCAGGGGGATGCTGGGGCATTTGCAGCCCCGGAACCAAGGGCAAGGAACGCAAAAGTCAAAGGGCAATGTTCCTTGAGCAGTTCGGGCGAATTTATGTAGCAGGAAAATGTTTCCGCGAAGTATTCTGTTCTGTCTGAGGTAAAATAACCGCTGGCGCCAAAGTATGAACCGAAGAAATGGTTTTCAGAACCATAGATGAAGCCAAACTCATCTGAGCTTGAAAGCCAGCCGCCATTATAATCGAAGAAATGGCCGAACTCATGCAGCGCAGACGAATTTATCGCGCCAGGTTTACCAGAAATCCAGATTTCGGGGCAGCCGGAGGCATTTTCTATAAAGAAACCCGTAAAATCTTCATTTGGCTCAATATCCATACCATAATAAATATCAAGGACTTCACCTATTTCCAGGCTTGTTATATATATGGTTCCTGATCTGGAAATAAAATCATCCTGGATGGGAAGCGGGAGCTTTGAGAACTCGGAGGCAAGAGAGGAAACTTCCCACTCCCCTACCCTGCCTACAACGGATATATGGCAGCAGTAATCTTCGTCAATATATACTTTGCCACAGGCGGGGTCGGTCGCCTTTGGCGCAGGAGGCTGCGACAGCGGTATGTCAAAGGCGAAAACGCATATAGCGGAAAAAGCTATAAGGGCGATTATTACTATTGAGGAAATTAACTTGTTCATTTCAGGATATCCTTTCTTATGTTAAATTAAGTCAAAGGAGGGCTTTGCCCTCTCTTTGGCTGCAAACATAAGATTTCACCGCATAAGCGAAGCTGTCAACAAACCGTATGTGATATTTTTGTGAAGCTGCGATAGCCGGTTCGTAAAAACTTCACAGGCGCAAGTTGTTTACAGCGCCGCGCGGTGTGATATGAAGCCTGTAGGTATGCTGCGCAATAATTCCGGCGCAGGTATACGCCGGCCAGAACAAGGTGTGTATAGTGTGTGTGGTGTGTATAGTATGTATAGTATGTATGGTATGTACGATGTTTATGGTATGTATGATGTGCATTTAAGGGCCATGCTATAAAAGAAACCGCCCGGGCGTTGCTGATCGCTGACGCGATAGGACGAAGGGGCAGTTGTTCAAGGGGGGCGGACAAAAAACCGGAAAGGGAAAATATAGGGAAAACCACAAAAAACAGCAAAAAACGCCCCTTCGGGGCGGTTTTGCGGATGTCCTTCAGCCTGAGCATTGTCGGGGTCGCATAACTTTGCCCAAAAACCTTAGCAGTTGCAGTGGCCGGCAGTGTTTTTGTATTCGATATTATAGCGCCATGCATTGAACGGATCCTGTCATTCAGCTTCACTGCATGAAGGGACCCGTGTAGAATTCCCATCCACCATCTCTCATATCAGGAAATGCATAAGTCACTGCACCCAATATAGAAGCACCATTCGCGTATGCTTCAAGAGCTGTTTTCGTGACCCTGTCTATAATAGGCTCCTGTCTGCGAGAGTGAGCAATCATATCTACAATAGAACCAATACTATCTTCAGATGTGCCGTCTTCTCGTCCGATTATTATTAAGGCAGCTTTCCAGGCCTTTTCAACTAAATATAGCGCCAATAAGACCTCCGACAATACCTCCAATAAGACCGCCTCCACCGCAGGCTCTAATAAAATCACCACCATTACCGTAAGGTTTTTCTCTCCCGCCACTCAAAGTTATCAGCCCTATAACCGCCATTATTATGGCTCCTATGATTGCCCCTATGGCTGCGCCTGTACCTATATATAACATCTCCAAGCTATCTACGCTAAGTATGGCAGCATTGCGCTAAAAAAGTCAAGAGTTAATCTATCATTCAAGCCACTTCCGCGCCCGCTATATTAAGTTGCAAACTACAATATTTTATGTTTTCGCGTGCCGGCGCGGCTACTATCTTTCCCGCCGCCAAACCAGCGTTCTCGATATGCGTTGCAAACACTATACTTTCTTAGCGCCGGGCCGATGTGCGGATTGAAGAAAAGAAGTTTTGTTAATGGGCGGCAGGTGGGCGCCCCTCAAGTTTTTAGAAAAAGCAATACATGATTTATAGATGTGGAAAACATGTGGAAACCTGTGGAAAACGAAAAAGCCGGCGGAAAACGCCGTGTTTGCAGGAGTTCCTGGCTGATCCCCGTCGGCGCAGGCTACTCCGCAGGAGTTGCCGATGAAGCGCCGTTCCATAAAAAGTCATCAAAAAACGCAGTGTTGTCACCGTTTACGGTAGCCGGCACCAGCCGGATGCCGTAAACGGTTGCTGACATGACCGCGCCACGCTGACGCTACCCGCGCACTACGCGCCGAGACGGCTGCGGCCGTCACCGCGGCGCGCAGTCATCCCAAAAATGGCTCGTTTTTGACGGCGCAGAAATTCGTAGAATTTCAACTTGCGCCATCCCGCAAAACCTCCGCTTATCTTTATTGTCTTATTATATAGTAGCCATAACGAGGTTCGTTAATGGTTATAACGGGCACCGTTAACGGTATTAATGAGTATCGTTATAATATAAAAAAAACAGTATAACGAGTTTCGTTAATAGTTATAACGGGCATCGTTTACAGTATTAACGGGCTTCGTTATAATATAAAAAAATAGCATAACGAGTTTCGTTAATACTGTTCACCAAAAACCGTGAATAAATGGGGGTTGACATTTACAAAACATTCACGTAAAATGATGAATAGTATTAACGGGAGGGGCTGACAGCCTGAGAAAACCTATGAAGGGCATATATGAAAAGCCAAGGCAATACTTTCGAACGGCCGTTCATTAGAGTTTTATGGAAGCGCAGGCAGGAAGCCTGTATTGGTAAATTTCCGGGAAGGTAAAGATCGGGCTATTGAAAAAGGGGATAGGTATTTGTCAAAGGCGAACTTGGGGAACTTATGGAGATGGCGGAAAGAGACCGCAAACCGGGGACAATGAATATGGATATGCTTAAAACAGAAGGGCTTGAGCACTATCACGATGTAATAGAAAGACTAGAAAGAGGCGCGCCCTCATGTAGGGGACCGGAAAACCCAACAAAGGGCAAAGTAATCAAACGGGTTTTTTGGGAAGCTCCTAAAGAATTATTGCAAAACCTTATATATGGCATATATCCTTGGGCATACGCGAAAAACAGTTGCGCAATACACCGTAAGGCCAGAAAACCCGGTATATATCGACGAAAGGCTACGCCGGGCAATCATTCAGGTGTTTGCATATTCAACGCGAAAAGCCAAAGGGGAACATATAGAAACATTGCAGGACTATGACAGGCAAACAGGGAATGAAAATAATTACTGGATCAAGGAGGAAGACAATGGAAATTGATGAGATTTACAGCGAAGACGATAGCGGCTTTGCCGGGGGGGTCATGGTGTCCGGGTCAAGGGATAACGTCGAGCCGCCCTTTGTAAAGCTATATCTTGACAACGTGCTGTTTTTGAGGGACTTGCCCAAAAACCTGAACCCTGTGCTTTTGGCGCTCCTGAATAGGATGCCCTACGGTGGCAAGGCCTTTGCCATCAACGCATCTATGAAAAGGCAAATGGCGAAAGAACTGGGGCGCTCGGCAGGCGGGATTAGCAATGCCATAACCAATCTTGTAAATGGCGGCCTGCTTATTAGGGAAGATGTGGGGCTATACCATATGAACCCGGATTTTTTTGGGCGCGGGGAATGGAAGGACGTCCAGGCCCTCAGGCTCGCCATAACCTACGATTACAGGGGGAGGACTTTTATGGCACAAGTTGCGAACCGCAAAAAACAAAAAGAGCTTGACGGCCAGCAGTCAATTCTGCCGGCGGAATTGACAAAGTTTGAACCGATCACACAGGCAATTGATATCGAGTATGAAGACGAGGAGCTGTAAAAGGACAATGGCGGCATTTTTCACGGACGGTCTTCATTTTGCGAAACGCAATAATTGAGCCTTGCGGCAGGCCGTCCGCGGATATCGCCGGAATGAACAGGGCGCATATAAGCAACTGGGGCGAAAGGGCCAAAAATAAAGGCCATGTATACATTGTGGGGGATTGTTTATCATAGTTGCTGCTATCGCCTATAGGTCTTTTTAAATATGCGATAAGACAATGGGGGCGACTAAATGAATTAGTAAAAGGGTTCCTTGTAGCTACACTTAGAAATGCCCGCCAGCTCTATCTTTTGTACAAAAAGCCAATTCACTAAGCAATGCTTGGCGAATCCGGCAATATAGCGGCAGTGCCGGGCATCGCCATACGCGGGGGCGTTATGAAGCCAATTGAGATGGCGCAGGGGCACTTTATGGAGATATATGGCATTAAGGCAAGGATTTTATCTACAAACCATCGGATCCCTAACAGCTTGGCGTGTTTTCGCAGGACACCGGCGACGTTCGCGGAACCCGTAAAGATAGCGAGTCATGGAAGCGTCAGCTTCCCCGGTCTCCCGCAAACTAAAAAACGAAGGCAGGCGGGGTGCTTATTATTGAGATAATATGTTGCGGTTTATAGTAACATATTAACCTTTCGCATTAGCGGCATAGTTATTCAGGAAATTCATCATGGGAAATTTCCACGTTGACGAAATCGAGGGCGTCCACAGGGCGCCGCCCATATCAAATTGCCCCTAGCCGGCCGCCGCAAGGGTCGACGCCCTGCGCCACCGGAGCCCGGGGTCGCGCCCAGCCTCCCTCTGGGTGTCCGATAGGAAACCTGTAGGTACGCAACGTAAAAAGCCGGCGCAATATATGCCGGCCCGAATAAGGTGTGTAAGGTGTGTAAGGTGTGAATGGTATGTACGATGTGTATGGTGTGCATTTAAGGGCCATGCTATAAAAGAAACCACCCGGGCGTTGCTGATCGCTGACGCGATAGGACGAAGGGGCAGTTGCTCAAGGGCGGGGAGGCAAAAAAGCCGGAAAGCGAAAATATAGGGAAAAACACAAAAAACAAACACCGCAGTACGGCGCACCGGGGCGGGGGAGGGGGGTGCCGGAAAAGGGCGCTAGGGTATTTCAATGTCACAGACGATGATAAGGCGGCTGGCCTTTAAAAAGATTTTATGGACAGGCATAGAAGAAATGGCATCAAAAAGCACTTCGCACCCTGGCGTGGTTATGTTTTTAAGGAAGCCCGTATAAATAATGCTGCCGGTCCCGTTAGGTTTTTTATCGTCGCGTTCGACGGTCATGATCTCGGTGCTGGCGTCAAGAAAATTAAGGACGTCGCGGACGTAAAGCTTGTCTTGGCTGGCGGTTTTGCCCGTTTTTTTCCTTTCCTTATAGGCCCGGACGGACCTGACGATAAGCTCGGTCCGGCTGACCCGCAGCGCAGCCGCCTTGCCGGAGATCATATCGTGCTCGCCGCGGGTGACGCATGCCCTGATTTGCTTGTTCCTTAAAGTTTCCGGGTCCTTGCCTTTCCAGCGCGCGCCACCGCCCTTCCTGCCGGCATCGGCGCCGCTTTTGCTGTCGAACTGCATCAGGAACCACCGTCCGTTCTGTAGCGGAGCGTGCTTAGCTTGACGAGATCCCTGGTGGAATACCTCGAATAGACGCTTTTTGTGGCCGCGTCATGCTCGGCGACGTCGGCTATTTTTGGCTTGTTGGCATATAGCATATCATAAAATTTAACCGAGAACCTGTTCCCAAGGCCGATAAGGCGCATATTCAATATTTTCCAGTTCCTTGAGTCTGTCAATATAAACTGCAGGCCATAGCCGGAAGTGCCGGGCGGGACGGGGTCAAGGTGAAAATTGCCGATGTTGGGGTTATAGGGGGCATCCATCCAATTAAGGGCGCCAAAGCGCGAGGCGACGAAAACGACGCCGGAGACCTCGACGGCGCGGATCTCGAAAGGCTTGCCTGCCAATGTTTCCGCATATTCCTTGGGCGTCGGGCTGTCAAGGTTATAGACAAGCTCGATATTAGGGTAGTCGATATTGAATAAAACGCATTCGCCCCTGCCCTCGATCCTTCTGTAAGGTTTGCCTATTTCCAGTTTTTCCAGCATAGCTGCCCCCCCTGCCTATATAAAAGTATTATACCACATTACCAGGTATGGGAACGAAAATCTTTTAGGGAGCCGTCGGGCATGGCATAGACGGAAACGACGTCAAGGCTGCATTCTTCTTTGTCGTCGTCGCAATCGTCCATGTATTTGCGCACAAATTGCCTTTCGCCGGTTTCGGCAGCCCTGAGCTTGCAGTCTGAGATATGTTTTTCGCGCTCAGCCTTGTCTGACGCTTTTTTGTCAAACTTAGCGACCTCTTTCATGATCCTGCCCATAAGCTCATCGTCGGGCTGGCCGGGGCGGTCGACGTCGTCCTTGCCCAGAAAGGCATCCTTGGCGGCCTTGAGCCACACAGGGGGCCCGTCGCGACGGTCTATAGTTATTTCAACGGGGCTGTAGTCGCCCCAACCACGCGAGGAAAGGTAAACGACGATGCTGTTTTCCCTTTTGATACGCCCGGCTTCGATCGATGCCGAGATAAATTTATCGTATTCCAAGGCTGCGGGGGCCTGGACATAAACGGGGCCGCTATGGTATTTGCCGTCAACGTCGGGGCTGTGGTAAATGCGGACGGTACCGGGGTCTATGCCGTGTTTTTTGCAATCGTCGACGTAGGGCCGGCTGCTGACGGGGTCGGAAAGGGTTTTGCTCGAAATATGGATAGTAGGGGACTGTATGCCATGTTCGTCGATCTCGTATGTTTTTCCATTAATTTCCATTGGTTTGGCCTCCTTCGGTATTTTGGTTTTGCGGGGCTTTGAGATAAGTGCGGATATATGCGAAACAATCGCTTTGTGATAGGTAAAGCTCAAGCCAATAGTTGCAGGCATCGCCCCCTATGTAAAAGTGGTATTCCCCGGGGTATTTGTAATTTGCCAGGTAATTTTCCGAACAAAAGGTTTTTAGTTCTTCAAAGCCGTCAAATTCGGGGCTGTTATAGAAAAATTTGCAGACATTGCTTATTTCCTTGTCGATCTCCCTTGTCCGGAGCTCGTCTTTGTCTGGCATCCATTTGATGTTCCAAAAGAAACCGTCGTGGTCGCCGTACATCTGGCCGATTTTTAGCGGGCCGGAAATGTTTTTATCAAAAATATAAGGGAAACTGCAATCTGTTTTCAGCTCTAATTTCATTTCATTCAACTCCGTTTCCATTTGGATTTCTCTTTATACATATAATACACAAGTACACAACATACACAACATACACATCATACACATGGCAAGAAAGTCAAACCTTGACCGCAAAAAACTTTTTCTCGTAAAACGTGTCGCCGGAGAAGACGGCGTAAGTACCGGAGCCCTCGTCGGCTTTATGGGTGCCTAAATATTTAAGGTCATCGCCAAGCAGGCCGGCCTCCTTGTCCAGCTCGCCCCAGGCGACCACGTTTGCGGTACAACCGAATTTTTTGAAATCCCTTGTCGTATAAAGCGCGACCATTTCGCCGGGCGAAGGCTCGTAGAGCAGCGGGTCCTTAAAATTGGCGGGCGGCAAGACGTCGATGCTGAATTTGTTGCCGCCGCCCTTGAGCTCGTCGAAATGCATCTCGTATTTGTATTTGCGAAGCTTGCCCTCGACGATATCGTCGTTCCAGCAATTTTTCTCGGGGATATAGGTGAGGGTGTGTTTGTAGAAACGATGTTTCCAAAGCTTGCTTTCGCCGCAGAGCAGGTCGGCGCCCTTTAGGTTCTGTGACAGCCTATGCAGCATAGCGACGTTAAGGACATCATATTCCTCGAAGGGTGACGGGTCATCGCCGTATATTTCAAGGGAGTAATATTTGGTGGTACAGCATGACATTTCGCGGATATTGCCGCCATCGTCGATATAAGTCAATGTTTTCTCAAGTTCCATTTCAAAACCTTTCCTGCCCGGCAGGGTGCCGGGGCTTTTAGTATTATACAGTAAAAGATCAAAAAAGTCTTTTGACCGGGGCAAAAGCCCCGGGGCCTAGTTTTAACCGCGGACATATACGTTTATGTTGATCGTGGCGTCCCCCTTTGCACGTGTGGTGTCGATCATGCCGACAGTTTTATTGAGGTGTTCCCAAAGCAGCAATTCACGGTTCTCCATGCTGTTTTTTGCCGGGATAGTGAGAATGTGCGCTAGTCTCTCGCTGATGCTGATGGATTCATAGACAGGTATGTACTTTATGATTTCCTTTAGCTTCATTGCAGCTCCCTTCATTAAAAACAAAAAAAGATATAAAAGCCGGGCCTTTAGGGGTACCTGGCATTGTCGGGCAAAATCTCGTCTGCGGCGTATTCTACGAGGTGGACCTCTTGGTGCCGGCCAAGCCAGCTTTCCTTGACGGAGTTCCCGTTTACAAAGACGAGGCATTTTTCTTCAAGATGTCCCGACCCGGGGTCCCAGCTCAAAAGCGTGGCGGCCGAAACGGCCATTTCCTTCAAAAAGCCGCTGGTGACAAGTTCCAACTTGTCCTTGCCGAAGTTATAATGCCGCATGGCATGGATGCAGGATTCGACGGAGGCGAATGCGAAGACCTTTTTATAGTCGGTAGCGGTGATCTTTGCGGGGGTGTAGAGGGCATAGAGCAACATTTGAAAAACTCCTTTCATTAAAAATCGGCGGGGCGCTGCGCGGGGGCCGGCGGCCCCAGGTTATAAAGCCCGCCGCCCTTGGCGGCATTTGCGCTGCCTGCTTCCAGGGCCTCAAACAATACGGATAAATGCACAAGCTCAAAAAAATCGGTTTTTTCAGGGTCGTTATAGCAATAATAGCTAAATTCAAGGAAACCCTCTTTTTTGACACTGCGGAGCGATTTTTCAAGTTCTCCCGGAAAGATATCGGGGAAAGCCCCGTTGTCAAAGTTGTCCTGTATGACGAGAATGAAAAGGAAACCCTTTTCAAAGCCAATTTTTACCTGCTTGTCGATAAAATCGAAGCGCATAGTTTTGTTGCCGGCGACAATTTCATAAGAACCGGGAGAAAAAACAACGGGGACGGACATACAAGGCTCCTTGGACCGGAACGCGGTATACATACGTGGCACCATGATCTATTTACCTACCTTTTTCAAAATACTCGCCCTTTCGGGACGGTGGGGCAGGAGGACTTGGCAGTACGCGCGGATGTCAACGTTAATAGCGTATAATACAGTGCTCACACTGTTTTATGCCGCGGTTAAGCGAGTTGACAGACGTGCGGCGCCAAGTATAATGGGAGGACCGTAGGGAAGGGAAGGTTCATCAGTCCGAAAACCTTTTTAGGGAACACCAAGGCTATTCCCCTAAAAATTCAAGGTTCGTGTACGTCCAGCCTTTTAGCCAGGAAGTCATACAAGCAAGGTTTTCATCAGACCCGGAGGTCCCGATCCTGATGGCGCAGCGCCCCCCGCCATATAGCATTTCCATAAAAACTTTATCGTTGGCAGGTATGCAGTCCATACCATTAAGAAAGGCGTTCTTGCCCATCTTATAGGCTTCCAGGACTATGATCGGCTCAGGCATGGCAAGCCCCCCCTTTTCTTAATATAAAAAGCCAAAAGCCAATTAAGGGTTGATGCCAGGCATTTTCGACGAAAACATGATCTCGGCCTGTTTTTCCGGGGTGCCGGCGCCGGGACCGGCTATTGCTGCGCAAACCAAGGCAAAATACGCAATGTCGCGGTATGACGCGGCGATACGGCCGGGGGAGGCGTCGACGGAAAAAGACAAAACACAGAAATCACCGCTGTTTGCCGTGTTTTTGGAAATATGGACGCCCCCCTGCCGGACCTCTATCGTATAAGGGCCCTTCATGCCCCGGCACCGACGACGATGAAACGGCCGGGGCAAAAACCGCAGCCGCACAGGAAAATATCATACATGGCCTGCAGGGCATACCAACGCTGCCAGTATGCCCCCGTAATGGCCTTGCACGTGCAGCCCGCAGTGGCGCTGGAGACAAAGCAGTCGCGCATGTCGGGCGTGAGAAGCTGCCATGACCAGGTATCTTCCAAAAATAACAAAAAGTCGCCCAAGGCATTTTCCTTTTTCATAAGATCACCCCAAGTCCGACAAAACATCTTTGATGCTATAACGGGCGTTTGTCGTGTCCTGCCGCGTCCATGCCATGCGGCCCGGCGACCATTTAAGGCCGGCCTTTTTAAGTTTCGCCCGGATATCCTCGCCGGGCTTCCCGCCGAAATAGACATTCAGCCTGCCTTCCTCCAGGCGGAGCTGACCGCCGCCGATAGTTTCGGCCCCGTCAAGCTTTTCGGCCTGGCGCCCCTTGCGGGTGCTGCCGTTTATATATTTGTCCCAGCAGGCGGATATTACCATCTTGTTAAACGTGCCGCCGCTGACCCCGCAGGAAATGGCTTTTACAATGGTGTCTTTATACCAGTCGCGGTATTCCACGCTGTTTTTGGAATAGGCCCACTCGGCAATCTTAGTCGATTTGTCGCCGGCGGAGACCCTGCCGGCAATAAGCGCGCTGCAAGCAAGGGAGTCAAGTTTCCCCTGCATTTCGGCGATATTTTCAAGCGTGAGCTTTTCGGGCTTTTTGGGGACGGCCCCGGGGCAGCCCCTGAAAGCGACCTCAAGGTCAAAAGATATCTCAAGGTCGGTGACCGGTTCGATATCTTGAAGACGAATCTCGGCCTGCTTGATCCCATTGTTCACGCCGGAAAGCTTCCAGGAAGGGTAGGGGACACGCTCCCAGGAACAAGCGCCAATGATCTCGGCGTCAAGCCGCTGCGCCTCGTCGGCCGTGATATCCCGAAAACCCGCCATCGTGCCGTTTTTCCTATAAAAAGCGTTCGCGGCTTTCATGTAGGCCTGTTCGCCCTTGAGTTTGGCGATCTTTTGCCTGAGCTTCCCGGCCGCGTTTGCGTCAGTGCCCTTGATGGAGGACCCGACGGCGCGGATGCGGTCGGCTATATGCTTGATGTCGGCATAGTCTTCCATGTGTTTGTCGCGCATGGAATTTTGTTTCTCTTTCTTCTTAATAGGGAAATTGGAAGGGCCCGAAATGAGCACGGACGGGCAACGGCTCTCTATGGCAAAACCCTTGTTGTACCATGACAAAAGCCGCGACTTGTAAGAGGAGACGAGCCTGTCGATCTCCTCGATCTCAAGCAAAACTTCGATGCCCTGGTTTCTTTCCAAAAGCTGCTTTTTGCGCTCCTCGCCCAAATCCACGATCCCGGCGACCTCGCCGGAATAGCCCTGCTCTACCTCTTCCGACCTAAACTCCCCCATGCTGTTCATACTGTGCGCGATGCGCGCCTGCCTCATGTCAAGTGATGCGTCCATTTCCAAAAAATCTCCTTTATAAATTGTTTCCCAAGCGGACGCATGTTATAATAAGTGCGCCCACTTCGGGTGGCGTCAAGCCTTGTATATCAGCGATCTGCCAGGACTGTAGATATACAGGGCTTTGGCTTTTTAAGCTAAGCGGTGATTACAAGCTGCTTTACATACTTTTTCCAAATATCAGTAATAACGCCGGACTCCTGTTCGATATAGTAAAACGTGCCGACGTTGTTCGACCATTCCCAGACCCTCCGGACATGCAGGACCGTTTCGTCCGGTGCCTTGTGCCCGTCGTCAAAATAAACCTGAACGGTCATATCAAAAACCCTCGCTGCCGGCAAGGGCGATAGTATCCTCAAGCTTCGACATATCTTCAAAAGAAAGCTCCGGGCAATGCTCAAAAATGCTGAAACCTGCGTCAAACTCGTAAAGGACGGGCTTTTCGACGGAATAGCCGCTGTAGCGCGTTATCGTGCGGAACCACTTATGGTAATCGTCCAAGGACAAAAACCAGCGTGATTCGCGCCTCCTTTTCCCGTGCTCGGTGACCCATGCCCGGGCAAGCCAGGCTTTTAAGATAATATCGCCCATATCAAAAACCTCCTAAAAAATCTCTTCGCCGGGCGCGCGCGAATCGACAAACCCGTCGCAATCGAACTTTGACCCGCAATCGCTGCAATCGCCGTGCTCCCCGCAATACTCCGCAAAAACAAGGTCCCAGCCATAAAGGTCGTCCATATCAATAACCCCCCTTATAAGGAATGGACCGCATGGGGGCGCCCCGGGGGTGCCGCGTGCGCCGCCTGCGCTGCCGGGGATCGCCGAAACGGGAAGCGCCCCTTGAAAGCAAACCAAGGAACTCCTGCCATGAACCGCAGATGCCGGACAGGATAAGCGCGGACCCGCGCCTGCGCTCCACGTGGGAAAGCATCAAAAATCGCACGTCGTCGACGTTCCAGGAGCCGCAGCGCGGGCAACGATCCTCAATGCCGCCGATGAAGCTCAACTTGCAAGTATGGCAAAACTGGCTAACCACTAAAAACGCCCCCAAAATAAAGCATTCCACGTTAATATTGTACCATATAAACGGGAAAAAAGCAAGAAAAACCGCATTTCAACACGTACAAAAAACACCGTTAAAACAGTACAATATGACGAAAGGAAAAACAGGCAAAAAGCCCGGCGAAAAGCCGGGGCAGGCACCAAAAACAGCAAAGCCGCAAAACACAAGCGAAGCGCAAGGCACGACTTGTCAAGGGAAGGGCCGCAGATTTGCGCCCCCCGCAGCAAATACGGCCCGACCTTGACAACGGGGCAGGCACAAACGCCCGGGCAAAATGTCAAACAGGTCAAGCGCGACACAGGGAGCGGTTGGCCTTACGGACAAAAAAAGCCCCCCGGAAAGTGGGGAGCCTGAAAAAAGGCTACCCGGCCAAAAGGGAAAAAGGGGCCCACCTGCAAAAACAGGGGAAGGCATAAAACAAAGGGGGCACGGAACGAACAGGGGGGCCTTACCAACACAGGGCAGGGCGCCTACCGGAAAGGGCGAAGGGGCAAACATAGCGACAGGGGACTTAAAAAAAACAGAATGGAAAAGAAAAGACACCCAAAAAGGGCGGCAAACCAACGACGGGGAAGATGGCACCAACAAGAAGACTGACCCTGGTGCCAAATACCTAATAACACTGGTGCCAAAATACCTAACATTTTTGACAAAACGTCAATATTATGCTAATATTTAACAAGTTATCAAAACTCTATCGTGACAAGAACCCAGATTCTCAAAACAGGGACAATTGAAGACAGCATTTTTTAAGGAGAGAGAAAATGGTAAAAAAGTCAGTTTGTTTTTTACTTGTTTTTTTGATGGTTTTTACATTGGCGCTACCATTAAAAGCAGAAGCAAATACAACCACTAGCATTCAAAAACCAAGCAGCGGCAATGTACAAGACAGGATAAATCAACTAATAAAAGCATTTCCGGAAGGTTCATCATATTTCACAGTTAATGGCAAAGCATGCACAGCACACCCACAAGGTACGCCTCAATCTTGCAATAATTGTGAAGTGAGCCGGGTCATGACACAAAGGCTAAAGTATCCGGACGCACGAGGTATTGGTACCTCTTGGACATGCGCTGCATTTGCGAGGTTTGCCTTTTGGTATATATTTGGTATATCAATCACATATCAGGGACCTCCAGCAGGAACAACTACTAGGATCAATGACCCAAAAGCTTTACGTAAAGGAGATTTTGTTGTTTTTAGCGGACATTATGGAATATATCTTGAAAAAAACAGCAAAGGCGAAAACCTGTATTATCACTCAAATGTCCCAGCAGGAACATCAAAAATATCATATAAAACGACTTGCAATAAAACGTTTCTATATGCATTACGCCCCAAATCCCCCACAGTAACATTTGATGCAAACGGAGGTACACTACCGGCCAACCAAAGAACAAGAACCGTTTTTATGCACAGTCAAATAGGCACACTGCCTACGCCGACACGTTCCGGATACACTTTTAGCGGTTGGTATACAGCAAAAACAGGCGGCAGTAAGATTTCACCTTCAACGCTTGCTTCAACAAACAAAACTTATTTTGCCCAATGGTCTCTCACCCCACCTGTACGACCGGCTTCCCCTAAGGCTACTGTAAATTCTAGCTCGAAAATAACCGTATCGTGGAGTAGGGTTTCTAACGCATCCGGATACCAGGTACAGCGATCAACTAAGCAAAATGGTCCGTGGACGACGGTAACTACCATAAAAAATGGCACAACAACCAGTTTCGCAAACACCGGATTAAGCAGGAACACTCAGTATTACTACAGAATACGCGCTTATAGGACAGTCGGCAATCTGACTGCATACAGTACGTACACAGCAACGATTTCGGCTAAGACCCGATTGTTGTTCTAGACCAGGACATAATAAATCCAAGAATAATCCTGAGAACTTGTTTAACTGAGTATTAGAAGCAAAACAATCCCGAATGATATTAGATATAGCGTTCGGGATTGCTGCTTTGTTGAATAGATGATATCTTGACTTTGACACATCCTCAAATAAGAAAGGGGACGGCATATTATTAGAACCAAAAAGAAAAAAAACAAGCCCCCCGGAAAGCGGGGGGCCTAAAAAAAGATTATCCAGCTAAAGGGGTAAAAGGGGCTCACCTATAAAAACAGGGGCAGGGGAAGGCCTTAAACAAGGGGAAACGGCACGATCAGAAGAGATCTTCCCCATATAGGCCGGATTATATACCTGAGGGGGCAAAGAATCGCGCACAGCGCCGTTGAACTTACAAACGTATAAACCGCAGGGGAGGGGCAAACGCTCGTCCAGCATGCGAAAAATAAGCGAGGGGGGGATGTCGAAAAGAAAAATATCTTCCCGGGAAAAAGCGGAAGGGAGGGTGAGCTTTCGGGAAAAGCTGAAACGACGACGTCAAAAGAAGAATAGCCGGGCAAATCCTCCAAAGTGACAGAAAAAAGGCCGAAACCGGGGGCAGCAGAAAGGCTGTCCTCGTAAGTTTCCTTCATAACATCCAAGAAAACGGAACCAAGGTAGGAAGAGTATGAGGAAGTAAGGCAGTCCAAGGAATCTTGGAAAGAAGAAACGGGGAACACCTCCTAAAAAGGTCAGCTAGCCAAGGTAAAAACAAAACCAGGGGGGTAAAGGCCCGAAACGGGAAGGAAAGAGTCCCATTCAGAAGCGTCTATCTGAAAAAGCTTGCAGGCAAGGCCGGAATAAGTCCCCCGTATAAGGCAGTCGCGGGCGAACTTCACGCCGGACAATGCGACGTTGATCATATCGTTGAGGGAAAGGCAGCCATCGTTCCTGATGGCGTTCGAAAGGATGAGCCTTTCGTCGGGGGTGAAAAAACCATAGTCCAGGACGCTCATATCGCGCTCACCCCGCAGTATGGCTCTGGGTCGGAAAAATAATCGGGGGAAACATCCTCGGGTATGACAGGCTCAGCTTCCTGGTACGGCGCGGAAAGCTCGAAGTCGGAAACCCATATTTGGGAATAGTCGATGCTGCGCACGCCGTCGTCGCTTGTCCAGCGGCGTTTCCTAAGGCGCGCGGATGTCAGGTCAATGACGTCGCCGGGCTTCAACGCCTTGGCGGCTTCGAAGGCGTTGCCGACAAAACGGAGGTCGGCCTCGTCATACTCCCTCTGGAAAACAGTTTGGCCGCTAGGGTCAACAACAATTTCGCCCGTTTCCGGGTCCACCTTAGGTTTGTTCGTCCTGTCGCTGGTGGTGCCGGTCGCGAATATGACCTTTTCGGAATAGATCGGGACATTGCCTTTCGGCTGGGAAATACGGACAAAGCGGGTACCGCTTACGTTCCAACTCATTAAAAACACCTCTTTCAAAATTTATAAAATCACCGCGAAAGCGGATACTACGCAAAACAATCAGGCGGCAGCCGAAGAAATACCACAGGAACCTGAAAGGTGGGAACATTCGAGAAAATCGCCAAGGGAGAACTTAAAATGCGGTAAACCTATGTGGCCGACCGGGCAAAGGCCAAGGTATTTCTGGAAAACACAGGTAAAGATGTTGAATTCCAAGGCCCCGCGGGCAGTGACAGGCAAGCCAAGGAAATCGCTGACGAGGACGCCAAGCCGGGCCCACCTAAGAAGGTCGCGCCCGGCGACGGGCCACATGGAGTTAAGGAAGCGGGAAACGGTGCGAAGGTCGCCCGAAAAGGAAACGGTGTCTTCGATGCTGTCAAAGCCGGCCTTTATGAAACCGCCGCAAAGGGCAACGGCAGGGTCGCAGTAGCGGACGCCATAGTGGAAATAATGAAAATGGTCAACCATAGGGAACACCACATAAAATCATCACGGTGAGGAAAGTCAGCGGTCACGGCCGGGGCGCGGGAAGGCCGGGGTAGGCTCGGCGCAGGAAAGCGCCCCGCGATGCTTGTTTATAAAGTTCGAGTAGTAGGCCATATCGGCAGAAGCGGGGGAACTTGATTCCCAGATATCATAGACGGCGCCATATTCAATGCCTTTGCGCGCGGCGATCTCAGAAAAAATGTCCTCGCGCAGGGAGACGTCGTCTGGGATAAGAGAGAAAAGGTTGCCGCCATCTGAGATACAGTTAAAAATATCCAGGAAGGTAACAGAGTCCGCGATGTCGAAACCAGGCCGGAAATCATGGAAACAACCGGAAAACTTGTCGAGCCACCCCTTGACGGGGACATCGAGGATCAGGCCGTTGTCGAGCACATAATACTCGACGTCGGTTTTCGAAGGCATGGAATAATTGTCCATATCCTCGGAGCAAAGGCCGTCGGAGAACCTGAAGAAAGAGTCGTTCAAGGAACTTTCGTAAAGGGAAGTATTGCCGTCGGGCGATATAAGGCAAAGGCAGTCCAAGCCCCAGCAATGCCAGTTATAGCCCTCCGGCAGATGTTCTGCCTGGGTGACGGTATAAAAGCCAAGGCCGGCGGGGCCGCATATGGACGAAGGGGGGATCTCAGGGAAATCAAAATCGTCAAGCTCTTCATATTCTGGCTCGGGGAGAAAGTCGGGGGAACCAAAAGGGCTATCGGAAAATTCATGATATTCTGGGCCATAGTCAAAGGGAAGGTCATTCATAGAAAACACCTCGCAAAAAAGTCAGCGTTCTGCTTTTATGGAAAAACGGGGGGGCCTTGGCTCGGGGCGGGAAGCAGGTGAGGATTTGCCGATCATGGAAGAATAGGCAGCCTTGTCAAGTGGTTTTTGTGCGCTGAAAAGGCCGGATATATGGTCGAAACGTGGCTTTACCCGGACGGAAAAAGATGGGTCGGCCAAGGAAAAAAGCCTGGATTCGGTATTAAACAAAGTAAGCCGGTTCTGGGTTATGTTGTTCAAGTTCTCATGCAGGCCAATCCCATATATCTGGGTTTCATGCTGCAATGCCGGGACAAGTAGGTTGCCCGGGTTGTCTGTGGCCGGGCGGAGCCTGAAATCAGAAACCTGTTTATCGGTAAGCGGGTTTTTATACTCGGCATAGCCCATATATAGGAAGTTGCCGCTGCTGTAAGCTTCGTGCGAACGTAAATTATAAACGCCGGAAAGCTGCTGGCCGCAAGAATCGCATTCAGGGAAAATACCGGCATCGAAAAGCCGGTTTTCAGCAAAATAGCGGTGGGCCTGAAAATCCGGGATGTCGATAAAGTCGTCCTTGTTGAAATAGACGCTGCCAAAGCCGTCGACAGTGATGATGTCGCCGGCAGTAAGGGAATGACCGTTAAAATCGACAGGTGGGTTTATGTTGAAATCACAGATGATATAGCCAAGTGCGCCCGAAAGGGAAAGTGGGGCGTCTTTGAAACTACCTGAGTAAACATGCTCGTAGTCATGCCAATTTACAAAAAGGCGGTCTTCTTTAAGGGGGTCGCAATGCAAATACAAAAGCTCTGATATATCGACGGTGCGGGACATTTTTAATTGGTGAATAGCAAAATCACAACCAGGGACAATAGTCTTATCCATAACAAGGTCCTCCAAAACAAGAATTAAAAAATTGCGGGGGCGGACAAAAAAGAAAAATCAGGGACGGTCAAGGACAAGGCGCGCGGACCCGGGCTTTTTATCGGAAACAGGCTTGGAACTTTCTATGATGGAAGCATATGAGGATTTGTCCAAGGTTTTGCCGGTGGCGACAGGTTCGCTTAAGGAACTGTAAGTGTCGAACTTTAGCTGCAAGATGCTGGAAAGAGTGGGGCTCCTCAAAGCATAATAGCCAGTATCGCCGACAAGGCACGTGATGCGCTGGTGGCCCAGGCTATTGTTATCTTCGGACCTGCCGACAAATTGTACCTGGGACCATTTTTGAGGGAATGGCAAAAGGAAAGAGCCGGGGTTGTCGGTGGAGGGCCGGAGCTCATAGTCGGATATTTGCTTTTCAGTAAGCGGCTTTTCGTATTCAAGGAAGCCCCATGCGCAGAATTTGCCGGAACAACAAGACTTTATTTCATCAAAATTGACAATACGGGAAGGGGAAAGCCCGATAGATTTGTCCTGCGGGAAAGTGCCGATATCTACGGGCCTTTGTGTGGAAAAATACCGGTATGACTGGAAACTGGGTATTTCGACAAAACAGTTTATGTCAATATAGCAGCTCGGGAAGCCATCTATGGTGATGATGTCGCTGATGGACAGGGAATGCCCTTCAAAGTCAAGGGGCAGCTCAAAATTGTATTTACAGAAAATATGCTCAAGGGTATTGGCGACCGAGCCGGGGCCCAATTCGACGTTGCCGGAATAAACATGGTCATAATTGGCCCAGTCTACGGAAAGGCCGTTTTTTAAAACGGAGCTGTAAGGCTCGAACAAAAGCCCGCGGCTATCGATCTCAGTGGATTCTTTAAGTTGGTGGATAGTGAAATTGTATGAAGACATAATTTATAAACCTCCGTAAGATCATGGACGCTCAAAAGAAGGGCGGCAGGTGACAGGTTTTTTAGTGGAAGCTGGCTTGGAATCATTTATCATCGAAGCATAGGAAGACTTGTCAAATGTCGAGGAGTTAAAATATTCAATGGGCTCTGGTTCAAATATAGTATCAAAGAAAGGCTTGATACGGTCGGCATAAAACAGGTTTTTAAGTTTAAAGGAACCGGTATCGCGACAACGGCAGGTAAGGCGGTGATTGGGATTTTTAGTGTTAACGCTTTCCCATTCGCCGAAAAACTGTAAAAGGGTGCCATTGCTGCAAAGCGATGTGTCTTTTAATGAAAAAGACTCGGAGACAGGGTCCTTGTATGTAAGGCGCCTGTCCTTGTTATAAAACTTATCTTCCCATTCGCCGATAAGCTTGATTTGGGCCTCAGCCTGTACAGGCGGGAACTGGAAACCACCGGGGTTATCGGAAGAAGGGGTAAGGCCGTAATCAGATACTTGGTCATCGGCAAGGGGCATTTTATATCCTAAAAAATACCTGTCAGAAATAGCGTCGCTAGAAGAAATATAGTTATTTCCAGAATCAAACGAAGGGTAATCTTCGAGGCAAAACTGTGTTTCGTCAATAAAATAACGGTAAGAGGAAAAATCATCTATCCCAACAAAACGGTCCTTGTCGACATAGGCGCTGCAAAACCCGTCTACCGTGATAATATCCCCGACGGAAATAGGGTCGCCGGAAAAATCACAAGGGGTACGATCGGCAAAAACGGCAAGGATAGAATCAAGGGTGCAAGAGGAATAGCTATCTGAACTTTTAAATGTGCCGGTATAAACATGGTCATAATTTTCCCAAAGCACAGGCATGCCTTTAGAGGAAAGTTCCTCAAAAGATATGGCAAAATCGTCAATTGGTTCAGTTAAGCCAAATGTGGAAGGGGATGGCTTCAACTGGTGGACTGCGTAAGAATAAGAATAAGGATAAGACATAATAAAAACCTCCATAAAATCAATAACGGCCGCGGGAAGGGGATTTGGGGGCGGGGGCGGGGGAAGGCACGGCGGGGTCTTGTGTACGCTCTTTTTGTATTTGCGATGAATATGAATCTTTGTTAAAGGCATTTATATCAATATCCCCGGGATAAGAAATGCAATAATTTTCCATGACAGAATAGTCAAAATCTGTACGTATGGATAATTCAAAAAGGGCCTTTTCCCGGATCGAATAGTCGTTGGGGAGTACCGTGAAAATATTCTTGCCACAAGATACCGCTTCGTATAAATCCTTGAAAGTGGCGGTATCATAAGAGGGGAGGCTATGGTCCGAGTAGGAACCGTCGCCGGGATATGCTTTTTCATACCAGGTTTTAACAGGTATATTCAAAAGGATATCGTTTTCAAGGATATAGCTTTCGACATCGGACCTTGTGGGGAACGTATCAGGCGGGTCGGCAGGGTGCCAGGGACCGCCGTCATACCTGTACCTGGAGCTTATAGGGTCGGCTTCGAAAAGGGCGGTACCTTCACAGGAATAAAGGGCGGTTTCGCCTTCGGGCAAACATACCCAATAGCAGCCATAAGGGAGGCTGGTCGCCCTATTGGCGCTATCCGGGCCATATTCAGAAAAAGAATCAAGATAAGGGTTTGGCATGAAGAAATACCTCCAAAATAAAAAGTAATATCAATAATCAAGCGAATGTTGTTTTACAGAAAGGGCCGGTGAAGAAAAAGCAGGGTTGTTTGAACGTGCTGACAGGATTTTGCCTGCATAGGAATTTTTGTCGAACGTACCAACAGTATTAAATTCAGGTGTCAGGGCCCACATTTTATGTATATCCGAAACATCTATGTTTTTACGGAAAGATATTTCACTGAAAATCCTTTCGCGGAGCAATGGGCTGTAGGGCAGAAGGTTGCAGATATTCTGGCTATTTTCCAAAGCGGTAAGAATATCTTTGAAAGTGACATTGCCATAAGCGTTGATCCCGGAAGAATACCTATAACTGGCAAAAATATCGTCAGATGGAAATTCTCTCAGGTACCAGGATTTTATCGGAAGGTCCAAAAGAAGGTCATTGTCAAAGACATATTGCTCAACTTCAAGATCATGCGGAAAATCATGCCCGGCAGCTACAGTTTGCCAAGGTTCGTTCAAATACCTATATCTTGAATGGCCGGGGTCGGACTCGAAAATTACATTTTGGCCTGTAAAGCAAAGTGATTTAAGCTCAAACGAATAAACCCAGTAACAACCATTAGGGAGACAGGCTTTTTCAGTATTGCCGGCTATGAAAGATGATGTTGTGATATAAGGTTCGACCATAGGGGTATACCTCAAAAAAATAATAAAGAACAAGCTTACAAAAAAAGTCAACGATCAGAAAAAGCAGGGTTAATATTTGAATGTGGTTTGCTGTAAGAAAAACCGGTTTCAGCACAAGATTCGGATCTCATGGATGATATGTCTGAAAGGTACAGATCCCTGGTAAAGGACGGGGCCCTTTTGTTATTTAGTTCATACTGCCAGGAATAGACAAGTTTTTCACAAAAATCATAAGCTTCGGGAATACTTGGGAAATCATTGTATTTTAAGTTATTAAGCAGTTTACAAGCTTCTGTAAAACCAACGATGCGATCCATAAAATAAGATTTGATATCATCTTCGCTCAAATTATCATAAGAGATTTTGTTGTATTTTTTGCCGCTTTCATCTATGCCGTAAAGCTTTGTGTTGGCTATATAATCATTGTCGACCAAAGGGGGCAATTCGTGGCGTGTGATGATTGTGGGGTCTGAAATTTCTAAGTAAAGCCCTTCGGCAATGTCGTAATTTTTAGAAATACGGTCACGTATGACATTAAGGTCATAGCCGTCGGGATGGCCGGCGCTGTAGGAGCCGATACTGTAAATCTTGTTCCAGCATTTATACAGGCCTTCTATTTCATCAAGGATCTCGCCGGGGCTCCTGCCGTATATATCGGTACCGGGCGCGTGTTCAGAAGACATAAGGATCACCTCAAGGAAAGGGGCTAGGAACCACGGGATTTACGTGAAGTGCGCTTTTTTTTGTTTGAAAAATTATCGGGGCTACGCTGTGATTGTTGTGGTTCGGGTTTGTTTGCAGATGTTAAACTGCGAAGGTCGAATATCATATCGGCCCATTGTTTACGTGTAAAAAAAGCTTTATCTGACATAGCAATCATCACTTTCTGAAAATTATCTAAAATGGTTGCGGAGGGATGTCTTTTCGGGCTGTTTGCCCGGGGCGCTGTTTTCGGAGCCCATAGCCTTGATGGCGTCGATATATGAAATTTTGCCTAAGGGGGCATTTTCGGGCGTTGGGCCCGCATATTGGGAATTGACAAGGTCGGAGATAGATAGGCAAAGATGTGGCTTGCCGGTAGAAAGATCCAAGGAATCCTCATATTGCATAAAGCCGTCAAGGGTAAAGCGGTAGTTATGCTCAAAATTGTCCTGTAAGACGGTGGCCTGCAAATAGGCGGGGAGGGAATCGCCGCCAACATGGATAAAATGTTCGCAAGGGTCAAGGAGGCGGTATTCTATTTTGGAACCGGAAAACATTTCAGAAAACCTTTGCCGGTCACGGCGCTCGTTTTCGTCCATGATTTCGTCAGGCGACGCAAAGACGATGCCAACATCCCTGTAAAAACTGTCAAGGCGGCTTATGATTTGGTCGAGCGACTCAAAGCGCTCTTGCTCGATGTGGTCGATATTGGCCTCGCTAAGGTCGCTTAGGCAATATCTTGCCGATTGCATTTGGGGGTATGTCGATTCGATAAAATCTGACAAAGAGTCAAAAGCGGAATCCTGCATGTCAAGGCCGGAAAAATGAAGCTCGACCTTGTTTTTGGAGAACGTATCAGGGGCAAGCACGAGATAGCCGCCAAGGTACTTATAGCAAAGGCTGCTTATATTGCCGAAAGAAAGGTCTTTTTTGATTTCGGGTAGGGGAGGGGCCGGCTCGATTGGCAAGATGCGGTAATCAAGGTATTCGATAAGGTCGGCCTTGTTTTCGGGGGCAAGCTGGCCAAGGACGAAAACGGAAGTTATGCCGGAAAGGTCGGCGCCGCCCTTATAAAGATCTTTAAGGTTTTTGTGGGGAAGGTCGCTGGAGGCGACAGAAGGGTCTTCGCCAAGGCCTTGGACGAAGAGGGGAATATCGCCATTTTGCTCAAATTCCCCGGCTTCGATAATTTCGATAATGTTATGGATGGCTTGGGAATAGCCGAGCTGGAACATGAAATCGGACTTGGGGCCATGCTCGGGGTTGTTTTGGTCATCGACAAAAGGGGAGGGGCCAAGGCTTGCGCCGGTATCGGAAATATGGCCGGACAGATATTCGACAAGTTTAAGTTTATCCATTAAAAACACCTTCTTAATAAATTATGGGGAAAGTACCGGTAAATAGGAAAATGTGTATGCCAAACGGGGGGTGCCCGTTAATACATACACATAGAAAACAGTATTAAACTGATAAAGCGTATGTACCTGATCTACACGGCCGCCAATAGCGCTGGTAACGCAAAAGGGCGGTTCCTTTGATATAATGCGATTTTAAACCTGGGGCATCGCCAAGTCAAGGAAAAGCGTCAAAAACAGCTAAAACTTAAACATGAAAGGGCAATTACGGGGGGGAAACTAAAAAATATGAACTTAAAAATCACGAGGCGCTTTTGAGGTAAAGGTTGCAATAAGTTTTTTTGGAAACAACATTTTTCCTGAAACCGAAAACGCCGGGGTAAAAGCCCCTGCCATTTTTCTTTTTGCACTTAAGGGTTATTTCCCCGCTTGCAATGAACCTGGTGGCATCGTCAGCGTCAAGATGGTGGCCGAGGTACATTATGAAAATCTTGTCATGTGTGTCAAGGCGCCAGCCGCATTTATCCGAGCAATAATAAATATACCGCGGGGACTTAGTGTCTTTGTCCTTGTATTTATAAGCGTCGCTGCCACACCAGCAGCACTTGCCTATAGTTTCCTTGGCGGCGGCAAAGGACATTTTTTCGCTTTCTTTAACTTTATCTACCATATCAGTAACAAACCTCCTGAAAGATTCCATAAATTCATTTTCGCTCGAAGCGCCAGAACATATATCGGATATCATAGTTTCCCAACGTGCGGTCACGGCAGGGCTGCGAAGGTCCTGCGGAAGGGCGCGGATAAGGACGAGGCCCCTATGTGTAGGGATTATATAATTAGTTTTGCCTATTTTTTGGTATTCGGCGACCTTTGAGTCGAAAAGCTTTTTGATGATGTCGGCACGAGTGGCTTGTGTGCCGATGCCCTTGCCTTTGAGGATAGAACCCTCCTTGCCAAGGGCGGCGCCAGCATTTTCCATTGCGGTAAGCAAGGTGGCCTCAGTATGCAGCTTGGGGGGCTCGGTCTTTTTGTCGGTAACGGCGCAAGATGTGATATGCAGGGGCTGGCCCTTAGATAGGGCAGGGAAAGACTGCATATCTTCGCCGACTTTGCCCTTTTCGGGCGGCTTGCCGGAAAGTTCGTTCAAAACAGCTTTCCATCCCATTGAGATCGGCTTGCTGCCGCTGGACTTGAATATGACGCCGTTGCCGGAAGTTACCTCGACGCAAGTGCTTTCGTAAAAGTAAGGCTGGGAAAAGGAAACGAGGATCCGCGTTATGACAAGGCCCAAAATATTTTTCAGGACATCGTTGGTGGCGCCGGCAGATTTATCAGAAGGAGAAGCGTTGAGTTTCCCCGGGTCAAAACCCTTGATGTTTTCCGTGACGATGATGGCGTGGTGGTCGGTCACCTTGGAGTCGTCGACGATCCTTTTGTCGATGTTAAGGCCGGCAGAGACAAGAGAAGCCGAAACGGGGGCATATTTATCTAAAGCGCCGATCGCCTTTACCCTGTCTTCCAAATAAGGCACAAGGTCGGAGGTTATATACCTGCTGTCGGTACGCGGGTAGCTAAGGATCTTATAGGTTTCATACAAAGACTGTGCGGCCGCGAGGGTGGCAGATGCGGGGTACCCGTATTTGACGTTGGCGTCGCGCTGCAATTCGGTTATATCATACAATTGCGGGCGCTCTGTGCGCTTTTTCTGTATATTGAGCCCGGTTAGGGTGGCGGCGCCGCAAGCGCAAACAGAAGCAGCTAAGGAGCTCACAGAGGGCTTGTCGAGGACCCTGCCTTGGTCGTCCTTGACGGAGGGGCCGAACAAACCTTGCTCGTCCTTTGACCAAAAAGCGTCGAAACCTTCGGAAAAAGAAGCTTTCATGCCATAAAAGTCGGTTACTTTGAAATTTTGGGCTTCAAGGTAGCGGGAAACGATAAAATATAAAGTGGGGGACTGGACCCTGCCTACCCGGAGGCTGAGGTTATAGCCGGGGTTGCTATGCTTAAGCGACATCGCGCGGGAAAGGCTCATGCCGAGGATCCAGTCGGCCTTTTTCTTACAAAACTGGCCGGTTATGATATTTGAAAACTCATGGATGGGGCGAAGGTTGCTCATGGCCTTTTTGATGGCCTCGTCAGTAAGGCTCGTGGCGCAGAAACGAAGGACTTCTTTACGGCAGACGGCCTTTTCGCGTATAAGCCATTGAAGTATATGGCCTTCCTCGCCCATATCGCCGCAGTCTATGATAAGGTCGACGTCGGGGCGGCCCATGAGTGTTTTTACGATCTGGAACTGCGTTTTTGTAGATTCAAGGACGGTAAGCTTGAACGCATCGGGGAAAAGCGGGAGTTCGGAAAAGGCTTTGGCGCGCAGTTCGCCATACATTTTATCCTGGGGGGCAAAACCATATAAAGGGGGCTCGGCAAGACCGACAAGGTGCCCAATGGCCCAGGTGACGATGTAGCCGTTGCCTTCGAGGAAACCGGTGTTGCTGTTCATAGCGCCTAAGACACGTGCAATATCGCGCCCGACGCTTGGCTTTTCAGCTATGCACAATTTATAACCCATGAGAATTTACCTCAAAACAAAAGCTATTGGACAACGGGGTCAAAAGTGGAAGGTTTAACAGGTGGGGCAACAGCGTTGGCAGCAGGGGGGGCAGCAGGGGCGGCGACGGGGGCGTCGAGGGAGGATATAAAGGAAGATATGTCAAGCCCGCGGTCCTTTATGACGGAATGGAGCAAAGAGAGCTCGAGGGTTTCAAGTTCGCGGGTAAGCTCTTTTTTGGCTTTTGACAAAAGTGTGATCTTTTCGTCATGTTCAGCGATTTTGTTTTTTAGCGTGGCTATCTTTTTTTCAGTAAAAGAATAAGTGGCTTTCATAATAAATTACTCCTAAAATAAAATTATTAGCGGGAACTGCGGGAAAGATTGGGTTTGCCCGGAATGGAACGGGAAGGCCCGCCGGCCTGTTTGTCGTTTTCGATTTGCTGCCCATAGAGATCTTTGCCCGAAAGGTTAGTCGAAGCGGGACTATGTATAATAGTTTCTTGCCTTATATAACAATAAAGCTTTTCAATACAGGAACTGATGGACCTGGACTCGCTTGCAGATTTGCCATATATAAGTCCAATGCGGTCATGGACGGTTTTATTGCCGCACAAACTCTCGGCTAGGGGGGTGAAGGGGTGGCCGTTGCCTATAAAACCTAAAACGACTTTGTCAAAGCGGGGGTCGTAGGAATATAAGCCAGGATCCTTTATTATCTTGTCAAAAATCCCAACAGCTTCGGACGTGTCGTAAACGCCGATGTCAGGAATAGTGTCATAGCCTTCGACGATGGTTATAAAATGGAACGGGACGCCATCGTGGAGGGGCAAAGACGGGGTAAGTATCTCTTTGCTGATGTTATTCCGGATAGGGCTGCCGATATCATATTCAGAAAGGTAATCGTCAATACGGCTGCCAAAATCCTCCAAAGCCCTTTCCCTGGAAGAAAAATAATGGCCCCAATAAAAATCACGGGAAAAGTCAAGGTTCTCAGTGAATTGCCAGGTGACGAAAGTGGAAGGGGCGCTTTTGTCAAAAGCAAAAGCAAAGCCGCGGCGGTCAATAAAAGTGGCAAGGCGCTGTATCTCATAACCGTTGACGGAACCTAAACAAGAAGTACTTAGGTCTTGTGTTCCGGAAAGGGGGTCGCTTCTGGCAACGATCCCGTTGTAACTGGTTATTTTAAACTCATTGTCAATGAATTCACCGGACTTGACGGCGCCAACGATATTATTTTCATCAAGGCCGTAATAAAAAATATCGTCGTCGCGATAACCTTCGGGAAGGTCATCGGCGCCATCGGTGCTGGAAATCAAATAATCGTAGATAATGGCGGGACTGTCTTTAAATTGGATGGAAACGTCATATAAAGTGCTCATTACATTATTATCCCTTTTCAAGAATTTCAGGGCCAAAAACAGAAAAACTAGGATACGTTCCTATTAATGCCCTTGTCGAAAAAACCGCTGGAAATATATGTTGGGTAAACGGCGGGATTGGTGGGCGGGAAGGGGCCGCATATGCCATAAAGGGCAGGGGGGGCGTGGCTGTTTTGGCTTTTGTATAAAGCAAGACACTCAGAAACAAAGTCAGAAGCGAGGGAGGCGCGCATTTTATTGCAGGTCTGGCAAGGTATATCGTAATCATTGAGGATCTTGATCGCCTCTAATTCGTAACGATGTATCATTTCAGGGGTCGTCATGGCGTTTTTGCTTTCTATGTAATACAGGCCCATGCTTATAAGGGCTCCGTCTATGACATAGTTGTCACAGGCCCATAACCCGTTATTTATGAAACAATAGTCAGGGGAGAGGCCGCCAAGAAGTATCTGTAGCTGGGAATAGGGCACGCCGATGATAACGGAAAAATTGTCGGTAAGGTATTTTATGTCGACAAATTTTTTCATGTTTAGCTCCTTATCTGTAAATGTCGGCCGACCTGCTGGTTTTGGGTGGGGGCGATTCGCCGGTAGACCTATATTGGCTTATCATTTCGCTTATATCATCTTTACTCAAGGTAACGCTTTCAGGTATGACAGTGCAGTCGACCAGGATATATTGGCCGATCCATTCGGATATCATGCCGTTTTTGCAGTCGTCCTGGAAATAGAACGAAAAGCGGTCGGGGACATTATAGTCGTCAAAAAATATGCCGGCGGCAGGGTCGTCAAAATTGGTTCTGACGATATCTGTAAAGAACGCCATCCTTTCGTCGTATTTAGAAAAAACAAAATTGAAGGTGTATTCAGGGTCGCCGGCCTTTGTGGGGTCGTCAACCGACAAATAATCAACATAATGGCACTGGTCCCTGTTTTTCTCAAGCGACGTTTTTGTTTCAAGGATATTTTTGATCCTGTCAAAAACTTGGGCTTCTGTAAGCAAAGGCATTTTGAAAACCTCCCGGGAAATAAAAATATTGTGTATGGCAAACATACACAACTAGAAAAAGTGTATATGTACCTGACCTACATACCGGGCAGAAACGCTGGTAACGATACCTGCCGGAAAACATATTTTAAGTATTAAGCTATTATATGGAAAAGTCAAGAAAAAGCGTTGTTTTAGGGGAAAAAATAAACACCAGAACATATAAAGGAAAACAAGATATAAAAAACAAACATCAAGGATATATCAGGGGCACACCCCACATGAACACGAGAAATTATTGTCCACGTCCTTTATGTCACAGGCGCAGATAGGGAACGGGATCTGGCCGCACCTGAGCACGGCCTTGATGAAAAGGTTGACGGCGCCGGTGGCGCTTATGCCTGCGCCTTCGCACCAGTCCAAAAATTCAGCTTTAGACCTGCCGCTTACCTTTATGGAAATATTGTCGCTTAAGTTACTTTTGCAGCTCATATCAAAACCTCCGGCTTAAATAATCATTTATATTTTTTGTTGTCGACGCCAAGACCGCGGCGGTATACGACGACGGCAAACAGGGCGGCCACGGCTATAAGGAGGATAAATACTGAAAGCCAGGAGGAACGGAGCTTCCCGAGGGCGGGGCCCCAAATGCTTTCTATTTCATTATCAGGGATATCATTAGATGTGGCTGAAGTTGGGCCGTTTGGTGGTATTTCGGGGTTTTTATCGTTCAGGTCGTCAAGAAACGGTATAGGGGGCAAGTTTATGCCGGACATGGGGGACATAAAATCGGCAAAATGGCCAGACTCAAAATAATCTGCCGGGATATAGCCTTTTTCTATAAGGAACTGGATCTCAGAGTCTTCAAGGAAAACTTTCCCGTCGAGAAAGAGCGCCGCCAAGGACTGGAGCCCGGCCTCGTCAAGCGAGGCGACGGAGGGCGTTTCAGCGGAATCGTCCGCAAAGGTACCAGGCCCGGAAGTGGGTGATGGTATGGTTATTGAAAGGAAACATAGCAATATGGCAATATAATTCATGGCAAAACTCCTTAATATCAGCCACAGCGCATACACTGTGAAACATTTGCCGGGGGCAGGGGCTGGTCCGAATATACGGTGCTGACCTCTTCCGAGGTACAGCGGAAGACACGTACGCAACCGGCAGGGGCAAAACCGTACCTGGAGTAACCGGACGGGTTTATGGCGTTGTCGATCGCCAGGCCGCGGGTATGGTATGAAGCATGTGCCATATTGAAGCCACGGCTGCCGTAGCCGGGGAAATATTCCTCCATAAGCTCGGTGCCGGTAAAGACCATGCCGTGGTTCATGCTGCCGTCGGGGGAGTTGTGCTTCATCAGGATATCGCCGGGCAAAAGGTCGGCGCTGCCGGAAACATAAATTTCTTCCCAGGGCGTGCCGTCGCGGAGGAACCAGCCCGTAACGATATTGTTTATGCCGCCCGCGGTAGATATATTGACGTCGGCGCCGCTGTATTTGACGGAGACCGTGACGCCCCTGCAACACGAGTTTGCGTGGTTGTCGCCAGGCCAGACTAGCTGGTGCGCCTGTAGGTAGGCGGTAGTCGCGCTGGAAAACCAACTCGATGCGGCATTGCACTGGGCGCGGTCATGGTGGGAAAGCTCGAGCGCGGCCCTCGCGATGGCCTCGCCGGCCTCGCCGCCAAATGAGAATGATATGCCGGCATCTTCAAGTAACATAATGAGTATGTCATAGCCGTCATAGAGCAGGGCAAGCTGGGAATATTCCTCGTCGGAAAGGGCGACTTTGTTTTCAAGGTCGCGGATCGGCGCAAGGAAATAAGAATTTATGAGGGATCCAATTTTCATGAAGCCGATATGGACCTCAAGGATTTTATGCCCGTTGCAGTAATATGTGCCGTCACAGTAAAACTCGGTGGTAACTTTTTTAGTGGAACATTTATCGGCACTGCATTCGGGCTTGCGAAGGGGGTCGTGGTCCTTGCACTTTATGATTTCGACGATTTCCTTTTCCCCGCAGCACCCTTCGCAGGTAAGTGAGCTATGGACGGCAAAAACAGGGTCGGGGCAGCCCGGGAGGGAATGGACGGAACCGCAAAGGCACTTGTTGCTGACGCCCGACGGCGTTTCAAAGGAAGTAGGTTCGCCGCAATATTCCAGGAAAGAAGTTTCAGAACGGGATATGAGGCTTTCGAACATCCCGGAAGCAAGTTTTATAAATTCGTCCTTGTCAAGGGCAGAGTCATATTGGACTATCATAAAAGCAGCTATAACATATTTAATCGCATCAACCAAGTCGGCAGGGTCGGGGAAGGCGGCGGTCATGCCCGGGGCGGTCTGGCTTACCGGGCCGGATGACCTGGACGTATATAGCCTTACTTCATGATAGCTGGCTTTTTGGCCGCTAAGGTAAGCGGAAAGGCCGGAAATATATTCTGCGACAAAGGTCCTTATGCCGGGCAAGGCGTTGCCGTGGCTGTCAAAGCTATCTTCAAGGAGAAGGTCGCCGATGTTATGAAGGTCGAGCGAATCCCCGGAACGAAGGCTGAACTCGCCGCTGAAAAAAGAGGTAAGCGCCATGATCGGGGTCATAAGGGAACCAAACAAAGTGCTTATGGCCAAAACCACGAGGATCAAAGGCGCGGCGAACTTTATGGCCATTTTTGCGAAAAACTTAGTAACTGCGGAAAAAGCGGAACCGCCATTGGAATGGATGGCGCGGGATGCCTTGATCCGGTGTTTCCTCCAAACGCTGTTTAGCCTTTTGTCAGGCTTGCGCTTTTTGAAGGGATTCTGTTTTTTGCCGGTGCCACCTGATTTTTTGGGGCGGCTTGATTTGCCGGGGGGCAAAGGGGGGCGGGACGAGCTAGATGAATGGGCGGAGGGTGATGAAGAAGCGGCCGACGAGGGAGCACGTGATGAAGAAGCGGCCGACGAGGGGGCACGTGATGAAGATGCGGCCGACGAGGGGGCATGTGATGAAGAAGAGGGCGACGAGGGGGCACGTGATGAAGAATGGCCACGATAAGAACTGACAGGGGGCTTGCCCTTTTTGCCGGGGCGGAAGATTTTATAGGAACCCTGGGCTGACCGCTTTAAAATGCCGGCGCCCTTATATGTATTGCCTATTCCTTCGAGCCCGAGGTCTTCCGACTCTGAAAGCTTGTCGGCAGCGGCGGCTGTTATGCCAGGCACGCCCTTAAGGGGCTTAAAGCCATCCATGAGGCGCTTTTCCTTAAAAACGCGTATTGTCTCGCCGCCGCGGAAAATGCCGCCTATGGCGCTTCTGGACATCAATTGGGAGCTTTTATTTACAAGCGGCCTTCCGGAATTTGCAATACTGCCGGGACGCCTGGGGAAGCCGGTGGCGGCGTGGCCTTGGGTGGTGTCGTTTTCGGCGGCATTGAAACCACGTGCGGCATTCCCGGTAAGGACGTTAGGCGAAGGCGCGGAGCCCTTGGTCAAGCCGGAAGCGGCGATGCTGGAATAGTCGGCCCTGCCACCGATAGAGTTTATCTTAGAAATATCATTTATTTTATATTCGGGCTTGTTGCTGCCCAAACTGATGTTGCCGGTATCGTTGCCCTTGGACATAGCGGTCGCCCCAATCGTTTTTTATTATCACGGTGAGGGTTTGTCAGGATACGCTGGACGAGCCAAGGATATCGGATATTTGCCTTTCGATCTCCTCGGAAGACAGATCTTCCCCAAATTTAGTGGACATAAGCTTGTAAAGGTAGCTTTCGGTCGGGAACCGGTCAAGGAACGGCACAATGACTTTTTCCGCATAAAGGAGGCCGCTGCCGGCATCGGCGCCGACGACAAAATTTGCCTGCGTTTCTGAAATGCTGAGCATGTCGGCAAGAATGTTGAGGTCTTCGGCGTTCTGGTTGAGCATCATTATAAAGTCGGAGTTGCCGATCATGCCCCTTGCCTGCTCGGACCTGAGCAAATCTTCCACGTTTTGGGTAAGGCCGGTAATGCAAAGGCCATATTTGCGCCCGCGCTTGTAAAGCTGCTTGAGGAACTCGGAAGAGTAATAGGACCTGAACATGACGTGGATCTCGTCGCAGTAACAGTACGTACGGACGCCGCGGTTCTTGTTTTCGATCATCCTGTTCCAGATAAAGTCAAACACTATGATCAGGGCTACCTGCTGGAGTTGCTGGCCAAGGTCGCGGACGTTGAATACGACAAGCCTGTTTTCGACGTCGACGTTTGTCTTGTGCGCGAATACGTTCATTGAGCCCTTTGTGTAATACTCGATGCCTTCGGCAACTTTGCGGGCGTCCTCGGAAACCGCTTTTTCCTTGTCGAGCTCTGCTTGCAGGTCAAGTAACGTAGGGACATTGTTGGGGTCGAAAGGTATATAGGGGGCCTCACCGCGCTTTTTGCAATTTCCGTCGGAATATTCGCCCATAGCGAGATATTTAGAATAGCAGCGGGTGACGCAGCGGTCGACGATGGTTTTCTGCTGGGGGGTTATGGATGTTGTCTCGCTGTTGCCGCCGATGCTTATCATCCGTTCAACGATGGAAAGGATATAGTCTGATTTTTTGCTGAGAGCCTTGTCTTTTTTGACGGAAATGGGGGTATCGGGGCCGTCGTCCTCGTCAAGGCCATAGTCAGAGGACATATCCATCGGGTTGATGCGTATTTCGCTGTTGGCGCTTATTTTGAGCACGGCGCCCTTAAATGCGCGGCAAAAGTCTCCATACTCGTTTTCAGGGTCTATTATGAGCACGCCGGTGTCAGAGGAATTGAGCAGGACGTTCAATATTTCCCTTTTTGTGGCAAAGGACTTGCCGGAGCCCGAGGAGCCAAGCACGAAGCCGGACGGTGTTTTCATCGCGGTCCTGTTTACCATGACAAGGTTGCGGGAGATTTGGTTAAGGCCGTAATAGAAGCCGCCGGGCTGGAAAAGCTCCTGGCTTGAAAATGGCATGAATATGGAAGTGCTCTCCGTGGTGAGCGCGCGGTCCACAAAGACGTCCTTTGGGGGGTAGCCGAAAGGCAGGGTTATCTTCATGCCCTCTTCCTGCTGTATGGTAAGCACCTGCATCTGGGCGGTATATTTACGGGCCTTGCCCTCGAGTATCTTGCAGTTGTCGTTGAGCTCGTCCAATGTTTTGCCGTGGACCATGAACGTAAGCGTCACGAAAAACATCTTTTGGTTCCTGTCGCGCATATCCTCATAAAGGGCCTCTGCCTGCGCGTGGGCATCCTTGATCGATAGCTGTATTGTTTCGGGGGAATAGCCGGCACGTATGGCGCGCTTCTCGGACTCTATTTTGTTCGACTCGATGCCGGTAAGCTGGCGCTTTACGATCTTAAGGCCCTTGTCCTGCGCAACGGGCTGGATGGACAATGAGGCGGTTACCGGGAAATCGTTGTTGTAAAGCTCATAGAAAAATTCGTCGGACAAGCTAGACGGGAGGTTGTTTACGAACATGACCCGGTAATAGTCGTCGTCGATGGCGAAATGCTTTTTGTCGAACTCAAAGAAAGATGGCGCTATGTAATCTTTGGAGGAAATGCCGCGCTCCTTTATCTTGTCGAAATCTATGACAAAGTCGCCCTCGTGGCCCCTCCTGAATTTGTCGTGGTAATACGAAAGCCTTTCGGAAGTGCTCATAAGCCTGGCCGTGGCGCCGATCTTGCGCAGGCCGTCTATGACTTCGCCCTGTATTTTATGGAAACGCAAAAGGGCCTCGATAGCAGTGTCGGAGTCTATGGTGACGAGCACGAACTTCTCGATCGCCATATCGTTCCGGCCCGCTATGATCTGTTGCTTCATGACGTCGTTTATTTCCCTGCGGTGGGGGTCCAGGGAATCCCCGGTCATCTGGTAAAGGATCTTGTTTTCATGCTCGACCGTGGATATGAAACGGTTGTCGACGACGATCTGCACGTTGATGTCGTCGGGGAAATAGTTCAGGAACTCGCCAAGCTTGCAGAAAATCTGTACCTGGTCGTCCTCGCGGGCGGTTTGGTAGTTGATGTCGGAAATGGAAAACATTTTGGAGTACTTGTTTGGGCGCACCTCAAGCATGCCTTCTATATAATCGGCTATATAGGGTATAGTGTTCTGGGTGGTTTTGGGGAGGGAGGACTTGACGCGGCGCCGGTAAGATATCTTGGTGGACTTTTTCTGGGCTATCTTCTTTTTGCGGTTTATCTCGGACTTGCGTGTCTTTATTTGTTCAAGCCGCCACTTTTTGAGGGTCTTCAGCTCACGGGAGGTGGGGGCATAGTTGCCGCGCTCGGTCATCTTAAGCTCGATAAATTCGGCCTTTTTCTGAAGACGTGATTTGGTAGTGGTTTTTGCCCGTTCCTTTTTAGGCTTTTTCCCGTTGTTGCCAGGGCCGCCGCCGCTGCCGAAGTCGACTGTGAATAGCTTCGCGGAATCGACGTCGAAATTATAGTCGCCGCGTGACTCGGCCTCGGCGATAAGCACGGAACGTTCCAGGGAGGCCTGGGCGCGCATCTTCAAAACATCCCGCTTTTCTTTAAAGGTGCGAGGGGACGAAAGGGCGTCGGCCTCGTTTTGCCAGGTGCGGTAAGCTACATCTGAGGAATACTTGCGCTTCTTGGGGGTGAGGAACTCAAATTTCAAAAGGGAAACAAAGAACTTTTCGGCAGAAAGGCCGTTGACGCGGACAAAGCCTATAGAGAGCAAAGGTATGGCTATTATGATAATGGCCCAGGACAATATATCGTCGCCCAAGTAGGCCCTGCCGAAAATATAGAGGGGGACGCAGACGACGAGGGCGATCATCGTGGACAAAAGCTGCCTGGCGTTTAGCCCAAAGGCAAGCTTTTCTTTATATTTCCTGATTTCCTGTGGGATCCTGACTGATATCATGGCAAAAAAACCCTTTCAATAAAAAAATCAAAGATACAAAAGGCTGATATTGGAAGCAAGGAAGTCCATACCGACCATGAAGGACAATGAACAAAGGATAACGAGAAAAGCGCCCTTGACGTGCCTGCGCACAAGCGGCGGCTCGTCCGACGCCATGAGGAAATCGTCGATTTCGGAATAAAGCATGTCATGGCTGCTGCCGACAGGGCACCCGGAGCGCCTGACGGTGCTTGTATGGGTTATATCCCTGCCGCGGTAATTTATTTTAAATACAGGGAAACTTGTGGTATAGGTAACACCCATGAAGGACATTTCCCTTTTTTCGGCGTTGTCGACGACGGTGCCGGCAACAGGGGAAAGGTCGCCGGAGGCAGACGCTCGTTTTTCAAAAAACAAAAGCCTGGCATAGCGGTAAAAATAATAGCAGGAGAAAATAGTTACGACGAAAATTACAAAAACAGAGAGGGGACGCATTTAAAACACCACCTAATTAGCATCAAGTATGGATTTGGCCCATGTGCCACATTTGGAAATAGACATTACAAGGACCACGGACCCGGAAAGCATGGCAAAGAGCGTGCTGTTTATGATAGGTATGATGGACTTACAGGCCTCGCGCCATTCCAGCCACTCGGTACGGTTGGTATTTGGGTTGCTTGTTGGTTTTATGGGGACGTCGATACCTGTGAGGCCGTCGGAAGCGGAGCCCAATATAAGGCTGAAAACATATATGCACACGATCATCATGGCGCCCTGTAGGCAAACGGCCGCGAAACTTTTCAAGAACCGGGAGGTCGTGCGCGAAAAGCCGCTGCCGTCGCCGGTGCCTAGGGGCAAAAAGGCGATAGGGATGGGGCTGACGGCAAGGTAGACCAAAATCTCAAAAAACCTGCCATAGGCCATAGCGGTGATTATAAGCCCGCAGGCCGCAAGGGCAAGGGCAAGGACGATGGTGCTGCCGAAAAGGCCGATGGCCGCGGTAGTGCCTTCTATGGCGTCTACATACCCGGAGACGGAATCATATATTCCGGAACCGAACTTAGAAGTGCCGGGCCTTACGGTACGGATAAAGACCCCGGCCTGGCGCCACATGGCAAGAAGGACCGTGGGGGCGTTCTCCACGGCGACCTTGGCAAGGACAAGCTTGACAGCAAGCTTGATGCCGACCTCGAATTTCATGGCATCTACCTTCGCGGTGACCTGGGCAAGCTCCAAAAGGAGGCATATAACTATTATGGTCATCGCAAAGCCGGTAAACACTGGCATGATACTGTTTTGCACAAGGTTCCAGATAGCGTCGACGGACTGGTTGAGCGTAAGCTCGCCGGTCAGGATCCTTGTGGCGTTGTCGATGCTCTTGTCAAACGAATCGACGGCCCATTTGATCATGGACAAAACAATTTCCCTAAAACCAAACCCAAACATAACGAAAACTACCCCTTATATATAACTTAGGATCAGGCAAAGAAAGTCGGGACCATAACGGCAAGGGCGGTAACGATGCCGCCGGAGATCATGGTACTTATGCCGCGGCTCTTGCCCTCAGCGTCGTCGTTTTTCCAGCCAAGGCCAAACATAATGCCGCCGACGAAAATGACGACGCCGCCAAGCCTGAGGACCCAGACGCTTATTATCCCGGCGACAGTGTTCCACAAGGCATCTGCGGCGAAAACCGAGCCGCTTGAAAACAGGGTAATAAAGAACAGGACAAAAAACACGTAGAGGTACCTGCTGGAGAAATTGACGAAACGCTTGAACAAAGGGGCCTCGTTAAGGCTTGAAACATTTTTTGGATTATTCATGACAAACACCAAAACCTTTCAAAATAATAAAATAAAATATATCTTAACTGCCGGGGGGCAGGTTAAGCCGCTGCAATGCCGCCCACGGGATCCTCTTTTTCGTATTCGGCCGAGATCTGGATGGCGGCATCAAGGAAACCGTTTAGGATATCGCCTTTTTCCTCTGGGTCGATATCGACGGGGACGATTTCATCGTCAACGTAAGAATCGGACGGGGAGGGTGCGGAGGCAGCCTTGACCTCGCCGGACATAAGGGCGGGCATGACTTCGGCCATAAGGCTGAGGGGGTCGGTGACTGCCGCAAAGAATGCAGCCTTGTCGACGCCGGACCGGTCGGAAAGGTCGTCGAACAAAGTGGGGAGCAAACTGGTTTCAGAAGGGCCGCCAGGGGAGCCGGGGCTTCCGGGCGGGCTTATGTCAAAATTGTTTGTACGGAGCGAGCCTAAAAGCTCTGACCTGTCGGTGGTGACCCTGATGCGGCTTTCGATAAGATTGGCGTCAGGCGCCTTGGCGGGGCGGCGGTATGGGCGGCTACGTGAAAGGGCTGGTTCGGAAAAATCGAGGATATCGGCGGTTTGTGCAGCCTTTATCTCAAGGATCTTCCTGTCCCTTGACTGGGGATCGTATATAAAGCTGCCCGCGCCTCCGTCGGAGGTCATCTTGTAGTTTGGGTGCTTTGTGTAGTCGTATTTGTCGCTGTAAAACGGGGGCGTCTTGCTGACGATCAGTATGCACTTGTCGTTCGGGAGCATCCTTATTTCGTCGGGCATCATAAGCTCGCGGCCCAATGTGTCCCAGCTTTTGCTGCTGCTGCCGGATTTGCCGTAGGACCTGCTCGTGGAGCGTTTGTCGAACGTGCCCTTGCCAAGGAGCTTAGATATATATTCAAGCGTGTCCATGTGGGAAACGGAGCCGAGGTAAAGGATATAGTTGCAGTTGTCCAAAATAACGCCCCACTCTTTTTCATACATCTCCTTTATTTGCTCAAGGGACTGGAGGACGGGGACTATGCCGACGCCGAAGCTTCGGGCGTATGCCAATATTTTGACAAAGTTGGGGATCTTGCAAGTGTTCGCGAACTCGTCCAATATAAAGCGCACGGGTACGGGGAGGCGCTGACCCTGGTCCTTGTATTTCTGGGTCGCGCAGTATTGCAGTTCCTGGAACATTTGGGTAAAAAGCATGCCCGCGACAAAATTCCTGGATGAGTCGGTAGGGGGGACGACAACGAAAACGGCGGTCTTTTTCTCGCCAAGGCTTTCGAGGTTCATGGAATCGCTGGACTGGATCCTGACCATTTCTTTTGTCCTAAACGGGGCAAACCTGGCGACTGCGCTGATAACGATGCTCTTTGCGGTCTTGCCGGAGGCCTTTTCGCGGAACTCCCGGAACTGCTGGACGCCGATATGCTCCCTGACGAGGTTGCCGCCGGCATCGTATTCATTGTTGTTTTTAGAAAATATTTTTACAAAATAGTCAAGGTCGCTGTCAAAATTGTCGCCGTCCTCTTCGAGCTTCAACAAACCGATAAGCCAAAGCACGGTATTCATATTTTGTTCCTCCGGGGGGAAGCCGTCGCAAACGAAGAAAAACAAAGCTTGTAAGAACAAACGCTCGGCCTTTTCCCAGAAGGGGTCTGACGAGTTGCGCTTTTCGCCGCCGTCGGTATTGAGTATGATCGTCTCTATAAGTGCAAGGACGCGGTCCTCATAGCCCTCTCGGATTTTTTCGGGGTTCATCCGGTACGCGCTATCGGGGTGTATATATACAAAAGAATTGTAGCAATCCGACTTTGACATGTTGTCAAGGTTGAGGACACGTATGTCATATCCACGTGACTCCAAAAACTTGCCTGATTTTTCTAAAATTTCGCCCTTTGGGTCGGTAACGACGAAGCTGCTATGAGCCTGCAATATGTTAGGCAATACGAAGCCGCGCGTTTTACCGGAACCAGAGCCTCCGATTATCAACACATTATTATTATTTATGATATTGTATATACTGGCGCGCTCTGATACCGTAAACAACATATCCGCATCTTTGTATTTTTCATTAAGTTTTTTAAAACTTTCCTTGATCGCGGATTTACGTTCTGTAGAAACATTACGTATGTTGCTTTTCCAATTGGAAATTTGCTTGAAGCCGATAAGCGTGAAGGCACAGGCGGTGAATATAAGAAAAAGGAAGATCACGGAAGCCCAGCCGTCGAACAAACCAATAAGGGGTATTTTTGAAAGAAAGGGCCTTATGAGGTAAAGGCCAAAGCCGGACGCTGCGGAGATCACTAGTGAAAACAAAATGCGCATAAAGGGTATTTTGGGAAAAAGGGCGGCGAGGGGGAATTTGTTTAAAACTTTTGCCTTTTCCGCTTTAAGGATATTGCTGGCAAACAATTCGCTTATATCCTTCAAGGTGCCCCATTCGGCAGTGCCGTGCTCCTTGCCGATGATAAGTTTCTTGCGGGTCGTGAGGACATATACGACAGAAACGAACCATATAAAAACAAATATGCCAAGGCAGGAAACGGTATATTCATTAAATGAAAGTTCAAAAGGTCTTGAGGATATATGCGACTCAAAGCGGTTGAGGACCTCACCAAAAGAATTAAGGCCAACAATGCCGGAACTCCTTACGGAACTAAAAGCATGGGCGCCATGAAAGGCGACAAATACTGTTAGCACGAAGGTCATTGCGCTGATTATTACGTCGAAAGACTTGCTTTTTTTCTTAGGTTCCATAATAAGCTCCAGAAAATAATAGGCCAGAAGGCATATTTGCTTTCCGCGCCCCCCATGCGGGTGGCTAGCCTGCATAGGGGGAGGGGGAGGCAGAAAGCTTTTAAAAGGAGAACCGGTAGCAAATTTAGTGATGTCAAGCTTTGCTTTCCGCGCCCCCCATGCGGGTGACAAGTCCGCACGGGGGATTTTTGCAGAAAGCTATGAAAAGAGAGTATATGGACAAAAGAAGAACCAAACCGGCAGGAATGATACTCTTTATGGGAAGCAGCAGGGGCGGTAGAAGCGGGCGAAAGGCTGGATATGCGATAATCCTGTATATTTAGGGAAAACCGGGTCAGAAAGGCAGCTCGCCATTGTCAAGGTCAATTTCTTCAAAATCGGAACTTTTTACGGGTGGGGAGCCGGCAGGCAAGCCGCTTTCGCCCGGATCGGGCAAATCGGCCGAATGGTCTTTGCTTTTTTTGCTTTCGGCGAAATATACGTTGTCGGCAACGACTTCCGTGTTGCGGCGCTTGTTGCCGTCGCCGTCCGTCCAGTCGCGGATCTGGAGGCGGCCGGAAACGGCGGCCATTTGGCCTTTTACGAAATATTTCGATACGAAGTCGGCAGTATTTCGCCATGCGACGACATCGATGAAGTCTGTTTGGCGCTCGCCGCCGTCTTTTGGCGCAAAGCCCCTGTCGACGGCGAGGGTGAACGATGTAACGGCAAGGCCGCTTTGGGTATGGCGCAGCTCAGGGTCACGGACAAGCCTTCCCATGATATCAATGTGGTTCATTGTGTTTTCTCCTTTGGGTTTTATTAAATATAAAAGCTCAATAGGGCATCTTATAAAGCTCGTACAACAATTCAGGCGAAACGCCGAGCTCGATGGCATTTTCTATGCATAAGGCAATGGCGGCGCAGTCGGCCCACGTCAGCTCAAGGACAAGGAGGTCTGCCATGTCGATGTTTTCAAGGGGCTTAAGGGGGGCGATATCGTCGTAGCAGCAAAGACGGCGCTCGATTTCGTCAGTGATATCCTTAAGGCTGATATTTGCCGATGACAATATGCTGTAGCATAAAAAGTATGGGTTAAAAGATATCTGCATTTATTTATCCTCACATATATTTTCAGAACAAAGCGAAGGGAAGTTGCTCATCGCTGAGGCGATAGGACGGGTGGAAGTTGTTGAAAGGGGGAGGGGATCAGCTACGGTCGGGCGATTTTCGGTGTTCCGCAAAACTGGACACAGGAGGAAGGGGGCTTTGGGAACTGCGGCCGTGAGCGATTTTTTGTTCATATATATCGGAACTGAAGTTCCTAGATCCGGGCCTGGAAAGGTAGAAATCAGATATAAGCATGGAATATTCGGGTTTCGGCAGGGGCATAAGCCCAAGGTCGTCCAAAGAACAGGAACAGCCGCTGCCAATGATGATGTGGTCGTGCAAGGCGACGTCATGGAGGTTAAGCGCGGCCATGAACCTTTCAGTTATGAGAATGTCGCTGTTAGATGGCTTAGCGAGGCTGGACAGATGGTTGTGGGCCAGGAAAACGCCCCTTGCGTTAAACAGCAGGGCATCCTTTACGATGTTGCCTACGGGGACCAGTGAAGCGCTGGGGCTGCCTTCCGAAATGACTTTTGTGGAAAGGACGGTAAATGACGAGTCGACAAAGGCGACGGCGACACGCTCACGGTCGTTAGGCATGGACTTGAAAAAATTATCAAAATAAGAAAGCGCAAGGCCCGAAGAGTTAAGTATATATTTTTTGTCCTGTTCGGACGATTTCAAGGATTCATAAGTGGACTTAAAGTCGAAAAGGGCACAGAGCCTGCCATGTTGCTCAGGGTCAGAGCAAAGGATGCTAGAATAGTCAAGGAGGTTGCCGGTGCCATGCTCCTTTATGAAGCTGACGAGTTTATTTGAAGGTATGCCGGTATATTGGGATACAAGCGCGGAAACTTTTTCCACGTCGAGCAAATACTGGTTATTACGCACTTAGGGCCTCCTTCCTGCTGCCGACACGGGACAGGAGCAACGCAGTTTCTATGAGGTTGGCGACATCTTTGCCGCTTTGGTAAACGAAGTAGTCGACGCCCCTCGAATCAATAACGGCCTCGATCTCGTTGTCATACATGTTGAAGCCGGGCAAAAGGGAGCGAAGCGCGCTGCCGAACTTTTGGCATAAATCAAGCTCAGATTCCATATCGAATACAATTCCTTTCGCATGATCAGAAGTATTAAAAAACGAAAAAGAAAAGGCTGTGCATGTGTCAAACCCAAGTAATGGGTAAAGCACATACACAGCATTTCTCGCAGCGTTGATCTGCTTACAACCTGCTTTTATGCACCTGACCTACATGATCCGATTTAAGAAGCTGGTAACGACTTAAATCAGTGGGACTACAATATCAATATAAGCCCGGAAAGTCAAGAAAAACAAGCATATATACGTAAAATATAGACACGGGGTACTATATATTGTGTATTTAGCAAAAAAATGGACACACAGCCCACGCGGGGGGGCAAACCGGTGCGTAAAACAGGCACAAAAACCGGCGGCCGGGGCAGGGCATAGGGCGCGGCTGTGTTTGTAAAACACGGGTGCCCCTGCCGCCGGTATGGCTAAAGTATCATTATTTATAAAAAACCAAAATCAGCAAAGGGTTATATCCTTGCCGTCGAGCAAAGAATGTTGGTACTTGCCGGAGATATAATCCTGTAAAGTATGGCGGTCGACAAAATTCGCACTGGCAGCCTGGCGCATGCTGCGGTATTCGATGCCGTCGACAGAAACCTTTTGTGAAGAGCCTAGCCAGCCATACATTTCCCCGTTTTCTTTTTGGGAATAAATATGAAGGTTTTTCTCGCGGCAATTAAGGGGGTTCCCGTCAATGCACTTGACAGTATAACCGGGGCAATAGCCCCTCATAAAATGTTTTGCAACAAGGTTCTTCAAGGTATATACCCTTTTGTTGATCCAGACAATGGCGAAGATACCTTTTTTGAGGTAAACCGGGACAGGGTATTCAACGAGCGTTACTATATCGCGGCGAAAGCAGGTGCCGTTATTGCCGACGTAATAGTCATATTTTTTATTGCTGTCAACAAGCGACCACAAAACAGCCATTTAAAAAACCTCCGATAGTAAAAATAGGGGGAAAGCATGAGGAACATTTGCGCTTGCTTGGGAAACGATGCCCAAATATAGGGAGTGGCTATAAAGAAGGGAAGCATCGGAAACCAGGATAATAATTAAAAGGATAGAAATTTCAAGGCGAAAACAATGTTTCTGATTTTAAGTATTACGAAACCTTGCAAAGTAATTATTTAACCTCATTATGAGGGTTTTTGCGCAGCAAACATCCTCATTATGAGTACAACTTAGGAACAAATCCTCACTGTGAAGGTTTTAACGCCCTCACGGTGAGGATTTGCAATTCATAGGGAAATTAGTGCAGGGCTATAGCATCGGGGGGAAAATAGGGGTAATGGGAACAATAGGGACAACGGGGGTAATAGGGGCAATAGGATTGACCGGGGGCTGGAAAGGCGGTGGGGAAGAGGGACCTGGTTCAGGCTCTGGTACTGGCTCAGGATCCGGTTCAGGCTCCTTATATTCACCGGGAGGGTCAAGGTCGCAGTCACATTCGCAGCAATCGTGGCAATGGTAGTTTACCGGGCGGCAACCTTCGCAAAGGTCGCAGGTCTTACATACAGGTTTGCAGTCGGCGCAGTTGCCGCAGTCGAAGCATCCGGCGTCGCAACCGCAGCTGCAAGGGTCGGGGGCTTGCGGGAGGACATCGTCAGTGTCGTCCGGCTCGCCAGGATCGTCCGGGTCGTCCGGCTCGCCAGGATCGTCCGGGTCGTCCGGCTCGCCAGGATCGTCCGGGTCATCCGGCTCGCCAGGATCGTTCGGGTCATCCGGCTCGCCAGGCTCGTCAGTGTCGTCCGGCTCGCCAGGCTTGTCCGGGTCATCCGGTTCGCCAGTGTCGCCCGGGTCATCCGGTTCGCCAGTGTCGCCCGGGTCATCCGGTTCGCCAGTGTCGCCC
>Ga0123353_10000352_pt1 | contig 56231 bp, 37 predicted proteins | sample TergutLab28metaG_3_FD_92763 | JGI IMG/M metagenome (GOLD analysis project Ga0123353, IMG submission 92763) | Labiotermes labralis P3 segment gut microbial communities from Petit-Saut dam, French Guiana - Lab288 P3 | ecosystem: Host-associated > Arthropoda: Insects > Digestive system > Gut ... | reverse complement strand
TCATCTAAATGTTTAGAATACGGCTCTCGTAAATCCGGTCCATTTTCTTCAAGTATTCCAAGTGTTCGATAAACCTTTGCCGCCAACTTAGTATCAAGAGACTCTATATATTCTTCTGCGGGATATGTTCCGTTGCTTTTTTCAAAAAATTCAATACTATACTTATTCTCCACTTTGTCACCTCTGCTTCAGATTATATAGGATATATTCTATATTGTCAAGTATTATACTTCCAAATACTAAACTGTATAGCAAACTCACGTTGTGTGAATAATTTAGTTTACTTCACATCAAACACATAAGAAAATGCGGCTTCATTATCGAAAGTACAGTAGTTTCAAAGCCTTACAACAACCGCGAACCCGTACGGCAACACGATAACCGGGTTCGCTTTTGGGTACATCACCCGCTCCAAGTTCATAAGATTCCTGTAATACCAATGGTTTCCACACATAACAATCACCCTGCGTACACGAATCCTACACGAATAAACGAAATTTATAGGTTCAACCTTGCATAGAGCAGCGGTAAAAAGTCCGCTGCTTCTTTATATTTTTCTATCTTGTTGTTTCTCCGAAGTTCTCCGAAGTTCTCCGAATTAACATTACTTTATCATCCAGTGACCGCCTCTTGGTGGACCAACGCGAATAATTAATCCATCTTCTTTCAACTCGCTTATAACCATTTCTACTGCACGTGACGTTATTCCTATTGCTTCTGATATCTCTGTTATACATTACTCGATACTTTTCTTTATCATAATTACTGTACAAATCATCGTACAATTAAGTCGGACAAACCAAAATCTCCTTGCAACAACTGAGCAGCGCAAGTATAATATCAATCAGGGAATTTAGAAATAGTTCGCCAGGAAGGTTCTCGTACAATAAAGCGAAAAGCGTCACATTATAGTTTAGGTTTAGTAATGGGGATATTAAATAATGAATGATTATATGAAATTCAACAAACTATTATCATGGTTTGTCAACCAGCTTAATATCAATAATGGCGTTATTGATGGAGAAACGATTACGGGATTTGGATATAAAGAAGATTCTTCATTAAGAAAGTATTATTCGGATTGGCGCAATTATACAGATTTCAACTTGGATTGTACTCTTAACCATAAATATGGCGATTATGCCACCAGATCAAGCTATATAAATCTTGAAAACACAGGATTGAATATAATACCTGAGTTTGATAGTAAAAGTAAAGCGGTAAAGAGTGTATATATCGCTAACCGTGAACCGAATGTGTCCGTGGAGCGTAAATCAGAATCAGTTTCTACTGCGAGATTAGCATTGAATGATGATGAACCCAATCAAGCATTAAACGACTTTTTTGATATGTATAAACAACATATATCAGAGTATAAAGATAATATGACGCCCGTTGTTGATGAAAGAGAACAGCGAGCAGCCTTCAAACAATGGTATGTGAACAACGGTCGTTCTGCAAATTCCGCAAATACTATATCTACAGCATTAGGTAAGACACGATTAAAAGATGGACGTACAGTATTCTCTATTTTGTATTATGATGAACTCAACAAAATAATTAGCACCGCAGGGCTTGAAGGATATTTTGAAGCCCGTGATGGTGATTATTCTAAAATGGACAGGGTATTTGATTTTGATTCAAATACCCAACGAGATGACTTCAAGAATGGCATGAAGTTTTATCTTCAGTTTTTAAATATAAAAAGCGAATCAGACTCACCAGCAGCGACAACTCATTCCTATTGGCTTGGTGGTGCATCATACGGTGATGTAGGTGATGTATCACAATCATTTATAGAATGCGGAATATTCGCAATAGGTTTTGAAAAAGTAGATATATCAAATATAGTCTCTAATCCTTCAGACTTTACAGACTGGATAAATAAGATACCTGAAAATCGTGCGAGAAAAGCATTTGAATTACTTTCAAAAATGAAAACAGGTGACAAGATAGCTATAAAAGCCGCTTATGCCAAAGGAAAGACTTCAATGCTTAGAATAAAAGCAATCGGCACAATTAAGGAAGATTTTGAAAATGGATATCGTTTCGACAATGATTTTGGACATACCATTCCTGTAGATTGGACGCCTAAAACACCATTTTCAGACTATGAGTTAGGCGGATACTTATCGACGATACATCGAGTAACAAAAAGAGAAGATATTGATATGATTTTCTATTCCGCCAAGAAGAACATGGAGGAGGACTTGTCGGTGCATATCGACAGTTCGGCGGCAGTTATTTCGTTAAAAGATGATTTCTACTATAATAATGGCATAACCATGCAGCAGTGGTTAGAAATGATTGATGCCTCGGTAATCAATGTAAACGACATTGAACTTCTACGGAAGTGGCTTTACTATGATGGACAAGCTACATGCTCAGAAGTTGGCAAGACGTTCAACGCACACCCAACAGCGTACATTGCTCCTGTTTATTCAATGGCACGAAGGGTAAAGGAGTATACAGATTGTAAAACTCGATTGGATAACAAAGGTGATGTAGCTTGGTGGAATATACCATTTGTAGGTAAGTATATAAACAGAAAAGAACACTTTGAATGGATTATCCGCCCTGAACTTAAAGAAGCCTTGACAGAAAGAGGGGTTACACCATTAGAACCTTTAACCATAACGGATTACACTAAAGAAGACTTTCTCTTAGAAGTCTATTTCGATAGCGATGAGTACGATGAAATTGTCGCCTTACTTGACCGCAAGAAGAATATAATTCTTCAGGGAGCACCCGGAGTCGGAAAAAGTTATATGGCAAAACGACTCGCTTACTCAATCATCGGTGCAAAAGACGATAGTAAAGTTAGTATGATCCAATTTCATCAAAGTTATTCCTATGAAGACTTTATCGAAGGTTATAGACCTAGTGGTGATGGCGGTTTTACACTTGAACCCGGTGTTTTCTATGATTTTTGCACCGAAAAAGCAAAAACGGATGAAGCTAACTATATTTCATGCATAAACTCAGATGATGAAGATGTGCGCAAGGAAGCAGACAAATATAAACATTTCTTTATTATTGATGAAATAAATCGCGGAAGAATTGAAAAAATAATGGGTGAACTAATGTTTTTGTTGGAAAACGACAAGCGAGGAGAAGAGTTTTCAATAAAGCTGACTTACTCCGGCGAACCCTTTTACGTCCCTAAGAATGTATTCATCATCGGCATGATGAATACTGCTGACCGCAGTCTTGCTATGATGGATTACGCTCTTCGCCGTAGGTTTAGTTTTGTACCGATTAGTCCTGTTTTTGGTAATGATGGATTCATTAGTTATATAAAGAAAGATGACGAATCTCTGGGAGAAAAGATACTGGCAGAGATGAAAGCTTTGAATGATGATATTACAAATGATTTGGGATCCGGATTTCAGATTGGTCACAGCTTTTTCTGTAACTGCGACAAGATAACTGATGATTGGTATAAAAGTGTTTTGAAATATGAAATCATTCCATTACTTGACGAATATTGGTTTGATAATGAGAAACAACACTCAAAATGGGTGAAAGGCTTATTACCGGATGCGTAAAATCCCAATAAAAAACATCTACTATATGCTTGCATACGCGTTTAATGCACTTAACCACAAAGATTATGAGAAACTTCAAGGTGAAGACTTTGAGAACATCTATGATTTGTTGGCAACAGTGCTTGTTCGAGCAGTTAACAGTCAAGTGAAACTGGGTCTTCATAGGGAGTACATTGATGAGCAAGATGAGTTGTCCGGAGTCAGAGGCAAGATACAGATAACCGAAAGCATGAAGGCACAGAGCCTTATAAGAAACAGACTGGTGTGCGCTTATGATGAGTTCGCCTACAATGTCTTAATGAACAAGATAATAAAGACTACTCTTGTGAATCTATCAAACTGCAACAAACTATCTCACAGTATAAAGAAAGATGTAAAAAGTCTACTCATGTTTTTTGTTGATATTGATAATGTTGATTTGTGGAGCGTTTCTTGGGAGAGCTTAAAGTTTAATAGAAATAATCGCAGTTATAAGCTTATCATCGATGTTTGTTATCTTATCTACAAGGGGTTGCTGGTGAGCGAGAGTGAAGGTGTTCAGAAATTTGCAACATATATTGAGGACAAGCAGATGTCTGCCCTATATGAAAAATTTGTTTTGAATTTCTACAGGGCAGAGTGTTCATCAGAAGTTGATGCGAAGTCAGAATATATTAATTGGGATATCACAGGCAGCGAAGAACTAAGCTTGCTTCCCAGAATGAAAACAGATATTTCGCTATATAGCAAGAGTGCAGATAAACTGCTGATTGTGGACACAAAGTTCTACCCAAAAGCGTTGCAGACAAATTTCGACCACCAAACGTTTATATCCGGAAATATGTACCAGATATTTGCGTATGTGCAAAGCAGCTCATACAAAGGTGAAGTAAGCGGTATGCTTCTGTATCCTACGGTTGATGTTTCTTTGGATGAAAGTGCTGTTCTGAGCGGAAAGAAAATATTTGTAAGAACACTAAACTTGAACCAGGATTTTGATGAGATAAAAAGAGAGCTGCTTGATATTCGCAACTTGGTTGCGTAGGGAAGCCGCCTGTGCTTGGATATCGAGTAATGAAAATATTGACGTTTTTAGTTAAAATGCCTGAGACTTTGAACTGCGAAAAAATCCAAGCATATCGCAGATGTCGTTGGATTGTTCGAGGAGACGATAAAGGTGCAGGATGGGTTAAGGGCGTTGCATGGACAGAAGGATTCGCCTTAGGGTCTGAGCTTTTCGCACAATGCGTTTAGCGCGTCGACAAATGCCGGGGTTTCGGATAATATCTCATCTACTCTATTGTCGTCACCTAGTTTTTCAAGCTCAAAAGCGGCAGCGGAAAGTTCTGTTTCATTAATATTTGAAAGAGCACTTTTTATTCCGTGGACGGTTGTTGCGTATAACTTCATATCCGAATCGCTTAAGCCTAAAGCAACGTGTTTCGATAAAAGCCCGTTTAGTACACGAACCGCACTCTCAATATCATACAATACCGCTTCAGTCATCTCGTCGCATAGTATAGCGGCTGTGCCCCGGTTTGATGTGGTCGCCTGTTTCGTTTGATTCATTTCTGTCCGTACTGCCTCGATTACATCCTTAGGCTGTTTATCGCGAATCAAACGGTTCAACAAGCTGTTCAATTCGCGGATATCCACCGGTTTGGATATATATCCGTCGAAACCGCTTGCCAAAAACATCTCTGCCGATCCGGTAACAGCATTTGCCGTCATAGCCACGACGGGATGTTTATACCCCGTTTCCCTGATTAATTGTGTAGCCTCCATGCCATCCATCTTCGGCATCATTTGGTCCATGAAAATAATATCGTAAACACCGCCGTCCCTGATCCTCTTTACGGCATCGAAACCATTTGTGACAGTGTCAACACTCAAACCATATGGCAGCAGCAGCCCCTTAGCCACATATAGATTGGACTCGACATCGTCGACAACCAAAACACTGCCATAAGGCATTAATTCATGTATGATTTGTGCCCTGTTCATTTTCATTGTGCTCTTAAAACGGCTGCTGCATAATTGTTCGGCTAAATCCGGTCCGCATGTCGTATTGCTGATGTATTTCTGCGGAAGACGCACGGTAAATACCGAACCCACGTCAATAACGCTCTTGACAAGTATCTCGCCGTTCATCGCGTCGACCAGCCGCTTCGTGATATGCATACCAAGACCTGTGCCGACAATGGTACGGTTAAAATCCGTGTTAAACCGCGTGTATTCGTCGAACAACTCGTCAATCTGATACTGTGCCATGCCCTGCCCCGTGTCACTAACGGTAAATACAAGGATGCAATCCTTCTGCGTCTGCTCATCCGCGTCTGACATATCTCCATCAATTTCCGCAGACACCGACAATTCAACTTTGCCTTTATCGGTATATTTAAATGCATTGGAAAGGATATTATTGAGAATCTGCTTAATACGAAGCTCGTCACCGAACAAATCGAGCGGTGTATTCTCGTCAATCGTGAGATCGAATGCGATAGATCTGCTCTCATAGCGCAAGAGATTGAGCTGCACCGTATCGTAAATAATGCTTGGAATATCATAGCGGTAGGACATTATCTCCAGCTTACCTGCCTCAATCTTGGAGAGGTCAAGAATGTCGTTTATAATATTAAGCAGCAAATTTCCCGAACCATATATTGTGTTAAATGCCTCCTCTGACTCAGGCGTGTGATCCATCTTTTGCAACTGGATTTCGGCTGTACCGAGAATCGCATTCATGGGGGTGCGTATTTCATGGCTAATATGCGATAAAAAGTCGCTTTTCGCCTTATTTGCGGCTTCAGCTTCCTTCCGCTGACTCTCCGCCTCATCGACGAGATTCTTCATCTCCGTCATATCAATAAGCGTACCGGATGATCGTATCGGATACCCGCTTGCATCGCGTACAGTTGTACTGGATGCGCTTATGTAGGCGTATTCGCCGTTTTTCTTCATGATTCTGAACTCGCAATCATAAGGCGTGTTACCGGATTTATCCGCCCAATGAGCCATTATTGCATTTCCGACTCTCTCTGCATCATCGGGATGCAGCCGGCTGCCCCACATACCGAGTTTATTGGGAAAATCGTTCTCGTCCTTGTAACCCATGATACGCCTGAACTCATCTGACCAGGTAATGTAGTTTTCCGGATTTAACTGATCCTCCCATACAACATTCATATCCCAAAGCCCGATATTTGCGGTCTTAAGAACCATATTCAACACGTTAAGCTGATACTCGCTCTTCCCGGTCGCAGCTTCAAGTTCTGCCAAGATCTTTTTATGTGCACGTAAATCTACGCTGTAGCCTGCTACTATTTTCTCGCCCTTGAAATCCACGCAAACATATGTATCATCCAGTGGTATTAACTCTCCATCGAGGGAAAGGCATGTTAATTCTGCTTTTTGATAACCGGTTTTAAAAGCATCCGCTACAAGCTGCCGAAGCCGGTCAACGGATCGGGTGCCGTCAGATTGGAACTCAGGCATAAACTCATAATACCTGCTGACATACTCCTCTTTGGTCAAATTGAACATTTTTGCTGCAGCCTCGTTGCAGTCTGTCATAACCAGATTTTCGTTCCAGAAATGTGCAGCAAAGGGCGTCGAATCGAACATGACACGTATACGGTCGTCCATCTCGCGTGCTTTTTCCATTTCCAGAATCTGCGCATTAGCAATCAAGTTCTCTTCATGCTCTAACCTCGCATCATCCTTTGACTTTACAATGCAGTTTTCAGGTATATTCACCCGGAGTGCTATTTTTCTCGCCATGTCATAACAGGTCGCGGAACCGCAGGCATAACAGTCAACATGCTGCTTCTCGTAATCAGTTTTTCCCAGAGCCAGAAATGCCTCGTCAATATCTGCTTGAGTTATCTGCGGGAAAGACGTAGCGATGGCGCAGTAATTTCTTTTAAAAAGCGCAAGGTCAAACATTTCGTCATATGTCCTGAATACTGACTTGTAATGCTCCATCTTGCGCGCTTTCTTACGCTCTTCCATAATCCTCTGCGCATAGCTGTTCATTGTCTTGTCCATCTCGAAAAGGCATTTGTCATGCATGGAAGCGGAGCCTATGTTACAGCCTTCGGCACAGTTTAGCACATCGAATATATCAGGTAGAAAATCCTCGGGGACCTGTGCATATTTATCCAGCTTTTCATAAACAATGAAACCTTCTGCTTTGCTGATGTGCATGCTTTTACCCAGGAAAAACTCGATATTTTCCTTAAATCCGCCCGGCATAGGGAATAACGAACCCGGACCGCTCTCGGAATAATCGAAACCGGTCTCTTCGTCTGGAAGTATGATATTATTATCGCTCAGATACCCGAGAAGCTTTGAAAACGTAACATTATACTCAGCCAGCTTAGTCTCACTGAACTCGACAGCCTTCGCCATGCATGGAGAAAGAGCAGCGATGCGGTCGCCAACTCCAAGATATTCCTTCATGTGGATTGATGCACAAGCCATCGGGCTATGCACCGGTGAAAGCCTCTCCAGTAAATCATGACGATATATCTCGCAATATGTGACAATCGGCGGGCAAGGTTGGGTAATAAAATGCGTGAAACTTTCTTCTCTAATATGTTTTATATGCGCCCAAATGCAAATGTCCGCTCCTAGTGAAACATCATATATCATGTTAACGCCAAGACGCTTTAAATATGTAAAAATCCGTTTATACTCGGGAATATTTGTCTTGATAGAAGGTGCGGCTATCAGTGATATGGGTACTCCGCACAATAGGTCATTAAAGAAGCGTTCTGTGTCGTCCACGAATTGCCTTGCGTCGTGCTTACAGGCTAAAACGCATGCGCCGCAGTCTATGCACTTCTCGTGGTTTATCTTAACCTTTATGTCTCCGGAGTCGTCCAGATAGGTCACATTAGCCATCTCCATCGGACACTCCCTAACGCACCGGTTACATCCTACGCAAAGGTCGATGCGTTCATTAATTATTTCCATTATCAAGACCATTCCTTTATATGATTAACGACATAGCATATCGGCAAAATTAAACAACCCCATAATAGTATAGTAGGAAAAAGGTAATTTGCCAAGAAAAATTTGCAAAATATTCACAAATTTTTTCACGTTTTTTGCGCGGTTTACATAATGCATAGTTTATTGTAATGCGTCTGATTATGAAGAAATCTCTCAATATATTTATCTCACTTTTTATAGTAATTGCCGTGATTTTTCTTGACGAATAAATCATATTTCGCTATAATACTCAAAAGAGAGTAACAAATGTTAAGCATTTCGCGGGGTGAGTATTGTGAAAAGAAGAATCGAAGAAAATCTACTCGATTGGAAAAACAGAGAGCGGATGCCGCTATTGTTATATGGTGCCCGACAAGTCGGAAAGACTTATATTTTAACAGAATTTGGCAGTAAATACTTTGAAAATACTGTATATGTCAACTTTGAAACCGATTTTAAAACGGCAGAGTATTTTAAAGACAATATAACCTCCGAGCGATTGATACGATATCTGGAAACTACGGTAAACGAGGAAATAATCCCCGGTAAGACTTTGATTATTTTTGACGAAATACAAAGCTGTGAGCGTGCATTGACGTCGCTTAAATATTTTTGCGAAAATACTCCGGAGTACCATATTGCAGCAGCAGGCAGTTTGCTTGGAGTTGCCGTGAAGAGAGAGAATTATAGTTTCCCTGTGGGCAAAGTCGAGACAATGACCCTGTATCCGATGGATTTCGAAGAATTTTTACAAGCTTTGAATGAAGTACGTCTTATAGACTATATACGCAACTGCTACCTCGATATGGAATCCATGCCGGATGCTTTACACAGTAGAGCGTTAGAGCTTTACCGTTACTACCTTATTATTGGAGGTATGCCTGCCGCTGTAAGCAAATTTGTAGATACCGGAAAGCTGATTCTTATACCGAATATTCAAAATGAAATCTCCGGCAGATATGTAGCGGATATGGCAAAATATACAACGCCGGTTGATGTTGTCAAGATCCGCGCCTGTTACAACTCATTACCTGCTCAGCTTGCAAAAGAAAACAAAAAATTCCAATACAAAGTAGTGCAAAAAGGTGGAAGTGCAGCTATTTTTGGCGTATCTATCGATTGGTTGGTGCAAGCAGGCATCGCACTTGAATGTCGTCGGATCGAGCATGCATACATGCCCATAGCCGTTTATATGGATATGTCTGCATTTAAGTTATATTTGAGCGACATTGGTTTGCTGACTATGCAATCCGGAATATCGCACCAAGTAATTTTAACGGGAGACGGCAGTGCTTTTCTGGGAGCAATCGCAGAAAATTATGTGGCGCAGTCTTTGACCGCGAATGGGCATAAGCTATATTACTGGACAAGCAATCACACAGCCGAGCTTGATTTTGTATTACAGAAAGATTCCGATATTATAGGCTGCGAAGTAAAAAAAGGATTGCACACAAAATCAAAAAGCCTGGGTGTATTTACTTCGAAATACTCCCCAAGCCATTCAATCCGGTTTTCTGAAAAGAATTTCGGTAAAACAGAAAAACTGTTTTCAATACCACTATACGCTGCTTTTTGTGTTTGACTGACAACCTCACATCCAACCGTCAATCTTCCGTACATTCATTTCCAGTGCGAGATAGCTGCAGGGGCAGTCGGGGTAGCTACCGACTGATGATGCTCCTATGAAGTCTTTGCCGAACATGTCGTATATATTGGAACTCATGGAGAGTTGCGGCAGTCTTCCAAAGTAGTTCTCACCGTCATATAGATATGCTGTTTGAATTGGCGAAGCGTATTCGCCCTGCGGTGTAAAGTCTCCGCCTGCTGCCACCAGTGCATAAACGGCTTTTCTGCCGCCGAGCAGTTCTTTTATTGTCTTATCGCTTCTTGCGACTTCAATGCACTCCGGTGTTGCCGATGGAGCTGAATCATATCCCATAGATGCAGAGCCTGTCAGGGAATAGTCATATTTTTTTGCTATTCTTTTTGTTGTGTAGGGTGACATTAACACGCCGTTTTCAATAAGCGCAAAGCGGTCTTGCGGCAATACCGTCCCCTCTCCGTCAAAGAAGCAGCCAAACCTGTTTTCTGAATCACGGTTTACCAATAGTGAGAAATTATCGTTAAACAGTTTTTCACCTGTTTTACCGGAAAACAAAGATGCTCCGCTGCCGAATGCATTGCCATCCAGGTCAATCATAAATTTCATAAGAAACTCCTGATGCTGCCCAAGTAATACTACCGGAATCCGTTCAAATTCCTCACTAAAATCGGCTTTTTCGTCATAAGCCTCGCACACCCATGACATCTCTTTAAATGCTGTATCGAAATCCGCTTCCCTTGTGATATAAAAGCCGAACCCGTCAGCCATGCTTTTTGATTCCCTGTGTTTATTTAACAATACTACTTCTAATTGCTTTTCTCTATGAACAAGGTCAGTTCCGGAATCATTGGTAATCGTTTCTTCTGTTTCAATCAGTTCAATTTTATGACTGAACATAAAGTTGCCGTATTTTGCTCTTAATGCCTGCAATAGCTTATCTGAAAACTTTACAAACTCCTCATTTGACATTTCCAGTTTTATTGATAAGTCTATACAACGCTTTATGCCGGCTGTCGGTTTACCGTTGTACGGCAGCTTAAATTTGAGCATTTGCTTCGCGTTTTTTACCAATTCATTTTCATCATATGATCCGATCGCCCCCGCAATTCCAAGACAATCATTGTCATACAGCCTAATGCCTGTCTTCTGAATGTTTGATTTAAGCACTGCGCTTATATTACTGTTTGTAATAGACAAACTCGTCTTTTTTTCATTTATACAAACTTTTTCTTTAATCATAGTAATTGTATCGTTCCTTTCCCAATTATTGTACCTGCATGTTTTTGACTCTGATATATGGACCGCCGAAGCCGACGGGTAACGGGAATTGTCCCATTTTGCCGCAGCCGCCTCCGACAAAGGAGTCCATTACTACCGTGTCGGTAATTCCATCAATATCGTTTAATGCTTCAAATACATTTCCCGTAACTACAGATATGCGTACCGGTTTACCGATTTTGCCGTTCTTTACGTAGTATGCATAGCTCGGTGCTATCGTAAATGTGGACAAACCCGAGCCGTGATTGAGTCCTTTGAGAATTACACCGTTTTCTGTCTCGGCAATAAGCTCATCATAAGTTTTTGAACCTTTATCAATGTAAGTCGTCGTCATACGGACAACAGGCTCGAACTCGAATGAAACCGATCTGCTGTTGCCTGTGACATCCTCGTCCAAGTCCGCAGCACTGTCGGAGTTATGCAAGCGGCCTGTAAGTATCCCGTTTTTAACCAGATGCGTCATTGTTGCTTTATTGCCTTCATCGTCGTATGGAGTGTAGCCATTGCCAATGATGTTGCCTGTTTCCGTTATAGTCAGTTCCTCACAGCCGACACGTTTGCCGAGTTCCCACTCCTTACGCGTCGTTTCATCACCTATCATAAAATCCGATTCGCTCTTATGCCCGAAGCACTCATGTACAAACACGCCTGTAACCTTCGGCGCGAAAATGACGGAGTATTTGCCCGGCTACACCGGCTCGGATTCCAGCAGGAATTTTTGACATTCGGCTATTTCTTCCTTCAACTCGTCGGCATAAGCGTTTAAGTCCGGGAATGCGATTGCAGGTTTTGAATAACGCCCTTCCATTTTGTTTTCGCCGTCAATCATCGTAAAGGATGTGCTAAAGCCTGCGCGCTGATAATCAAACCTCAAGTCCGCACCTTTGCTGTTGTAAAATTCTTTAACAATATTTGAATCGAGATATGCCAGCCTCCACATCTTTATGTACTCATTTTCCTCCAAGTACGGCATAGCCCCTTGCAGCAGGTTTATTTTGTCATCGAGCGGTACTGCCCAAACCTCGCGCCCTATAAATGCCATTACCTCGTCTTTGTTTGCGCTAAAATTTTTGAAAATTTTCGCGTCTTTGATATTGGGATTCTTTTTCGCGATCAATGCCAGTTCGTTGATTTCGGCTTGAATGCCTTCGAGGTCTGATGTGCTTGCGTAGTACCACATTTCACCGTCATATACCCGTATGAATGCCGCACTGTATTTTTGCTCTTTGCATTCTTGTAACTCTCGCATAAGGTAACTTATTGTCGTTTTGAATACATGTTCAATTCTGACGTCTGTATATACCCCCTCAGGGAAGTTGTACTTCATGTGTTTTCCTCCTTCACTTGTTGTCATAGCAGGACAGGGGGACAGGTTCACTGTCCTGCATTTATTAAGTGCAGTATATCAGGAGAAAAATGAAGATACAATAAAAACGCGGCAACAGGTCGTCCGTCGCCGCTAAGTGGTAAGTAAAATGAGGTGACAGGTTTCGATTAATATAAATCCGTGCTCATGTATTTAAGTCCGCAATCGTTTACTACTATACAGATGTTTTTGCCTTTTTCCTTCCCCCGCAGCAGTTTAATTGCTCCCATTAAGTTTGCGCCCGTTGAGAATCCTGCAAACACTCCCTCTATTTCTGCGAGGCTTCGTGTCATTACTACTGCTTCTTCGTGTGTAACGGTTACACAGCCGTCAACAAGATTGCGGTTGACATTTACCAGTTCTTTGGCATAACCGCCGCCCTGTATCCCGTGACTTGCACCTTCGATTATCTCGTCCTTGTAATAAGCGCAGCCGTGAGGTTCGACGGTGTAGCAACGGATCTCCGGATTATTACGTTTGAGTGCACGTGCATATCCCTCAAATGTACCTCCTGTTCCGAGGAAATCCGCAAATACATGTATGCAGCCGCCGGACTGTGTCCATATTTCATCTGCGGCTGTTTCCTGCGACAACGCATTATCGGGACTGTTAAATTGGTTGAGGTAAAATGCGCCTGTTTCTTTTGCAAGACGGTTTGCTTCGATTTCAACAAGCTCAAGGTCTTCGCCCGAGACCTTACCTTTGACGGCGTTTGGTGCTTGATCTACCAGTACAACCTCGCCGCCAAAGCATGAAATCATTTTAACTCTTTCTATTGAATTTCCTCTCGACATAACACAGATAAAGCGGTATCCTTTTGCAGCGCATACCAACGCCGCGCCCGTTCCTGTGTTTCCGCTGGTCATTTCGAGCACAGGCTGACCTTGCTTTAACAAGCCTTTACGCTCCGCTTCTTCAATCATTCCGAGTGCTATCCGGTCTTTTTTTGAGAAGCTCGGGCTCAGGTGTTCAAGCTTTGCGAATATGCATCCGTCAAGCTCCAGTTGCTTTGCGATTCTGTCAAGCCGAAGCAGTGGTGTGTTTCCGATTGCTTCAATAATGCTGGTGATGTATTTTGCCATATATTCTCCGTCTGATATGCAAGACAATGAACCTGTCCCCCTGTCCTCCGTCTGTTAGCAAGACAAATGAACCGTCCCCCTGTCTTGTGACGTTACCAAGGTAACGGTTCGCCCAGAATGTCCATAAATAAGAGGCTGTCTGATTTTTGTGCTTCGGCGTCTAAAATCAGCTCGTAGAGATGCTCTGCCGAAAAATCTGATGAGTGGTGCGCTTCATCATTCTTTTCGCCGTGCATATATGTTTGCATCCAACCCGGATGAATCTGCCAGACTTTTCCGCCATGCTTCACATACTCATTTTGAATCAATGCTCCTGCCATGTTCATTGCGGCTTTTGACATGCGATATCCGTGCCAGTCGCTGACTTTGCAATCCATTATGCTTCCTGCTTCTGACGAAATGTTTATAAGGAGCTTATCCTCACCTTTGAGCAACAAAGACGAGAATGAATTTGCGACACGCAACGCGCCCAGTGCGTTAACATCGTAGACATCCATCATCGAGTCAACGTCAAGCTTGTCAAGGATTGTGTTGTTTCTGCGGCTGAGTGAGTCATCACACAAAATTCCCGCATTATTAATGACAATGTCGATAGATTCTGTAAATCCTTTGACATATTCGGCAGCTTTTTCCACAGACTCTGTATCGCTGACGTCCATGTCGATTATGTGCAGGTCTTCATTGTCTTGTATTTTCTTAATTTGTGAGTTTTCCGTGAGCATGTAAACGCCTGCAAATACGATATAGTTATGATTTAAGAACACTTTTGCAAGAGAAAGTCCGAGTCCGTGATTTGCACCTGTAATTAAAACTGTTTTCTTTGTTTCATTTTTCTTCATAGCATCATTCTCTCTTTCGTTGTTTTATCTTGGCATCCTTGCACTTGAGTCTTTCATAAGATTTCCACCAGATTTTTACATCTACTGTCAAGCATACCATCATCACCAAAAACAATCAATATTTTTCTGTTTCCGGCTACTACATCCAGCACATCGCAGTTCATCGCACTTTTAGGCACCCTAAAAGTGTTGTTTTCTTGATTTTTTTGTTTTTACTTGTTAAACTGCATACTATTAATTACAAAAATTTTCGGCTTTGAAAACGGGATCAAAAGCGTTCCGCTTTACGCTGTCTGGTGCATTGGGAGCTTGGAGGATACGGATGAAAGAAAGAAAATTTAAGAAAGAGCTATTAAACCTGTTTCGTACGGTGGTGATAGCGGTTATATTCGGGTTGTTTATTCAAAGTACTATAACCACGTCGGCTCATGTTATATCAGGGTCTATGGAAGACACCATTATGACAGACAGCAGAGTGATGGGGTTACGTGTTTCTTACTTATTCTGCGAACCCGAAAGATTTGACATAATTATATTCCAACCTACAGAAGGTGACCAGTCAATACCACATATCAAGAGAATAATAGGATTGCCGAATGAGGAAATCCGGATTGTTGACGGAAGAGTTTTTATTAACGGTTCAACAGTTCCGCTCGATGAAGATTTCATAAAAGGCATATCTCAAGGTAATTTCGGACCGTTTAATGTCCCGGAGAACAGTTACTTTGTAATGGGAGATAACAGAAACGGCTCATCGGATTCAAGACACTGGCACAACAGATATGTACCAAGAGGCAATATAATAGGCAAGTTGTATTTCTCTTACTTCCCGATACCGCATTTGCTTGGCTGAAGAAGACACGGGGACGGTTCATCTGTCAGAGACTCCCAATGCGTCGCTTGCGACGCTATGCGAGGCTTTAGTTAGATGGACCATCCCCTGTCTTGATACCCCTAACTCTGTTCCGCAACATATATCGATGCGCGGTTTTGGATTACCCTTACTGCATCTTGCACGGTCATGGTGCCGTTGAAGAAGTTTGATGCGCTCTCGCTTATTATGTTCCATATGACTTCATCCTGACCGACTGAGCCGTTTATGGAATCAAGAACAGCCATGATTTTGTCAACATCTGCTTGGGTCAGAGGCTCCATTTCAATTGTAAAACTATCCCAGCCCATAGTCGTTTTGCCATACTCGTTCTCTTTCATAGCTTCACTTACCATTCTGTCAAAGACGTTTTTATTTACCGGCAAGCCTTGCCATGTTCTTTCGCTCTGCCAGTCTTCCAATAAAAATGTGCGTAAGAACGACCATGCGCCATCGATATCTCTGCATTTGCTTGTTATCGCAAAGCCTGTGCGGGCATTAAGTGAGAATCCGTTTCTGTTTTCTGCCGGAAGACCTTTAAAAACAAGATCGCCGCCGAATAAAGCGCTGTACATCTGGTAATCATCAAAATCGTGCATGTTTATGGCTCCGATTATTTGCCTGCCTGACAAGATAAGTTCTACTTCCGATATATGCTCAAAGTTATCCCAGTCATAGTCATCGGGAAGTGTGTTGGCATACTCTAATAATGCAACAAACTCATCGCTGTCAAAATGAACCGTGCCGTCATTCCAATTAACATAATCATTCATGTTGAACATAAACAACACTTGTAATAGGTTCATATTGGTAAGTCCCTGACCCAACGGATAATCCGCATTCGGGTTTGTGGCGATTACCGCTTTGAACTCTTCCATATTCCATCCGGGATAACTTCCGACAACAGAAGGATTGCCAATCATCGTTGCAACGCTAAAGAATGGGAAAACCTTGTAGAGACCGCCGTTTATCTCGGTTGCACGGAGCACGCTTTCCACAAAATCACTGCGGTTTAAGTCCGGGTCGGAGTCGATTAGCGTGTACAAGTCAATGAATAAATCCCTGGCGACATATTGATTAAACGGCAGATTTGATACATCAAGTATATCAGGTACATTTCCGGAGATTATTTCCGCGGATAAACGAGTCAGACCTTCCTGCCAATCATCACCGGTGTTAAACTCTGCATAATCGGTAACTTGGATGCGGTGCGTGGTGCTTGTTCTGTTGAATTGTACGATTGCGCTTCGAATATCCCAGTCGAGATGAAATGTAGCCAGCGTAAGAACTGTTCTTTCGGGAAGCTCGGAGTATGGGGTTTTTGTAAGAAAAATGATTTCGTGGTTAACACCGATATTATTCCACTGCTGGCTGGTTACCAGTATACGCCCGTCCGATAAAAATGTAATATTACCCAACCCATCGACAGACATATCACTATCAAGCCAATTAAGCAGTAACGTAACCTCTCCCGTCTCTGCTTCAATTCCGTATAAACCCGTGCCGTTAGTAAAGACAACGGAATATTCATCGTTACCGGAATAGAAATTACCTGCATTTATATTATCCGGAAACTCTATTGTATTACCTATTCTTTTGCCTGCAACGTCGATTATTGAAAGCTCTCTGCCTCTGTTGCCCCAGCCTGAATACGCGACAGAACCATCCTGCATATTTACAAACCCTTCAACCCAATCAACATCAAGGTCAAAGAGTGCTCTGCCTTCACTATCAAACACGTATATTTTTGGCTCGGCACCAATATAGATGTTGTTATCGGCTTCAATGGTAAAGGCGGATATGTGAAACCAGTCATGCCCGGCAGGTATATGGCTGATATCAATCGATAAAACTTCTGCTCCCGTGTTGTCCAGCTTGCGCACGCGCGTGAAATCCTTAACCATTATGCGAGCGTTCCATCTTTCCCAATCATCATCGTCAATATCATCGGGAAAGTAAAAGAACTCGCCTCGCTCGGCAACCCAAATATCACCCGAATCAGTAATAGAAAGGGCATAAATCTGTATATTTCCATCCTCGGCTTCGGCAGGGATCTCTATACCTGCGTTATAATGCGGTAATGCTCTGACATCTGAGCCATCGAGATTCATCGCATAGATATTACTGAACTGGAATGTCGGAGCATTCTCATCCCACTCATTCATAGCGGTAAAGAAAACCGACTCCTCTGTAACCGTTATGTTGTCAATCCATGCTACACCCTCAGGCATTGGAAATGGCATAACATCCGGCATAAATACAAACTCCGGTGTCTCGGGGTCGTCCCCGGAGCTGCTCAGGCATCCGGCTAACGCGGTGATAACCATCAATACAGCCGTAAAAACAGGTAATAAACGCAATAAAGTTCTTTTCATTTTGGTCTCCTCTTATATTGTAGTTTTTGTTTGTGTGCAAAAACTATCAAAGAGGATTTAAGAAAAGCTGAGTAAAATTCTTAAGAATTGTTTAAGCTTTGCTGCGGTAGGCTTCTGCTTCCCAATTCAAAATGAAGTTTGCGAACTCATAGTCCACCGGGTTTACGCCGCCGAAGGATTTTGCGTATGTTGCTATTTTTATAGCGTCGAGAAATAAAGCTCTTGCTCTTTCTGCGTTTTTTAGGGTTTCGCTTAGTGCGAAAAAGCCGAGTTCTTGGACTGCGACAATTTTGGGTTTGTAGCCTTTTTTTACGTTGTATGATGAAAATTCAATCTCAATATCAGCATCTTTCTTCAGGTACAGCGGTTCGTCTTTACAGTTTACAATATGGTCGGGTGAGAAGGGTTTGCTGACCGGTTCAAATGTTTTCTCATCGGTTACAAGCTCTGAAACCTGTTTATTTGTACAGAATAATACCGTTGCACTGCCATCAGTTGAGTACAGTGTTCTTAGTTTTCGGGTGATAGAATCAACAATGTCTTTATCATACGAAACTTCTTCAAAGCTTGGCTTATCCGCGACATAACTTTTGAGTGTATCTACAACATATGTCATAAGATTATCTATTTCCTCAACCGTGTCAGCCGAAACAAATATCCCATGGTTTTGCAAAATTGCTATCTGCGGGTATTTTCCTTTTTCCTTTGCATATGTGCTGAAAGCATTATTGCATGATTGCGCCAGAAACAATCCCGGTGTTGTCAAATCTATCCATACAGCTCTATCACCGAAAAGCTTTTCGCATACTTCTTTGCCGGATTTACTGCATGTAAGACCGTTAATCAGCGGAGGATGCACATGAAGTACGAATTTATACGGAAACATCGCGTGAAGAACCGACTCTATGCTCGGGCGTTTTGCTTCCTCTCCCGGAAGCCTTGCCGCCATCATGTCCGCCAATGCTTTATCTTCTCTTTCAGAATTGCATGGAACACAAGGGGACGGTTCTCTTGTGTCCCCCTGTGTTCCATGCAGTTTTTCGATGTTCATTCTTACAAACTGCTCCGCAGTTATGTCTGAAAGCTGAGCGCCGGAGCCTTTTACGTAAAGTACACCATCTTCCTTAAACGATGTATTCCCACCCCCGGCAAGCACAAACTCCTCATTGCTGCCATATCGGTTTGACATTTCAACAAGTTGTATTAAACTCATTTGTTTATGTTCCTCTCAAAATTACAGTATAAAGTAGACGATCCTTCCCCTGTCCGTCCCATGTCCTATCTAATCGATTAGGGCAGATGAACCGTCCCCCTGTCCTGCTCTCACATTATCGCCGGCTTGCCGGTTCTCTCGCAATACTCATGCCATACCGCCGACCAGGGCATTGCTTTTAGTTCTTCCGACATCACCAAACGTTTTGTAAAATCAAAATCCCATTCTGCCTGTTGCAGTGTTTTGTAGGGGTCGAGCAACGCTATCAGCAGTGCTTTGCGCATGTTGCGCATGCCGATGGCCCAGGCTGATACTCTGTCGATTGAGCCGTCGAAGAAGTCCAGTCCGATGTGTACTCTTTCGAGCAGATTGCCGCGGACGATTTCTCTAGCTATTGCAATAAGTTCATCGTCGAGCATGACGACATGGTCGCTGTCCCAGCGTACGCCGCGCGATACGTGCAGCAGGATTTGATCAACAAACAATGAGACGGCGGATATTTTCGCGCTGACCATTTCAGTTGGATGGAAGTGCCCCGTGTCTATGCACATTCCCAATCCGTTTTTAACCGCATAACCCATGTAGAACTCGTGACTTCCTACTGTATAGCTTTCAAGCCCAAGTCCGAAAAGTTTGCTTTCGAGTACATCGATTACGTCCAATTTTTCCGCATAGATTGCATCAAGTGATTCCACAAGGCGTTCGCGCGGAGATAACGTATCGGCAGGTACATCCTTAAATCCGTCTGCAATCCAGAGGTTGGCAACAGATTTATTCCCTTGCTTTTTTGTGAAGCAGTCCGCAATCCTGCGGCTTCGTTTGCAATGATCTATCCAGAATTCCCTGATTTCCTTATCGGGATGTGACAGGGTAAGCCCTTGTGCTGATTTCGGATGTGAAAATAATGTCGGGTTAAAATCAAGCGACAGATTGTACTCTCCCGCCCATTGCATCCATGCTTCAAAGTGGCATGGTTCGATTTGGTTGCGGTCAACATTTTGCACATCACCATACATTGCATGGAGATTTATGCGTGATTTGCCCGGTATCAGCGACAATGCCTTATTTATCATGCCGCGCAGCTCATCGGCATTTTGAGCTGCACCCGGATAGTCGCCCGTGCTTTGGATTCCGCCCGTGACCTCTCCCCTGCCTTCAAATCCCTTAATATCATCGCCTTGCCAGCAATGCATTGAAATTGGTATACCATCAAGTACTTTCAGCGCATGCCCGGTATCAACTCCGATTGCGGCATATTGCTCCTTTGCAAGTTCGTACAGGCTGTTTGTATTACACATATCTCTTCCTCCGTTTTGGTTATTTCAGCACAAGCATTTTGTCAACTAATATTTCCACTTATTAATATACCATTAAACGACAATAATAAATAGATTTTTCGTTATTATTCAGTAACTGTTCACTCCCCACTCGTCATTCTGCGCGTTAGTCGCAGAATCTATTGCTGCATGTAGGTGTTCTATTGGACATAAAACATAATTGCGATGTGGATTCTGCGACTAACGCGCAGAATGACAGGATTGTGTACCCCCTGTGAACTGTGTCATTATTAACACTTTTGGAAACTATCTTATTGACGAGCAAAGGGTATTGAGTTAGTATAGTATTATACATTAAGTTTTGAAGGGAACGGTTTCAATATGCCAAAAGTTTTACGGTCCAAGGAAATGAATAAATGTCTTGGCTGTTTTTCATGTATGACCGTTTGCGCGGCAGTCGGGCAGCAAAATCACTCTCTTGTAAAAAGTGCCATCAAGGTTCGTACAACAGGTGGCATGGATAGCAGCTTCATTGCTATTGTTTGCCTTGCTTGTCCCGAACCTGCATGCATGGAAGTGTGTCCGAGCAACGCTCTGGAGCTTCGCAACGGCGGTGGCGTCCTGCTTGTTCCCGAAAAATGTATCGGTTGCCGGATGTGTGAATCTGCTTGTATTATGCGTGCCGTCAACTTTGACACCGAAACGAAAAGACCTATAATTTGCCGCCATTGCGGCGTTTGCGCACGTTTTTGCCCGCATGATTGTTTGCAGATGGTGGAGTCGGATATATCTGGTTGAAGGGTAATCTATAATTATGATTAATGAGAAATATATCAGGGTGCTTTTTGTTGATATGAATACGGGGAAGATCCATGTAGAGCAACGTGAGGATCTTCTCGCGTATCTCGGCGGGGTTGGTGTCGCAAGCAAGCTGCTGATGGAAAACATGAAGCCCAATCTTGCACCGACAGATCCCGAGCAACCTATTGTTTTCGCAATCGGAGCAGGTACATATGTGTTTCCCGTACTGTCTAAAACTGTTGCGATGTTTATTTCACCGCTGACAGGCGGACTTGGTGAGAGTTATGCGGGTGCGCGAATGGCGATGTCCATGTTTATGGCGGGTTATGATGCTTTGGTTATTACAGGAAAAGCAAAACGACACAGCTACCTGTCGGTATCAACTAATAATGTGAGGGTCAAAGACGCCCGTGCGATTTGGGGGCTGAATATCGAAGAAACCGGACATACTCTACGCAACCGTGAGCATCACAGCGGCGACTCCATTGGTAAACGTGCCATTATCCGTATCGGTCCTGCCGGTGAAAACGGCGTATCGTTTGCGTGTGTATGCGTTGATACATACAGGCATTTCGGCAGACTAGGGCTTGGCGCAGCAATGGGAAGCAAAAATTTGAAAGCGGTTGCGATTTACGGAAATCGTTCTATCCCGATATTGAATCCCAAGAAATATTTTAAGGTCTATCAGGATATCTATAAAAAGTGCACATCGACCGACATGATGGCTAAATATCATGATGCGGGAACTCCTATCAATATTTTGCCGCTAAATCAAGCGGGCGGTCTGCCGTCGTATAATATGCAAGCAGGGTCGTTTGAGGCTGCGAGAGATATTTGCGGTGATTCTTTCGCAGAAAAAAATCTTATACGAAAGATGGCTTGTACCGGATGCCCTGTTGGTTGCATTCACATTGGTATGTATAGACGGGAATTTGATAAAGGGCATGAGTATGAAGCGATAAGTGTCGCGTATGATTATGAACTAATCTTTGCACTCGGTACATTTATCGGTGTCGATAATACCGATGACATCCTTGCACTGATAGATGTCGTTGAAAAATGCGGATTGGATGCAATGAGTACAGGTGTATGCCTGGGTTGGGCTACTGATGCTTATAAAAATGGATATATAACTCAAGAGGATACATTGGTCGAATTGGATTTCGGCAATACAGCCGGGTATATCAGGGCTATTGAGTATCTGTCAGACGGTGTAAATACATTTTACCGTAATCTGGGAAAAGGTGTTAAGCATGCCGCCTCCAAGTACGGCGGCGGGGATTTCGCCATGCATGTTGCGGGAACTGAGATGGCGGGTTATCACACCGGTTACGGCTCGTTGGTTGGTGCTGCAGTCGGAGCGCGGCATTCGCATTTATGCAATGGCGGATACAGCTTCGACCAGGGTACAACAGAGTTTGACCCCGAAGACTTGGTTGATAAACTCTATGAAGAGGAAATTGAACGGTGCATGACAAACTCATTGGTCATGTGTCTGTTTGCGAGAAAAATATACGACCGCCCGACTATCCTTGAGGCTCTAAATACGATTGGCTGGTCTTTGACAGACGAGGATCTGACAGCTATTGGCAGACGTATTTTACGCGAGAAGCTGCTGATTAAGAAAGCACTTGGATTTAAGCAAAAAGGTGTGAGATTACCGAAGCGGTTCTTTGAAACACCAAGCATGAACGGGATGCTGGATGAAAAAACTGCGAATATGATGATACACATGTATTCGGCTAAGGCTGATGAACTGATGAAAGAAGAAGTTATTTAGGGGTTAGGATTTGACAGTTACTTTTTACGGTGGAGTTACCCGGTATACTAATGGTGATAAGTCATACACGCCAAAGACTCACGCTGCCTTGCGGGGTTTGCTGGAAGAGATGGGCGATTATTATGGTGAGCAATTTATTTCTTTCGTTAACGGAAGTGAAACATGTATCATTTTAATTAATGGAAAAGGAGTAATGCTGTCCGGCGGATTGGATTCTGCGCTTGATTCCGGCGATAAGATTGAGATTCTACCGTTTGTAGATGCAGGGTAAATGGTTTTTATGAAGAAATTAATCGAAAAATACAAGATCTTGTTTGAACTGCCTGATAAGGATGGATTGCGCGATACTTTTGCCGGTGAGCTGAGGTATGAATGCGGTAAAATTTATTACATCGTCTTTATTATGATGGCAATGTGGATACCTTACATCCTCGGCGATCTTCACATGCATCCGCACCCTGCTCTTGTCTTTTCCATTCGGTTAATGTTCACATTGGCAGGTGTCATTGCATTATTATTAAGGCTGACAAAGCTGTTCCGCCAACATCCGGATGTGTTGTTACAAGTCTTATCGGCATGTTTACATATCGGGTCTGCTGTGATTGTCGCAACGGCGGGCGCGGCTGCTCCGAACTATATCAGCGGGCTTACATTTTTGATAATGGCACATCTGCTTATACCCCTTCCTTTAAAAGTAAAGATAATAATGCCTGTTTTTACAGTTATTTTCTTAATCGTTACCGGTCTTGTCGCGCAACTGGATTTCAGTTATATTTATATAAGGTACAGCATCAGTGATCTTGTTTCATATGTTGTCGTATTTATAGTTCTTGCATATGCCTACAACCATTTTAAGATCAGGGCATGGGAGCAAAGGCAAGAGTTAAAGAAGACTTTTAAAGAGAATGAAAAAAACCTTGCTACTATTTCCGATCTCGCTTACAAGGCAGAAGCGACAAACAGAGCAAAAAGTGAATTTCTTGCAGCCATGTCTCATGAAATCCGCACGCCGATGAACGTCATAATCGGAATATCGCAAATTGAGCTTGATAAAGAGGGCATTTCGGATAATTATGCAACAGCATTCAAAAACATCCTTGAATCCGGAAATGACATGCTCGGTATTATTAACGATATTCTGGATGTGTCAAAAATTGAATCAGGTAATCTTGAACTTAGAAATAAAGAGTATCTTACTCCAAAGCTGATAAATGATACGGTTTTGCTTAATACTGTAATGATTGGTGATAAACCCGTTGAGTTTGAGTTATATATAAACGAAAATCTTCCCATAAAGCTATTCGGTGATATATTGCGAATTAAGCAGATATTAAACAATCTGTTATCAAATGCAATAAAATACACTGACAAAGGTTTCGTAAAGCTTTCTATCAGCCACATATCAGAGGGAGATGATGTTTTACTCCGGTTTTCTGTTGAGGATACAGGGCAGGGAATCAGATCGGAGGATCAAGAGCGGTTATTTACCGAATTTCAACGTTTTAACAGCAACATAAATTATGCCACGGAAGGAACAGGGCTGGGTCTTTCTATTACGAAGAAGCTCATAGAAATGATGGATGGGACGATTAAAGTAAGCAGTATTTACGGCGACGGAAGTATATTTACTGTCACAATCAAACAAAAAGCGGTGGACAACAAGCCGATAGGATCTGCTATAGTCAGTCAGCTTTGTAATTACAAGAATGTCAGCCGGGAGATAAGTGAGAACGCCAATATTTCTCATACGTCGATGCCGTACGGAAGAATCCTTATTGTTGATGATATAAGAACAAACTTGTTTGTGGCAAAGGGCTTGCTTCAAAAATATGATCTTGCAATTGACACTGCCGCAAGTGGCGGCGAAGCGATTACGAAGGTGGAAGATGGCAATGAATACGATATAATTTTTATGGATCATATGATGCCGGACATGGACGGGGTTGAAACAACAGATGTGCTGAGAAAAACAGGTTACAAGGGCACAATTGTAGCACTTACGGCAAATGCTCTTGTTGGTAACGAAGAAATGTTTCTCGAAAACGGCTTCGACGGGTTTATCACCAAACCCATTGATATATTAAAGCTGGATGAAATCGTTAATAAATTCGTCCGCGACAGGCATAAGGAAGGGTGATTATATCGTGGCTACAGCTGTTATCATGCCGCGGCAGGGGCAATCTGTTGAGAGTTGTCTCATTGGAAAATGGTACAAGAATAAAGGCGACAAGGTGTCGATAGGTGACATATTGTTCACATATGAAACAGACAAGGCAACCTTTGAGGAAGAATCAAAGGTTGATGGAGTAATGCTCGAAATCTTCTTCGAAGAAGGCGACGATGTTGAGTGTTTGACCAACGTTTGTGTTATCGGCAATGAGGGCGAGAGCGTCGAGGAGTTTGATCCGAAACCAACAGGACAGGGGGACGGTTCATCAGCAGGACAAGGGGACGGTTCATCTGGCTCCTTCGCGAAGGAGCTGTCAGCAACGCTGACTGTGGATATTAAAAGACAAGGGGACGGTTCATCAAATCACCCGTTGTCTGTTGACGACACCCTCTTTTCAAAGAGGGCTGATGCTGTAAGCATCTCTCCGCGCGCGCAGAGCTTGGCAGAGAAAACGCTTGCCGATTTAAGATATGCTGTTCCAACAGGACCGAATGGTCGTATTATCGAGCGTGATGTTCAAGCTGTTCTGTCGCAGGGGCATCGGACAGGACAGGGGGACGGTTCATCCGGCTCAAGACAGGGGGACGGTTCATCCGGCTTTGCCGGTCCAACAAGACAGGGGGACGGTTCATCCGGCTTTGCCGATCCAAGCAGTAGTCAAGGGTGCAAAGATGTAACGCTTGATTATAGCGTGTCTACCGGAGATTGTGAGATTGTACCGCTTTCCAACATACGTAAGATAATTGCTAAAACCATGTGTGTATCATTATCCAACTCTGCGCAGCTTACTTCTCATTCTTCTTTTGATGCAACCGATATTTTTGAGCTTCGCAAAAAGTTCAAAGGCATGGATGATTTTCCCGCGTATGCAAAAATCACGATTACCGATATTATTGTTTATGCTGCTTCCCGTATTTTGCCGAAGCACAGAAGTATAAACGCGCATTTTCTCGGTGATAAGATGGCTCTTTTTAATAATGCCCATATCGGTGTAGCTGTTGACACACCGAGAGGCTTGCTTGTACCGACTATTTTTAATGCAAATTCTATGTCATTATCTGAATTGTCCGCGCATGCTAAGGTATTGTTTGAAAAATGCAAGCAAGGCTCAATCGAGCCGGACTCACTAAAGGGTGCATCATTTACAATCTCAAACCTCGGCAGTCTCGGTGTTGAGATGTTCACACCAATTCTCAATCCGCCGCAGACCGGGATACTCGGTGTATGCAGTACCATTGAACGTACAAAAGACGGCAAACCATACCCTGCACTGGGCTTGTCATTAACCTACGACCATCAGGCTCTTGACGGTGCGGATTCCGCAAGATTTTTAAGAGATTTGGTGCAATACTTAGAGAGTTTTTCTTCTCATTATCTACAGGACGGAGGACTGAGCTAGTATGAATAATTATGATTTAATAATAATCGGCGGCGGGCCGGGCGGATATATGGCGGCGGAGCGTGCAGGTCATGCGGGGTTGAAGGTTCTTCTTATTGAGAAGCGTGCGCTTGGCGGTGTGTGTTTGAATGAGGGGTGCATTCCTTCAAAGACTTTACTGCACAGTGCGAAGATATATGATTATGTTTTACACGGAAATGATTACGGTATTACCGCTTCAGAGCCCGCGCTTGATCATAAGTTTGTTATTGAGCGTAAGAATAAAGTTGTTGAGACGCTTGTCGGTGGTGTTAAGGCTTTGATGAAAGCCAATAAAGTTACTGTTGTTTATGGAGAGGCATTTATTGAAGATAATACTCATGTCAAGGTTGGGGATGAAGTCTACAGCGGCAACCGCTTAATGATTGCGACAGGTTCTGTGCCTGTTATTCCGCCGATTGACGGTGTGGCAGAGGGTCTTGAGAAAGGGTTTGTCCTGACAAGCCGCGAGATTCTCGACTTGGAAAAAGTGCCGAAGAGTCTTGTTGTTGTCGGCGGCGGTGTTGTCGGGCTTGAAATGGCTTCGTATTACAGCTCGGCTGGCTCAAAAGTCACTGTGATTGAAATGCTTCCGAAAATCGCGGGTGCTGTGGATGCCGGGATTTCGGAGCTGCTGATGAAGAGCTATCAAAAGAAGGGTATCGAGTTTTTGCTCAAGACAAAGGTCACGGGGGTAAGACAGGGGACGGTTCTCTGTCTTACTCCCCCGCTAGAGCAAGACAGAGAACCGTCCCCTGTCTTACCCCCGCCCCCTGTCTTATCGCTCAAGGCTGATAAAGTTTTGCTTTCAATAGGACGCAAGCCACACATTGAGGGCTACGGGCTTGAAAATCTCGGTTTGGTTACAGAAAATGGAGCGATAAAGACCGACTCGCACGGCTTGACCAGTCTACCAAATGTATATGCTGTCGGTGATGTCAACGGTAAATATATGCTTGCTCACGCTGCTTATCGCGAGGCGGAAGTTGCCGTTGCACATATACTTGGCAAAAAAGACACCATGTGCTACAGTGCTGTACCATCGGTTATTTACACTTCGCCCGAGGTCGCAAGTGTCGGTGAGACAGAAGAATCCGCTAAAGCAAGTGGCATTGATTATGCCGCCGTCACTGTACCAATGCTCTACAGCGGTCGCTACATTGCCGAGAATACTGTAACCGATGGGATTTGCAAGGTATTAATTGATAAAAAACACCGCAATGTCATAGGTGTACATTTATATGGCAGTTATGCTTCGGAGATAATCTTAAGCGCGTGTATAATGATTGAAATGCAAATGAGAATCGAAGATGTACAAAAAGTGATTTTTCCGCATCCGACGGTGAGCGAAATGATACGGGAAGCGGTATTTAAATTGTAAGCGGTAAATTGAGAATTGAAAATGGAAAATTAAAGATGATGTGAGCACACGCTGTATTAAAGGAGAATTTCCAAATGCCAAAATGTCAGGTTATGGACCCTAAGGAGGTTCGGAAAAGCGGGTTTATCAAGTTTACGGATATTCCCGTCAATCAATACAAGAAAACAGTTAAGGATGAGAAGGCTAACTTTTCAAACGATGTTTTTATGCAGATTTATCGGGATATGGCATTGATTCGTGAATTTGAATCGATGCTTTATTCCATCAAGACTACCAACTCGTATAATGGCGTCGATTACAATAATCCGGGGCCTGCTCATCTTTCTCTCGGACAGGAAGCTTCTGCTGTCGGTCAGGCTTATTTACTTGACGAAAATGACTACATTTTCGGTTCGCATAGGAGTCATGGTGAAATTCTTGCAAAGGGGTTGTCCTGTATTCATAAGATGGATGATAAGACTTTGTTATCTATCATGGAAGGGTTTTTTGACGGTGCAATACTAAAGGTTGTCGAGGGTAAGCAAAAAGATGTTAAGGAACTTGCTGTTGATTTTCTTGTTTACGGAGCACTGGCTGAGATTTTTGCCCGCGAAACCGGATTTAACAAAGGACTTGGCGGTTCAATGCATGCGTTTTTCACGCCGTTCGGGATTTATCCCAACAACGCAATCGTAGGCGGCAGCGGAACTATTGCTATGGGTTCTGCACTGTATAAGAAAGTCAATCAAAAGCCCGGTATCGTTATTTCCAATATCGGCGATGCTTCAATGGGTTGCGGACCGGTTTGGGAAGCACTTAATATGGCTGCTATGGATCAGTTTACGAAGCTTTGGGAAGATGGCTATAATGAGGGCGGTTTGCCGATTATATTCAATTTCTTTAACAATCTTTACGGTATGGGCGGTCAGACAATCGGCGAAACGATGGCATATAATATGCTGGCTCGTGTCGGTGCGGGTGTCAATCCCGACCAAATGCATTCGGAGCGTGTTGACGGGTTTAATCCGCTGGCTGTAATTGATGCAATGCGCCGTAAAATGGAGCTTATAAAATCGGGCAAAGCTCCTGTATTTCTTGATACACTCACATATCGCTTCACCGGGCATTCTCCATCCGACAGCGGCAGTTATCGCTCCAAGGAGGAAGTTGAGCTTTGGCAGGAGCAGGATTCACTCATCGTCTACGGAAAAGAGCTTGTTGATGCCAAGGTTTGCGGTGCTGATGTATTGGATAGTACTTTATCGTATGTAAAAGAACTGATGACAAAAACATGCAAGCTGGCGAGTGATGATAATTTATCGCCGAGAATTAAACCCGAAGAAGTCGGCAAGCTAATGTTCTCGAATAAAAGCATTGAAAAAATGGAAGACCGCTCCCCTGTTGTTTTGCTACCAAAAGAGGAAAATCCGCGTGTTCAGCAGATATCCAGGAAAGTCCGTTATGCGTACGATGAAAACGGAAAGCCTGTTTCAAAGAATAAAGTCTATCAACTGCGTGACGGTCTTTTTGAAGCAATCATTGACAAGTTCTACATTGACCCGACTTTGGTTGCGTACGGCGAGGACAATCGTGATTGGGGTGGTGCGTTTGCCGTTTACAGAGGTCTGACGGAGTCTCTCCCCTATCATCGTTTCTTTAATTCGCCGATTTCCGAGGCTGCAATTGTCGGCAGTGCCGTCGGTTATGCACTTTCGGGCGGGCGGGCTATTGTTGAATTAATGTACAGTGACTTTATCGGTCGTGCAGGTGATGAGGTGTTTAATCAGCTATCCAAATGGCAGTCAATGAGTGCCGGGGTATTAAAAATGCCGGTTGTTTTGCGTGTTTCGGTAGGCTCAAAATACGGTGCGCAGCATTCACAGGACTGGACTTCGCTGATTGCTCACATTCCCGGCTTAAAGTGCGTGTTCCCTGCTACGCCTTATGATGCAAAAGGGTTAATGAACTCTGCTTTGAATGGTTCTGATCCGGTCGTATTCTTTGAGAGTCAGCGTATTTATGATATCGGCGAACAGTTTGTCAAAACCGGCGTGCCGGAGGGATACTATGAAATTCCTATCGGCGAGCCGGATGTGAAACTTGAGGGTAGTGATATAACTATACTGACTATTGGTGCAACGCTGTACCCCGCTCTTGAAGCTGCAGAAATTTTGAAGGATACATACGGACTTTCGGCAGAGGTTATTGATGCGCGTTCTATAGTGCCGTTCGATTTTGATAAGGTTCTTGAAAGTGTTCGCAAAACAGGCAGAATCGTGCTTGCGTCCGATGCTTGTGAGAGGGGTTCTCACATTAAGGATTTAGCGCAAACGATAACGGAGCTTGTATTTGATTATCTCGATGCACCGCCCGTAGCTGTCGGCTCACGCAACTGGATTACCCCCGCCTATGAGCTGGAAGACTTCTTCTTCCCGCAAGCCGACTGGATAGTTGACGCAATTCATCAGAAGATTTTGCCGCTAAACGGACATGTGCCGAAGAATAATTTTACCGGAATCGAGCAGTTGCGACGCAGCCGCGAGGGCGTGTAGGGAAACAGCTATGATATAATTGGGCAATACGGGGAGGGTGTTATGGAAAAATCAATAACAAATGGGGAACTTACTCAAGCAGGGAACAAAAAAGCGATAAATGTAGAAAAGACGCTAAAAGAATTGCAGAGTTATTTCAATAAGTTTCCGGATGAACGCAGGCCGAATATTTGGTCTATCATCGAATATGGGAAAAACAGTTATGAGACCCGCTATTCCAGATTCTTAAGATGGCTCCTGGACCCAAGCGGGAATCACGGTGCCGGGGATGCCTTTATCAGAGAGCTTTGGAAAGCACTAAAGACAAAGCAAAAAAAGCAGATGGCCGGCAAGGAAGCGGAGCTTGAATCAACTGAAACAGAGTGGTCAACTGAAACAGACGCTGACTGCGAGGTTTACTATAAGGATGATTCTCTGGTTATAGAAAACGGCAAGCCGAAAAGGCGGTTTATTGATATTTTGGTCTATGACAAAGTGCACAAACGATATCTTTGCATTGAACTTAAGGTGCTTTCAAAAGCCCATACCAACCAATTGACAAGTTATGCCGAGTATTTAAAAAACGAAGAGACATATAAAGATACATGTGGGTTGTTAGCATTCATTTCGCCTGATGGCGCTGATCCGGATAATGATGAATGGGACGAAAGTTGGGTAGGCTTTTCGTATGGGGAATTGCGAGAAGTCCTGCTAAATCTCTATAACCACGTAAAAGGCAGTGAAATAGAGTATAAAAATGATACATGCAAGTACATTTATTCTTTCAGGTCAGACCTAAAAAAATACTACTATGTACCAAAATTCAACAGTATCGCCAAAAAGCTATGTTCTGAGTTGGATGAGGAGCAAATTAGAGTAGAAGTGGAAAAATTTTATAATCCCTCAGATAAAGACAAGGAGCAGCTAGTTAAGCACATCGAAGAAAACCGTTTCCTTAAGGCTCCTAAGGACGAGACCGGGATTAATAAACTGCTTGATTTATCAAAAAGACTTGCCAACAAAGAGGGAATGAAGGACGTAGAGATAAAAAGCAACGGCAGCACAAAGTTCACCACAGATAACTTAGAAGATATCTTTGGCGGCATTGATCTTGCATACTACATTATCACCAGTTATTCCAAAGGCGTAGGAATAGCCGTCGAATTCAATGATCCCGGAACTGATGAGAAACGTGAAAAATGTATCCTCAATATAGAAACGTATTTTAAAGAGAATAAAAAGTTCGATGAGGGTGGTAAAGCAAAAAAAACAATCGGAATTACTATTACGCCAACCCACTTAAAAAACTTAACAAGAAATAACGTAGACGATGAATCCTACGATAACCTGATAGAAGCCGCACTGGACTACGATAAAAAAGCGTTTGGAAAAGACTGATCAGGAGGCAACAAATGACGATATTTCCAACGATCCTTACAGGGATAATAATACTAAAGGAGAGTACATAAAATGGACGTTTTAAACTTTGATAAGGATCATCCATACGCCTTTATATGCTATAAAAGACAAGACAAGGAAAAGGTAGTAGCGGATATTAAGGTGTTGCAAAATGATTACAACGTGAATTTATGGTTTGATGAAGATTTAACAAAAGGTAGACACTGGGATGAAGAAGTCAAACCAATACTTATGAAATCGAAAGTTGTTTTTTTCTATGCTTCATCTGCCGCTTTAGCCAGTAAAAATTGCCAAAAAGAACTAGGTATAGCAAAAAAATGGAGAATCAATATTTTTCCAATCCAACTGACAAACAAAAGCTTTATAGATGCTATAAAAGAAGATGCAGATAAACTTACTGATAAAGATAAATTCGATATGGATGCCGCATGGGATCTAATATCCGAAACTCTACCGACATCGATTAACTTCCCAATGTACAACAGCCCTAACTATTATGAGGATATAATGAAGGCAATTAAGAGGGATTACCGTGAGATTATTAAGAGCACTGTCATTGAACCACCACCGGAAGGGCTCTCTTCACCTCCGGTAGAAAAGCCACCTTCGCTTTCTATAAAACCCACTCCACCTCCAACAAAAAAACCACCGCCGTCGGAAATGGTAAAATGGTTTATGGAGTATCTTGTTGAAAACAAAGCACGAGGTATAAAAAACACAGAGCCTCCAAATATAAATAAAAACGGAATCGATTTCAGTACGGTAAATATCGAAAACACTTTTGGTTTTACCAAAGATCCGCAGGAAGAACAAGAGCACAAGATACGCAATATAGCTAAATATTATATTTACTCCAGACCCGAGTCAGTTGTTATTCGGGTGGGGGTTAGCGCCGGTACAAAAACAGATGACGAGGAAAAGAAAAGGCGGGCGAAAAAGTTCAAGGACTGTACCGGTTATGGAACACCAACACATGATTTGGTAAAATTTAAAGAAGTTATTTCGTTAAAAAAAATCGCTCCGGATATCGACCCGTACGATTGCGGGCGGGATAAGCTGACAAAAGAACTCCTATACAACATGCTTGATTATGTAATGGATAAAGACGACACATGGTTTGGAAATAAAGACTGAAGACAGGGGGACGGCAGACTGTATTTAACACATTATTGTATTATAGGAAGTTCTGATTTTTGAAGAGAGGATCTATGAACATTCAAATTTTCGGTAAATCCAAGTGCTTTGACACTAAAAAAGCGGAGCGGTACTTTAAGGAGCGGCGCGTCAAGTTTCAGAGTATTGACCTTATCGGCGTCGGGCTTAGCCGCGGTGAATTTAACAGCGTTAAAGCGGTTGTCGGTCTTGAAGCTTTAATTGACAGCTCGGCTCCGGGTGCGGAGATTCTTGCGTATTTGGCTTATGATTCCGACAAAGAAGAGAAGCTTTTGGAAAATCCTATGTTTTTAGTGACACCGATTGTCAGAAATGGTAAAATGGCTACTGTCGGTTATTGTCCTGAAATTTGGAAAAGCTGGGAGTAGTGTTCCACACTTTAAGCATCGGCACAAACGGACAAAACCTATATAATGAAAGGTATGAATTTACTGTGAAAAGAATAGCTACATTAGAAACACGTGATCTTAATCAAAGCGCTATGGACGGTGGTTGCGGAGAGTGTCAAACCTCTTGTCAATCAGCTTGCAAGACATCTTGCGGCGTCGCAAACCAACAATGTGAGAACACAGAGAGCAAAGAGTGATTCATTGTTATAAGCTATGCGGATATAACATCGTTCTTGATGTAGCCAGTGGTTCTATTCATAGTGTTGATGATGTTGCATATGATGTTATACGCTCTTATGAGCTAATCAATGACGGTAAAGACCGCAGTGTATTGATAAATCGAATATTACCCAATCATGTCGGGATAACTGAGGATGATATTCTTGAAGTTATATCCGATGTTGAAGAACTGAAAAGTCAGGGGAAATTGTTTTCTCCTGATACTTTTGCAGTTATCGCGGTGGCAAGACAGGGGGACGGTTCATCTGTCTTGTTTTTCGTGGAAAAAGGGGAAAAACGTTGCAAACTCAACAAGACAGATGAACCGTCCCCCTGTCTTCCCATCACCGCTCTTTGCCTCAATGTTTCGCACGTTTGCAACATGTCTTGCGCTTACTGCTTTGCGGGGCGGGGCGAATATGGCTGTGGTGAGGATGATGATACTGAGATAGGTGATGAAACGGAAAGCGACAATAACGCAAAGCTTATGAGCCTTGAAACCGGAAAGCGTGCGATTGACTTTCTGTTTGAAAACTCCGGCAAAGGGAAAAATCTTGATGTTGATTTTTTTGGCGGCGAGCCTTTGCTTAATTGGGAGGTTGTAAAAGATATTGTCAGATATGCGCGTGAAAAGGAGCGCGTGAGTGATAAAAAGTTCCGGTTTACGCTGACTACAAACGCCTTGCTTATCAATGATGATGTTATTAATTTCACAAATAGCCAAATGCATAATGTTGTGCTCAGTCTCGATGGCCGTCCCGAGGTACACGACGCTATGCGTAGGCTGCCAAATGGTGATGGCAGTTACTCTGATGTTATCGGGAAAATAACAAAGCTTGTGGAAGCACGCCGTGGTAAAGGGTATTATATAAGAGGAACATTTACATGTGAAAACATGGACTTCGTTAACGATGTTTTACACATTGCTGACCTTGGCTTCAAGGAAGTGTCCATGGAGCCGGTTGTTGGAGCAAGACAGGGGGACGGTTCATCTGTCTTGTTTTCTGAAGATAAACGGAATATCCCTTGTAAACACAACAAGACAGATGAACCGTCCCCCTGTCTTGATGAACCGTCCCCCTGTCTTACCCCCGAAGATTTACCCGAGCTTTTCAAACAATATGAAACGCTTGCCGTTGAAATTCTGCGGCGCGAGGAGCTTGACAGAGGTTTCAATTTTTATCATTACAATCTTGACCTCGCCAATGGTCCCTGTGTTCACAAGCGTATAACCGGGTGCGGTGTTGGCACGGAGTATTTGGCGGTAACTCCGTCGGGAGAGCTTTATCCGTGCCATCAATTCGTAGGCGACTCTAAGTTTCTAATTGGTGACGTATGGAAAGGTGTAACCAACACTGGACTACGCTCTTCATTTTCTGCATGTAGTATCTATTCCCGCAGTGAGTGTAAGGATTGCTGGGCAAGGTTCTATTGCAGCGGCGGATGCGCTGCAAATGCATACTATGATTCGGGAAGTATAAACGGTATCTATGAAATTGGCTGTGAGCTATTTAAAAAACGCATTGAATGTGCAATAATGATGTATGTGGCTCGTAGCAATATTTAAATTATATTATGCTTAAATAATAGAACTCCACTTTTGCAAGAACACCGTCAAAAACAGTATACGGAGGATCAGATGCTAACTAAGGCATTGCTTTTCCTTAGAAATTTAAGACACGAACCAATGGCAGCCGCTGCTTTTCTCCACTTCGGCTTGTTATCGGTTTTGTTTCTATACACAGAGCTTGTGTTCCAACTTTTGGCAAATACAATTGGATTAGGTTTTTACCGTGCCGTTTTATTCATTCTGCTTGGCACAGCAATGCTGACAATAATCACCATTTGCTTACCAAAACTTGCCGCTTTGCTCTTATCAGAAGTGGTAGTAATCTCTGTCACGCTCATGTCGGTCGGGCAGTTGCTGTATATAAAAATTTTCCACGAGTTTGTATCTATTGATATGATGAGTGGAGGCAGCGAAGCTATATACCGGTTTAGAGATATGCTCATGGATGCCATAAGGGAAAATATACCAGGCATTATCCTATTACTGATGCCGGTTCTTGTCCTGCCTGTGCTGTACATCATACGCCGTTTTCCGTCCGCAACGCGTTTGCATGTGAAGTACGCTATAATACCTATAGTTATCTTATGTGCGTGTCGCTACATACTGCTTGTCCCTGTTGCAGTTGATTCTTACTCACCCCGTGCTATCCGTTACGGGCAAGACGATTTGGGCAGGATATCCTCGGTCAGTGAGGTTGGCTTGTTTACTACAATGGAAATTGATTTACTGTCACAGTTCTTCTCTGCCGATGTTTCATCTGTCTTGGATGACCTTCCGGAGTTGCCTGTTGTCATTACACTACCCTCTCCGGAACCAACACCTGCGCAGACACCGCCTCAAACGTCGGGCTTGCCGGATGAATCCGATCCGGACAACTCCGACAATACTGACCAGCCGGAACTGCCTCCCGAACCGCCGCCGTGGGAAGGCAGATTCAACAGCTTTGATATCGATTTTGATGCTTTAATAGAGCGCGATGCAAACAATAGAGGGCTGCTCCAGCTCCATGAGTATTTTTCATTACTCGAGCCAAGCGCACAAAACGAGATGACCGGTTTGTTTGAAGGGTATAACCTAATCACAATCTGTGCCGAGGCTTTCACAGGTTGGGTCATTGACCCGATAATGACACCAACCCTTTATAAAATGCAACATGATGGGGTTTATTTCGAAAGATTCTACAGCCTTTACGGGTCGGGAACGATTGGTGGTGAGTTTGCGTTGGTTACCGGCTTTATGCCGAGAGGTCGTGGGGGTTGGTGTACAGGCGCAACGAGGAATTACCTGCCATTTACATTCGCTTCCCGCTTTCTTGAACTAGGGGTGCAACCACTCGCCTACCACAACGGCTCTTATACATTTTATGACCGCAATATAATGTTTCCTCGTATGGGTTATGATTTCAAAGCGTACGGAGGCGGTCTTGATATGTCGGTGTATGGCTGGAGTACAAGCGACCTGGTCTTGATGAAACTGACTATTGACGAATACATAAATGAGGATCGGTTTTACGTACATTATATGACATATAGCGGGCATGCGAATTATGGCTTTGGAAACCCGCAGGCAAGGGTAAACCGTGATGCGGTGGAACATTTGCCATATTCGACCGCGGTCAAGGCTTATATAGCCTGTCAGCTTGAATTTGAGTATGCTATGACGTATTTGCTCGAACGCCTTGAAGAAGCAGGCATTGCCGAGCGCACAGTGATTGTCATAACCTCTGACCATTATCCGCATGCACTGACGCATGACCAAAATGAGGAGCTCGCCGGCAAGAGCCTGGATAGGGTTTCCCAGCTCTATGAAAGCGCCGGTATCATATATGTTAAAGGTATGGATCCCGTGACTGTAACAGCACCCGCTTATGTACCCGACATGACCCCTACTGTGCTGAACCTTCTGGGGTTGCCGTTTGATTCACGTTTTCTCCCGGGGCGGGACGTTTTTTCTGATGCCATGCCATTCGTAATTCTAGGGAGCGGCATCGTAACCGAAGACGGTGTATACAATAAACACAACAGAAGGTTTACGCCTTTTGATGATGCTGTTGAAATACCGGATGAGTACGTTCCCGCGATAATAGCAATCGAGGCAGTGCGAAACTCCGCCGTAGAGCAGATTATCAGGTTGGATTACTTCCGGGCTATCAGGGATTTTTTGATATATTGACAGAGTCTGCGCATGTGTATATCATATACACTGTAAATTACTTACCTTGAAGGGTTAGGATATGAAGGATTTTACTGAGGGCAGCATAGCTAAGCCGCTTATTTCTTTTGCTGCGCCTATGATTATCGGGAATTTGTTTCAACAGTTGTATAGCATTGTTGATGCTATTATTGTTGGGCGTTTTATTGGAGGTGGTGCGCTGGCTGCAGTAGGAATTTCAATGGGTATTTTTATTTTCCTGACTTCGGCTCTTATTGGTTTTACTACAGGCGCAGCGGTTGTTATTTCGCAATTTTATGGTGCTAAGAAAAATGACAGACTGAAAAACACAGTTTCTGTCAGTGTTTTGTTTATGTTGGTGCTTTCGGTAGTGTTAACTGCTTTAGGTATTGTCTTTGCTCCGTTTTTATTGCGTTTATTGGGAACTGACCCTGAGATTTTCAATGACGCCTTGTTATATTTGCGTATTATGATGAGCGGGATTGTTTTTACCATGTTATACAACATGTATGGGGCTTATCTGCGAGCACTCGGCGATTCACGACGTCCGCTTTACATACTCATTTTTACAGTTATTCTGAGTGGGATTTTAACATACTATCTTGTTGTTTTTCATGGTATGGGTGTTGGCGGTGCAGCGGTTTCAACAGTTTTTGCACAGTGTCTTGCCGCTGTGTTAGGTTACTTGTACACACGCCTTTATGTTCCGCTTCTTAACATTAAAAAGTTGTTTTTCGATTCTGAGTTGTTCGGTTTGATTCTTAAATATGGTACTCCTGCCGCGATTCAAATGTCTATGGTCTCGCTTGCTCACCTGTTTATAACGCGGTTGATAAATTCATTCGGATCAGCGGCTATGGCGGGTATCACTGCCGTTACCCGAATTGATGCGCTTGCGATAATGCCTATTGCTACGCTGAGTATGGCAATGTCCACATTTATCGCACAAAACATGGGTGCGGGGCTTGAGAATCGCGCTCAAAAATGCTTCAAGATTTCAATGATTTACACATTATCTCTGGCTGTTTGCATTTCGGCTTTACTTATGGCATTTGCTCCGCAGCTTATTTCTATATTCCTTAATCAGGCTGACGAAAGTTATTCCGAAATACTAAGAATCGGAACAAATTACTTAAATATCATGGTTATTTTCTATTTCTTATTTGCGTTTCTTTTCACGTTCAACGGGTTTTTCAGAGGTGTCGGAGATGCAAAAATCGCTATGCTGTTCCCTGCTGTAAGCTTAACTATCCGCACCATTTCAGCATATGTTCTTGTCGGGTTTTTCGATATGGGTCCCGAAGCACTTGCTTGGTCAATCCCCATGGGCTGGAGCGTCAGTAGCATTGCCAGTTGGGTATATTACAAAAAGAGACTTTGGGTCGGCAAGGTCGCGACATGAGGCTTTTTACAGTCGCGGGTCGACGGGTTCGCTTTCGAGTGCCAGAACTGCGAATACGCATTCGTGGACGCGGTAGAGTGGTTCGTTTTCTGTGAATCGCGTCAGTGCTTCTATGCCGAGGGCAAACTCATTAAGAGCGAGGTTTCGCTTCTTTGACACGGAGCGTTTTTTTAGTCGTGTCAGATTATCTTCCAGCATGTATTCCGGTCCGTATATAATGCGAAGATACTCGCGCCCGCGGCATTTTACCGCAGGTTGCAATAGTTCCTTGCCATTGGTAGAGATGAAGTCATATGGCTTTACTACCATTCCTTCGCCGCCGCTTGTTATCACTTCCTCCCACCAACTTACCCCTGCAAATACGCTGTTTTCATCCAACAAATCAACTATAATATAATCCGTTGCCATAAATATCGAATCATTGCTTGTCATATACTTCGCAATGGACTCCATATGCCAAACATGGTTTTCGTCGCTCCAAACCCTGCCTTCTGTCGCAAGAATATGAAACGGAGCGAGCTTCAAGTCATCAAGACTCTGTACATCCCAGCAATATTTGCGGTACGCATCGGTGTATAAGTAAAGCGCATCGAATCGGGTCTGATAATGATTCTGCAAAGCTTGTAAGTTCACTGTTTGGCGAGATTGGTTTTCTGCGTTAATTGCCTTATCTCCGAGTGTTGCAATTGCATTTTCAATAGCTCCGACCGCCGCCGTCAGTCCGCTTCTCCCCGCTCGGCCTGTGGGCGCATATTGGTCTGTCAACAGTTTTTGTGCTTTTGCCGACCAGGGCATCAGCTCGGCATCAAGGCATACCCAATCGGTGTTAAAATCCTCCCAAAAGCCTGAAGCTGTGAGCACTGTTTCCAGCCGGGACAAAATCGCATTCTCTGTTTCGTTACCGTCAAAGAAATGGCGTCCTGTCCGTGTATATATTATCCCGAAGCTGCCATCGCTCACTTTAAATCGCTGTGCAGCCACTTCCGCATTACGGCACAGCACAACCACTGCGCGTGATCCCATGTGCTTTTGCTCACATACCACCTTCCCGACACCACGCGTTTTATAGTAGTCAAAGGCTTCGGCGGGGTGTTCCAAATATTCCGGCAGCTTGCTTGTTTCACAAGGTGACATGGTAGGCGGCAGGTAGATGAGCCAGTGCGGGTCGGCAGCGAATCGGCTCATTACTTCGAGTGCGGCGGCGGAGTTCTCTGCATTTATTCTAATACTGTGACGCAAGCGGGTTGTCAGATATCGCTGTCCCAATACATCGTCAATATTCAGTATATCGTTGTCAACAATTGTTTTTTCAATCAAAGGTTTAACCGGGGCATAATATTCCATTAAGGCATCGACTTGCACGATTTCCTTTTCAGGATAACGAAAAGCAGTCAGCTTTCCGCCAAACACACATCCGGTATCTATACAAAATGTGTTATTTACCTTTTCTACATCGGGTGTTGGCATGTGTCCGTATACCACCATAGCTTTGCCCCGGTATTCATTTGCCCACGGCAAACGGACCGGTAAGCCGTATTCGTCGGTTTCGCCTGTTGTGTCACCATACAGACAAAAATCCCTGACACGGCCGCTGCTGCGTCCTTGATACTTTTCCTTTATCCCCGCATGGGCGACAACAAGCTTTCCCTCGTCAAATACATAATGGTTTATCAGGTTGTCCAGAAAGTCCTTTACCTCCGCTACAAACTCTTCGCTTTGAGTACTGAGCTGCTCAACAGTTCCAGCCAGCCCATGTGTCAGTTGGACATTTGAGCCGCGCAGTTTTTTCAGCAGCTTCGCATCATGATTCCCCCTAACGCAGTAAGCTTCACCTGCCTGCATCATATTCATAACAAGCTTGAGTACCCCGATGTTGTCCGGACCCCTGTCGCAGAGATCACCTAGAAAAACTGCTTTACGTCCCTCCGGCGGAGTTGCCAGGTGTTTCTTTTTCTCGACACTGTAGCCAAGTTTTTCAAGCAATGTGCATAGCTCATCATAGCAACCGTGAATATCTCCAATAATATCAAGCGGTCCTTTTTCGTTCTTTTTATTATTCCAAAGCGGAACACGGCTCACCTTGGCATTTGATATATCTTCTTCGCTTTTTAGGACATACACATAACGAAACCCGTCTCTCTTCAAATACTTTATCGCACGGCGTAATTGCATACACTGCCTTGATATAACATTGCTTCCCATATCCCGGTCAATGCGTTTTTCGTTGCGTTCTTTGCATATATTCTCCGGTATATCGAGAACTATAGCGACTGCGTGTAAGTTTTGCTCTTTAGCCAGACGTAATACCGATGTACGCGCTTCTTTTTGCACGTTTGTTGCGTCTATGACAGTCAAAAGCCCAAGATCAAGACGCTTGTTCGCGACATAATAAAGAGTATCAAAAGCCAACGGGGTCACTTCTTGATTATTCGCATCATCGGAAATGAGCGCACGAAAATAATCGGAGGATAAAACCTCGGTTGGCTTGAAATGCTGTGCCGCAAAAGTTGATTTACCACTGCAAGATGCACCTATAAGTGCTACCACGCAAAGCTCCGGAATCTCTATTCGCATAGTAACGACAACTCCTTTTGTTTTATTCCACCTGACCCGACATAGTTACTTTTGCATAAGGAGTAATAAAGCTTATTTCTGCATTCTGCATTTTCATTTATTATTTTCAAGCCTGAACACCCCCTGTTGAGTCGGTGCACCGTGGGTTTCATCTGTCTCGCCGACCTCCGAGAATTGAACGGTATAGCCGAATCTATCCGCAGTTTTTGCCGCCCACTCACGAAACTCCGCCCTTGTCCACTCAAACCTATGATCACCATGCCGCATGTCATCGTCGTGCAAAAAAGCGTAATTGGTATTATATTCCTTATTTGGCGTTGTCAGTACAATAAGCGGCGGACGTGCGAACTCGAAAAGTACACGCTCAAAAGCATTGAGCCGCGGCGCATCCAAGTGTTCAATGACCTCAATGACACATGCCGCGTCATAGCCCGAAAAACGTGCATCCTTATATGTTAGTGAGCTATGAAATAGCTCCACCCGTCCATCTTCATTCACCCCTACCCGGTTAAGCTTCAATTTAGAGTTCGCTCGCTCAAGTGCCGCAGCAGACACATCCATGCCTGCTATTTTTGTAAATTGCCGCTCTTTTACCAGAAGACGAAGCAGAGAGCCTTCGCCGCAGCCGAAGTCAATCACGCTCTTTGCGTTGCTGTTTTTCAGAGCAGCGATGACACTTCCGAGACGTTGATCTTTCAGGCTCATCTTTTTTTCACGTTCTGCGGTTTCCCCGGATTCGTCTGCTTCAAAATTGAGATTCTCAGTTCCAGCTGCATCATTGGTTTCACCATCTGCCGCACCATCCTGCTCACCATCTGCCGCACCATCCTGCTCACCATCTGCCGCACCATCCATCTCATCATCCGCCGTACTATCTGCCTCATCACTTGCTGCAAGTCTCTCAAAAGCCATGTTGACCAACGAGCGGCGACGGTTTAGATATCTCCCTGTGATATATTCTTTTTCAGGGTGGTCGGGCAGCCAGTCCTCCCCCAACCGTAAGAGCTTCTCAACCTCGTCAGAGCCTATCCAGTAATGCTTTTGCCTGTCGAAAACAGGAATTAGCACAAAAAGATGCTTTAGCAGGTCACGTAAGCGTATATTTCCGCTGATTGTAAGATTTACATAACTACTCTCGCCCCAGCTTGGAAAAGCTTCGTCCAAAATAAAAGATTCATAGCTTACAGAATACCCGAGTGGTTCAAACACCGTTTCGAGCTTATCTCTTGCACCCCGGCACGGAAGCATTGTTATTGTGGCTTCCAAGTCAAGTGGAGAATCAGACAACTCCTGATGTGCATCCGCACGCCCGGTCATTGCTGTGCCGTACACCTTCGAGATAGCCGTGCTCATAAATGAGGACGACACATAAGGGCGGTCATTCACATAGTCAAACAACCCTCCCCCGCTTGAGCCGACCTTGCCGCGCGCTAAATCGATCGGGTCAATGTCAAGCAGAAGCGCAGCGGTTGTACGCTCGCCGGATACTTCCGGATAAAACACGTAGGCTTTACCATAGTTCAACTCAAAAACCTGAGGCCGATACGGGTTCTTATATAAGAGATAACCAAGATTTTCAGTGTCCTTGCCTGTGTACGTAATTGTCAGCAGCATAGCTCCCCCGATCCTTTAGTAAGTTTTAACAGCATGCGCTACATCATGTGACACTATCAACTCATGTGAGGTTAGTACACCTTTCTTGAACCTCACAACAGAAACGCTTCACATGCTGTACTTATCAGATATAGCCTTTGCTGCTGCACCGACTCTCTCCCGTAATCCCTCGGGTTCCAGCACCTCGATGTGCTCACCGTATTGTAATGCCCAATAGAACATAGCGTCCAAGCATACGCTGACACTTGCGGTCACTTCATTCTCGTCCGGGTCGAAAAACTTCACATCCTTGCCAAACCAATCGAGTATATCAGCGATGATGTACCGTTTGGCACGAAACAGTACACGTTTACTTTCGCCGCCGAACATATAGATGTTCTCCGCCATATGACGCGGCAAATCAAACCCGTGCTCTGCTCCTTTGACTTTCTTTTTATCTTTGATTTTTGACTCAAGTAACTCAATGTCACTTATCCGATCCAAACGATAATTGCTCACTCCATCATAGTTGTCAAGATTGCAAATTAAATAATACCGCCCGTTAGTCGCTGCCATTTGATATGGATTGACTGTGTATTTGCGCACTTCGCCCTTGCTGTTTTTTCGGGGGCGCATCTTTTTGTCGATGTCATACTCATTATATTTAAACGATACTTGCCTGTTTTTGCTGATAGCTTCATCTAATATATCTATGTTGTAAAAAAGCTGTTTATTCTCGGGCATGGTTTCAGGCATATTGCGAATATGCTTTACTTTGGACTTAAAATAGATATTTGAAAGCCCTTCCAGCTTTTCGATTAGCTGCTTACATTGACTATAAGGAATGTGTTTAGAAAAAAGTAAGCTGTCTATGAGCAAGCGCAGCTCGGCATCTGTAAAATCACGGATAAAATACCAGTCGGAATACATCGTATCTTCTTCGCCGCTTTTTTGACTGCGGATAGATTCGCTGTACTCCAACTCATAACCGAAGTCTATCAGATGCATAAGATTACGTTTTATCGCCTTACGGTCAACCTTCATATTGTATTCTTTTTCCAGTATGTCGGCGATTTCCTTTTGCGAAAGGCGATGGTCTTCATCGGTATAACGCTTGAGTATGTCAAGAATGTTCATTATTAACATCTTTTTCGGTGGATTTGGATACATTGGGCAGACCTCCTTTAATATGTGGGCATTTCTACCACAGCATACAGTATATCATGTTTCACGGTTCTCGCAAAGCGAGGAGTGAAGCGATATTATTAAATCAGAATATGATAACCGCTATACGGATGCTGTTATTATATTATGGGGCAAAATCAACTCATTGCGCAAATCCGATAGTCTTTTTTTGCGTCTGCGGCAGCTCCGGTATTTCAAAGTCATCTGCGTTCAGGGTTAACACGTCGTCTTTTGTCACAACGGACGGATCCAGTGCAACAAGGCGAGACGCCTGTTTCATCTGTGCTTTTTCAAGAAGATTGCGGGCGAAGCGGCCGTTGCCGAAGCCTTCCTGTTTCATATGAGTATTGAAGATCGGCATCAACTTGCTCTCCACTTCCGGTGAAAGCACTATTTTCTTTTTTTCAGCCAATAGACCGGTGATTTGGTATAGTTCTTCCAAGCTGTAGTCTTCAAACGGAACATGAAAAGCAATACGGCTTCTCAGCCCCGGGTTCTTCTGCAAAAATGCTTCCATTTTGTCCGGGTATCCTGCGAATATAACCACCATGTCCTCACGGTTATTTTCCATCTCCTGTACAATTGTGTTGATTGCTTCATCGCCATACATCCCGTCTTTATCATCCACAAGCGAGTAAGCTTCGTCGATAAACAAAACAGAGCCTCTTGCTTGCTGAAACTTGTTTTTGACGATTTTCGCTGTCCAGCCGACATATTTTCCCACAAGATCGGCACGTCCGACTTCATATAATCTGCCTTCGGATAACAGTCCGTTATCTTTCATAATCTGTGCAAACAATCGGGCTGCAGTAGTTTTGGCTGTTCCGGGGTTACCGGTAAACACCATATGCCTTGCTACGTTTTCAGATGATATCCCTTTATCCCTAAATAACCTTTGCGCTTTCTGAAAATCAATAGCTTGTGATATCAATTCCTTGACTTTTGTGAGTCCAATCATCTTGTCCAAGTCGGAATACGCGCTTCCTTTCGGCTTTCTGCCGGCTACCTGATTGCTTGCGGATTCAAAGGATGCATATTGCGGGAACACTTGTGTTTTCAGTTTTTTTCCGTACCACTCGTCAAATGCGATATTCAAGTCAGCGGCAAGATAACCTTTTCCTATATCCGAGACAGCGTTGTAGAGGGCTTTATCAGCAGTTACATTTTGGGCGCGTGCCAGTTGGCGCAGATAATTTTTTGCTTTATTTCCAAAAACAGTTTCTTCGGTCAGCGGTATTAAAGTCACCGTGCCTAAATTCTCAATAAAGAGATCTTTTAGTTTTTCGCAAGAGCGCGGCAGACATATAATTGTCAGCACGTTATTTCTGTGCTTCTTTAGAGTGCTGCAAATTCCGTTAATTATTTCTATGTCGGGATTTGCATAATCGTCTTCATCCTCGTCGCTGCCGCAGTAGTTTACAACAATTGCTGTATTAAAGCAGGATCGGTATAAAGTATCGTATTTATCCGGGAAGCTGCGATTGGGTGAGAGTTTTATGCCGCAGTACCGTTTGCTGCGAACCCTTTTATTTGCGTATAACGCCGAGAGTAAGGTTGTTGATATTTGCTCCCGTACATTGGGGTCATCGGTTTGAATCATATAATGTACAGGATGCCCGGTTCCTGCTGCTTCCGTTGGTGCTTGATAGATTCTTTCGATTTCGGGAACCAGAGTTTCATTGCATAATAATGAGTTTACTTTTTTCATAAGTGTTCTTTTATTTGTATTATCCGTGAGTATATACTCTGTGTAATCTATGCATCTGCCATAATGATTGGACAACTCTTCCAGATCAAATAATTCCAGTATATCGCTATGGTCTCCCACCAGATCGTGCCTGTCACTTGTATCAAGCAGCTTGTGAACGGAGTCAAATGTTATTTCCCTGATTTCGATGTTTTGGAACTTTGCATCGATTTGTTTTAAGAATTCGACCGCTATCTTGGCAGGATCGATCTCGTTACGGGAGAATACTCCCAGAAGAATCTTTGTTTTCCTTTTAATTCCCGCTGCGAATATATAAATTTCCCTGCCGTATTTATGATAGAACTCCTCAGAATATTGAGGTGCAAGCGCATTAAACTCTTTCCACTCATTGGTTTGTGTATAGTTATTGATTTTCCGTGCGTTTTCGGTATCTGCCTGCATCTTGTTATAGTCTTTAATAATCTCTCTCGCACCAACGATTTCGGCTTCAACTTGATAAAACAACATTGTATTCACTCTCCTTTTGCTTGTTCTTTATTTATCAATTTCTTTTTATTGGTATTGCTATAATAACAGGACGCATGCGACAAAAACAGCCCATCAAGACAGGGGGACGGTTCATCTGTCTTGGAAGACAGGGGGACAGGTTCATTGTCTTGCAAAGACGCCAATATTGAAATGACCGCTGTGCCCTTTTTGTCCCATCCTCTGTGATACATTGTTGTTAGTTACAGGAGAATTTTGAAGGAGGAAGAATATAATGAGTAAGGATATATCTATAAATGTGAATCTTAATTTCGAGGAGATTCACTGTGGTACGGTTATACCAATAGTTAGGTTATTTAGAGAAGATGCAGATGAAATTTTTTGTGGTGCGGAGCAAGTATATATCGGGACCGGTTTTGCTTCCGGTGAAGATAAAGAAATAAAGGCAGCTCATGTTGCCGCTGAGAATCCGTTCATGGCAATGTCAATCAAAGAGACATTGAAGGTGTTAATAATATTCACCGTTTTGACCGATAACGAATTTGATGGCATTGAAGCTGCAGTGAATTCGATTATAGACGCTGTTCACCCGGACGCAAAAATACTATTTGGGCTTTACTTAAATGAAACAATGGAATACGATGTCAGAGTTGATATTATTGCAGCGAAATAAAGAGGAAAAGAGATAAGAAGCTGATGAATAACAAAAAATATGTCGTTTTCGACATTGAAACAACCGGGTTTTCACCGAATTTACACAGGATTACCGAAATCGGGGCGGTCAAAATCGAAGCCGGGATAATCACTGAGGAGTTTCACAGATTAATTGACCCCGAAGTTCCTGTACCATGGAGGATTACGGAGATTACAGGGATAACTGACGAGTTGCTCGCAGGACAACCTACAATTGAAGATATCTTGCCGTTGTTTCTGGAGTTTTGTTCTGATTGTGCTCTTGTTGCACACAACGCGAGATTTGACATGGGTTTTATCAAGTCAAATGCGGCAATACAAGGACTTGAATGCAACTGTGAAGTCGTGGACACTCTCTCATTAGCCCGCAGAATTTTTCCTAAGCTGGAAAATCACCAATTAAATACAGTCGCAAATCATATTGATGTCGAACACTTAGACCACCATAGAGCAATGGGCGATGCAAGAACAACCGCGCATATTTTCCTGCGATGTTGTGAGTTATTGGGTTAAAAAGTGTCGGTGCTATCACGCGCACCTTTAGCCATCGATTAAATGCCCAAGATGCTCCTGAACTGACTCTATAGAAATATCCTCATCTATAAAATCGCGGTAGGCAATTGTGCTCTTAACCGCTCCTTCCATTGTTCGTATGTTAGAAGAAAAATTCTCTGCAATGTAATTTATAACATCATTGGGCAGAATAGTTCCGAGCTGTTCTGCTTTGCTTTTTATTATTGCTATGCAGAGAGCATTGTCAGGAGGCTTTATTTCTGCAAGTAAACCCGCCGCAAGCCGTGCATACAGAGGTGACCCCAAAGAGTTCTGTATTTTATTAGGTGATTGGCACGAAGTAAGCACGACTTGCTTACCAAGTTCGAGTAACGCTATTATTATTCTAAGAAGCTCATCCTGCGTGGCACTTTTGCCCTTTAGATAGTCAATGTCGTCAATCAGCAGCATATCTACAGTTTGATATCTCTTACGAAATTCGTTGAGTTCTCCTTTTTGTATAGCCGAAACTATTTCGTCAATAAAATCTTCGCACTTCACGAGTATGACCTTGAGATGCGGGTGCTTTTCTACGGCATTATGACGGATAGCACATAAAAGATGAGTTTTGCCTAAACCGTGGTTTCCATAGATAATCAATGGATTATATAGCTTTTTTGCATCAGCTTCCGCAACAGCAAGTACCGCCGCATATGCAAATTTGTTTGAAGCACCTACTATAAAATAATCAAATGCGTACTCGTCGATATGTATATTTCCGTTTTTGCTTGATTTGCTTACGTATGAATGTTGCTTTTCCGAATTGTTCATTTTATTATGTCCCCCTCAACTTCTTTTACATCAATCTTCATAAGCTTCGCCCATTCAAAAGACTATTGTACTCTATTTGTCCCAGCCATTATGATACCTTTACCTAAAACGGAATCGGTTCGTTATCATCGAGTTCAATGTACTCGGTAGTTTGGTATTCCCAACTGTAGTTTATTATGTCGCCTACTTCCGGTACGTAGATACGATGGCTTACATTGCAATAGTTTAGCCCTATTGTTCCAATGTTGCCTTCCCAGCGGTTCTTTACGACTTCGAGTGTCAGATCGAACGCATCCACGGATGGCGGCATTTTCGCCAGTGTTATCACGTTTGCCGCGCGGTTGGTGATGTCGCCGCTGCCGGATACGTCATCGCTGTCGAGTGCGCCTTTTGTTTTTCGGGGATGCGCTACAAGATGGACGTGGACATTGTGGCGGTTTGCGAAGCTAACGAGCTGACCTACAAAACGGGACTGCTGCCGGTAGAAGTCGCTGTCGCTAACGCGCCCGTAGTCGGCGGTCATCAGGTTGTCCACCATAAACACCTTGCAGTCATACCTCTTTGCCGCCAGTTCAAAGGCTTTGAGTATGGTCATTTCCTCCTCGGTGTTTGTGATAGCGTTATCATAAAGCCAATAATTGCCGCTATACCAGGCATGGATCTGATCGCGTGTGCCATTGGGAACGTAGTAGATTTGCCTGTCTTTTGCGTGGTCGTAATACTCTTTGATGTTCGTTTTTCCGGCGGCTTGCAGGTCTGTCCAATATTGAAAACGGTCTGCACGCAGTTCGCCGGAATATGCACAGACTCTTTTACCGTCTTCAATAGCGTCCAGCATGAGAAGTGACAACAGTGTGCTTTTACCCTCACCTCTTTTACCCGTCCAAACAGTTACATCACCCAGATAGAAACCACCGATTTTTTTGTTCAGCGGAATGATGCTTGTATTGACAGTTTCCATGCTCTCGACATCCAGGGGCACGACCTCCGCCAGGTTTAGAAGACCTGCGACGGGGACTTCCTTTGCACCGGCCCATGCAGCCATGACTGCGGTTTTACCGTGTTTGTGCATCAACTCGTTAGCATCCTTGCACTCGTGCTGCACAACAAAAATGCGCTTATCCCCCAGCTTGACAGCGAGACGGCGTACCATTTCGATTCCTGCCGCGTCATTATCCCCGAAGAGATAAATACTTTCAAAACGCGCAATAAAGTCCCAGCATGTATCCACCCATGTAAAATCCTCGGAGCCGGACGGAACACTGACAGCGTTAGGGATTCCTGCTTCATGGCATGCCATACAGTCAAACTCACCTTCGGTGATTGTCAATGGCTTTGTATAGTCGCACAGCCACATGCCGTATAACACCGGCATAGTATCCGCTTCACGCCACGCTTTCCGGTCGCCTTTGCCCAGTTTACGGGGATAACGGAATTTGTTGAAAACGAGTTCTTCCTTGTCATTGTAATAAGGGAATTGTAAATTGCCATTGTCATCCACTCCGACACGGTATGTTTCGGCTGTTTTCTTGCTAATACCGCGAAGTTTTAAATAGGACATTGCTGCTTCGTGCAATCTGTGCGGTTTTTTTTCGGGCTTTTTATAGGTTTTTTTATGCGGAATGTACTCTCCGGGCGGCTGTGTGTTTTGTGTGTTCGGTGTGTTCGGTGCGTTCTGTGTGTTCTGTCTGTTCTGAGCATTCTGCGTACTCCTAGTGCTCCATGTGCTCCGTGTACTCTGTGCGCTCTGCACCCCGAACTCACGGCATAACTCGGTAAAATGTCCTTGCTTCCCGCATGTCCCGCGCTTACAGTTGTACGTTTGCTTGTCTATATTCAGTGCAAACGTATATTTGTCCTTATGTCGCCCGCCTTGGCAAAACGGACAAAGCTGCGGCACGATTTCGGAGCCTTTTATGTTATACGGGCGCAGAAATTGATTTGCAAATTCAACCGGTGTCATTTTGGTTTCACCCCCAATACTTGTTTACCGTTCATCCATATGCCTCCATCCGGATGAGCAGTCCCGTCCGGAGGAAACTGCGCATCTGCACCATGCTTCACTCCGAAAAGACGTACGGCATCACCTCTATCCTGGTCGGTGGCTAACCAGGAGTTGATAAACCGTTTAATGCCCGCCTTCGTCTTGCGTCTCTTCGGGTTAGCCTCGCACCATCCCACCATTTTCCTAAGCTGCCCAACAACATCAACCGCCGGATATAATTCTTCCCAGCGTTTTACGTCAGATGGATAGATTGGGAAAGCGGAACCATTATTAAGAGGCATTTCTATCACGGACACTTCCTCGTGTGTCGGAATGTCAGGATTAAGCAGTTCTTCCAACCGGTCAAAGACACCTTTACGTCCTGCATGATTTTTTAGCGTAATGATATTAAGAATCTGTTTCGCTAACAACTCTTCATATTGATACTCAAACCAATTGGCCTCATCACGATTTTTATACTCCGTGAATATACTTGAGTATTTGCTGACTATTGCATCAAATGATTGTTTGATGAACAACTCCGTCTGCTCTAAATCGCGCTTCATCTTATTACTAAGCATAGTTTTACACCGCCTCCTATTATATTGTTCAAGAGAATTTTGCTTTCCTTTATCTTATCGGTCTAAGACAGATGAACCGTCCCCCTGTCTTAATGAGAATGATAACACAGAGAGTGGGACATTTTTATCCCATTTCTCGTGATATTATGCTCACGGGGGGATGATAGCTTGAAAAACAAAAATGTGTATGACCCGCATCAGTTTTCGTTGTTTGATTCGTTGCCGGATGAGCTTGCCGGTAAATTGGATGATCTTTCATCGGATGATTGGCTTGCGGTCATGGAGGAAGTGCAGGAAAAGTATAAAGGCAGAAAAGCGCAAGAACAGGCTGAGCAAGAGCGAATAAGGCAAAATGAACAAGCAAAGCGGGAACGGCTCAGGCTCGAAGAAGAACAGCGCCGGCGTGACATAGCGCAGCGGTTGCATGATCAACATGTCGCGGAAGTCACATGCATGGATCTGCCGATGGACTGGAACAACCTCTACGCAGATGACGAGCGTACTGCCGGCATCCACGCTGAGAGCATATCCGACGGTCTTATATTGTCGCTGACAAATCTTGGAGCGGTCGATATTGAGTATATCGCAAAAGTGAGTAAATATTCGTATAAAGAAGTTATCAGTACCCTTAAAGGCTCGATTTTCCAAAATCCCGCACGGTGGGATGAATGTTTTTACAAAGGCTGGGAAACCTCCGATGATTATTTGAGCGGAAATTTGATACGCAAGCACAAAGTAGCAAAAAAGGCAAACAAAACGTATAACGGCTATTTTTCCGATAACCTGAAGGCAATTGAAGCCGTCCTGCCTGAGCCGGTTCGAGCCGATGAAATATATGTGACCCTCGGTTCGCCCTGGGTACCTGCAAGCCTCATTGACGATTTTATTAATCATCTGCTGGGAGAGCTATCACATTATATATCACATTATAATAATAGCGATGGCTTAACAACCGTTAACTATGAACCAATTACTTGCTCATGGGATATACCATACAAGAACCGTTACGGCAACAAAATAAAAGCAGTTAGAACATATGGCACGAACCGCATGTCTGCATTGCACATCATTGAAAAGACATTAAATATGAAAACCTTGCAAATATTTGATAAGGTTCCGTCACAAACAACCTCTTCGGGTGAAAAAAGGGAGTTGAATAAAATTGAAACCATTGCTGTACAGGAAAAGCAACAACTAATCATCGAGGAGTTCCGAAAATGGATTTGGAATGACAAGCTCCGTAAAGAGTGGCTCGAAGAAATATATGACAGCAAGTTCGGCTGTGTGCGCCGGCGGATATTTAACGGTGCTTATCTATCCATTCCGGGACTCTCGTCTGATGTGACCTTGTATCCATATCAAAAAAACGCTGTAGCAAGAATACTTTTTACACCTAACACGCTACTTGCTCACGAGGTAGGTGCCGGCAAGACATATGTCATGATTGCTGCCGGTATGGAGCTGCGCCGGATGGGGATATCACGAAAGAATGTTTACGTCGTACCGAATAATATAGTAGGACAGTGGAAGGACATATATTTGCTAATGTATCCGCACGCAAACCTGTTTATTGTGGAACCGGATACTTTCACGCAAAAAAAACGGCAGAGCGTACTGAGATGTATCCGGGACGATGACTATGACGCCATCATTATTGCATATAGTTGTTTTGAGCTTATACCTATGTCCAGGGCACATTATATACACGAGTTAGAAGAAGAGATGCTTGCAGTTGATAATGCACTAAAAAAGCCAGTCACTAATCAACCACTGGAAAATAGAAGGACGCGTCTCAATGATAAAATAGTTAATGCCCGATATCGATGGATTAGTTCATCAGTTTACTTTGACGAGTTAGGTATCAACACCTTGTTTGTCGACGAAGCGCATAATTTTAAGAACATCAGCATTGAAACAAGTATATCCAAAGTCCTGGGTATAAGTAAATCAGGCTCATCCAAATGTAATGAGATGCTGCACAAGGTCCGAAGTGTCCAAAGAGCGAATAACGGGAGGGGCGTTGTTTTCGCAACCGGGACGCCCATAACCAACTCCGTGACTGATCTTTTCGTTATGCAGACTTACTTGCAGTATGGTGAGCTTCGGTTTTTAGACCTTCATCATTTTGACAACTGGGCTGCGACATTCGGCGAAAAGGTAACAGAGTTTGAAGTCGATGTTGATACCAGTTCCTATCGAATGGCAACCCGCTTTTCCAAGTTCCACAATCTGCCCGAGCTGACAAATCTGCTTACGCAGATTGCAGATTTCTACAGGGTAGGCAAAACTAATGATATTCCGGATTTTGAAGGATATGATGACAAGATCGTCTCCAAAACGACCGAACTGACTGATTATCTTATTGATATTTCAGCAAGGGCAGAAAGTATCCGCAACGGAAGAGTCAGCAGAACCGAAGACAATATGCTCAAGCTGACAACTGACGGGCGTAAAGCCGCGCTGGATATGCGCCTTGCTGAGCCAAACACAACTTTTTCATACGATTGCAAAGTGTTCCGTTGCATGGAGAACGTTTTAAACACCTATAAAGAAACCTCTGACCGGCATCTGACGCAACTGATATTTTGCGATATGTCCACGCCAAAGGCAGAGTTTAATGTGTACGATGAATTGAAGGATTTGCTTGTTTATTACGGTGTGCAGGAAAATGAAATAGACTTTGTCCACAACTATAAAACGGAAAAGCAAAGGTCGCAATTGTTTGCGAAAATGCAGAGCGGCGAAGTGCGTATACTTCTGGGTTCGACATTCAAGCTAGGGATGGGCGTCAATGTTCAAAAGAAGCTGGTTGCTATCCATCATTTGGATGTACCGTGGCGGCCTTCCGATATGATTCAGCGTGAAGGCAGGATTCTGCGGCAGGGCAATGAAAATAAAAGCGTGCAGATATTCAGATATATCACTGACGGGAGCTTCGATGCATATAGCTGGCAACTGCTGGAAAGCAAGCAACGCTTTATCTGCCAGCTCCTCAGCGGTTCAGTAACGGAGCGCAGTGCTTCAGATGTGGACGATGTGGTACTTAACTATGCTGAAATCAAAGCACTTGCCATCGGTAACCCGCTCATTAAACTGCGTGTCGAGACTTCCAATGAGTTGAAAAGAACCTGCGCATTACAGCAAAAGCTTATTCAGGCACACTTTGCAATGAAACAGGAGTTGCTGGAAATACCTGGTAAAACAGAACATATAAAATCGTTAATCAAAAATGCAGGGATGGACTTGGAACATTATCTTGCTAAACGCATAGAAATCAAGGAGCTTAAGGGTCATCGGCAGTTCGGAGCGGATATTTTAAACGCTCTTAAAGAACATATCATGCAAAAGGATGAGAAAACGCTCTTTGAGTATCAAGGGTTTAATATAGTATTACCGGATTATATGACTGAATTAAAACCCTATGTGTGGATAGAAGGCAGCGGCAGGTATTATACGGAAGTCGGTGACAGTGACATCGGCTGCATCAACAGGATTGATAACAAACTAAACGGGTTGCCGAAATTCATTGAAGAGCAAGAGTTTTCCTTGCAGAAACTGGCGGAGCGGAAAGCCGACATTGAATCCGAATTGGCAAAACCACATTCTTACGCCTCTGAAATTGAGGTTTTGAAGAATAGGCTCGCGAAAATTGATATTGAGTTGGGAGTTGAAAGTTAATGAGTGTAACACCTGCTGCAAGCACAAACATGACAGTCTTAACTGTTGATAAAGCCATATCGCATTTGCAAGCGGCGTATGTGGCAATCATAAACAGTGGGTTGCCCGTGTTTTTGATGCCTTCCGTCATGCTTTGGGGTCCGCCCGGCGTTGGGAAGTCTCAGGGTGTCCGCCAGCTTGCGGCGGAAATTGAGGTTGAAACAGGAAAGAGAGTGCAAATCACAGACGTGCGGCTTCTGTTGTTTAATCCTATAGATTTACGCGGGATTCCAACAGCAAATGCGGACAAAACACTGGCTGTCTGGCTAAAACCGAAGATTTTCCAAATGGATGAAAACCCCCATGTAGTAAACATCTTATTTCTGGACGAAATCTCCGCCGCACCTCAGTCTGTTCAGGCGGCTGCTTACCAAATTACGCTTGACCGCACAGTTGGCGAGCACAGGCTGCCTGAGAACTGCATTGTAATCGCTGCGGGTAATCGCTTAACTGATAAATCGGTAGCGTTTAAAATGCCAAAAGCACTTGCCAACCGTCTATGCCATTTAGAAATAAAGAGCGATTTCAAGAGTTGGAAGCAATGGGCAGTCAAGAAGGGCATAAATGAGAAAGTGACGGGATACCTCACTTTCAGGCAAACTGCTCTCGATCAATTCGGAACAGATGACATGCTTGCTTTCCCCACACCGAGGTCGTGGGAGATGGTAAGTAACATTCTCAACTCAGTTTCCGGAAATGTTGAAGATACATATCCTCTTATTGCCGGTTGCATCGGCTTGGGTGCGGCTATAGAGTTTCGCACATGGACAAAAGTCTATGATCAATTGCCGTCCATGGAAGATATCTTTTCCGGTAAAGACGCCGTAGTCCCGACATCTCCCGATTCTTTATACGCTGTGGTTTCTACAATGGTCGCTTACGCCCGCCGACGGATGGCTGATATTGATTCGATTGCGTATTCCATCAAATATGTCTTAAAACTGCCGCCTGATTTTGCAACGATTCTGATTAAAGATTATTTCGTATTCGGCAAGGATTTCAAGAAGCAGCTTATGTTGCTGCCCGAGCTGATGACATGGCTTCAAAGAAGCGGAAAGTATCTGGCGTAATTGGTTGTCAGTAACACCTGGTTTGTGCCTTGAGAGACGTGAAAGGAATGGTCATTATTATGCTTGACAAAGAAAAAGCCCAAAAATTGGCTGACCGCCTGATGCGCTCGCGTATACGGATTTTGCAGGATTATGGTTTTTTCGGGTTGTTACTTATGCATGTGATTTTTGCAGTTGACGAGAACTGTAATACTGCCGCAACCGATGGAGAGCGTATCTTTTTCGGACCGCATTTCGCTGAAAAGCTGTCCGATCCGGAGCTCGACTTCGTGATGATGCACGAAATACTGCATATCGCACTCAAGCACTGCTTTCGCGGTGAAAACTTTGATCAGGATGCTTTTAATATTGCATGTGATATTGTGGTAAATTCCAATATTATGAAGTCAATGAACCGGACAGCTCCGATAGTGCTTAAAGGTTTCGGTAAAGCGATGCATCTGACTCCAACGGGTCAGGAGGGACATCTTTTTACGGCTGAAGAGGTT